>Ga0307440_1000537_pt1 | contig 18622 bp, 18 predicted proteins | sample SalMarWE160410MG_FD_202150 | JGI IMG/M metagenome (GOLD analysis project Ga0307440, IMG submission 202150) | Salt marsh sediment microbial communities from the Plum Island Ecosystem LTER, Massachusetts, United States - WE1604-10 | ecosystem: Environmental > Aquatic > Marine > Intertidal zone >... | reverse complement strand
GAAATCCACGAAGGCGCTGGCAGAATCTCCAATCTGGTGGGCTCGTTCAAAACCTACGCCTATCTTGATCAGGCGCCGGCCCAACTCGTGGATGTTCACAAAGGCTTGGAAGACACACTCACCATCTTGCGGGGGAAGACGGGTCCGGGAATCCACATCGACCGGCAGTATGCACCCGACCTGCCTCGTATCGAGGCCTATGGAAGCGAGCTTAATCAGGTGTGGACCAACTTAATTGACAACGCTTTGGATGCTGTTGGAGAGGCCGGTTCGCTCGTCTTGAGAACCGAGCGCAAGTCAACCAAAGTCGTGGTGAGCATTTGTGACACCGGTCCTGGCATTCCGGACGACATCCGAGAGCGGGTATTTGAGCCCTTCTTCACGACCAAGGCACCTGGCGTAGGAACGGGCCTGGGGCTGCATATTGTCTACAACATTGTTTGCCAGCGGCACGGGGGTTCTGTCTGGATTGAAGAGGATGAGGCAAGGATGAACTGCATCGTCGTTGAGCTCCCCATCGAGTCCCCTCCACGCCCGAAGTCGAATGAGCCGGACCAGTCTTCCGTCTAGGAGGCACTCGTTCTTTCGGCTTCTTCACTTTCCTCTGGTGCGATGATCAGCAGGGAACATGCCACCTTGTCCACAAGGGCGTTGGCGACGTCATCTAGAAGGATATCCATCCACCGCGTAAGCCCTGGCTGGTAGTGAGATCCGAGCACCACCAAGTCGTATCCACCACTCTCGATTTCCGTCAAGACTTCATCGACCACCAACCCGTGCCTGAGCACCGGTAGGATTGGCGTTTGAACTCCTGCCTCCGCCAGCAATCGTATGCCTTGTGTGAGCCGGTCGCCCTCCAACGTTCTGCGCTCGATCGCCTCACCAGCAGATTCCTCGAGTTCGGATGCCGGACTGTCAAGGCGCAGTGCGACTTGTGACATGACGTGGATCAAGCTGACTTCGGCGTCCGCCGGCGCGATCAACTTTCCCGCCAGGGGGAGGGTACGGATGGAAGGGATTTCTCCGCTGGAACAAACCAGGATCTTTCGCACGTGTTCGGGAGGGTTGCGTACAAGTAGCAGATGGCTTGGGATGCTGCGAGCTAGAGTCTGAGTCCCTGATCGAGACATGCGCGGCGGAAGGCGTCGTCTTTTGTGCCGGCTGATGACAACCAGATCGAAATCCTTTTCGCCTGCTGCAATCATGATCTCGTGCGATGGATCGCCGACCCTCAGCACGTGGTCGATACTGGCTGCCGAGTTCAGCTGCTCACCGACGCGCTGCATGACTGCCTCGGTCGCGGCGATGTCATCTTGAGAGTGCGCAATTCCGAGCAGCGTGAGCTCCGAATTGTCTATCAGGCCAAGTTGCGAGGCAAAGGCGGCGGACGTGGCAGAATCGGGCTTCGATTCAGTGCAAACCAATACTCTCATGGAGCCTCCATCATGTCAGACCCAGCAATGCCACCGGAATGCCGATCGTCAAAGCAAGATAGGCGACCATCTGCCACCGGTGTGCCAGGAACGAGCGGGTAAGCCTGGCCAGCAGGCGGTCATATGTTGGAAAGGCGAGCAGAAGCACGGCCAAAGAGACGAAGGTGGCGCTAAGCATTTGTACGACAACAATCGTGACTGCCTCGGGGTTGGCGAGCAGTGCTGCCGCCACAAGCGTGTCGACGAAGGTGGTTACGTTGGCACCCATGATGTACGGGATCACGTTCTCCTGACGGATGAACCCCCGATTTGAGAGAGGAATCAACATGCTCACGGAGACGGATACGCTCATGGTCAAGGCTGTGACCCCGGCCCCAAGCAAGAACGAAACGCCCGGCCGGAACAGCAGGCGGTTGATGCGACCGAGCTGGGTGCCTTGCATGTGAATCTGGGGCAGGGCCATGTCAAACAACCAGAAACTTCCCAGCATCAAACCAAATCCCAATGGGAACAATCCCCACAAGGGGATCAGGCTTTCTAGCAAAGCTGCGATGGGGCTGAACGCCCAATCAAGCGGCGAAACCAGCCCTCCGTTCGAGGCGAACCCAACGCTTCCCAGTAGGCCGGACCGGAAGATGACCACGCCCAGGAGGATGGCGGGCAAGAAGGTGGTCTGGGTGACGAGCAATGACAGCAGGCCGGCGCCCAGACTGCTCTCTCGGGTGCCCCGTCTCAGTGTGTAAACGAATCCGACAAGCAGCACCACGAAAGCCGCGCCCAATCTTGAACCGGCGATCATCGAGAAAGTCTGGATCGCGTCCAAGACCCCGGCCTGGAAGAAGGCCAAAGCGGTTGCGGCCACCGGAGACCCGGAAAGGCTGACCATGGCAGCCAACCAGCCGAGCCCGAGGGCATCGAAGGGGTTGTCAATCTGAAACCCAGAGCGGATCAGCGGTGCCAGCGGGGCCGCGCCCTCTTTCACCAGAAGCAAGGATAGAGCGAAGATGGCCAGGCTGGCCAAGAAAACCAGGCCACGTCCGGCGAGACCGAGCTTGGAAAAGAGCGTCGGAACTGAGCTTGTCGGTGTTGGATCCGGTGGCGCCGATCGTATCATAGCTATGAGTTCTCTTGCAGCTGGGTCGCAAATTCAACGGGGTTGGCCGTCGGTTTCTTGCAGGAGAATTCCCGACAGACGTAGGCCGTTGGCTTCCCTTGGATGGGCGCCCTTTCATCAAGCAGAGCTGGGCCTTTGTCGGATGGCGCATCACGGCCGGCCATCACGGCCAGCGGCAGATAAAGAGGATCTGCGACAGAACGTAGGCGTTGATAGTCTGCCTCGGGCTTGAAGCCGATGAACGCCAACTGAAGCTGAGGCCCCAGGGCAAATCCAATGGCGCTGAGCCATCCCGCAAAGGCTGTCGGGTGCCGGGCGGCGTTGTCCTGCATTGCCCTTAGGCCTTCAAGGGCTGGCAGGGCATAGCGCTGGGAGTCCCCTGTCAGGGCTGCCAACCGTAGCAGCAGCTGAATGGCCATGGTGTTCCCGGAGGGGGTGGGGCTGTCTTGGACCGATTTTGGCCGAACCAAGAGCTGATCCGCCTGGTCGTCGGCAGTGTCGAAAAACCCACCTTTCAGGTCGACAAAGTGATTCAGCACCACGTCCGCCTGAGCCTTGGCCAGGTCAAACCACTCGGGATCGAAGTCATACTCATATTGTGCGAGCCAGCCCAATCCAAGTGCGGCGGAATCTTCCAAGAAGCCGAACTGGGAAGTCTCGCCGGTTCGCCAGGCTCGGCGGGGTCGACCACCGTCGAGCATCCGGTTTCTCAGGAATTGAGCCAGCTGCAGACTCGCGTCAGCCGCCTGTTCATCACCCGTCGCTCGTGCGAACTGGGCCAGGGCTTGCAGCAGCATGCCATTCCAGGCGGCCAGCACCTTGTCATCCAGCGCGGGCCGGACACGTCGGCTGCGGGCTTCGAATACTCGAGCCCGTGTCTCATCGAGCATATCTTCAATCTTCTCAGGTGGGAGAGACATTTCGCTGGCGAGGTCGGCGTTTGAGGTCTGTCGCCGCAGAACATAGCGGCCCTCAAAGTTGGGTTGTTCAAATGGGCCGTAGGCCCTGGCGAACAGACGCCAGTGTTCGGGGTCGGTGACGATTTCCTCCAGCTCCTTCCGATCCCAGACGTAGAATGAACCCTCTTCACCATCAGAATCTGCATCCAAAGAAGAAGCGAATCCACCATCAGGAAGTCGCAATTCCCTCAAAACGAAATCAACCGTACCTTGGGCGACGGCAAGCAGTTCGGCGTCCTGGGTAAGCTGCCAGGCGTGAAGGTAGGCGCTGATCAGCTGTGCATTGTCGTACAGCATCTTCTCGAAATGGGGAACTGTCCAGTGTGCGTCGACAGCGTAGCGGGCAAACCCTCCGCCGATGTGATCATAGATTCCGCCCGAGGCCATGCGTCGCAGGGCGTGACTTGCCATATCGCGTGCCAGCTTGTCTCGGCTCACCGCAGCTCGTTGCAGAAGGAACTCTATGACCTGGGGCTGTGGGAATTTGGGAGCGCCTCCCCATCCTCCGTGGGTCCAATCATAGGACTGGAAAAGCTTGTCGGCCGCTCTGTCCAGGATGGCCGACGATAGGTCATCATCGCTTCCAGCCAGGGGCAGGGAAACGCCGATGCGTCCAGAGAGTTCCGTTCCGGCCGTGACCAGCCTCTGCCGATCAGATTTCCAAGCCCGAGCTACGCTCGAGAGCACTTGCTTGAAAGATGGCATGCCATGCATCGGGGAAGGGGGGAAGTAGGTTCCCCCAAAGAAAGGTTCCCCTCCGGGCGTGAGGAAAACAGACATGGGCCATCCTCCTTGGCCCGTCATGGCGACGACAGCGTCCATATAGACTGAGTCGATGTCCGGCCTTTCCTCTCGGTCGACCTTGATGCTGATGAAGTGCTTGTTCATGAATTCTGCAATCTCAGCGTCTTCAAAAGATTCATGGGCCATCACGTGGCACCAGTGACAAGAGGCGTAGCCGATGCTCAAGAAGATGGGCTTGTTCTCTGAAGCGGCCTTGCCCAACGCCTCGGGTCCCCACGGAAACCAGTCCACCGGATTGTGGGCGTGTTGAAGTAGATAGGGGGAAGTTGCGTCTGCTAGTCGATTGGACAAGACCAGACCTCAAATCGGGGAAAGTGTGGCTTTTGGTAGAATTGCGGCCATGGAAAACACATCAAGCTCTCCGCTGCGATGGCTTCCGGCACTGGCGATGATGGTGGCTATCTTCAGCTTTTCGTCGATCCCAGCCAGCAACATGCCGGATTTCGGCGCGTATGACTTCCTGGTGAAGAAGAGCGGACACGCGATCGGCTACGCTATGCTCGGCTTGTCCTACTTCTATGCGCTGCCGCAAAGATTGAACTCGGGCTACCGCTGGCTTACCGCTCTCATGATGGTGGTCCTCTTCGCATTGAGCGATGAGTTTCACCAGTCTTTTGTTCAAGGCCGAACGTCGAGTCTGCGTGATGTGATGATTGACAGTGTCAGTGCAGCCGTGTTCGTGGCGGTGGCCGCGATCTATTCTTCGAACTCCAGGTCGAGTTCGAGCTCTTGATCCGAATCCCACGTTTCCCCCGGAACGAGGTCGATTTCACCGAAGATTTCAGTTTGCACCGCGCTCACTCGGCGCAGCTTGATCAGCTCCAGCATCGCCAGAAATGACACCACGATCTCGAGTCGGGTCTGACTGCCGCTGAGAACTGAGCGGAAAGTGGTCTTGCCTCGGGAGCGCAGCGCCTTGATAATCTGGGCGATTCGATCTCGAATCTTCACCTTGGGTGCAACCACAACTTCGTCCAAATGTGCATCTGGACGGCGGGAACTGATGAGTCCTGCCAGCGCCTCAACCAACGCGTTGACCGACAAATCGTCGAGATCAAGTCGGGGTTCCATCGACGGGGCCGGGGCTGACCGCGTGTACGTCCGCATGCCGCCGGATTCTCGCTCTGAAAGAAGCACGGCAATCTGCTTGTATTTCTTGTAGGCGATGAGCTGCCGGGCAAGCGCGTCGCCAGGGTCCTCTTCGTCGGGCTCCCTCTCGGGTGGGCGAGGCAAAAGGGCTTCGGACTTGATCTGGAGCAGCCTGGTGGCGATCACGAGAAAGGCGGTAAGATCCTCGAGCCCGTAGCGTGCGGCCCGCTTCAGATAGGCCAGATACTGGTCCGTCACTTGGGCAAGGGCGACCTTCGTGATATCTAGCTCGGCGCGTTCAATCAGTTCCAAGAGCAGATCGAGCGGCCCTTCGTATACAGGAAGCTGAATGGGGACGTCGGTGACTGTGGTCATGGATAAAGCCAATGGACGGCGGCCACGGAGAGCAGTATGAGGACCAGGCTCCCAAGGGCAGTCAAGCCGATCACCAACAGCCGGCGGTCCTTCGCGGCTTGCTCAGCACGTTGAAAGTGGAGTCGATCGATCCGCCGGGCCTCTTGGGCATGGAAAGCATCTGACCTCCGCCGGGAGGCTTCGGCTTCTGTCCGCTTGATGTTGGGTGCCTGCTGTCGTGCGTACTCTAAAAACTGAGGCGGACGACGCGCATCCTGGTGGCGTTGAAAAACACGTCCTATCATCGAGAGGGGTTCACCACATTCCCGGCAAACTTCGGCATCTTCCAAGTTGGCGGTGCCGCAGCGAGGGTAAATCCCCTCAGACACACTGAAGACTGAACCGCAGTACATGCATGCGGCGGCCTCTCCTTCAACCATCGGAGGCTGAGGCGCATGACAATACGGGCAACGGGCTGCACGCTTAGGAAACACCGAGGTCAGCTCCAATATTGGTGTCCCCGATTATAATGGAGGTCACCGTATTGAGGCGCTCATGGCACCGTTGGCCGTCGCTGGTCCAATGTCAGTGCGAGTGCCGAAATCATGGTATGATCCCCAACGTTACCGTAGGTTGAATGGAGTACGAAATGGTCAAAGAACCGATCCATGTGACAGATGACGCCTTCGAATCGAAGGTCTTGGGCTCGGAAACGCCGGTTATTGTGGACTTCTGGGCGCCTTGGTGCGGGCCCTGCCGGATGGTGGCGCCCATTCTTGAGAAGCTGGCTGAGCAGTACGCCGGCAAACTGATCGTCGCCAAGGTCAATACGGATGAGAATCCTGATTGGGCGGGCAGATATGGTGTGCAGGGCATTCCCACCATGTTGTTCATCGCCAACGGGAAGCTGGTTCACCAACAGGTAGGGGCTGTCCCTGAACCCTACTTGCGAGACATGGTCGACGAGTTTTTGGGTGCTGTGGAAGAGACGGCAGCCGGCTGAGACCCAACCCGATCCTGAAACAAGAAAAGGCGCACAAAGTGCGCCTTTTTGTTTTGATGAAGAGCTCGTGGACTAGCGCCGGTTCGGCCGACTGCGCTCGGGGTGATCCCCCTCAGCCCGAGCACCAAAGATCAACCCTTCTATCCGGCGCAGGATTCGTCTTAGCCACGACCTAACATGGGACAACACGGCACGGGCCCGCCGTTGTTGAATTCGGACTGAGGGGACTTCCTTCTCGGCTGCAACCCATTGCAGTGCCACCGCACCCCAGGTTAACCCAGCGCCAAATCCCACCAGAACCAAGTTGTCTCCTGGTTCGATCCGGCCGCCTTCGATAGCTTCTGTGACGGCGATCGGGATGGAAGCCGAAGATGTATTGCCATAGCGATCGAGATTGATCATGAACTTCTCGACAGGAAGGCTCAGGCCACGCGCCGCCGCTTCGATGATCCGTCGGTTGGCTTGGTGGGGGATGATCAGATCGAGTTTGTCGACCTCCAGGCCCGCCTTGGCCGTCACCTCTCGTGTCGCCTCGGCCATGACCTTGGTGGCGAAGCGGAACACCTCTCTGCCGTTCATCTTTATGGAATGCTGCTTCTTGTCCACCGTCTCCAGCGTGGCTGGCATCCGGCTGCCGCCGGCAGGGATGGCCAGCAAATTCCCACCCGAGCCGTCGGAGCGCATCACACCGGAGAGGATTCCGCCAGGTTGCTCGCTGGCTTGCAGGACGAAGGCGCCTGCGCCATCTCCGAACAGGATGCAGGTTCCGCGATCTTCCCAGTCGATGAAGCGGGACAAGGTCTCCGATCCAATGATGAGCGCATTGTCGTAGGCACCGGTTCGGATACCTTGGGCTGCCATGTTCACGCCGAAGATAAAGCCGGAGCAGGCGGCAGAAAGGTCGAAGGCGCCGGCATTCACCGCCCCAAGTTGATCTTGGACCAGGCAAGCGGTGGCCGGGAACAAGTGGTCGGGCGTGGCGCTGGCCACGATGATGAGATCAATGTCGTGCGGGTGAAGATCTGTCTTGTCCAAGGCCCGAAACGCGGCCCGCGTGGCCAGCGATGACGTGGATTCGTCTTTGGCAGCAATGCGGCGTTCACTGATCCCGGTCCGGGATACTATCCACTCATCTGACGTGTCGACGATGGCAGCGATGTCATCGTTGGTCATGACGCGTTCGGGGACGTACATGCCCCAGCCGGTCACATGGGCATAACGCGTCATGATCCCGCCCCGTTGGCTCCGGGCAGACCGAAGATGAGCGTAGCGTTGTGCCCTCCGAAGCCAAACGAATTGGTCATCGTGCACTCAATCTTGGCTTTGCGGGCTTCATTCGGCACGTAATCCAAATCGCATTCGGGGTCCGGCGTTTCATAATTGATTGTGGGTGGTAGCACGCCGTCCTGCATGGCCTTGATGCAGAACATGGACTCGAGTGCACCTGCCGCGCCAAGCAGATGGCCCGTCATCGACTTGGTCGAGGAAATGGGCACATCGTATGCACGCTCCCCGAAGATCGCTTTGATGGCGGCCGTCTCGCTCTTGTCGTTTAGGGGCGTGCTGGTCCCATGCGCGTTGATGTAATCAATGGAGTCAACGTCCAAACCTGCATCCGACAGTGCATTGCGCATGCAGATGGCGGCTCCAGAGCCGTTCTCGGCGGGGGCCGTGATATGGTACGCGTCATTGTTGGCTGCGTAGCCAAGGACCTCTGCCAACATGTTGGCGCCCCGGGCCTGGGCGTGTTCATAGGATTCCAAAATCAAGCTGGCGGCTCCTTCGCCGATCACAAATCCGTCACGATTGAGATCGAACGGACGCGAAGCCGATGCGGGGTCGTCGTTGCGCTTGGAAACGGCGTCCATGGCGTTGAATCCGCCCACGGCAATCGGGACAATGGCGGCTTCAGCCCCCCCGGCAACCATCGCGTCGGCATGCCCACGACGGATGATTTCGGCGGCCTCGCCGATAGCGTTGGCGCTTGAGGCGCAGGCTGTGACCACGGCCATGTTGGGCCCGCGCAGGCCGAATTGAATGGCCACCTGCCCAGCGGAAATGTCCGGCAGCATCATGGGCACGAGAAATGGGCTGACCCAGCGTGGTCCGCGTTCGGCATACTTGAGTGTCTCGTCAAATAGGGTGCCTATGCCACCAATGCCGGTGCCGATAATCGCGCCAATTCTGTCCCGATTGTCATCTGTGACCTCGAGACCCGCATTCTGGAGCGCTTGGCTGGTGCTGACGACAGAAAAATGGGTAAAACGGTCCATCCGCCGGGCGTCTCTTCGCCCCAGCAGCTCCTCGGCGTCAAATCCTTTGACCTCGGCGGCAAATGTGGTTTTGAAATCCGTCGCATCGAACAAGGTGATCGGCGCTACGCCAGATCGCCCCTCCACGATGGATTTCCATGTTGATTCAATATCCAAACCCAACGGGCTGACACACCCGATGCCAGTTACAACAACGCGTGAGCGGGACAACTTGGACCTCCTTGCAGGCTGGGAGAACCCCTCGAAGGAGTATAACACCCGAACTTCCGAATAGGTTCGGAGGTGGTGGGGGCGCCTGTGCTAGAATCCCTGCCTGATGCGCCATGAGATGTGCCGACCGGCATCGTCCACGGCGTCCGCCCTGGTGGAGATCCCAGCATTCGAGGTCGTCTCAATTCATGCTACTTGTGACAGGGGCAACGGGATTCATTGGCCAGCGGGTCCTTTCGAGCCTGAACAAGGCAGGCTACGCTGTACGAATCCTGCTCAAGCCTTCCCGACAGACCCCGCGCTTGCCCAAGGGAACGACGGTTGAGGTTGCGTTGACGTCGCTCTCCGACATGGGCGGCATCCGTGCGGCGATGGTGGGCGTCGACAGCGTGATCCACCTGGCAAGTGAAGAGCATTATGGTCGCCGGGCTGATCTGTGGCGGGGTGATGTTGAGGGCACGGAGAACCTTGCCCATGCCGCCGCCGAAGCTGGGGTGGCACGCTTCGTCTTCCTGAGCCATCTGGGCGCTGATCGGTCGTCCGCCTACCCGGTGTTGAAGGCAAAGGCTGCAGCCGAGGAGCACGTGCGGGCAAGTGAAGTTCCCTTTACCATTCTGCGTTGCGGGGTTGTCTTTGGCGAGGACGATCACTTCACGACCAGCCTCGCCAAGGTCGGAGCACTGATGCCTGTCTTCTTCCCCCTTGTCGGGCAAGGTGAGATCCTCGTTCAGCCCCTTTGGGTTGAGGATCTCGTCACCACGCTCATGTGGCTACTAGAAGAGCCATCTTCTCTGAACAGGCGCTTCGAAGTGGCTGGAACCGAGCAGCTCAGTTTGGCGGAGTGCATCGACCTGATCTTCGCCAGCGCAGGCATTCGACGCGTGGTCGTTCCGGTGGGGGCGCCCTACCTGCGTGCCGGAACGGCGCTCTTGGAGCGCTTGTTGCCCCACCCGCCGTTGACAAGCTATTCCCTGGACTACGTGGCCGCCAATCGGACCACGGACCTGGATTCGCTGCCCAGGGTGATCGGACTTCAGCCCTCGCGGATGGTAGACCGTTTGGACTATCTTGAACGCGTGCGATGGGGAGTGGAAATGATACGAGATCAATTGGGGTTTGGAGGATATGCCAGCCATGAGTGAGCGCCTCTACATTCGCCCCCTGGAGAGCATGGAAGAGATGATCCAGGTGGAGGAACTTCAGCTTGTCGTTTGGCCGGGAAGCGAGCTTGACGTCGTCCCTGGCCATATCCTTATCACACTTGCCCACAATGGAGCCACGCTCCTGGGGGCCTTCGAAGGTGATCGTTTGGTGGGGTTTGTCCTTGGTTTTCCGGGGCTCGACTCGCACATGCCGGAGCGGGTCGCGGTGGCGCGGCTCAAGCACTGCTCACACATGCTGGGGGTAGATCCCGAATATCAGGGGCGCGGCATCGGTCTCGCCCTAAAGTTGGCCCAAAGGCACGAAGTGGAGGCGCAAGGCATACGTCTGATGACTTGGACCTATGATCCGCTCCAGAGCAGGAACGCCCATCTCAACATACGCCGACTCGGTGGGTTGGCGCGGACCTATATCCGCGACGCGTACGGCGAGATGCGGGATGACCTAAACGAAGGTGTCGCCTCCGACCGCTTCCTGGTAGAGTGGTGGATAACCTCGCCTCGCGTCGTGTCTCGCGTGGATCGTGCCAGGGCCCCCTTGGACCTGGCCAACTTCCTGGCCGCCGGAGCGAAGAAGATCAACCCTGCCACACTTCGACATGATGATTTTGTGGAGCCCGCAAAGAGCCTGCAACCCATGGATGGCAACCTGCTTCTGGTCGAGATTCCGAGCGAGTTTGATCGGATTAGGAAGAACGATATGGGTCTGGCGTCCGCCTGGCGCATCCACACCCGCGAGATCTTCGAAGCTGCCTTTGCCGAAGGCTACATGGCCACCGATTTTGTGCATCTGGGTGAAGAGAAGTTCCCGCGCTCTTACTACCTCCTGATTCAAGGTGAAGGGACTTTGGGCTGAATGAACATCGAACGCATTGAGATGCGGCATGTGAGCATGCCACTGGTCGCACCCTTCGAAACATCCTTCGGGGTGGAACGCGACCGTGATGCGATCATACTGCGGCTTGATTCGGAAGGCATGGTTGGGTGGGGTGAATGCGTGGCTGGTGGATGGCCGGGCTATTCATACGAGACGGTGCAGACGGCCTGGCACATACTTAAAGACCATCTCTCACCGCTTGTTCTTGGACAGGATGTGTTAGACGTCGCCGACTATCGGCGTCGGATTGCGCACCTCAAAGGCCATCCTTTGGCCAAAGCCGGACTGGAGCTCGCTCTTTGGGATCTGTTGACCAGGGCTTCGGGCCAATCTTTGATGGCAGCGCTTGGCGGCGAGCGGGACCGTGTCGCGGTGGGCGTGTCGATCGGGATCCAACCAACTGCAGCCAAGCTGGTTGAGGTCGTAGGGTCGTTTGTCGAAGCTGGCTATCCAAGGGTCAAACTGAAAATCAAGCCAGGGCGGGATGTCTCGGATGTGCGAGCGGTTCGCCAAGCGTTCCCTGATCTCCCTCTTCAGGTGGATGCCAACTCCGCCTACGAACTTAGCGATGCCGAAGTTTTCGAAGCTATGGACGACCTTGGTCTCATCCTCATCGAGCAGCCCTTGGCTGAGGACGATCTTGTAGACCACGCCAAGCTCCAGGAAAGGCTCGCCACGCCGATTTGTCTGGATGAAAGCATACTTTCGACTCGTCACGCCCGTCAGGCGCTTGAGATTGGGGCGTGCCGTTTCATCAACATCAAACCCGCAAGGGTGGGTGGACTGAGCGAGGCGGTGGCTATTCACGACCTGTGCTGGGCACAGGAGATTCCTGTCTGGTGTGGCGGCATGTTGGAAACGGGGATCGGGAGAGCGGCAAATCTGGCGCTGGCCTCACTGCCTGGCTTCAGCCTCCCGGGCGACATCTCGGCCACTGATCGCTACTACCATGAGGACATCGCGCAGCCTCCTTTCGTGCTTGAGAACGGCACGATCAAGGTGCCAAAACGGAGCGGGTTGGGCGTCGAAGTTGCACAAGATGTGCTGGATAGGGTCACAGTGCGGTCGAAGCTGCTCGAGCCTGACGGGGCGCGCTAGCCTCCGGGCCAGTTCAACCTCAGAAGCTGCAGCAACCACGGGGCCGATGAGGCGCCGGCCACCGCAAAGGCCAGCATCTTGAGCGTTTTTCCCCCCCAGGTCCAGAATAAGAACTGCCTGAGCGGCATCCTCATCGCCCCGGCCGAAGCCCCGGCCAGGTCAAACAATGGATTTGGGATTAACGCCAGAATGAAGACCACCGCGGAGCCATAGCGGGCGGTCATGTCTTCCAAACGGTCATACAGATCTGTTCGCTCAAGTACGCCTTGGCCACTGAATCCGGCCAAGTAGCCGGTCAGCTCACCCAGAGTTGATCCGAGCCCGGCTGCCAGCGCGACGGCATACGGGTTGAATATCGCGCCCGCAGCGAATGTGATGGCCACACCCGGCATGGGCAGAAGCAGCGTTGCGTTGGTCACGAGAGACAGAAGAAAAACACCCGGGTAGCCGTAGCGCGCCAGCTCGGCCGCTCGATCGCGGATGGAGAACAGGAAGACTGTGAGGGCGACCACCAGCAGAATGGCCAGAATGCGGGCCAGCTGGAGGCGCCAACCTGTCAGCCGCCCAGTGGATGTCACCCCTCGATGATCTCGATCGTCTTGATCTTCACGGCGGGTGCGTTTGGGTCGTCAGGATCCCGAGCCGGGATCGACATTAGGACGTCCAGCCCCTCGATAACTTGCCCGAAGACGGAGTGCTTGTTGTCGAGCCAGGGCGTCGCCGTATGGGTGATGAAGAACTGGCTTCCGTTGGTGTTGGGCCCAGCGTTGGCCATCGAGAGCACGCCAGGTCCATCATGGCGCAGTTTGGGGTGGAACTCGTCGCCGAAGCGGTAGCCGGGTCCGCCTCGCCCCGTGCCGGTGGGATCGCCCGTTTGTGCCATGAAATCGTCGATCACCCGATGGAAGACCACGCCGTCGTAGAAGCCTTCACGGGCCAAGAACACAAAGTTGTTGACCGTCGTGGGAACTTTGTCCGCGAACAGCTCAACCAGCATATCGCCCTTGTCCGTTTGCACCCTGGCCTGATACTTGGTTGTCGGGTCTATGCTCATCTGTGGGGGCTGCGAGTATTGGTTTTCAGGCATCGTTGTCTCCTTGGTCGATGTTTTGGAGCAGCTGGGACTCAATTCGGGCGACGACCATATCCATCGCAACGGTGTTCAGGCCGCCTTCCGGAATGATCACATCGGCGTGACGTTTTGACGGTTCGACGAATTCTAAGTGCATCGGGCGCACGGTGGTCTCGTACTGGCGAATCACCGACTCTATGGTTCTACCGCGTTCGACCATGTCCCTCTGAAGTCGTCGAATGAACCGGATATCAGGGGGCGTATCGACGAAGATCTTGACGTCAAACAGCTCTCGAAGCTGGGACTCGGCGAACACAAGTATGCCTTCCACCAGGATGATTGGTTGGGGCTCGAGGTGGATCCGCTGCTCCGTTCGGGCGTGCCTTGAAAAGTCGTAGACCGGGATATCCACTGCTTGCCAATTGCGGAGTGCCGAGAGGTGCTTGACCATCAGGTCGGTTTCGAGCGAATCTGGGTGATCAAAATTGACCAGATCCCGTTGAGCTTTGGGCAACAGTGACAGGTCCTTGTAGTAGGCGTCATGCGGGAGCAGGACGATGTTCTCCGCGCCGGCGCGTTCAAGGATAACCGTGGCCACGGTTGTCTTTCCAGATCCGGTTCCGCCTGCAATCCCGATGACGACGGGTGGTGTTCGATGATTCATTGGCTCACTGTGCTGAGGGCGGAGGCACACGCGCGTGCCGCGAGGAGGTGTCAGGAGCCAGCGAGGGGACTCGAACCCCTGACCCGCCGCTTACGAAGCGGCTGCTCTGCCGTCTGAGCTACGCTGGCAATCGGCGGCCATTATACCAACCGCAGTTTGGGGTTGGCAAGAACGGGGCCGAGAATGATAATGGTTTTATGCGTGTGGCAATGATCTCATATCACACATGCCCCTTGGCGACCCTGGGGGGCAAAGACACCGGCGGAATGAACGTCTACGTACGCGACCTCAGCCGCGAGCTCGGCCGGCAGGGGATCGGTGTCGATGTCTTCACCCGATCTCAAGACGAGCACGTTCCGCATGTGCTGCACGACCTGGGATTTGGAAATCGTGTGGTCCACATTCCAGCGGGCCCCGAGACACCGGTGGCCAAAGACAACCTAGCGGACCATCTGCCTGAATTCATTGGCAATATTCGTGCGTTCGCCGAGTCGAAAGGCATGGAGTATGACTTGATCCACAGCCACTATTGGCTCTCCGGACTGGCGGCGCTGGAACTTCGCCGGGCCTGGGACGTTCCCATCGTGCATATGATGCATACGCTGGGTCTCATGAAGAATCGTGTGGCTCGCAGCGAATCCGAAAAGGCCACTCGACAGCGAGAAAGGGGCGAACACCAGCTCCTGACCGAGGCCGAGCGGATTGTGGCGGCCACGCAGGCCGAGCTGGCCCAGTTTCAGTGGCTGTACAAGGTGGATACAAAAAACGTGGTCGTCATCCCACCGGGGGTCGATACCAGTCACTTCTACCCGATCCCCGAGGATGAAGCGAAAGAGTTCGTGGGCATCCCGGATGACAAAAGGATGATCCTGTTTGTGGGGCGCATCGAGCCGTTGAAAGGTGTGGATACGCTCATCGAGGCGGCCGCCATGCTTCGGAAGAAGGGCGTGCTCGTCGAGGGATGCGAATGCCTGGCGATTATCGGCGGCGAATCAGGTGAGCCCCCTGAGAAGATCAGCGAAGAGATGGCTCGCCTCAAGGGGATCGCAGGACAGTTGGGAACTGACGATATGGTCACCTTTCTGGGCCAGCGGGATCAGGATACGTTGCAGTACTACTACTCCGCCTCTGATATTGTGGTGGTTCCTTCTCACTATGAATCTTTCGGTCTGGTCGCGCTGGAAGCCATGGCGTGTGGACGAACCGTGGTGGCGTCCGAGACGGGCGGATTGGCATTTCTGATACGTGATGGCGAGAACGGGTTCCACGTCCCGGCCGCCGATCCCAGCGCGCTGGCTGACAAGCTCGAGATGATCCTCAAGGACCCAAAGCTGCGCGCCCGAATTGGCCAAAGTGCACGCGACTACGCGCAGAGCCACGCCTGGCCACTCATCACCAAGCGGATTGTCAGCCTCTATTCCGAAGTCCTACGGGCTTATCACCCATCTCTCGCTTGAGATGACTCCCCCCGACTCATTCAGCTGTCTCACGTCAGCGACTCCCACAGCAATCGTCTCTCCTGCCGGTGCCCAAGCGAACGCAGGTCAGGCAGGGCGCCGATGATTGATTCGCTCGTGGAAGTTTTCAAAGCCTACTTGCTGCCCGGTTCGCTCTCTTTCCTGCTGCTGGCCGGGACGGTGGCTGTTGTGCTCCTGCTGATGAAGGGGCGCTGGCGCAAGATGGGGCGATGGGGCTTGGTTTCGTTGATCGTCTTGTACTGGGTCATGGCGCTGCCATTTGTGTCAGGTGCTTTGATTTGGGGGCTGAGCCACAACTACCAGGCCATTCAGACACGCACACAAGCCAAGGGCAGCCAGGCCGTTGTTGTGCTTGGGGGTGGGGCGGTGACCTACGAGGAATCGGGGGCCAGGTTGAGCGCTCTCAGTGACGCCAGCGCCCTGCGTGCGCTGGAAGGAGCAAGGCTCTACAAACTGTTGGATCCCCAATGGGTCGTCGTTTCCGGCGGGCCATCCGGTCCAACATCCGAAGCTGAAAGCGCTGTGCTCAAGCGGGCGATGATCCAGCTTGGTATTCCACCTGCACGGATCTTGGAGGAAGGAGAATCCGGCAATACTCACGAACAGGCTGTCAATCTCCGCCGCCTGCTGGCCGACCATGGAATCAAGCGCTTTGTGATGGTGACAAGCGGAGTCCACATGCCGAGGGCCATGGGGGTGTTCCGGCATGCCGGATTGGACCCCATCCCATCTCCGGCGCCGGAGCAGTCCGACGCAAACCCAGGGGGGACGCAGGGCATCCTGCCCAGCATTGACGCGCTAAGGACCAGTCAGGTGGCCATGCGTGAGATACTGGGATTGGCTTACTACGGCGTACGAGGCTGGCTCCGTCCGGCTGCTCCCGGGAGCGTACCCACTGGATTAGGCCTCCCAGCCGGCTTTGGATAGCCTTCGGTTGAGATCGTAGGCGGCGCTGATCAGTGCCAGGTGAGTGAACGCTTGGGGCATATTCCCCAAGTGCTCTGCCCTGGGCCCCAACTCCTCAGCGTAAAGTCCCACGTGGTTCGCATAACCGAGCATCTTCTCGAAGTAGAAACGTGCTTTGCCTAAGTCGCCCGAGCGGGAGATACACTCGACGAACCAGAAGCTGCACATGCTGAATGTACCTTCATTGCCTGACAGGCCATCATGTCCTTCTGATGTGTTGTAGCGATAGACAAGCGAATCGTGAACCAGCTCGCGTTCGATTGCCTTCAAGTGGGACAACCAGCGGGGGTCAACGGGACTGATGAATCGGACGAGTGGCATGAGAAGGCTTGAAGCGTCCAGAGTCTTGGCGCCCAGTCGCTGGATGAACGCTCCTTGGTCGGGATCCCAGAAGTTTTGGAAGATGTCCTGGTAGATTTCGTCGCGAGTCTTGATCCATTTTCTTGTCGGGGCAGGGAAGGAGCGTTTGCTGGCCAAGCGAAGCGCTCTGTCGACAGCCACCCAACACATCAGGCGCGAATAGAGAAAATGGTGCTTGCCAGAGCGGATCTCCCAAATGCCTTCATCGGGCTGGTTCCAGTTGCCACACACCCAGTTGACCAAGCGCGTCAAGTCTTCCCACAAGTCGTAAGAGACCGGGTGTCCGTACTTGTCGAAAAGATAGACTGAGTCCATCAGCTCGCCGTAGATGTCAAGTTGCAGCTGTTGATACGCGGCATTTCCGATTCGCACGGGTGAGGATCCGCGATAGCCCTCGAAGTTGTCTAGGACTTCTTCGCTCAGGTCGGCGCGCCCATCGATGCCGTACATCGTCTGCAAACCTTGGTTGGCCTTGGTCTCCCGGCAGCGTGCCTCGATCCAATCCACAAATTGAGCCGCCTCATCCGTGAAGCCTAGGCGGATCAGCGCGTAGAGTGTGAAAGATGCGTCCCGGATCCATGTGTAGCGGTAGTCCCAGTTGCGGACGCCCCCAATCGTTTCCGGCAAGCCAAATGTCGGGGCGGCGACGATGGTGCCGTGCCGGGTGGACGTGAGCATCTTGAGCGTCAGTGCTGAGCGGTTGACCATCTCACGCCAGCGCCCCGTGTAGTTGGATTGACCTACCCAGTTGCGCCAAAAATTGACCGTGTCTTTGAACGAATTCGAGACGTAGTCGGGGGCCAAAGACGGAGACGTCCCGCCGGGGTCGACATCCTCAAGGACGAAAGCCGCGTTCTCGCCGTCGCCCAAAGTGAACTCAGCCACCGCCCGGCCATCTTGAATCTCAATCGGAACTTGAGATCGAAGGCGGATCGGTCTCAGGTGATCCGAGTCGGGAGTGAAGACGACCGCGTCCTGTGATTCCCGCTCAAGTTGATGGCTGGTTCGCCCGTAATCGAAAGCGGGCTCACAAATCATACGGAACGTGATTTGACCGCGAACGGTCTTGGCGCGGCGGACCAAGTTGTGTGCGACTCCGACGTCCTCGACAGGCATGAAGTCGGAGACTTCGGCTACGCCGTCGGAAGACAAGAACCGACTGAGCAGGATGTTGGTGTCTGGAAGGTAGAGTTGTTTCTGCCGGGCGTCTTCAAGTACGGGTGCCAGCCTGAAGTATCCGCCATGTTCATCGTCCAATAGCCGGGCAAACAAACTGGGGGAGTCGAACTCTGGGAAACACATGTAGTCAATCGAGCCGTCCATCCCGACAAGGGCAACGGTGAACAGATCGCCGATGAGGCCGTAGTTGCCAATGGGTTGGTAAGCCATGCTCAATGATTCCTCCAAGGAAGGCGGTGGGGTTCGAGGGGCATGCAGCTGCCCGAACGGGGCGTTTTTTTAGCATACCATGCGGCCGCGATGACCCTAGAGTGATTGAAGGTGTGTCTCCGATAGAATGTAAGGGCACTGACAATTCGCCACGAAGGAGGTGAGCGTGGAATACGCCAATCTCGGCAACACGGGCCTGACAGTTTCAAGAATCTGCCTCGGGATGATGTCCTATGGGACGCCGAAATGGCGAGACTGGGTTCTTTCTGAAGAGGACAGCCGACCGTTCATCAAGCGAGCGCTTGAAGCCGGGATCAAT
>Ga0307440_1000535_pt1 | contig 18695 bp, 13 predicted proteins | sample SalMarWE160410MG_FD_202150 | JGI IMG/M metagenome (GOLD analysis project Ga0307440, IMG submission 202150) | Salt marsh sediment microbial communities from the Plum Island Ecosystem LTER, Massachusetts, United States - WE1604-10 | ecosystem: Environmental > Aquatic > Marine > Intertidal zone >... | reverse complement strand
TCGTGGGGCGCGGGTCACGCGCCTGATCCGTCCCCGAATTGCGCTCATTTTAATAAGTAACTGCGCGGGCTTCAAGACTCGGGCGCGGGCGAAACGCTCCCACCGGCAAGGAAGCCCGCCGTGGCGCGGATTATGCTTCTCAAGTTCCCCGTGGGAGTGGCACGTAAGCAGGCGTTTTCAGGGCGAACCGCGCAGCGGCCTCCGGGATCAGGGCAGCCGCCGACGCCAGTTCGTTACACAGATAAACCGCGAGTGCAGCCCGCGATTCCCAACCCGGGATGGGTTCTTCCATGGTGCTGCGCACCGCGCCTCCGGACTTCAGTTCAACCAGGCCGGCCCGGCCGAACCAGCGCAGCCGCCGCGATATCTGCGTTCCGGCATCCGGCGCTACACGCAAGCCTGCCCCGGTCAGCGCCGCACCCAACTCATCGGCAAAACGCTCGAAGCCGGCCGGCGTAAGCGCTTCACCGGGTTCCGCGCGCAATACCCAATGTGCCGCCAGATGACTGCCGGTCACCGTCGTGGCCCGCAGGATGGCGCGAGACACCGCATCATCGAACGCCCGCCGGCTGGCATAATCGCCGGTCCGGAATGACTCACCGGCATGCACGAAGACCCGCATCCGGCGTCCCGAGACCGAGGGATCATAGGCCAATCCCACCGGCAGAACAGGCAGACCCTCCGCTGCACTGCTGGCCAACCGCCACGGACCAGCCCGTGGGCGCTGGAAGTGCCCGTCCGGACTGTTCGCCCCCTCGGGGGCCACCATGACGGCGTCACCCGCCGCCAGCGCACGCTCGAACACTCCGAGGTGGGCATTGATCCGTGCCCGCTCGACCGGCTTGAACTCCCGGAAGGTCGCAAGATTCAAGCGCCGGTGCCCCCAACCGCCGCCGACCAGCGGCTCATAGCGCCGCTCCCGCTCGAGCAGCCAACTGATGGGTTGGGACATATCCACGCCTGCAGCGGCGAGCCGCTCCGACCAGAAGCGGTTGACCACCCGGTCGAGTCGCCGGTCGCCCAGGTACCGTCGCACGTCATTCAGCACGATAGCCAGGCTCTGCTCGGGAATGCGATGTATGGGATGCGCCTTGAAGACCTGGAGTATCCGGGGCAAAGGGATGGCCGGGGAGATCAGCCGCGGCAGCGCGAGCCAGGGGGAGCGCCAGTAGTGCCAGAGGAAGCCCGGCTCGAACAGATCCTCGCGGGCGACGAAATGCGGCAGCACGCCACTGATTTCGCGGCTCCGGGCTCGCCCGAGAAAGACGCCGAGCACGGGAATGTCGGCATCGCGCCGGTGATTGGCGACGATCAGGCAGGGCTTCGGAATTTGTTCGGGTAAGCCACTTTCCTCGATGCGGAATAAAGCCCGCACGATCCGATCGAAGGACAGCAGGAAAGCCCGGGCGGGCAACGACGGTTGATCGGGACTGGACACGGATGGATTTCTTCTGAGTCTCTACACTCCTTATAGCTTAGCCGCTGTACCCACGTCTTATGTAAAGAGACGGACACGGCTTGCACCTATAATGCCGGCATGAATTCAGCGATCGGCCTCATCCTCATCGGCGACGAACTGCTGTCCGGCAAACGCCGGGACGCGCATCTCGCCAACGCCGCCCGCATCGCCGGCGAACGCGGCATGGATATCGATTGGGTGCGCATCGAGCACGACGACCTGACGCGCCTGACCGACGTGTTCCGCGAAACCATGGCCAGCGGCATCATCGTGTTCAGCTACGGTGGCATCGGCGCTACCCCCGATGACGTGACCCGGGCAGCGGCGGCAGCCGCCGCCGGCGTGCCCCTGGTGCGCCACCCTGAAATCGCGGCTGCTCTGGAGGAGCGCTATGGCGAAGAGGCTCACCCTTACCGCATCCGCATGGCGGAAATCCCGGAAGGCGCCGGGCTGATCCCGAACCCGCCCTATCTCGTGCCGGGCTTTTACCTGGGTGACCAACACTTTCTGCCGGGTTTCCCCGACATGGCCGCGGGCATGCTCACACGTACGCTCGACGAACGGTACAAGGATTTGCGCCGGATGCGCCCGGTCGAGCAATTGCTGGAAATCCAAGGTGTCCCTGAAAGTGAGCTGGTGCCGCACATGGACCGGATACTCGCGGGCTTCCCAGGACTCCGCCTCTCCAGCCTTCCCGCGGCGGACGCCGGAGGGAGCTGGCTGGTCGAGATCGGCCTCAAGGGACCGCCGGCCGAGGTTGATGCTGCGATCAAGCAGCTACAAGGCGAACTCGACGAGCGCGGTGCAGCGTGGCGGCTCGGCGCGCGCTTATAGATTACTTTGGATCGCGGCTGAAGCCGCTCCTGCAAGAACAGCAACCCCCTGCCCTGCCTCCGGGCAGTCAAGGGCTGCGAACGACACGGGCACAAAAAACCCCGCTCGGAGCGGGGTTCTTGATTTGGCGCGCCCGGAGCGATTACTCGGACCATCCCGGCCCTCGCCCTCCGGGTCCCACAGCGCTGCGCGCTGCAGGCTGTAGATTGCCTGATGGCAATCTGCTCAAACTCCCGTTGATTATCTTTCGGGCGGTCGGGAGTTCGAATACGACTGCGATCCGCCTGGATATGAAAAACCCCGCTCGGAGCGGGGTTCTTGATTTGGCGCGCCCGGAGAGATTCGAACTCCCGACCGCCTGGTTCGTAGCCAGGTACTCTATCCAACTGAGCTACGGGCGCGAAGCTGCGTATTATCGCGGATCGCCCCCGGTCGGGTCAATCCAACCGCATGAATCCCTGGACCATCAACCGCTACTCCAGCATTTCGTCGCAGACATGCCCGTCGAGTTGGAGACTTTCTTGGCGCCCGTCCCGGTGAGTATGAATGTGCCGCACTTGTCGGTTGCCTGCGCACCGACTGGTTTGGCTGTGAGCTTGTACGGACTGCCGCCAGAAGTGTCTTTGCTTGCCGAGAGGTCATACCAATGTTGTGTAGACGACGGGATGGCCACAGTGTTGGTACTGTAGCTCAGAGTGGTAAGGCTGGTGGCATATGCGTTATACGCCGCATAGTGCTTTTCCTCGGCCGCCGCGGCCCGCTGCAGCGCCGTAATCGCGGAGGTGCGCCGCGAATTATTCACGTAACGCAGGTAAATCGGGTAGGAGATACCGGCCAAAATGGCTACGATCGCAATGGCAATGATGACACCTATCAGCGTAAAACCCGCCTGTCGTTTCATAACGTCCCTTCTCCTCGGCACAGGCCGAATTTGCACGTACATACTCCCATTATGCATGGGCTTTGTCGACTTTAGCGCAATTCCTGCCATGAGAGCTGTACCGCCACATTGCCCGTGCCCAGATTACTGCGGCTCAAGGTAGGTGTGCCGCCAAAGGTATTGGTCACGATGTAGGTGGTGTTGTCGTAGGTCACGAAACTCGGACTACCCACGGCGCCCAGCGATATGCCGGAGGAATTGACCGTGCTGCCGCCGACCGTAACCTGGTCGAACTGACCGTTACCGGTCGTATCGAAAGGCTCGAAGGTCAAACGTCCGCCCGTCGCCGGATCCAAGGCCATGGTCCAACCGGAATTGGACGCTGCCTGGCAGCTTAGCCCCGAGGACACACTGGGTATCGTGGTAGTGACAATGAGCACACCACTACGCAATACCGGATTGTAGATAACCTTTTCACCCTGCTGCCCCTGCGTGGGCGACACAAGATCCATGTACCAACCGTAACTGTTGTTGGTCGTACAGCCTGTCGTGGTCGTATCGCCCTTGTAACAGACCGTGTTATTGGATATCACACGGTTGTTATTAACACCGCCCTGAACCGTATTGGTGCTGAGCTCGTAGGTGATCGATTGCGCGGTCAAGTTGCCTCTGGTCAGCGCCCCGGTCGGCCCCGTGGCCGTGGAGAGATCGGCGTATTGATAGGATACCGGTGTACTCGCCTGGAGACCGGCGGTCGGCTTGCCCACATTCCAGGCCGAATAATCCCAGTCCCAAACACCGTAAATAGTCTGCACGCCGGCATTACTGGTATCCGGGGCTTGCTGGTTTTTCGTAACAGCCGATCCAGTACCGAACTCGACCATGATACGAAACAATCCGCTCTGTGTCGGCACAGCCGCCACAACCGGTTTGGTGGTGATCGGCTGATCCGTTCCGTTGGCATTTGCGGAACTGAACATGGGCTGGGCACTGCCCGCATAGCCTACGGCCCAGTCCGCGGGACTGTTGGAGGTCAGATTGAAGCGCCACACATTGCCGAAATAATCACCGGCATACACATAATCCGCGGTATGGTCCCCATTGAGATCCACCGGTGTCACATAGGCAATGCCGTCCGGGCGGTTTTTGTTGCGTGGATCATTGCTTGGGCCATAACCGGTCTTCAACTCATGGACAGTGACACTGCCATCGTTGTTGATCAATCCGACGAAGATCGAAGCCACCCCCGTCGAACTGTTAAAGCCATTGCCGAACACGAAACCCCATTGGCCATTATTAAACCGCGTGATGACCGGCGTGCCAAAAGTATCGCCCATATCCTGATTGCAATTGGGGACAATGGCACAGGTCAATTGGTTAGAAGACCATTCGCCTTTGACGATGCTGGACGCATTGCTCTCGGAGAACTGAGATGGATCGGAGATATCGAGCGCAAAAATGCTTTTCCCGCCGCCGGCCTCGCCACCCACCAGCCAGGTATGCCAACTCCCGCCATAGAAAACATCGCCCGTTGCCGGAGTTGCGTTTACGTAATAGTGGTGTGTGTAATTTGTTTGACTGTATTGATCGAGGTTGGGGAAAACGGCCTTGGGCACGTAAGCCAGCACTTCCTTGCCGTCATTGGTCGCAGTATTCGTGGTTGTGCCGGCCCGGAAGCCATGCAGCATGCCATCGTCGCCACCGACATAGACAACATTCTCGCGGCTTGAATTATTCGACTCAAAAGTGCTGTAGCTCGTTGCACCGCTCGTATTTTCCGGATTGAGCCCAGTCTTGGACGGGTACAGTACGTTCGCCCAGGTATCGGGATAATTACTATTTGGAGCTCCCACGAAAGTCGGGCTGGAGTCCACCACATCGGCCATGACCGAATTGCGTGCGCGCAGACTGCCGCCATTGCCCTGCTCCTTGCTCCGGTCGCCACGCAGGTAATCGACGACATTCGTACCTCCGATCGTCGACAAGTCACCGGCCGAGGAAAGCGGAGTGGGTTCGAACGCTATGCCCGAGGTACCGTTCCAACTGAGAATGGTCCGGTTGGATGGAGACTGCACGGTAATCGTATGCAGCGCCTGACCGCTGGCTGATGTGCCCATCTGGGGACACGCGCCACCCGTCAGTACGCAACTTGCCGACCAGGTTGCGTCCGTGGCAATACTCAAGCTTGAGGGGCTGGTCGAGGTCGCCGGTGTCGCCATAACCGGCAGAGCCAATACGTCGCCCCACCATTTCTGAGGATGAAAGAGTGCCTGGAAAACCTGAAGCTGCGTCCGCGTCTGTCCCGCCTTCTCCGTATTAACGGCCAGGGAACTCGCCGCAGCCGTGCGATTGACGATGTTCACCAGCGCATCATCCAGGGCCTTGTAGAGCTCAGTAGGATTCTGCGCACTGGCAAAAGTGCCATGGCCATCAATGGCCGCATGCCAAGTATCGTCGATCTGATGGCTGCTCGCCTGCGGCCAAGTCACCGTGCCCTTGACCAAATCCTGGAAGACAGCCTGCTGGGCCTCGTTGTTCGTGGCATTTGGATGGGCGGTGCTGAACTGGCCCGTTCCCGCTATATAGTCTTTCACCAAGGTAGGCACGACACCAAGACCGACGGTAAAGGTAACCATGTGCTGCCAGAAGGCACCGTCCTGGGAATTGATCGGAACGGTATTGCTCATACCGGTTTGCAAATCGGTATCCCAGAACTTCATTGCCACATCGGCCAGCGTATCGCTATAGCTGTCCTTGTATGGCGCAATGGGTTTATATTGGAAACTATTTCCTGATCCATCCGTAATCGTGGTGCCGGTCGTATCATCCACATTACCGATGGACGGATCGCTCCCGTTCCACTCACCGTCTGTCATGAGCAGAGTGTAATTGGGACGACAGGCCAGATCGTTGCTGCCGGTAGCCTGCTTTTCTGCCTGCGACGAACCCCAGGGTGCACTGGAATCGGGGTGGGACGCATACCATTGGCCCACATAATAAAGTGCCAGTCGGTTGGGTGTGCTGTTCTGATCAATCTGTTGCGTATAGAGTTTTTGCAGAAACTTCTTGCGCTTGGAATAGGTAAAGTCTTCGGAACTCTGGATACCGGTCTGACCGGTAAATCCTTTATCTTGACTCACCAGGGAAATGACACCGAAGTCCACGCGGAAACTGTTGGGCAACTGCATGAATGCGATGCCGATACCCGCATCCGCGAGCAGGATGTGCGAACGGTAATACTGATACCAGTTGGCGAAGTTCTGCAACTCCTGCTTGCGCGTGTGATTAACCTGAGTACCGTCCTTCTCAATGTATACGTAATCCCCATCCGATTTGGTATAGGTGTGATAGGGCAGCGGATTGGACGGCAATAGAGGCGGCGGAGTGCATTTCCCGGAACTGGATACCCCGTTGGAATTGACCGTGGCACTCGGAGGACAGATCTGCACCCGCTGGTAATTATTCGTATCCCGATAGTCATTCAGCGTACCCGGTCGAGGGCCAAAATAGTTGAAATAAGTCGCCGGCCAGAAAGCGCGATTACCGGAATCCGTCTGGGGGCCACACCCCCACCAACTACATCCGTAACCGGTATACCACGTGGGATCGCCACCTCGATGGCGGCCACCGCCCAAACCGGCATAACCGTTACCGCTCGTTGTGTTGCTGTAGTCGGTCGAATCGTTCCAGACTTCGAGGTCCCGATATCCGACATTAGTCTTGGCCGGGTTGATATAAGCCTGCGCCGGATCGGCATTTGCCATGACCCATAAACCGACATTGGCATCCCAGTGACAAGCGGAAATCGGGTAGCTCGTGATCGGCGCACTGGGCGCCGACTGGCTGCTGCTTTCGGGATAAGCCGACGCGCAAGCCCATGGCGAATAGGTCACGGTTGGGTTGTAGTAATTGGGATTGATGTATGCGGTCCGGTATTGCGCAGCATAGAAATTATTGGCCTCAAAGTCCGGAACCGTTTGCGGGTAAGAGCCGCAATTACTATTCCTTCCACCCGAACAATAAGGCTGGGACGACCCCAATGGATATCCGTAGGCCAAACCGATGCCGTAATTCTCGCTGTAGAGATCGCTCGAATTGGTACCGAGATACTCGAACTGCATGGAACCCGAATCGTCGAGCAGGAAAAAGATGTTGGGAGAAATACCTTTTTGCGAATAGATGGCCGGTGCCTGGGAAACACTGAGCGGCGACGGCGCTGTTGTTGCAGCACCCGCAGGTGCGGATAGTCCAAGCGCCGCAGCAAACAGACCAAGTATCATATACAGGTTCGACTTTTGCATCGTTTTCTCCTACTGACCCAGGTTCTGCGCCGGGGTGCTGTTGCGCATGTTGCCGCCGATGTAATACACCGTCTGGATCACGGCGACCGTATTGGCATTACCGCCACGGGCTTGCGCATCGATTTCATAAAGATTTCCCGGCCCCATCGTGGCCCGGCCGAGGTAGGTGATCCACACCGCCGGATGTGCGGCATAGGTATCGATACCCCCGGTAGTGCTGACTTTCAGATTCGGCAGATCGACCTGCGTTGCACCACCACTCCAAGTGCTTGGATCAGCCGGATTTGTGGGCGTCATCGAGCACAGGCGAAAATTGCTGGCACTGCTGGAACAACTCATGGGTACCTGCTTACTACTCTCGGTATTTAGCCAGTTTTCCGCCGCCGTGACCGCGCTCTGCGCCACTTCGAGCGCACGGGTCTTCTGCAGAGAATTGCCTGCCGCCTTCTGCTGCAACGTAACCCCCAGAAAGAGGCTGACGCCCAGCAGAGTAATGATGACCAGCATCAGCAGTGCCGACACCAGGGCAAGCCCGCCCTGATGCGAACGACGGAAACCCGCTGAAATACGTGCGGAGTGACTCATGCGAACCTCCTCAGTTGCCCACGACTACGTTTGACATGGAAGCCAGTGTCATGCCATTCGTGTTGTTGAGACGCACTGTTCGAGTGACATAGACCGGCGAACTGGCATTGTTCAGTGCCGTCATGAAGCCCAACGTAAATCGCACGCTGCGCACATAAGGCCAACAGGAACTGGAATTGCCCGTGCCGGTCTTCACATCGGGACAGACCTGGTCCGCAGCAGAGTTCAAGGCATCCGCACTCATGAAGCGGTCTACCGAACCATCACGGTTCGTATCGACACCGTATGCGGCCGACAGGTATTTGATGCCACCGTACTTACCGGTGGGTAGCCCAGGCCCTCTCAACAGATGACCTCCAAGCAATGGCTGCCCGCTCGAGAATGTGTTGGTCGCGCACATCAGCTGATTCTTGCTCGTGTCGACCCAGAACACGCTATAGAGGTTTCCGGTACCGCCGCCCGCACTGCCCAGGCAGTCAAAAGGCCCTTGAGATGCGCTGTTATTGATCATGCGCACCGCCACCACATCATTGTCGGTCATGCTGGTGCCGCCGGTTCCATAAACGAATTGCCCGGCGGTGGAAAAATCAACGGATTTCCCGCCTACGGTAGTCGAAACAACGGGAAACGCATCGTCGGTTGTCGGGAACTGGCCACGTATCGTCCTATTGGTCGCGGGATAATACCCGGCGCTGCTGATGGCATTAGTTAACACCATCGAGGCGAATTGCTGCTGGTTGACCAACTGATTCAACGATCGCGTAGTGGAAAAGCTGTTGCGCATGGATGCAAAGATCGTCACCAGGCCGGCAAGAAGAATAGTGGCAATCAACATGGCCACCAGCATCTCCACGATAGTCAGGCCGGATTCGGCGCGCGGATAATGTGATTCGATATGCTTCATGGCTGGACCACCACACTGGTCGAGGCCGTCGCAGTACTGGGCGCGGTAATGCCCTGGTTAGACGCGACCATGCCTTTCTCGGACCACTGCAACTTGACGAGATAGGCACTCGGCGCAGTACCGGTCACTGCGGCACGGGTAATTGTCGCTGTTGCACCGGACGGCAGATCTTGTAGAACTTTCTTCCATTCATCCAACGAGTAAGCTGCGCTCTGGGCCGCGGTACAACTGGCCGTTAAACAAGTCGAACTCGTGTATGTCGCCAGAGCCGGCGTGACGCCTGAAGCGGCAATGCTCACAGTGCTGGGAGCCGAAGCGGTGGTCCAGTAAGCTCGGTTGGAACGTATGATGGACGCAAGGCCATGGGCGTCCAGGCTGGCCAATGACCGGATGTGGGCCTGGGTGCTGTTATGGATTGCCAGCGCCTGCATGCCGGCAACGCCGAGCAATCCGATCATGACGATGAACAAGGCAATCAACGCTTCGATCAGCGTAAATCCCGACTCTCGATGTCTGGAAAACCGATTCACTAACAGCCTCCACTACTTGTACTCAAAGTTCCGGCCAGCACGAGCGTCACGCTGCCCCCATGCACATGGTTTAACCCCGTGGGGCAGGCCTGAACGACCAGACTTGTAGTGCCGGAAAACGTTGGGCTGGCGAAGCCCATGCGGTTGAAACCAATAAAATTCTTTACCGCGCCGCCGCCGGAAGGGCTGGTCAGGGTGACTCCGTTGGCAACCGGCCCGTGCACGCGCAAAACCGTATCCGTCCCCGCATCGTACTTGTTATCTCCTTCTACATCGACAAAGCTGATCCAGCCCGTATTCCATTTCTGCGGATCCGCGGTCTGGCTGTCGCAGGTGGGCGGATTTCCGGTCAGCGCATCGCTGCTCGGGCAGACGATGACGGTCTGCCCGCGGGCCACGGCCTCGGCACGGGCCGCGCCGAGCGTATTAGCAAAGTCGTTCAACGCACCGATAATCTGATTGTCTGCGGTCAGGGCCCGAAAAGACGGCACCGCGATCACGGCGAAGACCGAGATCAGGAAGATCACAAACAACACTTCTATCAACGTGAAGCCAAGCCGGCTTTTACGGTTTTTCATGCTTTCCTTATAGCTTGCATAAGACTGAAACGCCAGAACAAGGCTCGTCATTCGGCGACGAACGGCATTTCGGCAGGACTGAACGGTATCTGACCTTACAATATGACCCGTCCATAGAGGGCTCCCCATGACTTCCAAACGTATCTCCATCGAACAGCTCCTCACGCCTGCTGAGGCACGCGACGGGCTGCGCGGGCTGGAACGCGAAGCCTTGCGCGTGACCCGCACGGGACATATTGCCCAGACCCCGCATCCCCGGACACTGGGTTCCACGCTGACGCATCCGTCGATCACCACGGACTTTTCCGAAGCTCTGCCGGAATTCGTGACCTCGCCCTATCGCAGCAGTAAGGACACCCTGTCCGAATTGCTCGAGATCGAAGCCTTCGTCGCCCGCAACCTGGACGATGAGGTGTTGTGGATGACCAGCATGCCCTGCTTCATTGACGATCCCGACACGATTCCCATCGCGGATTACGGGACCTCCAATGCAGGCCGCATGAAACACCTCTACCGCGTCGGCCTTCACCATCGCTATGGCCGGGCCATGCAGGTCATCGCCGGCGTCCATTTCAATTACTCCTATCCCGAGCCCCTCTGGAATGCCCTGTTCGCAGCCACTGGGCAAACGGCTTCGCGTCAGGCCGAGGATGCCGCCTGGATGGGTGTCGTGCGCAACGTGCAACGCCATGGGTGGTTATTGGCTTACCTTTTCGGCGCCTCGCCCGCGGTGTGCCCGAGCTTCACCAAGCAGCCGCCGGCCTGGTTGGCACGCCTGGCCAACGGCACTCTGGCTGCGCCGCACGGGACCTCGCTGCGCTTATCCGATATCGGCTACAAGAACCGCAGCCAGGCTTCGCTGACCATTTCAACCAATACCTTGTCCGAATACGTGGCCGACCTGTCGCGCGCGCTCGCCACCGAGGAACCCGCCTACGCCGCCATCGGAGTACGCAATGGAGATGACTGGCGCCAGCTCTCCGCCGGCATCCTGCAAATCGAAAACGAGTATTACGGTCTCGTGCGCCCCAAGAACCGCCCCCGCGCCAGCGAGCGCCCCACCCTCACGCTTCTGCGCGAGGGCGTGCGCTACATGGAAGTGCGGGCGCTGGACATCGACCCCTGGACGCCACTCGGCATCAGCCGCGAAACGATGGATTTTCTCGAGCTTTTCATGTGGTTCTGCCTGCTCGAGCCGAGCCCGCCATTAAGCACCGGCGACCATCTCGAGATCGATTACAACCAGCGTAACGTCGCCGTGCGTGGACGCGAACCGGGCCTGCGGCTGCGTACGGCACGTGACTGTATCGCACTGCGCGATTGGGGGCAGACCATCATCACAGGGCTGGCGCCGATCGCAGAATATCTCGACCAGGGACTCGACGAGCCTTGGTATACAAAGGCTGTAAATCGCGCGGAGGCCTGCCTGAAGGAGCCCGATCTCACACCATCGGCCCGGGCCCTGGCAGAGATTCGCGGCCACGACAGCGGGTTCATGGCCTGGGCGCTCGAGCGTGCCCGTGAACATACGGCCGCGCTATGCGCCACCCCCCTTGCGGCCGACGTGGAAGAAAAATATCGGCACTTCGCCCGGGAATCGCTCTGCAAGCAGGAAACGCTGGAGGCTGAATCCGTAGAGCCTTTCGAGACGTATCTTGCGCGTTACTATGCAGGTATCTAGGGAACGTATGAACAGCTCAGACGTTTCCGATTAACGCGTTCGCCCGGCAAAGGCGTATACGGAGACTACATGCACTTTTCGCTTCAGAAAAACACCTCGCCAGGCCCATTGACTGCGGCACTCACTGCGCTCGAGCGCATCGTGCTGGGGAAACCGGAAAAGATTCGCCTGGCGCTCGTCTGCCTGCTTGCGGGCGGGCATCTGTTAATCGAAGATATTCCGGGCGTGGGCAAGACTACTTTGGCCCGGGCGCTCGCGCAGGTACTCGGCCTGGAGTTCCAGCGGATCCAGTTCACCAGCGACCTGCTCCCGGCCGACATCATCGGTGTCACGGTCTTCGAACGTGAACACGAACGCTTCAGCTTCCGCCCGGGCCCCTTGTTTGCCCAAGTGGTGTTGGCGGACGAAGTCAACCGGGCCACGCCGCGCGCGCAAAGCGCCCTGCTGGAAGCCATGCAGGAGCGCCAGGTGAGCGTCGACGGGAACTCGCACCCTTTACCGCGTCCTTTCTTCGTAATCGCCACCCAAAATCCCCAGGAACAGATCGGCACCTATCCGCTGCCGGAATCGCAACTCGACCGCTTCGCCATGCGCCTGAGCCTGGGTTATCCCCAACCGGCCGCCGAACGGGCTCTCTACGAAGCCGAAGATCGGCGCCATCTCCTGGAACGACTGGAGCCCAGCGTAACCGCGGAGAATGTGGTTGAGCTGCAGGCCCGGGTGGAAAAGATAACGACCGCTCCGGCCCTGCTGGATTACGTCCAGGCCCTGGTGGCCTGGACCCGCGACTGCGGACGCTACCGACATGGACTCTCGCCGCGCGCGGGCCTGTCACTGGTACGCCTGGCACGCGCGCATGCCTTGCTGGAGGGACGCAACGCCGCTTTACCCGAAGATGTTCAAGCCGTGTTGCCGGCTGCCGTCAATCATCGACTGGAAGCCCGCATCGACGGACGTTCGGGCGAAGATATCGCCCGCGAACTGATCGAGGCCGTGGCAATACCCTGATCCCTAACCCGGATAATTCACGAGGGATCGCGAGTGATTGTGGAATTCGCAACAAGCCACGCGCCGCGCTGGAGCGAAACCCATAGCCGTAGCTACGGGTTGAGTGAAGCGCAAGCGGGGCGCCGCGAGAAACCGCAAGCACCGCGATAGGACGGCGAGAAAAGCAGACTGCAATGCTGTAAGAGGCAGTGATATTGTCGTATTCTTATGAAGTCTCAATAACTTACACGCGAGCGTCGTCCGCCCTCGTGAATTATCCGGGCTAACCATGCGCCTTTTCCACTTCCTGCGACATTGGATGGAACGAACGACCGCGAAGCGTTCGGTCGGCAGCAACTGGCCCGCCACTCTGACCGGCAGGCAGATATTCATCCTGCCCAGCGGTTTCGGAATGACCACCACAGGCGTGATTCTGACCCTCCTGCTGGTGGCATTGAACTACCAGAACAGTGCCGTTTTCATGCTGGCCTTTGTCCTGGGCTCCCTGCTCCTGGCTGCCATGGTGATCACCCATCGGCACCTGCGCGGACTCGTCATCAACGACGCAGCCGTAGATCCGGTTTTCGCCGGGGAATCTCCGTGTCTGCGCATCCGGGTAAGCAACCCTCGTCGACGAGCGCGCCAGGGTTTGCAGGCTTTTGACGGCAATCACGATAGCAGGCACCTCACCCTCCAACCCGGCAGCACGGAAGACGTGATTCTGGATCTCCCCGCAAGCGGGCGTGGCCGGCATCAATTGAGACGGCTCGGCCTGGCCTGCACGGAACCGTTCGGCACTTTCCGCGCCTGGTCGCGGCTGCAGCCGGTGGACTACATCGTCTATCCGAAGCCCGCCGCCAATGCCACGCCACCACCCGGTTTCGAGGGCCATGGCGGATCAGGGGCGACACACGCTCAACCGGATGATTTTGCCGGACTTGCGCCCTATCGGCCCGGGGACCGTCCGGGACAGATCGCCTGGCGCTCCTACGCACGCAGCGGCGAGCTCGAACGCAAACACTTTGCGGGCGGGGGCCGGAGCGTGCTGTGGCTCGATTTCAATGAAACCCCCACGGTAGATACTGAAAGCCGCCTGTCGATTCTCACGAGCTGGTGCCTCGCGGCCGAACACACTCAACAACCCTGGGGCCTGCGCCTGCCCGGCCATGAAATAGCCTTGGGCAACGGGCCGCGGCATCTGGCGGCCTGCCTGCGTGCCCTCGCCCTCTTCCCCGGCCCCTACGGCGGTAACGACTAATGACCGCGCTCCGTCACAAGCGCTCGAGAAGACACGCGCCGGGCAGCGAAATCGCTTCGCCCGCCCAGGCACGCCGTGCCCTGATCGCCCTTGCCGGCGCGACCCTGCCTTTTTTCTTCAGCCTGCCCCCCTGGGTCGCGGGCGGCGCCCTGGTTATCGTGGCCTGGCGCGCATGGCTGCTGCGCTCACATCGCCCCCTGCCTGGATCGCCCACCAAAGTCCTGCTGATCCTTCTGGCCCTACTGGCCGTGATCGTCAGTTTCCGCAGTTTCGGCGGAGCTACCGCAGGCGGAGCGTTTCTGGTGATCACCGCAGCCCTGAAATGCCTGGAGAGCCGCAGCGTTCGCGATTTCCGCATTGCGGCCCTGGCCTGTTGGCTGCTGCTCGGCGCCGCCTTTCTGCTCAGCCAATCCCTGTTGCTAGGCATCTACGCCATTGCCGTTGCATGGCTCTCGGTATGGGCATTGCTGAGCGTCCACGAAACGCTGGACTGGCGCGTCGGCCTGCGCCCCGCGGGGCGAATCCTGGTGGCTGCTCTCCCGGTTGCGCTGGTGCTGTTCATTATGTTCCCACGCTTGCCGGCGCCACTGTTCCGCTTCGGTGCCCCCCGCCTTGCCAGTGTCAGCGGACTTTCCGACACTTTGTCGCCGGGCAGCATCGCCGCCCTGGCACAATCCAATGCCATCGTTTTCCGCATCCGTTTTGAGGGCCCCCTACCGGAACCGGCGGCGCACTATTTCCGAGGCCCGGTTTTCGTGCGATTCGATGGTACACATTGGCTACCGAACCGCTCTCGCGGGCAACCTCAAACCGGTTATTTCGATCCGCATGGCAGTCCTGTCCGCTATCGCGTCCTGGAACGTGGCAACGGGACCCACTATCTCTTTGCCCCGGCGCTCCCGCTGCATGTTTCGACCCCGGCTCGCCTGACCCCGAATTACGAGTTGCTCGCCCCTCATCGGCTATGGAACGACATCGCCTATACCGGCACCTCGTTCCTACGCTACACGGCACAGGCGCAATTGCCGGCACGCACCCGCATGACCAATCTGGAACTGCCGCCCGGCATCGATCCGCGCACGCACGCCCTGGCTCGGGAATGGCGTGATGCAGCGAAGACCCCGGCCGAGGTCGTACGCATGGCACTGGCCTGGTTCCGCAAGGAACCCTTTTATTACACGCTGACTCCGGGCCGCCTGACGGGACGCAACCAAATCGACACCTTCCTGTTCCAGACCCGGCGCGGATTCTGCGAACACTATGCCAGCGCCTTTGCCGTGCTCATGCGTGCGGCGGGCATACCGGCACGCGTAGTGACCGGCTATGCGGGCGGGACCGTGAATCCGTATGACGGCTGGCTGGTGCTGCGGCAATCCAATGCCCACGCCTGGGACGAAGTCTGGCTGGCAGGCCGCGGCTGGGTCCGCGTGGATCCCACCAGCGTCATTCCCGCGGGACGCATCGAAGCATCGGCCGCCGATGCCGTGGTCAGCAGCCCCGTTACGCACTTCAAACAACTGGATACCGGTTTAATCTGGCAGTTCCGCAATCTCTGGGATGCCGTAAACACGGCCTGGACCGAGTACGTCATGGGCTACGGCCACTCGCTCCAGAATCGGCTCTTCAATAAACTGGGGCTCGGTGGCGCCGGTCCGTTGACAAGCGCGCTGCTGATGGTGGCCTTTGCCGTGGTGGCCGGCATGCTGGTTTTGCTATTTGGCCTCACACAATGGCGCACACGCGATAAGGACCCCGTAAAACGGATTTACTTGCGGTGGTGCCGGAAACTCGCAGTTTCGGGCCTGAAGCGCAGGCCGTGGGAAGGCCCCTTGGACTTTGCCGCACGCGTAAAGCGGACCTGGCCGGATCGTAAGCGGGACGCAGACGAGATCACGCGGCTCTACTGTGCGGCACGCTATGCCGGCGATAACGCCAAAGTCGAGGCCCTCAGGCGTCGGGTGCGGGAATGGCGGCAAGCTGGCTCCGGCCCAGCGGCAAAGACCAGAGAACGATAAGGCCCACCACGAAAAGAATCCCGATAGCCGATACGGCAATGTGGGGATTGCCCGTCGCGGTTTGCACAATGGCCACGATCAGGGGCCCGATGACCGCCGAGAATTTGCCCATCAAACCGTAGAATCCGAAGAATGCGGCACTCTCTTCCCGAGGCACAAGACGTGCATAGAGAGAACGGGAAAGACTCTGGGTGCCGCCCTGGACCAGTCCCACCAGTACCGCCAGGAGGAAGAACTGCCAGGGCTTCGTGATAAAAACCGCGTAGACCACGACGCCGATGTAAACCACCAACCCCAGGGTAATGCCGGCACGCGGTCCGATCCGCTCACCCAGCCAACCAAATCCAAGCGCCGCCGGAAACGCCACGAACTGGGTTACCAGCAAGGCTACCAACAGCGCGCTGGAGGGGAGCCCCACGGCCAGGCCGAAACCGACCGCAAGTTTGAAAACGCTGTTCACCCCGTCGATATAGAACCAATACGCCACCAAGAACCCGAGCAGCAACGGCAGCGAACGCAGGCGCACTACCGTACGGCGGAACTGCGCCAGCCCCTCCACCACAGCCGTGCGCAAACCAACGCCCTTGCGGGGCTCATGAACCCCGCGGAGCAGAATCAGGGCGAAGCCGCCCCACCAGACGGCAACAGTCAGAAAAGAGGCCCGCACGGCTCCGCTCGCATCGGCAAGCCCGAACCAGTGCGGCTTCTGGACCATGATCACGTTGATCAGAAACAACAACCCGCCACCCAGATAGCCCAGGGCGTAGCCCAGGGCGGAAGTCCGATCGAGCTGGTTATGGCGAGCCACGTGCGGCAATAGCGCATCGTAAAAAACGTTGCCGCCGACATAGCCCAGGCTGCCCAGACCGAACAAGGCCAGTGCCCAGATATTGGCACCGTGACCGGGCAGAACAAGAAGCCCTGAAGTCGCCACCCCGAGCACGAGAAACACTCCCAGAAAACGCTTTCGATGAGCGCCACGATCGGCAATCGAACCCAGCACCGGAGCCGCCAGGGCAATGACCAGGGCAACGGCGCCATTGACCCAGGCCAGCAGTGCGAAAGCCTGGCCGTGGCTCATATCGCCGCGCCAGAATTTGTCCAGGAATACCGGAAAGAACCCGGCGATCACAGTCGTGGCAAAGACCGAGTTGGCGAAATCGTAGCTTGCCCAAGCCCAGGCCTCCCGGCTTAACCCCAGACGCCCCTCGAATTTACGCATCGATCGAATACCTTGCCTGTTTGCGGCATCATACCCTCCGCGCGACTCGAACTCCGGGGTGTGAGGCAAAAGATAAGCCACCACATCTCTCAGTTTTCCCTCAGCAAGAAAAACTCTCGCCAAGACGCCAAGACTGCAAAGACGAAGAATAATTCTCTCCTTTGCTCGCCCAGCGAGAAAGGGAAGCCGGAGAATGATTCAAGAGACAAACTGCGGCTGGGACCACCGCTCCCATAACAGTCATCACACTTTCATTTTTGCAGTCTTGGCGTCTTGGCGAGAGTCATAAACGAAATTCCAAGTCCCGAAATTTGACCCATGCGGCATAATCGGTTCCCTGTAGCCGATCATCTACTCTCTTGTTCGAGCCCGACCACATCGCCATTCATTACGCCGAACTAGCTCTCAAAGGCCGGAACCGGGCGGGCTTTGAAACCCGCCTGGCACGCGAGGTACAGGCCAGGCTGAAACGTCTGGATCTGACCTGGCCCGTGGTACGCCGTGGCGGCCGCATGTCCATCTTCATCGAGAACCGCCCGGAAAAGGTGCCGCAAGTGCTCGAAGCGCTGGGCGAAGTGCCCGGCATTGCAACTTACTTTCCGGCACGATTGTTCCCCTGGGACATAGCCGGCACCAGCGCTTCCGAACTGGAATCGGGGCCCGTTGGTCAGGCAATGCTCGACCTGGCCGCACGCGAACATGCAGCCGGGGCACGTTTCGCGGTCAGAGTGGCCCGGCACGGCGATGCGCCGCACCACATCTCGACCCGCACACTGGAGCGCGCATTGGGCGCGAACATTCTCCAGGACACGGCCTGGGAAGGCGTCAATCTCGATGCGCCGGACTGCTGTTTCCGTCTCGACCTCGAGGCCGATGGCGTGCAGCTCTCAGCCAGCCGCCTCCCCGGTCTCGGCGGCCTGCCGGTTGGTTCCGCCGGGCGCGCACTCTGCCTGCTCTCGGGCGGCATTGACTCCCCGGTGGCGGCCTTCCTCATGGCGCGCCGTGGTTGCCGCGTGCATTGCCTGCATTTCAGCGCCAACTATCTGGATCGCGACCAGGGAGAAGACACACCGGTCGGACGCCTGGCCCGGCGGCTGTCCTGCTACACCTCCAGCCTGCGGCTGTCGATCGCCCCTTATGTGCCCTTCGATCTTGCGATGAACGGACCCCGCACCGGCTACGAGTTGATCCTGTTCCGGCGCTTCATGCTGCGCACGGCAGAGCAGCTGGCACGCAGCCAACACATCGGGACCTTGATCACGGGTGACAGCCTGAGCCAGGTAGCGTCCCAGACCATGGAAAATATTGCCGCGCTCGACGATGCGATCGAACTGCCCGTTTTCAGGCCGCTGATCGGCCTCAATAAGCAGGAAATCATCGGCTGGGCCAGAAAAATCGGCACCTACGAGACCTCCATCGAACCTTACAAGGACTGTTGCGCACTGGTATCGCGCGGCCCCA
>Ga0307440_1000532_pt1 | contig 18754 bp, 15 predicted proteins | sample SalMarWE160410MG_FD_202150 | JGI IMG/M metagenome (GOLD analysis project Ga0307440, IMG submission 202150) | Salt marsh sediment microbial communities from the Plum Island Ecosystem LTER, Massachusetts, United States - WE1604-10 | ecosystem: Environmental > Aquatic > Marine > Intertidal zone >... | reverse complement strand
AGATGGACAGGGCCGCTGCTTTCATAGAAGGGCTCAACGGGTTGACACAGGATGACCCGATCCGAACGTCCTCCCAAGAGAAGAAGGCGGCCTTGGAGGAATTCCGCTGGATGATAGAGGAATTCAAAGTCTCGCTCTTTGCCCAGGAGCTGAAGACCCTTTTCCCTGTTTCCGAAAAAAGACTGGAGAAGAAGTTGAAGGAGATTGAGCGAATGGTGTGAGAAACCGGTCCATTTGATGAAAGCGATCATCTTGTCCCTGGGCGGACGATCGCGTGAAATATGGGCATCATTTTCAATGGAAATCTCGATGCCTTCCAAGAAACCCATTACAGCTGAAATCTTTCGCGTCATTTACAATTCACTTCCGCTTCGCTACAATAACGCTGCAAACCTTTTCTTTCCGATCCCACTTGATTCTGACAGGTGAAAATGAAAGCCAGGGTAAAAATCATCGTGACCATTGGTGTGGCCGTCCTGGTTTTTGCAGTGCTTTCAGTGTCCGCCCTTCTCTACTATTACTACACGCATCCCGCCAAGGTAAAATCGCTTGTAGAAAAATTTGTCTCAAGCTCGATCGGGGCCTCTCTCAGTATCCAGCGGATGACCTATTCACACAAACCGCTTAAACTGGAGCTTGAAGGGGTCCATGTTGGGCCGGGGAAAACAGCAAAAGGTTTCTCCCTGGACGTGCCATCAGTTACAACCGACTTTTCATTTGAAGGGTCATGGGGGCACAGGACCCTCGTTGTGAGAAACATCCTGGTGCCCGGGTTTACCTCCCATATCTCCGAAAACCCTGAACTCCCGGGGGTCAGGAAAAAACCTGCGAAACCCTCCTTCCTTGGTGGCCTCTTGAGGAGGCTTTTTGTGTTTTTCGTTTTCAGGGACCTCAGGCTCCAGTCCGCGGAAATCCACAACGGTCTTGTCTCCGCGAGACTGGGCGAACGTACGCTTCGCGCAGACCATATCCGGGCAACACTGGAGGCCGGCCAACCTGTCGAACTCTTCTGTGAAATTCGGGCTGCATGGCCTTCCCAGGGTATGAAGCTTTTCCTTCCCCTCGTTCACCTGACGGCGGACCGGAAATTGTCTTTTGATGATCCTGCATTTAACGGTTTTCTGAGCCTCAAAGGGGCCCTTTTTGAGAGCCCGATGGCCGGCATCAGAGACCTGGAGGCAAGGGCAAGTCTTCTTTATCAAGTCCGAGAGAAGAAACTTTCCTTCCGTAATGCGGAGGTTGTGTCCGGGTGGATGAACTACAAGAAGGGAGTTCAGGAAAAGATCTCTCTTCCGGGCGTCCGCATCACGACGGGAGGTGAAGTCTATTTTGGGAACAAGACCCTGCGTGCCGATCCCCTGCACGTCACCCTGGGTGACGGGTTACAGTTCGAGGGTTTGTTGAATGCGGGGTTCGGAACCCAACCGGAGATCGGGGTAAAGATTCTCAAATCCAGTTTTTTCCCTGAGCGTTTACGTTCCCTCCTCCCTCGAGAAATCAAGGTGCCCCCCGTGACGCTGACCGGACCCCTTAACCTGACCGGCAATATCAAGGGCCTTTGTAATGGGAATGGGGAGAATGCATGGATCTGGAAGGGAGATCTTCACGCGGGTTTCCGGCAGAATCACCTTTCATTTGTTTCCTCAAGCGTCAGGGGAAGTGGAATGATCGCCGGAAAGGTGAGTGCAAAGGGGACCTTCCCCGACATCCGGGTTTCCGGCGCGGTGAACGCAAGCGACATCCTCTTGTCGGGGATTGGTCTGGATTTGAAACCTCTCAGGGTCTCCTTTTCTTTTTCCGGTAGCTATCCGAAATATGACATCATGAATCTATCTGCCCTTATTTCGTCGGCAGGGCTTGTTTATAAGGGGAGGGAACTTCTGATCAGGGACATGAAGCTGAAAGCCGCGGACGGCAAGGCGGATGCGGTAAAAAGAACCCTGTCCCTGCCCGCCATCCATATGGATTCTTCCCTGTTGAAAAACCTCGAAGCGTCTCTGAATGTTGATAGAAGCGAAATAGCTGTGAAACTTAAGGGCAGGGAAACAGGGTTTTTTGACTTGGCCCATGCACTGGAACTGTTGCCGTCGGGCTGGAAGGCCTCGGGGTTGGATCATATAGAGGCTGAGGCACGACTGAGAAAGGAAGAAGGATACGTCTTTAGCACACGGGTGACCCTTGGACAATTTTCCTTTCAGAACCGCGAGGCAACCTCTTTGGGGGAGGCCCTCGCTGTCAAGGCGGACATAGGGGGAAAGATTGACCCATCTTTTTCAAGGATTGAAGCACACGTTGCTGTTCGAGCGGACAGGGGAGAAGTCCTGTATGACCGCTTTTACTTCGATCTCAAAAAGAACCCATTCAGCTTTTCGGCGGAGGGCATGTACAATGTGAGGAAAGGAGGCTATCGTCTGGCCGGTCTGACACTGGGGCTCAAGTCCATCCTGCAACTTCATATGAATGGCGAACTGCATGGGAGCGGCGCGGCAAGGGGCTTCGATGTTTCCATGAATATCCCCGGCACGCCGCTGGGGCCTGTGTTTGAAACGCTCCTGAAGGATCCGTTCCAGACGGAAAAGCCGATTTTAAGCGCCATGGACGCCGCCGGGAGCGTGTCGGGGGATTTCAGGGTGAGAGGGACAGGATCTCAATGGGCGGCCAAGGGCCGTCTCCTCTGGAAGGGGGGTGCCCTTTCCATTGGCAGCGATAGGGGATCGCTGGAAGGCATTGATCTTTCGCTCCCCCTCTGGTACCGGAACTACAACAAAAAAGATTCCCTAAAACCTCTCAGGGGAAGACTGTCCGTTCGGTCCATGAAAACGCCCTTCATCGCTGTTCAGCCCCTGAACCTGGACATCCTTGCTGGACCAAACACCTTGTCCATACCTGCGCCCACACTCCTCAGGGTCCCCGGCGGAACGGTCAGGATTGGCCCCTTGAAAACCATGGGGTGGGGCAACATGAAGCCGTCGTGTGAGACGAGCCTCAGTGTGGATTCCTTCAGGCTGGGTCCCCTGTTGGCAAAACTATCCACACAAAGTATCCGGGGTGTCCTGAATGGCAGCCTGGATTCCATTCATATTGAAAAAGGAATCATGAGCAGCAGGGGAAAAATGGAGGCAAGGGTTTTTGGTGGAAGCGTTCTGTTTTCCAATATCGGCGCGTCGGGTCTGTTCACTTCCACGCCGGTCTTCAAATTAGACGCCCGGTGGCATGACCTGGATCTTGCGAAATTGACCGCCGGGACAGGATTTGGTAAAATTCAGGGGGTTTTGAAAGGCCACGTGAACAGGCTCGAAATAGCGGGAGGTCAACCCCAAAGATTTGAACTGCTCCTGGAGACGGTCAGGAAAAAAGGCGTTCCCCAGCGGATTAGCGTAAAGGCTGTCGATCATATCGCCGAACTGGGTGGCGGGCAGAGCCCTTTTGTCGGCGCTGCCGGGGTATTCGCTGGCTTTTTCAAAGAATTTCCATACCAGAAGATTGGTGTCCATGCCTCGTTGGAAAACGATGCCTTCAGGATAAACGGCACCATCAGGGATGGGGACAAGGAGTACCTGGTAAAAAGGAGTTTATTCTCAGGCGTGAATGTGATAAATCAAAACCCCGATAGTCGCGTCAGTTTCAAGGATATGGTCAAGCGGTTAAGGCGTGTGACCCAATCAAAGAGCGGCCCAGTTGTCAGATAGGGGACGGATTAATTCCAATTCGCATTCAAGCGCTACCGGCGTTGGCTGCGTCGCCGGCTCCTCGACGTACCGTTAACGTACGCCTCCGTCTCCTACTCCTTGCCGCCTTGTTATCATCTTGAATGCAAAATGGATTAAAGAAACGTTCACCCGTGATCCGGAGGATGAAATGAAGAGAAACAAAAAGGCACTTCTGGCTGTAAGCTGCATTTTTTCGCTGATGCTGTTCGCATGCGTTACCATTAACATCTACTTTCCGGCAGAGAAAGTTGAATCCGTGGCGGGCAAGATCGTGGACGACATCAGGGGCCAGAAACCCCCCGCAACCAAGAAGCCTTCCCCGGACAAGGACAGCCATCTTCTCAAGAAAACGCTGCTGGCTTTCGCGTGTTCCACGGCCTATGCCGATGAGACCCTGACGGTGTCAAACCCGACAATCCGGGAATTGAAGCAGCAGATGAAAGACCGATACACAAGCATGAAGCCCTATTACCTGAAAGGATTTCTCAAAGAGGGGAATGACGGTTATGTAACAATAAAGAAGGTCGGGGGGTTGGGGCTCAAGCAGACAAGAGATCTGAAAAACCTGATCCGTGCCGAGAACGGAGACAGGAAAAAACTGTACAGGGAAATCGCCCGGGCGCTCAAGATTGATCCCAGCCAGGTGGGAAGAATAGGGAAGATCTTTGGAAAAGAGTGGCAGAGATCCGTCCGGTAGAGGCGAATGGGTTGCGGGCACTATGAGAAAACGTCCGAAAAAGACCCTCAGGCTTTCTCCCGAGCTCCGGTAAAAGAAGATCAAAGCGGGTTAGAAATTGACGTCGTCAAGACCCTTGAGCCCGAGTATCTTCCGGCCTTCCTGGGGAGTGGCAGGCTCCAGGTCCAGTTCCCGGGCAATACGGATGATTTTTTGAACCTGTTCGGCATTGCTCTTGGCCAACACCCCTTTTGACAGGTACAGGTTATCTTCCAGACCGACGCGCGCGCTGCCGCCCAGGAGAAAGGACTGGGTGCCCATGGGGAACTGGTATCTGCCGGCGGCGCAGACCGAGAACTCGAAGTCCCCGATGGCCTTCCTCGCCGTGTCGACCAGGAATATCAGGTTCTGGGGGGTAGCCGGCATGCCGCCCAGGATGCCCAGGACGAACTGGAGGTATACGGGTTTTTTGATCCATCCCGCCTGAATGGCAAAAGCCACGTTGTTGAGCATACCCACGTCATAGATTTCGAATTCCGGCTTCGTTTTCGACTTATTGAAGATCTCCAGGAACTGGCGCATGGTCTTGAAGGTATTCGGGAAGATAAAATCTTCCGTCAATTCGAGGTAGTTTTTTTCCCAGTCGTATTTCCAGTCCTTGAACTTGTCCTTGACATGGAAGAGGGCAAAGTTGAGGGACCCGGCGTTGAGCGACGCCAGTTCCGGCCGCAGGGTGGAGACGACCTGCACCCTCTTTTCGACCGGTTCTCCGAGCCTGCCCCCGGTCGTGGTGCAGAGAATGATGTCACAGCGCTTCTTGACCTCGGTTGCTATCTCCATGAAGATATCCTGGTCCGCGTTGGGGATACCGGTCTCCGGGTCCCGCACGTGGAGATGGGCAACCGTTCCCCCGGCATCATGTACCGCCAGGATCTCGGCGATGAGCTGTTCGGGTGTTATGGGGAGATAGGGGGACATGCTTGGTGTATGAATGGCCCCTGTGACCGCCGCGGTAATAACCACCTTGTTTTTCAACTCGGTTCTCATCTGCAATATTCCCTCCGTTTTAATGTGTTTTCACGATTTCCAATGAACCATAGGTAACCCGGCGACCGGTGATCTAAAGTAAGGGATCCTCGTTCCCCGAAGGCTCCCGATATAAACGGTTTTCAGATCCGCCGAGCCAAAGGTGACGCTGGAAAACCATGGCGCGACGGTGCCTCCTGCAGCCAGCATATCATCCGGCGTCACATGGTCCTCGATAAAGGCCTGCTCAAGGGACAGGCCGGGGGCTTTGCTGCTGTCATCGAGAATGACCTGAAAATTCCCTTCGGGGGTTATGGCGAAGACCTGATCCGCCATGACCAGCGTTCCCCAGAGATTGCCATAGGAATCAAAAGCAATGCCATCCGGGAATCCGAACTCTCCGAGTTTCGTGGGGCCAAAAATCTCGCGATTCGAAAGAGAGCCGTCCGGCTTTACCTCCATCCGGGATATGCGTCGGCCTGTGGTCTCCACGATATAGAGAAACTTCTCTTCGGCATCAAGACGGATTTCATTGGTGAAACTCAGGCCATCGGTGACGATCCTTAACCCCGTCTCATCGGCGAGAGCGATATACCCGTCAGAAATGTTCGGGCTGATCGTCTTCATCCAGTTCTTAGTGCGGGTCGATATGGTCAGCCAAATGCGGTTTTTGCTATCCCTTAGCACAAAATTCACCTTGCCTATGGGCATGCCATCGATGGTGTCGTAAAGGAGGCTCGTCGTGCCGTCACGTGTCATGACTTCCAGCACGTCGGTTCCGAAATTGGAGATCAGGATATCCCCGTTCTCCGCAAAGGCCAGACCGTTGGGGAGTGTTCCTTCGGTAAACCTGCTGGCTTCATCGATGGCATCTCCGAAAGTGGAAATGAAGGACTGGGTGATGATCTCCTGTTCACCATTGGGTGAGATCCTCACAACGCCGCCGCGCGCATCAGCTGACCACAGGGTGCCGTCCGGTTCCGCCAGGATGCATTCCGGTCTTTGAAGATCTTTACCGATGTACTTGATATCTTCCGGATTCACTTGAAATCCGATTATAGGGTTTTCCGCCATTCCATCTCCTTTCCATCGGCCCGCCATTCGGAGCCTTCCATGTTGCTGTGGGGGTTCACGATCGTGATCCATCCTGTTTTGAACTGACGCGCATAAGTCGATCACCCAACGAGGATAAGGCTGATTTGAGGGAAAATGACAACGAGGGCGAGGACAAGTATCATAATGATGACAAATGGAAACGCGCCGGCGAAGACGTCATTGAGACTGATGCTCTGATCATCCAGGGTTGATTTGACCACATAGGCGGCAATGCCCAGTGGTGGGGTGATCAGTCCTACTTCAATGGCTATGACCGTCACCAGCCCGAACCAAACGAAATTTACACCGAATGGTTGAATGATAGGGTAGATGAGGGGTACGATAATCATCATGATCGATGTGGAATCCAGGATTGTTCCCATGAGCAGTACGACCACCAGGTAGATACTAAGAACGGCGTAGAGTCCCAGTCCGGACTCAGCTATCCAGGTGCCGACAAACCCGGTAATGCCCGATAACGCGAGCATGCGGCCGTAGATATTGGCGGATATGATCAGAAAAAGGATCGAAACGGTCACATGCCCCGTTTCGGTAAGGACCTGCCACAGTTTGGACCAGCTCAGGGCACGCTTGCCCAGGGCCAGCACAAGTGCCCCTAAAGCCCCGACAGCCCCGGATTCGGTGGGTGTAAACCAGCCTGCATAGATTCCCCCCAGGACGAGCGCGATCAAGAGGGCTATGGGGATCAGTTTGCCGAGCGCACCGGCAGGGCTCATCAACTCTGAACCATTTTCCCTGTTTTCCGAGCCATTGGATCGCACATAACCGGGAAAGCGATAGGCCATAATCAGGATGGCGATGGAAAAACCGGCGGAGAGCACAATGCCGGGCATGATTCCCGCCTTGAAAAGGTCGCCTATGGAAGTCTCCGTGAGCACTCCAAAAAGGATCAGAAGCAGGCTCGGAGGGATCAGCATTCCCAGCACGGAAGAACCGGTTACCACTCCGACAGCGAACCGCGGCCTGTATCCCAACCGCATCATTTCCGGAACGGCGACCTTTGTAAACACCGCCGCAGAGGCGATGGAGATTCCGGTTACTGCGGCGAATACGGCATTGGCGGCCACAGTGGCGATGCCCAAGCCGCCTCCAAGTCTTCCAAAGAGCCGGTTCGCCACATCAAAGGTGTCCTTGCCGATTCCTGAGATGGAAATGAACATCCCCATGAGCACAAACAGGGGAACCACCCCGAAGATATACCCGGAGATGCTGTCGGCTGCCGCCAAGGCCAGCAGCTTGCTGGCTATGGTCCAGTTCCCGCGGATGAACCACACGCCCAGGAACGAGAGCAGTGTGAGGGCGATGGCCACGTGCATGCCTGCATAGATCAGGAACAGAATGCCGATGATGGAGAGGACCCCGATCTGGATATTGCTCATTCGGAATCACTCCCAGACCCGGGTTGCAACAGCTCCCTTCCCCCGAGAGACTTGAAGTCATTCCAAGCCAACAGAATGAACTGAATAGTCGCTGCAACACAACCGACGATGATAATGAGCTTGACCGGCCAGACAGGGGCCATGAAATCGCCCTCGGCGCCTACGTATACATCCAGCCGCCACGCCTTTGCGAACAGGGGCAGACTGGCCTTGAACATGATCATCATGACCACTGCCCCGATAAGATGGTGGAGCCCCTGGAGCAGGGCTCCGATCCCGGGATGCTTTTTGTGAAGCCAGTTTAAAAGCAGATCTGAGCGGGTCAGTCTGCCGACTTTCAATGTGTGGGCCAGTTGAAGGAACACGCAGGCCGTGATGGACAGGGCCACAATCTCCGGCACGCCACGGATAGGATGATTAAAAAGGGCCCGCCCTCCGATGTCCATGTTGATGATGACAAGCAGTACGAATACCCAGGCAGTGCCGATAGAATTCATCACCGAGGTAATATCACTGTATCTGAACCTGCGGCTGCGGGGTTTGTTTGGGTTTTTCTGATTCCCTGGATTATCAGGCATGAATTATTTATCCCAATCCCGGACAAGCACGACGCCTCTTTTGCGGAGACCATTGAGGTAACCTTTCAGAACCTTCTTGCCCGGCATGCCTTTCTTTTCCATGGCCATGGCCCAGTTCATGGGAATGTTGGGGAGTTTTTCGGCCCACTTCTTTCGTTCAGCATCAGAAAAAGGGGTCACCTTTGCGCCCGCCTTCCTCATCTTCTCCAAGGCTCCGGAGGCCTTATCCGTCTGGGCCTGGGCCAGTTTTCTGGACCATTCCGCTCCTGTTTCTTTGAATATTTGCTGCATATAGGGCGGAAAGGATTCAAAGACGTCTTTATTGACGCTGAGGCCTCCTGCGAACTGTGCACCGAAATTGACCAGGCCGATATAGGGTGCAACCTCGTACACCTTGATGGCCGCCCCGGCGGTCATGAACGTGAGGGTTCCTTCAAAAACACCCGTCTTGATGCCGTTGTAGTAAGTATTCAGATTGGCGGCCACGGCCACGGCTCCGGTGCCCTTGATCCAATTTGCAGAAGGACCCGGTGCGGCAATCTTGTGTCCATTGATGTCATCCACGGTCTTTACCGGGAAATTGGTCAGGATCCCATAGGCATCCAAGCCGACCCCGCCCAGGTAGACCTGGTTGTACTTGGTCCATTCCCGGGCCACCGCAGGGATGCTTGCCTGGAGTTCGGCCATGGTATCCACCACCTTAAAGATATCGCTGGTGCCGAAAGGCGTCATGTAGCTCACGTTGTGCAGGGGCATCTTGGGGGCTTCAAATATGGTGCCGACGAAACCCACATCGACGATTCCTGCCTCCACGGCTTCGAGCACTCCCCCGATTTTGGCTACAGTGCCTCCGTAGGCCTGGTTCCAGATGATCTTGTCCTTGCCACCTGCAACGACCAGGCGTCGGTTCACTTCCGGAATGAAATAGTCTCTGGTCAAGGTGACCCACAGAAAGATCGGCGGGTGTCCGGCAGCGGCGGTTAGATTGTAGGTCTTGGCCGGGGCAGGTGTTGCGGCCGTGGTCAGGGCCAAACCTGCAATGACTGCTGCAAACATTATGATCTTAAATGCTTTCATATCCATCCTCCATCTCCAATCTAAGGTTGACAATTGGTTTTAACTTCTTCCTATGGTTCATCCACGATAGCCACGGGTCTGACCCAGCCCGCGCTGGCCCCCTTTATAGTGCTTTCCCGGTCCATGCCGGCGCCTTTAACGAGATATTCTTCAGTGCCCCATGCCTTATCGGCACCCGTTTGAATCAAAACAATATCCAACGGTTTGATTTCATATTGTATCCGCTCAAGCTCTTTTTCGACATCTTCGACCGTTATACGTTCGCCATCGCCCTTTTGGCGAAAATCAAGGAGAACGCCGTCACCGAAACACCACTCCAGAGGGATTTCGTCTATGGTAAGCGAAGGTTTCCCTTGGTCCATGGTGGGATGATAATGATAAGGTGCGTCGAGATGCGTACCGCTGTGGGTTGTGAGGGTCAGGAACTCGAGAGCCCAGCCAAGGCCGCCGGGCAATTGGCTTTTCTTTGTGCCGGGGAAAAAATCCTTCATCTGGTCGGCTCCCTGCACATGGTCCACATAATCGATTTTGGGAATCATGATAGGTGGATCGCTCGGGAGATCGGCTTCAATACTGATACTGAGGTCAACAAAGCGTCTCTTTGCCATTTTTCTGCCCTCCTTTTCCGGAGATGGGGAGATCCCGGGATACGAAAATGTCCCCTAAGAACATACGTGCACAATAGTAGGTAAGTTATTGAATATCAACGAAATCTATTTCATTCAAAACGTTCTTGTAAATGACAAGATTCGATATCATGGCCTGGTGATTGACCCTTGTTCCCGATGAAGAAGACCGTTTATGAATGTCTCAGGCCCACCTGCCGAAAAAGGCCTTCCGGTTGTGAGCCCTTTGCTGTTCGACAAGGCGGTCCAGGGCTGTTGAGTGAAATATGCCGTTCTCAAGGAAGTACCTGCCTATGGGGCCTGATATTTTCGTTGCTTTCCCAGGAGAATCAAGAGCCTGAAAGGGATCAGGTAGCCTTTTCGAACCGCACATTCCCCGAATTTTTCCTTGAAACCCTGGCCCAGGAGGATCTTGGTGATCTCACGTTCCGAAAGTATGCCCGATTCCCGTGCAATCTGACCGATAAGGGGTCTGTGAAGCCTTTGCCACGTGATGGCCTTGATGAACTGACGCCATGAGACGAGGCTGGAATAATTGAGAAATTGACCAAAGAGCAGCGTTCTCTTGGGAAGGGTTCCCTTGTAGAAATGATCGGATACAACGGCCTCCTGATCTGGCCTAACGGTTCTTCCGGCGGTTGGGCGCCGATATATTTGTTTAATGAGATTGATAGGATGGCCGGATTCATTCAGAAGAGACTTAAGCTTTTCATAGGCTTGGGATACCTCCTTGAACCGCTCGCTCATGGCCATTTGATCCGATCCCAGGGCCCTGGCCCTGTCTGGATGGGTTTGGAGGGCCTTTTCCCGGAAGGCGGACTTGAGGCTTGATGGCTGGATTCCCTTCAAGAAATCGAGAGAAAATTCCATATCCGTGCCAAAGAGCACATGGCATAGTTCAAAAAGGTCTTTTTTGAGAGACGCTTTTGGGAATGGTTGATCCTTCATTCGTCTTTTCAGCGGCGTTCAGGAGGAGAGTCTGAGGGTCTGAAAAAGAGTGTCAGGTTCTCCTCCCATTCGTTGCTCATAGGCTGCCGATTGCCGTATACCTTGGATTTCTATGAAGTCGCCAAGTTTGTCTTGAAATATTGTCAATATGTTGTGGCTTGTCAAGGAAAAACCCAGACATATTGTAGATGGGCAGGAGTTAAAGTTCAATCTGCATCCCCTCCCGGGCGATAACAATCCGGGTGTTGCCGTATTTTCCCGGCCGGCAATACGTTTCGGCGAGCCCGTCCATTTCATTATCGGTGCGTGTGGGCTCATGGTGGAAAAGAACCAGTGCCTTGACGCCCGCGCGGCTGGCTGCGGCGCAGGCATAGTCAAATGATGAGTGCCCCCAGCCCACCTTGGCAGATTCATACTCGTCCTGGGTGTATTGGCAGTCATGGACAAGCAGGTCCGCCCCCGCAAAGAACCGCTCAAGGGCTTCATTCTGTTCTTTCGCAACGATTTCGCCCTCTCTGGCCATCGCTTCGTCGTAATCCGGGCTTTCGGGATCCGTGGAAAAGAGATTCCTGAAGGGCTCTGTATCATAGGCTGTGCAGAAGACTTTACCCTCGTGCTCAAAGCGGTAGCCCAGACAAAGCAGGGGATGATTGAGATATTTTGCCATCAGGATCATTCCGTCACCAAGATCGCTGCGACCCTCTTTCAGGGGAATGTAGTCGATCTTCGCTTGCAACTCCGCCTGACGAACCGGGAAATACCTATAGGTCAATTGACCGCCGACAATTTTTTCAAGGGTGTCCGTTTCATAGGAGATGGGTCCGTAGACTTTTAAGTGGGTATCAGGCACATAGATGGGTCCGAAGAAAGGAAATCCCATGATGTGATCCCAGTGGGTGTGGGAAAGAAAGAGTTCTATCCTGAGTGGCCCTCTGGGCAGGTCATGGGTCAGGATGAAATTGCCAAGTTCCCGAATTCCTGAACCCGCATCAATAACGATCAGTCTGTCCGTGTCACCAAATCGCAATTCTATACATGGCGTATTGCCTCCATATTTTGCCGTTCCTGGACCGGGGCAGGGGATGGAACCCCGGACTCCCCAGAAGCCTATCCTCATGGTTTAACCTCCGATCCCGATTTGAAGGAAAATACGGGCCTTTTCGATTTCCATCTCTATTTCATCATTTAGCGCCAAAACATCGGTCCATTCGAGCCCCGAAACTTCGAGCGCGCGGGTCATTTCAGCAGGAGGGGGCGAAGGGGTGTCTCCAGTCGGTGGGGTTTCGGCAAAATGGGCATAGTGATTGCCAATAATAACATTTGCGACAAGATCCTGGTTTTCGCCGGCAGCTATTTCAGGAGCGTGGTGAAACGCCAATGCCTCAACAAAACCGTCTGCCAGTTTCCATTTTTCGGCGATCATTCTGCCTGTAAGACAGTGATCAAAGCCGAAAAACGCTTTTTCGGCATGGTATAATGGCCAGTTCTTCGTGAGGACCATGTCCATTGCCCTTCGGTATTCCAACGGAAAGCAGTCGCTCAATGGAATCTTGCCGAGATCATGCAGCAGACCTGCAATAAAATATTCTTCCAGGGATCCGGGAATCTTCTTTCGGGATGCTATGGCTTTCGCTGTTACACCGGCATGGATGGAATGACTCCAGAAGGCATCGATGGGAATAGCCTTGGATTTTCTCCTACTCAAATTGCCCAATATGGCAGTGCTCAAGGCCAGATTTTTGACCGTATTCAAGCCGAGGATGATGATGGCCCGGGTGAGAGAGGTAACCTGATTGGGGAGTGAGTAATAGGCTGAGTTGATGAGTTTTAGGACCTTGCCCGTCAGGACAGGATCGAGAGAGATCACGCGGTTCATGTCATTGGCCGACGTATCGGTCCGGTTGCAAATCTCCAGGACCTTCATAACCGTGGTAGAAAGACTAGGCATTTTGTCAATGTGATCCTGGACTTGTTCCAATCGAACATTGTGGTCCACCCGGTTTTCTTGCATCATCTTGCCGCCTAGCTTGGGTTTGGTATGATCAAGTTGTGTAAGATACTAATCTATTGTGCAGGTTTTTTAAAGCAATCTTTTGAACAGGTTCCGCCCTCGGGATCTCGGGTATGCGAAAAGGATGATTTTCACCGAAGTCGGATACCTTGTCGGGATAACCCAAGGACAATCAGGTGCATCGCATGGGAGGAAGGGGAGTTTGTACTTGACATGCGGCAGGGGTTATTTCAAAATTAAGCCCAGTTATTCAAAGTATATTATATCATTAAAGATTTTGAGGAGGCCAGGACATGTCACAATGGTATCTAAGCTACGATGGAAATCAGACAGGACCCTTTGATTCTGCGCAGGCCGTGGCAAAGGCCCGGAAGAACCCCAACGGATATGCCTGGCGGGAAGGTTTTGCCGAATGGCTGCCCATCTCACAGGTGGACGAGTTGAGCCGTGCGTTTGCGCCTGCTCCGGGACCTCCACCATCCGCGATTGGGGGGGCGGACGAGATAGAATTCAAGGTCGTCGGGAAGGAAATGCAATTTGTCGAAGTGGAACTGGACCCTGGTGAGAGTGCCGTGGCAGAGGCCGGTGCAATGATGTACAAGGACGCTTCCGTCAAAATGGAGACTATCTTCGGTGATGCCTCGGCGGGAAGTGCCGGCGGAGGTTTTATGGACAAGGTGCTCGGGGCTGGAAAACGGTTGCTCACGGGGGAGAGCCTCTTCATGACGGTCTTTACACACACAGGACAGGGAAAGGCGCACGTGGCTTTTGGCGCACCCTATCCCGGCAACATCATCCCGGTGTCCCTCCCCAGCGTGGGAGGCACCCTGATCTGCCAGAAAGACAGCTTCCTTTGTGCGGCGAAAGGGGTATCCATCGGAATCTATCTGCAACGAAAGATCCTGACAGGGCTTTTCGGGGGTGAAGGTTTTATCATGGAAAAACTGGAGGGTGACGGCCTGGTCTTCATACACGCCGGCGGGACTGTTGTGGATCGACAGCTTGGACCCGGCGAGGTCCTTCAGGTGGATACCGGTTGCGTTGTGGCCTTTGAACCCACCGTTGAGTTTGATATCCAGCAGGCCGGCGGCATCAAGACCGCCCTCTTCGGGGGTGAGGGACTTTTTTTTGCCACCATGAGAGGGCCGGGGAGGATCTGGCTCCAGTCTCTGCCATTTTCCCGGTTGGCCGGAAGAATGCTCGCGGCAGCGCCTCAGAGGGGTGGCAGCAAAGGAGAAGGTTCAATCCTGGGCTCACTGGGGAATCTCCTTGACGGAGATTAGGGTTGAGGACCTTTACTCCCGTTTGGGTTTTGTAAATACATGAATGTGGCAAAAGAGATAGAAATCCATTGGTTACGTGAGTTTTGAAAAATAGGCGTGTTACTACAGGTTTTGCGGCTTGTGACCTTTTCCGACCGTGAGATCCATGCAGCGAAGCATCAAGCTAGTCGTGACAATACGTAGAAGCGAAGCAAGGGAAATCATTTGACATGAAGTTCTTCTGGAGCTAGTAAAACCCTATACCTCTATTTTCCAACCGCACAAGCAACGGGAGGTGAGGCATCTTGAACAGACCGAGACGGCTCAAGACGTTTGTCCGCTCCTTTTGGGCCAAAGGATTTGACGCCACAACCAGGACCCAAATCACCACTGAGAGCCATGCCACCTTTCCCCTATTCTATTGCCCTCTAAAGGGCAGAGAGATTTTCCTCAGTCCCATCGTCAACAAGTGCTTAGCTCCATACACGTCCTGTATCGAAATCTTGGAAAAAACTGGAGAACGGAAAGAGAGGGGTTGTATTGTTATTGGGAATTGGGGAATATTGCATTTTGTTAGATTGAGTTACTTACTATTAACGTCAAGTCCACAACAAAATTATCACCGCTGCTGAGGTCATCGAAGAGCTGATCGCCTTAGGAAAAGACACCCAAGAGATGGATATGCTGACTGAAATATTCGGACCCGGGAAAAATACTTTGAATGAAATATTATTATCCCTGGTCATCATTCTGGCGGCTGGCCTGATAGGATTTGTCATACATTTTATCCTTAACGCTCTTCTTAAACGCTGGCATAGGCGCCTGGGATCCAGTCTTAAGGGACTCAGACTGGAACTCGGCCACTTCAAAGACCCCCTGCGGGTACTAATTCCGGCAATTTGCATTGCCACAGTGCTTCCCATTGTCCGTATTCCTCATCAGCTTCTAGACATCTTTAGTCACTTGCTCAATCTCTGGATTATCGCTTCTACCGGCTGGTTGCTTGTCAGGATCGTCTTTTTTGTCCGTGATATGGTACTCAGTCGGTATCAAATAGACGTTAAGGATAACCTGGAAGCCCGCCGGGTTTACACCCAGATCCGGGTTATTCAACGAATAATTATTGTTATTATCCTTCTGTTAGTTGTGGCTATTATGCTCCTGACATTCGATAAAGTCAGACAAATAGGGATCAGCCTTCTGGCTTCTGCGGGTATTATTGGAATCATTTTAGGCTTTGCTGCCCAGAAAACCCTGGGAAATTTATTGGCCGGAATACAGATTGCCATTGCACAGCCCATTCGCCTGGATGATGTAGTGATTGTCGAAAATGAATGGGGGTGGATAGAAGAGATTACCCTGACCTATGTGGTCATGCGTGTCTGGGATTTGCGAAGACTGATTATTCCGATTTCCTATTTCATTGAAAAGCCATTCCAGAACTGGACCCGGATTTCCGCCGACCTGCTGGGAACAGTCTATCTCTATGCGGATTATACTATCCCGGTTGAGGCTGTGCGCCAGGAGTTGACCCGCATACTGGAAAAGAGTCAGTATTGGGATGGTAAGGTAAATAGTATGCAGATGACAAATTCCACGGAACGAACGGTGGAACTACGTGCCCTGATGAGTGCTGCCGATTCTCCCACACTCTGGAATCTTCGTTGTGAAGTTCGGGAGAAACTGCTGAGATTTATACAGAAGGAATATCCGACCTGCCTGCCGCAGATGCGGATTGGGCTGGAACGGGATGAGATTAATCGGAATTCCTCTGCGCCAAGACCGGAGAAACAAAACTCGTAATCCTCTGCCCCCTTGATTCCCATTTGCCTCGCCACTCCCGGAATCTTCAGCTTTTGTTCCTGGTCGAATCGCTTCCTTTCACGCCCCGTCTTTGTGGCGGATTCACAGCCAGTATTACAGTAGGCTTTTCCATAACACTTCCTTCTTTCATTCACCTGGCGAAAGTGTTACACTCTTTTTATCTGTTTTGTACCGATTCTTAGTAGCAGAAACAGGTTGCCTGTCGATCGTACAGGATTTTTTGACCTGAATAACCGAGATGGAGAGGGGATGCATGATGCCGAATAAATCCAAGACAGATCCCTTTTTTCTCAAAGATTGTGCCTTGATCGCGATTGCGACGGGCAAAAAGGCTCAGAATCTGAGAGAACTGCGAGAACATATCCGAAACATAGACCTCAACAGCTTTTATTACCATTTCTGGGGAGGATTGCTCAGACCGCGTTTCGATAATCCGGAATACCACAACGATTTTGCCATATGGGTCGCTCACGCTCTCCATAACCGTCTGGTTGCAGAACGTCTGGCTGTCATAGACCCGATGGCCTATGAAAGACTAGAAGACTTAAGGAGCGAGTTGATAGAGGTCATAGAGGAATGCCTTGATGAGATCCAGTTTCCCACCTGGGCCGGAAGAGATGATCAATTTGAATTCGTCCGATCCCAGATTGTTATTTTTAACACGAATATCACCATTACCCATCCGCAGGAACTGTTGCATGTTGTCCCTCGGATGTCTGTCGGGAGCATTTTTTATCATTTCATAGACGGGCGACGCCGCAACAAGAATTCACTCGATGATTTCCGAAACTGGTTAATGAATTTCGGTGATGAATATGCTGAATTGGGTCAAAGTATCGGAGAAATATGTCCGTACTTCGCCCCCCTCAGAGAACTGCAGAAGGAACTCATTGAAGTTTGCAGAAGTCATTTTTGATGGAACCCTGAGGAGTCCATCTTTTCTTCCATGGCGGAGCGATGCGTCATCCCCGCCCCATCGTACGGCATGGGAATGTTGCCAGGTGTCCTTTTGGCGCGACATGAAGCTCCCGGAATTGGAAGGAGTTTCCACATCCCGCATTCAGCTGGGCAAACCAATGGGTCGTACGTCCGAGCAGACGCCGTTCTTCAAGTTGTTCAGGAGCTGCACCGTATTGTGTGGGGGTGTGGAGGGGGCAGTTGCGGCTCTTCCGCTCCCGGAAGGTTGCCGAGCCAGCGGTTTGATGAATTTTTGAATCGCCATCGCTTTCAAGGTAAGACGAAAGGAGATGCGAAGTGAATAGAAATAACATGCTCGAAAAATACGCGGAAGTCGCCGGCCGCGATGCCGTAGAGCACTTGCGTCAATTGGCTGGTCCGTTGAATGGACTGCGTCTGGTGCACGTCAATTCCACGCGGGCCGGTGGCGGCGTTGCCGAGATATTGCACAAAATGGTTCCACTCATGCAGGAGTTGGGAATCGATATCCGATGGGAAGTCATTACAGGCGAACCTGCTTTTTATGAGTGCACCAAGAGTTTTCATAATGCCATGCAAGGCAATGAAGTGGACATACCCGAGAGATATCTGAAGGTCTATGAGCAAAGCAACCGTGAAACTGCAAAGGTTTTGGAGGAGGTATTGCAGAACGCCGACGTGGTTCTGATCCACGACCCGCAACCCGCTGCGTTGATAGATTCTTTTCCTGACCGCAAGGGAAAATGGGTGTGGCGGTGTCATATCGATGCGAGCAGACCATTCAGGCCTGTCTGGAAATACTTAAGGAACTTTGTATCCAAATATGATGCAAGCATTTTTTCTCTTTCTAATTTTGCCCAGCAGCTGCCGCATCCTGTCTATCTCATAGCGCCGAGCATCGATCCTTTCCACGAAAAGAATGTGGACTTGGATCAAGACGATCTCCATAAAATTTACGGACGATTTGAAATCGATCCCGAAAGACCGATCATCCTGCAGGTTTCGCGATACGACAGATTCAAGGATCCCATAGGCGTCATCCGTGCCTATAGGGTGGCTAAAGAGTTGATTCCGAATATACAGCTGGTCCTCGCGGGCGGCGGAGCCGCGGATGACCCGGAAGGGGAAGCCGTATTGGATGAAGTCCGGACTTCCGCCAAAGACGATCCGGATATCAAAGTCCTGCTGCTGCCCTCGGACGCCCATCGCACGATCAATGGACTGCAGCGTGTCTCCGACATCGTCATTCAAAAATCTATCAAGGAGGGTTTCGGACTCACCGTAACCGAAGCCCTCTGGAAAGAGAAACCGGTCATCGGCGGTGATACCGGCGGCATCCGTATACAGGTCATTAACCATCACACCGGCTTTCTGGTGAGTTCCCCGGAAGGGGCGGCGCTCCGCATCCGCTATCTGCTGCACAACCGGGGTTTGATGAAAGAAATGGGTAAAAAAGGGAAGGAATTCGTTCGAGAGAATTTCCTCATCACCAGGCATCTGAGGGAATATCTCACACTCATCTACGCGCTCTTAAACAGTAATAAAGACAGGATAGAGCTGAGTTAGTTTGTGGATGGAAACGAGT
>Ga0307440_1000530_pt1 | contig 18788 bp, 23 predicted proteins | sample SalMarWE160410MG_FD_202150 | JGI IMG/M metagenome (GOLD analysis project Ga0307440, IMG submission 202150) | Salt marsh sediment microbial communities from the Plum Island Ecosystem LTER, Massachusetts, United States - WE1604-10 | ecosystem: Environmental > Aquatic > Marine > Intertidal zone >... | reverse complement strand
AGGGTGCCGTTCATCCGGTCTGTGAGATCGTCGAGATCGCCGCTGTCGATGACGCCTTGGAGTTCGGCTCGTGTGGAGGGATCGGGGTCGCCTGAGATCCAGGAGTGTGCGGCTTCGAGGGGGTCGGTGCTGGTCATCTGGGTAGCGTACCCAGGTGTCGTCCCTCACGTTCCGATGACACCGTGACGAGACAGTACGCGTGGCTGTTCTCGGGTGTTAGGGGGCCAGGCCCGCGACGATCGCATCCTGTTGGAACCCGACGACATGGCGGGCGAGTTCGTCGGGCGCGCCTTCGGTCGAAGACCAGAGCGCCGCGATGCCGTGAACGGCGCCCCATAGAGCGATGGCAACAGTGAGTGGGTCGCCGAAACGGAGCTGCCCTGCGTCCATGGCCGCCGAAACGTCACTGATCAGATCGCGCAAGCCCTCACCGGGCTGGGTGGTGTCGGTCGGAGGCCGGCCGGGGAGGGGTCGCCCGAGGAACAGGACCCGAAACAGCGTCGGTCGGGCGAGTGAGAAGTCGAGGTACGAGCGGCCCCGGAGTCGGATCCTTCGGAGAGGGTCGGGTTCGCCTTCGATAGCCCGATCCTGAGACTCCCGGAACAGCTCGAACCCGCGGGCACTCGCTTCGAGGAGAAGCGCCTCGCGTGTCGGCCAGTAGTGGTACAGGGTCGGCGGTGTACAGCCTGCCGCCTCGACGATCGAGGCGACGGTGATGGCCGCCGGGTTGTCGGACTCCTCGAGGAGCTGCAGCGCCGTATCGACCAGTGTGGTGCGCAGATCCTCGCCTCCGGTTGGCCGCCCTACGGGTCTTCCTTTCACGGTTACCCCTTGCCTTGCCACGTGGTAGTTATTATAGTAGCACTAGATAAAGGACGGCGCCATGACCAGAAAGCAGTCTTCGGGGATCCGAACGTGGGTTGCGGACCACCCACTCGTCGCCTATGTCACCCTCGCGTACCTCGTGTCGTGGGGGTGGTGGGTGCCACTTGTCGTGGCGGGTGATCTCGCCGAGCAGGGTGTTGGGTGGCCGACACAGTTTCCAGGTCTGTTGGGTCCGCTGATCGCGGCTGTGATCGTCACGGCACTTGCGGAGGGGCGGGCTGGTTTGGGGGCCCTGTGGGGACGGATGGTGGCCTGGCGGGCCGGTTGGTGGTGGCTGAGTGTGCCCGCGATCCTGGGTGCGGGAGCAGTTGGTCTGGCGTTCTCCACGAGGTCGCTGGACTCGACCGATCTGGTCTCGTACTCGGGGATCGGGGTCTCGGTGGGGACGATCGTGACGATCCTGATCGTGTTCTTCGTGAACGGATTCGGAGAGGAGGCGGGGTGGAGGGGCTTCGCCGTGGACCGTCTGCTCGTGCGCCACTCGCTGGCATCGACATCTCTGATCGTCGCCGTGATGTGGTCCATCTGGCACGCCCCTCTCTTCTTCCTGATGGAGTCGTTCAAGGGATTCGGCGTGGGGGGAACGATCGGCTGGGTCGTAGGGTTGACGGCCGGGTCTGTCGTGCTCACCTGGCTGTATCGGGGATCGAGACGATCGATCCTTCTCGTCGCGGCCTGGCACACCGCGTTCAACTTCACCTCGGCAACGCCGGCCGCATCCGGTACCGTCGCCGCGATCAGCTCAACGGTTGTCATGGTCGCCGCGGTGATAGTCCTGATCATTGACTGGAGAGGGCGAAAGGCGGTTTCGGCTCTGGATCGTGGTGGCGTGAAGATCTAGCGACCGGGTAGGAATGGCCGATCCGGCGCGAGCGTTGGTGGTGAGGTTGGCGCGATCTCGCCCGCTAGCGTTCATTCCTGGCACGTGCGATACTCGCGGTCCCTGCGCCCGTAGCTCAATTTGGACAGAGCGTCTGACTACGGATCAGAAGGTTGTGAGTTCGAGTCTCGCCGGGCGTGCTGCAGAAACCCCTGCGAGAGTGGGGGTTTCTGTCATATCCCGCCGAGTTCGATGCCCCGAGCCCGGTCGTTGGGCCGCGGCTGGGCCGCGCGACTTCGAGTCCGTATGTCCTCAAGCCGTCCGACGAGGGCTTCGACGTCGGAGGGGAAGAGATGCGTATAGCGGTCCATGGTCACCGAGATGGGCGCCGACGACGGGACGGCGCGAGCGCCCACCGTGCCCTGGGCCGCGGCACCGAACCGAAGCTAGGACTCCCACTGTCGGAAGGCGGTGAGCCCGAGGGCATTCATTGCGACGACGAGCAGGAAGACCACGGCCAGCTCCGGGTGGCCGGAAGCCCGCAGCGCAGCGGCCGACAGCACGAAGATGCCCAGCTCCAACGGCACGCGCCACCCGATCGGGACCCGCCTCGCGGATCGAGGCGCTGCGAACAGCCCCCAGACCACGCCCATCGCAACGGGTGCGGCGACCGCCAGCACAATACGTGTGGCGGAGTGGCCCGCGTGCCAGCCCCACACTGCCAGGCCCGCGAGTGCCGCAAGCTCGAGGAGGAACTTCAGCGCAAGGTTCGCTGCTCGCATCTGCCCATTGTGGCGCCAGCGAAGCAGAGGCCCTTCGCACTAGGTGGCGTCAAGACCCGACATTCGAGCTGGGGACTTCCGGCGGTTCAGTGGATCTCCAGCGTGATTGGCACGTTGCCCGCCAGGGCCTGAGATACCGGGCAACCGACCTTCGCGCCCTCGGCGGCCTCCCGGAATTCGCCATCGTCGAGCCCGGGGACATCGCCCGACACGACGAGAAGCATCCCCGTGATCCCGGTTCCCGGCACGAACGTTGCGGTGGCGGTCACGTCCAGGCTGGTCGGCGGCGTCCCCTTCTTGGCGAGGGCACTCGACAGAGCCATCGAGAAGCATGACGCATGGGCGGCAGCGATCAGCTCCTCCGGGCTGGTCTTGCCGCCGTGCTCCTCCGAGCGGGCCTTCCAGTCGACGGAGAGGGGCCCGGCAGCCCCCGACGAAAGCGTGGTAGTACCGCTGCCTGACATGAGGTCACCCTGCCAACGGGTAGAAGCGGTGGAATCGAGTGCCATGAGTCTCCTCCTGAGCGATCGGGTTGTCCCTATTCATACCCGATCGGCGACGCTACAACCACAGCAGCCATTGAGGGTAGGCCGCAGGCTGCAGTCGGCGATGCCGATCCGTCAGCGGATAGCGATGGACCCGGCGAGTGAGTAGGTGGTTCTTGTGCCGCCGCGGACGGCTGTGATCGCACCAATGGACTCGAGCGCCAACAGTGTCGCTTCGAGCTTCGTTGGGGTGAGGAATGGGCCGGTACCGAACATGAAACCGACCTCTTCCAGGAGCGTGTATACATCGGCCGAGTCGAGACGTACGGCGACATAGCCGAAGTGATGGAGATGTTCGGGATCAAACGGGTCGGGGGATACACACTCCGCAAGTTCATCACCAAAGCTCTCACGGTGGAGCGGGCCGCCAAGGTTCATCGTGTCCCGGTCGATGAGTTCCTGGCGACACTGCGGACCGCCATTGCACAGATACCGCCATCCTGATCGGTATCCGCAGCTTCGCCCCAGCGGAGGGCGACTTCGCCGGGCGGTACCTACTTGGTCGACGGCAAGGCGGCCACGTGGTCACCTGAGTTCTGACACGGCCGATCCGGTTGTCCTCGATGCACGGGGTCTTGCGCCGCGGCGGGCAGGAGACGACCACGACCGGTTGATGACGCCTGGCTGATCACACCCGTTCGATCAGCTGGGCGGCGCGCCGATTCGGGAGCCGAGACCAGCGGGCCAGACGCGCGCCGATCTCTAATCCCAGGCAGGGTCCCCTTTGATCTCGAGGGCGGTCCGAAGGAAGTTCTGCTCGGTCCTGGCGATGACCCACCGTGCCCATGCCGGCCAAATCGATGCCAGCACTGCGGAGAGGTAGATGCTCCACACGAGGTTTGGACCTTGCCAGGGCGAGCGCCCGATCGAGGTGATCATCGAGCGGTAGTACCGATCCGTGAACAGCAGCATCATGACGGCGGCACCACGTGCTTCACTGATCGGACGGAATCCGGCGATCGCTGCGAGTCGTCGATAGGCCGGAGCACGCGACAGCGCCAGCAGAATCATGTGTTCGCGCACCGCCCGAACGGCACTCGTCCTTTGCTCGTCGCCCGACCCGGTGAGGTAGGGACGCAGCGAGGCATCATACGCGATGCCTCGCTCGAGGTCGCGTTCGATGTCCCTTGTGATATTGGCCAGCTGGATCATCTCGGCCACCGCCATCGCATCTCGTTCCATCAACTCGGTGACCGGAGCGTCTATGAGCAACCTGAGGGTGAATAGCGCCGGCTCACCGATCACCGTGTCGCAGTAGGCCAGCAGCTGCCCGTCGGAGGTCAGCACCCCGTCCTGCTCGGCGAATTGGCGTGCGGTCCGGGCCATTCCCTCCGCCATCTCCGATACCAGCGTGCGGATGTTGTCCCGATCTGGACGCGAGAGCGTGGCGAAGACCTGGTCGACCAGTCCACAGCGTGCTACGAGGAGGAGGTGAGCGCGGTCCCGCTCGTCACGTGCCCACCGGTCGGGGATCGCTGTGATCGGAGTCGGCGGGTGGTGCGCCAGCCGACGGCCGAACTCGGTGAGCACTGCCGGTCGTGAGGGAGCATCGGGATGCAGATCCTCGAAGGTGTCGAGCATCCGGCAGTACAAGTAGGCCACCGCGGCGACTCTGGCCTTGTCCGGAGAGAGCGCCAAGATGGTGGCGGCAAAGCTCCTTGCGGCGTGGGGCAGGATGGCCCACAGGAACTCTTCGGGGTTCTCGATCGCCCGCAGGTAGGCGAGATCAGGGCCATCGCGGTTCGTGAAGACGCCCCGGGCCAGCATTCTGAAACGTCGCAGGGTTCCATTGAGCCTTGTCACCGTGTGCGAACGTAGCACACTCATCGCACCGCCCCAGCCGCAGCAGCTCTTCACACGGTCGACCGGGAGACGAGTGTGACTGCGATCAAGGACTTCCCACATGAGGTGAGCATCCCGCGAAGGTTCACGCCACCTGTGTGGGAACGCGTCCTGATCAGTGAGGAGGTCTAGCCGGCTACGTAGATCTTGATCGTCTCTGGATTGACGCCGTCGTGCTTCTCTGCCTGAGCCGCCTCGTCAGTCGCAAGCACAGCCTGCAGGGTCTCCATGTCTGGAGTCTCGATTAGGACCGCAGTGGTTCTGCTGGTCCCTTCCGGATCACGAAAAGGTGTGACCTTCATCCCGTGATGTGCGAAGAACTCTGCCCGCTTGGGCGAGTCGAACCAGTGCTCGACGTCCTGTACCTCGTGTGTGGCGATCACCTGCATCTCGACCTACCTGTCTCGAGGGCTCGACTCAAAGTAGCCGTTGTCGAAGGGAAAGCTAGTGGCGTTCTGTTCGTGTACCTGAAGAGTGCTCGGGAATCTGGTTCTACGCGAAAGCTCGGACCGGGTGACCGTGTGTCCGGATCTCTTGCGTACTCTTGGGCTGTCCCCTTGGCTGGCGCCGGGGTGTCAGTTGCGAGCGGATTGAGGTGATCAGGTGGACCGGCGGCGCCGCTTTGTGGTCCGTCGGCCGGGTTTCCCGGGTCGCTTCACCTTGATCCGCGCGAGGGATTCAATCTCCATCGTCCGGGCGGACATGTCGAGCAGGAGTTGGTCTCGCTCCTCCCGACCCTCGTCGGAGAGGAAGCGCTCATTGATCTTCCTCATCACGCCTTCGGCCAGCCCAAGGTCGAGACCTTCGAGCGCTCGACGTGCCTCCCCGAGCCGTCTCGTGTTGACCTCCGTCTGGTGTTTCCGCCAACGCTCGGCCTCCTGTAGGTAGAGGTCCAAACGATCACGGGACGAGGCAGATGCCAAGTCGATCAGTCGTGTGGTGACAGGGTCGTCGGTCATCTCGAGGAAGTCATCGAGCTGTCCCTTTTCGCCGAGATCGACAAGACGACGGGCTATGACCTCGGCCTGCTTCTCGGCTTGGGAGCGACGGGCCGCGATTTCGTCGACCAGTTCAGGATCCGTGTCTTCGGCCCCGTCGAGTAGTCGGCGTGCATCCTCGAATCGGTACTCGTCGAGGAGCTCGCGTAGCCGTTTCGGTTCCACCATCGTGTCGTCAACGTAGCCAGCTGCTCAACCTATCGGGCGAGGTCGAGCCGTCTCGGGGGTCCACCATGTCCTCACAAGTCGCACCACCAAGGTTGCGAGCCACTCACCGAGACTCTGTGCGCGGTCCTCCTGATAGGCTCCGATGGGAGCCACAAAGGGGTCACTCGTGAAGGTTCTTGTCGCATACGCGAGTCGGCACGGAGCCACTGCCGGCATCGCCGAACGTGTCGCTCAACGCCTCGACACGAAAGGGTTTGACACCACGTCTGTGCCTGTCGGGGAGGCGGAATCCCTGGAGGCATATGACGCGTTCGTCGTCGGCAGTGCGGCGTACATGTTCCACTGGCTGAAGGATGCGACCAGGTTCGTCAAGCGGAACAGCGACCTACTCGCCCAGCGCCCTGTGTGGTTTTTCAGCAGCGGTCCACTGGGTACCGACCTCGTCGACGACAAGGGTCGGGATGTTTTCGAATCGACGCGCCCGAAGGAGTTCGAAGAACTCGAGCCCCTCGTCGATATTCGGGGTGACCATGTCTTCTTCGGCGCGTGGGACCCCGAAGTGAAACCCAAGGGAATAGGTGAGCGCTTCGTACGGTTGATGCCTGCCACAAGAGATGCGCTTCCAGCCGGCGATTTTCGCGACTGGGATGCCATCGAAGCCTGGGCAGACGAAATCGGTGACCAACTCCGAGGCAGCCCGCACTCGTCGGCCACGTAGCGGAGGCTATGCGGCTGCCGCCAGACGCACGAGTCAGCTCTCGACTCTTTCCACCTCGACGGTGCACTTCGATACGAGAGCGGCGATAGCCCCGAGGCCCGCCATGGCCGGCATCAGCAACGCGCCCACGACACCGACCGTGAGGGGGAGTTCCACGAGCTTCACGCCCTCTTCGTTCTTGATGATGATCCGGCGTACGTTCCCTTCGTGCACGAGCTCCTTGACCTTGGCGACCATGTCGTCGCCGGAGACCTCGAATGACTCCGTGTGCGTCTTCTCCTCTTCCACATTCACTCCCTTGATTCGTGGGGCACGCGCCTAGCGGGCATCGCTGGGTTCCAGGATCACAACTGCTGTCTCGCGGGATCGCAGAGCCGCGTAGGTGTCCAACTTGGGGTCTGTCTCACGCCACTTGGCCCACAGACGCGACCTTTCCTTCCCCTCCGCCGCTCGCCCAGTGACTGTGCGCCGACCCCCGGGGAAGTCGATCGCGGCTTCAGGATGCGCTTGCAGGTTGAGCCACCACCCAGGTTCGGGATCAGCCCAACCGTTCATCGCCATAGTGACGAGGTTCCGCCCGTCCTCTAGATAGGCCAGGATCACACTTCGCTCCTGTCCGGTGCGACGGCCCTTGGTCGTGAGACGCATCGTGCCCCACTGGTCCCTGCGTGCCGGCCTCAGCCCGAACCGACCGCCGGTCACGCTGTACAGAGCACGATGTGTGTACCAGGCGAGGCGGACGAACCACCGCGGAGGCAGCCACGCCTTGGGTTCATCCGACACGAGATCCCCCTTCGTCGACAACCAGTCCTCTGGGCAAGTCTCCAACCGGCCGCCGGGGACGAACCCAATGCTACGCCCGCGGTCCCGGAGGATTGGTGACGAGACGTCGATCTCCACGTTCTTCACATCCCGGACTATGCGGCCACCGGACGCGAGAATGACCTGACGTCTTCTCGAGGGGGAGCGATGGCAGCACCAGACCAGGTTGTGAATCTCGAAGGGAAGTTCGCAGCGTTCGACGAGCAGTGGTCACCGAAGGTCATTGGCCAAATCAACGACATGCAACTCAAGGCTGCAAAGGTGCAGGGCGAGTTCGTGTGGCACACGCACGAGGAGACGGACGAGTTCTTCTTCGTCAGATCAGGCCGACTGACGATTCGCTTGCGAGGCCGAGGCGACGTGACGCTCGGACCCGGCGAGTTCTTCGTGGTGCCGAAGGGTGTCGAGCACTGTCCAAGCGCGGAGGAAGAGTGCGAGATCCTGCTTCTCGAACCCGTTGGGGTGGCCAATACCGGCGGAGCGTCGGATAGCGACATGACCACCCTGGAGGAGTGGATCTAGGCGAAGGTCCAGGGCACGGACATTCCGGCCCTACACGGGCCGGCTGCGGTCGCGAATCTCGTCAGCAGAAACCTTGAGATCGCGCCAGTCGGCAACCGCCAGCAGTGCTGCCTGAACGAGTCGGTCGATGCTCCCCCCACTGAGCACGAGCATGTCCTCGATCACACTATCGGGTGGGGTGATCTCCCCGTAGCAGTCGTGCCATGCGAACTCTGTGAGTTCGAGGAGGTCGAGTGCAAACGGCGCGTGCTCATTCCCGAACACCCCCATCACCCGTGACATCCGCTCATTCCGCCTGTCCGCACGACTGACCGCCATGAGTGCATTGTGCCATCTGGCGGTCACTGGATCCTGATTGGTCTAGGGGGTTCGAGTCCCTCCGGGCGTGTTGCTGAGACTCCTGCGTGAGGAGAATGCAGCACGACGGACCTTCGTCAGCCTTCTGAAGTCGAGAGCCATTCGTCACCGCGCCGCAGAGAGACGCAGGTCTCAGCGTCCAGCGCCGGCTCAGAGAGCGCTGAGGGTTCGTGACAGGATCTGGTGGGTCCAAGTTCACAGGAGCACGCTGTCCATCCAGTCGAGGATGGCACGGGCGAGTTCGTTGCGCACTGTCTGGAACCCGTGCGCGTCTTGGAAGGCAACTACCGACACGTGGCGGGCACCCTCCGACTGGAGTGCCCGGTACAGGGGCAGGAGATGATTGTCGATCTTGACATTGAGATCGTCCCAGCCACCTATGAGCAGTAGGTGCCTGTCGGCGAGGCTGGGTGCCGCCAACCGTAGGTCGTAGGGGTCGATGGCGAGGTGTTGCTCAGTGACTTCACGGGGTGTTGCGCCAGGGGCGAGGCGCCAGGGACTGTCCGGGGCGGCCATTTCATCGAAGATCGCATCCACAAGACTTCGATAGTCGGCATCCCGCAGGTACTCGCGCATGAACTCACCGTGGTCGGTTCCGGCCACGGAGAAGACGGCCATCACTTCGGGGTGGTTTGCGGCGTAGGTGAGTGCCATGCCTCCGCCGTAGCTCCACCCGCCCAGCACCAAGCGACTCCTATCCACCGGAAGATCGTCGCTCTCGTCGAGAAAGCGATAGGCAGCGGCGATGTCGAGCTGGGAGTTGGCGAAACTGGAGAGGCCCCCACTCCTCTGGGTTCCGCTGTAGTTGAAGGTGAGCGCGTTGTAGCCACTCTGAGCGAACTGCTGCCCCAAACCGAGCACGTCTTGTTCGTTGCCGGGGCTGCCCTGCAGCAGGATGACGGTGGGGTGTCGCTGGTTGCCTTCCGCCCTGTGAAACCTGCCATGAAGCACGATCTCGTTGCGGCGAAAAGAGATCGGAGTGGACATCAGCTATTGAATCTAGACCTCTACAGGGGATCTGGACTCTCACACGGTGGTCACTGCCATCGACCGGTGAGGGAGGACCGTCGGGCATCACGCTGAGTCGGCAATGGGCGGCCGTCTCAAAGCTCGGCACGGGAGTTGCCATTCGCTGTTGACGCCCACGCACACCTATGGACGAACCGACAGCCTCCTTCACCAGGCTTGTGTGGGCCCTGGCGGACGGCCGTGGACGCCTCGTGGAGATCTAAGGATCAGTGGGGGTCGAGTCCCTCCGGGCGTCCAGGGCTCAAGCCGAGTCGCGCCTCCGTTGGGGCCGTGAGCTGCTGCCAGCAGTTCCTCGGTGACCAGTCCGGCCAGGATCAGGGTCAAGGTCTTGTAGGGGACGTTCATCTCGGTGGAGATCTGGCGAGCTTGACGCAGACCGGTCCCGTGGTGGCGTCCTGTAACTCCCGTGAGAGCGGGAGTCGAGTCGACGTCGATCGGGTAGGGTTCCGCAGGTGCCAGAGCTTCCCGAAGGCGTCGTCACCTTCCTATTCACCGATGTGGAGGGAAGCACCCGGATGTTCGAACAGGCTCCGGATGCCATGCTCGAGGCTCTGCGCCGGCACGACGAGGTTATCGAGGCGGCTGTCGCCGCCCACGGGGGCATCCCGGTGCGGCCCCGCGGGGAGGGAGACAGCAGATTCATCGTCTTCACCGAAGCCACCGACGCTGTCGTCGGGGCGGCGGAGATTCAACGCCGGCTGGCTGCCCAAGAGTGGGCAACACCGGAGCGACTGCGGGTCAGGGTGTCCCTCCACACGGGGAGCGCCGACCTGCGCTGGGGCGACTACTACGGCTCCGCGGTCAACCGCGCCGCCCGCCTCCGGAACATCGCCCACGGCGGCCAGACAGTCATGTCGGCGGCCACCTGGGAGCTGGTCAAGGACCAGCTGCCCGACGGGGTGACAGTCCAGGATCTCGGCGAGCACGGACTCAAGGATCTGACTCGGCCGGAGCGCGTGTACCAGCTCACCCCGGAGGGGCTGCAGGAGCAGTTCCCGCCGCTCCTCTCGCTCGGTGCCGTCCCCAACAACCTCCCCGCGCAACTCACTGGGTTCGTTGGGCGTCACCAGGAGCTAGCGGAGGCGGCTCGGCTGATCGGTGAGACGAGGCTGCTCACATTGCTCGCACCCGGTGGCACCGGCAAGACGCGGCTTGCTATCCAGGTAGCGGCGGATGTCAGCAGCGACTATCCCGATGGTGTCTACTTCGTCGGTTTTGCCGAGATCGGCTCCGACGACGACATCACCCAGACCGTTGCCGAATCGCTGGGCGCGGCGCTGTCCGGTGACGAAGACCCGCGGACCCAGCTCCTCGCCTATCTCGCCCCGCGTCGCCAGCTTCTCGTGTTCGACAACCTCGAGCACCTTGCCGGTGCCGGTGCAGTCGTTGCCGAAATCCTGCAAGCCGCCCCACACGTGACAGTGTTGGCTACGAGCCGTCACAAGCTTGGCCTCACTGGGGAGACCGTGATGCTTCTCACCGGCCTCGACACCACCTGGGACGATCCTGACGAGGCGCTGCGGGCCAGCGGTGCCCAGCTGTTCATCGAAGCTGCCCATCGGGCCAACCCCGGCTTCGTCCTAGAGCCCGGCGATCTCGATGCGCTCGCCGCGATCCTGCACGTCACCGGCGGGATGCCGCTGGGAATCCTGCTCGCCGCCGCGTGGGTAGACATGCTGCCGATCGGCGAGATCGCGGCCGAGATCAGCCGGAGCCTGGACTTCCTCGAGACCGAGATGCGCGACATCCCCGACCGGCAGCGGAGCATCAGGGCCGTCTTCGACTACTCGTGGGCGCTGCTCAGGCCCGAGGAACGGGAGATCTTCTCCGCGCTGTCGGTGTTTCGGGGTGGCTTTGGCAGGGAGGCGGCCGAAGTGGTCGCAGGGGCATCGCTGCGCAGCCTTGCGGGCCTGGTTGGCAAGTCGCTGCTCATCGCCAGGCCCGGCACGGGACGCTACGAGGTGCACGAGCTGCTACGCCAGTACGCGGCGGCAGAGCTCGAGCGAGATGCAGATCACCACCGACAGACGACGAAGGCCCACGCCGATTTCTTCGCCGACCGGATGGGTGAGGCCCTTTCTCTCGTCCCGGCGGGCGGACAGGCCAGGTTGCTGGAGGCCATTGATGTCGACATCGAGAACATCCGCTCCGCCTGGCGTTACCACATCGCAGTCGGTGACGCCGTGGCGGCTCGCCGGTTCGTCCTCGGCCTGTTCCTGTTCTACGAGTACCGCGGCTTCTATCTCACGGCGGTCGCCTTCTTCGACGGTGCCCTGGAGCTGCTGCCGAGCGAAGGGGATGAAGCCACTGCTGAGCTGCGAGCGCTCATCGCCGCGGTGCAGGCTTGGTCCCTGACGATGGTCGGTCAGGCGCAGGTCGCGGCGCAGACGGCGGCGGAGTCGACCGCGTTGCTGGCCCGGTCACCGGCGCTGCCCGCGTACTGGCTGGCAGTGCAATGCCTGGCGCTTCCCCTGGCGTACCTCGGCGCCGCCGAGGAGATGAAGGCACGGCTCGACGAGGCGATCACCTACCACGCGCAGCTCGATGATCGGTTCTGGGTTGCGTCGCTGGAGGATTGGAGAGCATTCGCGGCGATGCTCGCCGGCGAAGTCGACGACGCCACGAGGCTGATCGATGAAGCGATCGAGACGGTTGCAGATACCGAGGAGTACTGGGTCACCTTTTGGAACCTCTGGGTGCGGGCCATGATCGCCACCCAGCAGGGTCGGTCCGAGGACGCCATCGACCTGTATGCCCAGGAGCTCGAGCTCATCCGCGATCTGTCCTATGTGCGGGGAACAGTGGTGTCGCTGGAAGGTTTGGGTGAGGCCAACGTGGCCGCCGGCAGGCTTGAGGCCGCCGAGGCGGCCTTCGTCGAAGGAATGGCTGCGGCTTGGCGACTCGGCATGGTCCGCGACGTGCTCAGCATGATGACCAGGCTCGCCCGAGTGTGGACCCTCCAGGGGCGGTCGGCGGAAGCGGTCGAGCTTCTCGCCACGGTACTGGCGGAGCCGGCGAGCACGCATCAGCCCTTCACCGAGAACGTTCCCGTCAAGGAGACGGCGCAGGCGACACTGATGTCACTCGAAAACGAACTCGATGCCGAGGCCTACGAGGGAGCGTGGGCGGCCGGGAGCGCACGGCCGTACGACATCGCGCTCAAGGGACTTCTCAACCCGCCGCTCGGTCGCCGGCCATACGACACCAGCCGTTGATCAGACGCCCGTTGACGATGTCATCGGAGACGGAAGTGTTGAGGTCACGGAATCGCCCTGCGAGGAGGGCGGCCGGTACGACGTCGAGGTATCCGGTTGCCAGTAGGGGACCGGGGCCGATCGCAGTCGAACGACCAGTCGATACGGCGCATACCAGGATCTCGGTCACCTTCGCCCATGTCCTACTGCTCGCGTCCGGCCTGGTCGATCCAATCTTCCATGTCGACACCGAGACCCTCGGCGATTCGGTTGATGTAGTTGAAGTAGGCCACGATCTGGGTGGCTTCGGAGATAGCCTCGTCGGTCCAGCCCAACGCCCGCAACCCATCGATGTCACCCGCCTTCACTGTGGACGGGTCCCTGGTGAGGTGTTCGGCGTGGGCCAGCAGCGCCTCGATCGTGTTGTCGAGGCCGGCCGTTCGCCAGTCGGTCGCGAACCTGTCCACCATCTGTTGGTCGTCGACCTCGGCCCGGAGGTCGTAGAGGTGGGCCTGCACTCAGTAGTGACAGTCGTTCGTCTGTGACGTCACGACGGCCAGCATCTCTCTCAGAGATCTGCTCAGGGCGCCGGGACGGTGCATGAGCGTTACATACATGCGCATCGACTCCTTGAGCGCCTCGGGTGTCCGGCTCTGGATGGAGACGATGTTCCAGATACGGCCCGCCCGCCGTAGTGCGGCTTCGTATTCTCGGGCGAGTGTTCCGTCGGCATCGGCTGGGGCGATCGGATCGACGTACGGCATGTGGAGCAACCCTAGTGAGGTTCAACCGCGTGAGGTGCGGCCCTGAGGTCCCGTAGGCAGAGCCACTCCTCGGCGCGTCACCGTGAACCCGACAAACCCGCCTCGGGCGCAATGTCGCGGCGTCGCTGAGGCATACTGTGCCAATGGCCGATGCTGAAGGTTCTGCTTCGCGGCGCGCGACGTCGCTCTTGCTGGCCGGCATCGCCACGGGCATCCTCGTGGCGGTTGGGCTCGTGTGGGCCACCGTCTCTGCAACCGCCAGCCGCGAGCCGGTCGCGGGAGGGCCACCCCATCTCGTCGAACAAGCCACTGCCGCAGGAATCGACCATGTGTACGACGGCGAGTTCGACTTCCTCACCGGCGGCGGAGTGGCGGTGTTCGACTGCGATGACGATCACCGTCCCGACATCTACCTTGCCGGCGGTGTGAACCCTGCAGCGCTGTATCGCAACGTGAGCGCCGTGGGCGGAGAGCTCCGCTTCGAGGAAGTTCCCGCCCCGGCGACCGACCTCACCAACGTTGTCGGGGCCTACCCGATCGACATCGACGGGGATGGTCACGTCGACCTGGCCGTGCTCCGTGTTGGAGAGAACGTGATCCTTCGAGGTCTCGGCAGGTGCAGGTTCGAGCGGGCGAACGAGGCCCTCGGCTTCGAAGGGGGATCAGACTGGACGACCGCCTTCAGCGCGACATGGGAAGACGACAGTGGGCTTCCGACGCTCGCCTTCGGCAACTACCTCGGGCTGGACGACGGCGGAAAGCAGACCGGCGACTGCGCAAGCAACGCCCTGTACCGCCCCGTAGATGGGGGCTACTCCCAGGAGACCCCGCTCGAGCCGGGCTGGTGCACACTCTCGATCCTGTTCAGCGACTGGGATCACTCGGGACGGCACGACCTGCGGGTGGCCAACGACCGCCACTACTACCGAGATGGTGAGGAGCAGCTGTGGCGAGTGGACACGGGGGAGCCGCCGGTGTTGTACGGCACCGAGGATGGCTGGCACAAGATGCAGATCTGGGGGATGGGGATCGCCAGTCAAGATGTCACCGGGGACGGTGTGCCGGAGGTGTTCCTGACCAGTCAAGGCGACAACAAGCTGCAGATGCTCGAGCCGGGCGCGAGCGGGCCCAGCTACACGGACATCGCGTTCGCCAAAGGTGTGAACGCCAACCGGCCCTTCTTGGCCGACGCCGTGCTGCCATCGACGGCGTGGCATCCCGAATTCACGGACGTCAACAACGACGGGCTGCTCGACCTGTACATCTCGAAGGGCAACGTCGAGGCACAGCCCGACTTCGCTGTTGAGGACCCGAGCGACCTGTTTCTCGGTCAGTCCGACGGGACATTCGTCGAAGCAGCCCAGGAGGCCGGCCTGATGAGCCTTGGGCGGAGCCGCGGGGCGGCGATCGCCGACTTCAACCTCGACGGACTCGTCGACATCGTCGAGGTCGACCTGCACGAGCCAGTGAAGCTGTGGCGCAATGCCGGCGCCGGTGACGCTCGATCCCCGTTGCCGATGGGCAACTGGATCGCCGTCGACCTCGAGCAGCCGAGCGCAAACCGAGACGCTATTGGTGCGTGGGTCAGCGTTCGGTTCGGAGACCAGACCATCGAGCGTGAGGTCACGATCGGCGGAGGGCACGCGAGTGGTGAACTCGGTTGGCTTCACTTCGGAATCGGGGATGTATCGTCGGCAGAGGTTCGCGTCGAGTGGTCGGACGGCGAAATCGGGCCCTGGATGAAGGTCGCCGCCGGGACGTTCGCCACGATCTCTCGAGGCGTCGATGAACCGGCCGTGTGGAATCCTCTGGGCTGACCGAGAAGTCATCGACAGACGAGACCGCTGCTCAATTCTGCGGGTCGACCTGCCAGATGACCCAGTCACCCGTCGCGGATGTTCGCAGCACGAACGTAGAAGTGAAGGGGGCATCCGTCGTGTCGAGTTCGTCCCCCGCCCCGTTGTAGGTCACCGTCTGTACCGTTCCCTCCGCCTTGAACGCGAGGTTGGCCCCGCCCTGCGGGCCGTCCACGTACTCCACGACGAGGCGGAGTCCCGTGAAGTGATAGGTGGGTACGGGGAGGCTGTCCAGCGTCGCCGCCTGCTCGATGTCGCGTTCCATCTCGACGAGACGCGGTCCGTCGTCGGCGGCCCGCAGCAGGCTGGTGTCGGCGCGACGCATCGCTTCGGCTTCGATCGCAAGGGCCCGGACGAGACCGGCCGCGAGCACACCGGGATCATCGGCGGCGGCACCGTTGAGGGCCGCGACTTCGTTGTCCACCGCAACATCGGGAAGGTTGGTGAGGTCGACACTGACGTCGATCGCTGCGACCCCGATGGGCTGGACCGCCGAGGCATTGCCGCGGGCCGGCGCTCCGGCGACGACAACCCCGGTCAGGATCGCGACGACCGTCAGCCCGACGAAGGCGCCGCGTCCGAAGATGCGAACAGACCCTGGTGAACCCCTTGCCGTAAGCAGCGTCATGATCCGATTGGGGGAGGAGCGGTCCGGATCGGGTGCCAGCCGATCGAAGAGGAAACTGAACGGTGTCAGGATCACCAGACCGGCGAGCAAACCCACTTTGGCCCCGAACTCGTTCGTCTGTGGTGCGATGAGCAGCACGCTGAGCGTGGCGATGCCGATGGCGAACACAACCCTGGCGGCGCGTCCCCGTGGGATGGTCTTCGGATCCGTGATCATGAAGAACAGGAAGATCAGGATCTCTGGCGAGGTCACCACCACCCACCAAAACGACCTGCCGCACACCGGTGCCAGTGACCATGCGGTCGTGATGCAGTGCCCGGATGCAGCGAGTGCGCCGAGGCCTGCGGAGAATGCCACCCAGAACGCGATCGCCATCGGCAGCAAGTGGAGCCGCGATGTGATCTTGAGACCGCCGGCCAGGATCACGAGATATGCAAACACCATCGCCGGTCCCAACGGCGCCCACCAGAAGTCGAGCGGCTCGATGATGTTGCTGCCGAGAATGACGAACGCGAGGACGAGCCCGAAGTTCGACGGGTTGAACACATGTGTTCCGTGGCGTCTGATCACGTACTTCGAAAGGAGCGAGAGACCGGCGACTGCGGCAAACAGATACCAGCCGCGCCACGCCCAATGCTGATCCCGACCCATTCCGACCAGCCTCAGGATGAGCGCCACCCCACTGCCGGTGAGCATCCCACTCGCAGGCCACACGACTCTCCGTTCCCTCACGAACGTGATACCCAGTTCGAGCACGGCACAGGTGATGATCGCGACCAGGATCTGGGGTACGGAGACCCGGAAGCCGAGCGCGACCTGACCGAGTATGTGGATCGTGATGATGACTGCGGCAAGGTGGAGACGAGGATCGCGTAGCGACGGCAGCACCAGCGGGTAGGCCTTGGTGCCGATGCGGAGCGTGCGGTCGGGCGCCGGAGTCATCGAATCGTGACCTGGGTTCGGTTGCGGGCATCACGGTAGCGACGATCGCGTGACGCCGACCCCGCTTCGAGGAGCTGAGCACGCGGTCGGTGAATGTCGAAGCTGCGTGAGGTCCCGAAGCTCGGCGCGATCCTCCGCTGTCGAGCGTTTCCAGGGCTAGGGCAGCCGCGACTTGGGCAAGAATGGGGACCGAAGATGAACATCGACGGTCAGGGTGAGCGACCTCGCAGAGTCCGTATTGGCCGGCAGCTGATCACCGTGCTGGTGGTGCTCGTGTCGGCGGGAGCGGCATGCTCGGGAGGCGGTGGCCGCCATGCTGTGGCCACGCCGTTTGGATACACCCTGGACTGCCCTACCGAACTCATCGCATATGGCACGGCCGATCTCCTCGCCGATGCCGTTGGCTCTGACAGCCCGCAGGGGGCCGTGGATACGTTTCAGGGCTGGGCTCGTCCGGCCGGCGATCCCACCATTGAGGATCAGACCGATGACAGGGCCGTGTTTGTGTTCACCGACGAGGATGGGAATCGGCTAGGTCGACTCGTCGTGGGGAAGACGGACAACGGCTGGTTCGTTCTGCAGTCGGAGGAGTGTGGAGAGGGTTCTTGACAACGGGCCGGGGCTGAAACGGTCTGATCTCTCGCAGAGCAGCCGGGCCCGACAGCCCTTTCGAGTCGAGCAGTCAGAGCGTACGATGTGATGCGGCAATGAATCCGAAGAGTCTGCCAGATACCGGCGAAGGAATCGGCGTTGCGGGCGGCCGGCTGAGGTGGGCGCGTGACGGGGACGATCTCGTCGCGGGGCCGTATCGGATTCGTCTGGCGATGCCGGGTCTGTGGGAGACGACGTATCGGGGACGGACTCTGCGTGTCGACGCGCGCCGTTCGCAGGCGCTCGCCGGCGCAGAGCATCACCACCGTGAAGTTCAGCGCGTTCAGCAGATCGCGCGATGGGGACTGCAGGCCGGAGTGGCATTTCTGGGTGCGGTCGTGTCGAGTCGGTGGCTCTCCACCGTGCTGGGCTTTGTCGTCTTGTCGGTGGCGGTGTGGGTGTTCCTTGCGGCAACCGTCAGGTGCTTCGCCGCTGTCAACCGGAGCCTCCTCGATCCGTACCGCACGAGGGAGACGTGGGAGTCTCCTGACTGGTGGAACCACAACGACTGACCGATTCCGCCGTACCTGATCCGTCGAGAGACCCCGGCTAGCGTGTCAAGGGCATGACGTCCCGCAAGATCGCATTCATCGGATCGCACTCGGTCCGCAAGACGAATGCCGTCCACTCGTTTGCCGGCGCGGTAGGGCGTAGCGGTCGAAGCGTCGAGGTGGGGCGGGAGGTAGTCCGTTACAGCCCCCTCGGTCTCAACGAGGGAGCAACTCCGGAGGCCCAACTCTGGGTGTTGATGGCTCAGATCCAGCAGGAGTTGGAGCTACGGAACCGTGCCGAGGTTCTCGTCACCGATCGTGCTGTGATTGACAACTTCGCCTACTTCTTGCGAGCCACCAATGGGGAGGACCCGTTCGACGTCAAGCCGCTCGTACGGCGCTGGTCGTCGACCTACGACCTCTACGTTCGGCTGCGACCAGACATCCCCCTCCGCACAGACGGAGTCCGAAGCACAAACGTGCGGTTCCGGCAGGAGATCGAGACGATTCTCGACATGATCATCCCCCAGTTCGTCGGCGAGGAGCGGTTGATTGAACTGGGCGCTTCCGAGATCACCGAGGCGTTCGACTGGGGGGCGTTGATCGAGCGCCTCTTCGGGGCGCCGATCGATGCGCCTCCCCAGCCGGTGAGCTACGCGCCGACGCTCTGGGAGTGAGGCGGCCTGCGGCCGCCGTTTTGGGTCATGGGTTGTCGGTCGTGGGTAGGAACTCGCTCCACGATCCTCCAGCGTGCCAGGTCGCGGTTCGGCTGTT
>Ga0307440_1000529_pt1 | contig 18792 bp, 33 predicted proteins | sample SalMarWE160410MG_FD_202150 | JGI IMG/M metagenome (GOLD analysis project Ga0307440, IMG submission 202150) | Salt marsh sediment microbial communities from the Plum Island Ecosystem LTER, Massachusetts, United States - WE1604-10 | ecosystem: Environmental > Aquatic > Marine > Intertidal zone >... | reverse complement strand
CTGCTCGTCACCGGCGAGCGCGGGTTCACACAGGAACCGCGCTACTACGTCCTGTTCCAGGTGACCCACTCCGCACCCCCCACCCCCAGCTCCTGACACGGCAAGACACCCCCCGCCCCGGGCGATCGGGCGGGGGGTGTCGTCGGTGGGGGTCAGGCGGTCTCGATCACCACGGCGATGCCGCCAGGCACGTAGGTCACGCTGCCGTCGCGGCGGACCCGGTAGGTGCCCACCTCGGTCACGATGTCCAGGAAGGGCATCGAGGGGATGTTGTCCAGCATCTCCATGGCCGTCAACACCTCGTCGTCGGTCAGGACGACCGACGAGGTGCAGTCGCACTCCTCGCCCCGGATCGTCTGGGCGGTGCCGTCCACGACCCGGCCCGTCCAGTCGTGGTCGGCGTGGTGCTGGCCCAGCGGGCCGACGTAGCCGACGGTGCACAGCCCGGCCTCGGCGTCCGCGGTCACGATGCTGGCGGCGCTGGCGTGGCACCGGCTGCAGTGGATGGTGGTGGTCGCTGTCGTCGTCATATGACTATTATACGGGACGTCCCGTCGGATGTCAAGCGGTGTCGGGAGTCAATGGGACCACCCACAGGGGCGAGTTGACCTAGAGGGCGCCACCCCCAATGGGAGCTGGAACTTCAGCCCGCACAGATAGCACTCATGATCCACCATGTGATCTGGGTCGATGATCTGGCGTTGCGGACCGGACGGCCCATCGGCGTAGCTGTTCATGCCCTCACCACCGCGCCGGTGGTCGGGATCAGCCACCCGGCGGCGTCCCGGGGGTTGTCCAGCAGCGCCTCGGCCGCCCGCTGGGCGTCGAACTTGGTGCGGTGGTGCTCGACGATGTCACCCCGCAGGACGACGTCCCAGCCGTTGCTGTCGTCGGCGGGCCGCACCTCGATGGCGTCAACCCGGGCGAAGGCGGTGCGCGTTGAGCCGATGGCTTCCAGTTGATAGGCCGACCGGTTGCGACCGATGATCCGCGAGCACCACACGGCCCCCCCGTCGCGGTTAACCTTGGCCAGGAGCTGTGTCGTCGTCATACGACTAGTAAACGACACATCCCGTCGGATGTCAAGTCACGTAGTGACGCCCACCCCGCTACGATCGGCCCCCTACATTCCCCCGACGAACGGACCGGTCATGACACCCGAAGAGGGCTGGCAGGCATGGCAGGAGTACGTCATCCACGAGCGCCAGGCATGGGACCAGTACGTCGAGCGCGAGCGCGAACTGCGGACGGCCTATTACCAGGCCAGCGGCCAGCCAGACCCGGAGGCCGAATGACCTGGTACTGTTGCCCCATGACCGCACGCCGCTTGTATCCGGGCCGACTGCTCCCGTAGCTCGGCCGGTCCGGCGTTGCCCGCGTCCTGGTCGAGCTACCTCCCAAGACGCGGTTGAGCAGGTGGTGGGCTCGGCGGGCCGTAACCCCGTTGCTTCGGCCATGATGGTTCGATTCCATCCCGCGTCACCTGGTTCTAGAAGCCAGCCAGTGTGGGTGTAAATCCCAGCGGGGGGCAACACTGGACGGCAGGGGCGCCGGGATAAACTGTCGGGCGTGAAGGTCTACGGTCCGTACATCAGCAAGTCGGATCCCGGACGCCCCCGCCGGTTCGTCATGATCTACTACGACGACGGTTCACGAAAGACCACCTCCTACGCCAGGTTTCTCATGGAGCAGCACCTCGGCCGAAACCTGACCGCGGACGAAGAAGTCGACCATATCGACGACGACCAGATGAATGACGACCTGACGAACCTTCAGGTTCTGACCCCGCTCGCCAACCAGCAGAAGCGAGCAGCACAGGCCTGGGTGACCTTCACCTGTCCGATCTGCTTCAATCCCGCACGAAGGACGGCGTCGCGCATCCGACACAACCGCAAACAGGGCAAGGCTGGTCCTTTCTGTGGCAAGAGCTGCGCCCGCCGATACCAGCTCCAACAGGTGTGACAGGCGGGGATCGTGCGGGTTCGACCCCCGCCGCGGGCACCGACAGGGCCCCGATTGTCAGGCCGCCCGGAATCGGCGAAACGCCATGACCACCCGGACGGTGGAGAACTGGCGGTTGCGGCCGAACAGGGTGATCACCTCGGAGGCGTTGGTCTGTGCGGCCAAGAACTCCAGGAACTCGGTGTCGGGCACCCCTTCGGGTCGGGGGTAGAATCGGAGGCCTGTTGCGGCAGGTCTTGCCGTAGCCCGTCAGGGCGAAGCCTGTGGAGCGGGTGTCAGACACGGTGGGCAACCACCTGTGCGACCTGTGTCGAAGCAGGAACTCCCGGCCGCGAGGCCGAGAATCCCCGTCGTTCACGGCGGGGATTAGTCAAGGATGGACCCCACCCCCCGGGGTAGGGTCCAGGCGGTACGGACGTCGGCGCTGTGCATGTGGATGGACCCCACCCCTGGGGGATAGGGGCGGGGTCCGCCGACCCGCGGCGGAGTCTGAGTCACGCCTGGACAGGTCGGACGATCATTGTCACGCCGGGGGCGTGTTGTCCATGGATATGACCGTACGGGGCATCTCGCGACGACGTCAAGCATCCGTGGTCATGAATCCATGGCTTGACACACTACGGGATGTCCCGTAGTGTCAATCATGTCAGCCGGACGGACCGGCGACAGCAAGGGAGGTGCCAGGTGGCCACGATCCGGAAGCCGGGGCTGGGCGAGGAGTTCATTACCCCTTGGGGCCGTGCCCGCGTGACCCGCCGGTCGGCCAAGAGCGTCACGCTCCGCACCGAGACCGGCATGATCACCCGCCCCTACGCCGAGGTGGCCACCTACCGTCACGCCGACGAGCCCGAGGTGATCACGGTGCAGGTGGGTAGCCGGACCAAGGACTACCCGGCGGTCGAGGGCCTGGCCGAGCACCTGGCCGCCGGGGGCGTCATCACCAGCCTCTACGGCTTGACGGACGCCGCCCGGCAGGCCAAGGCGTCCGACCCGAAGGTCGAGGCCGTGGAAGGGTGGGTGGACCTGGACGACGGGAACGAGGGTGTCGTCTATCTGATCCGGGCGACCCCAAGGCCGGGGCGGCACACCATCCTGGGCGCGGCCCGGCTGTCTTGAGACATCGGGACATCGGGACATCCCACCGGACTTGACACCCGGTGGGATGTCCCGTAAAGTAGTCACTATCAACCCCGCCACAACATCCCCGGAGGCAGAAGATGTCGGTCATGACCCCACAGGAGATCGCCGCCGAGCGCGCCGCCCGGTTGGCAGAGATCCGGGCGCTGCCCCAGCGCGACGACGACGGAATGTGGATCGACTACTGCGAGGACTGCCTCGCCCCCCAGGATGAGGACGAAATCAACGACGGCTACAGCAGCTGCTGCAACGAGCCGACCCACAACCAGGACGTCCTCCTGAAGATGGCGCAGGCCCGGTGAGCTAGCGCGTCACCGGGGGTCATCCCCAGCCCCGGCGGTAGCCGCGAGGGCGCCCGATCGGATCGGGCCCGGGGCACTCGGCACGTCAGGATCAACCCCAGGAGGAAGCAGTGTTCGTCAACTTGACCCCGCACGACATCACCATCTTCGGCGACGACGACACCGAGGTCACCACCATCCCCACGTCGGGGGTCGTGGCCCGAATCGCCGAGAGCGCCGAGAGCACCGAGCCGATTGACGGGGTGGCCACCACCCAGGTGGTCCTCGGCCAGATCCAGGGTCTCCCCGAGCCACAGGACGGCACGGTCTACCTGGTGAGCATGCCGCTCCTCATGGGCATGCGGGCCATGGGCGACCACCGTCTCGACGTGCGCTACCCGTACGGGCAGGTGCGTGACGAGCAGGGCCGAATCAAGGGCTGCCGCAGCCTGGCCGCCCTCTAGTCAATACGGGACGTCCCGTCGGTGGTTGACATCCGACGGGACGTCCCGTATTGTTGTCACATCAACCCCGCCACCACACCCCAGGAGGCAGCCATGTCCGTCACCTTCTCGATCGAGGCCGCAGAGATGGACGTGGACGACATGGAGGTCAACATGCACAACTCTGGCGCCACCCGCGTCCTGGAGGTGCTGGGGCTGGGCATCGAGGCCACAGACGACCCCTTCGGGGGCGGTCAGGACCTGTGCGCGTCGGAGGACGGCGAGGCGTTCCTGGGGCGCGTCCTGGTCGCGCTTGCCGTGGCGCCGTACGACGAGGGGCGCCCGGCAATGGAGCAGCCCCGGAACGGCGGCGCCCGCGTGGTGGTCGCCGAGCGTCCCGCCGGTGACCTCCAGGACCGGCTGGAGCGGCTGCTCCCCGTGGCCCAGGAGGCGGCGCGGCTGGGGCGCTGTGTCACCTGGGGGTGACCCCAGGACGGCCGGGGGCGCCCACTGGGGGCGCCCCGCACCTGTCCCCTGTGGCTTGACATACCGACGGGACATCCCGTACTGTTGTCATATCAACCCCGCCACCCCCGCCACCCGGAGGACACCGTGACCGCCACCGCCACCCGCCAGCCGGTCCTCACCCTCATCTCCAGCAGGATCGACGCCCGGTTCGTGCGCCCGGGTGACAGCCTGCGGTTCCGCCGCGGGATGCTCGATTTCCTGACCGGCGAGGCCGTGGACGTCGATGAGGTCGAGGTCGTCCGGCCGTCCTTCATCGTCCCACCGGTCGGCATCGCGTCCGCCCAGGTGTCGCTCGGTGTGCGTGACACCGAGGGCCGCGAGCTGGCGCTGCGCGTCACGCTGGGCGAGCTGGTCGACCTGGTCCCCGAGGTCGACTTCATCTAGGGGGACCAGGGGGCACACTGTCAGTATGGGATGGACTGCCGATGAACTTACTGATCTACTGGTCTCCGCGGGGTCAGTCCTACCGCGAGGCGGTGTTCGCCACCGCGCCATCCCGCCACATCATGCCCTGGGCCAACCGACCGCCGTGCCTGCCCCACACCCCACTGGGCACCTGGTGGTGGGAGCGCTGGGGGCCCGAGCCGCAGTACATCCTGGAGAACCGTCGGCTGGTCTGTGAGGTGCTGGAGCAGCACGGCCTGACAGTGGTTGACGGCCGGTATGGTGTGGGGGATCAGCCGCCGGTCGCTTGACCACCCGACGAGACATCCCCTAGCGTGTCGTATCAGTCAAGATCCCGCCATGAAGGACTCCCATGAAGGCAATCGTGATAGCCCTCCAGGGCCTTCCTGCGTCAGGCAAGAGCACCTGGGCCCGGCAGTACATCGAGGACAGGCAGGGGCAGGTCGGAATCGTAAGCCGGGACGTCATCCGGCGCCAGGTCTTCGGCGTGGAGTTCCAGGCCGACCTGGAGCCAGTGATCACCACCATCACCCATGGGATGGCCGCAACACTTCTCGAGTCGGGCCGACAGGTACTCGCGGACGCCACCAATCTCCGGCGCGAACACCTGGAAGCGTGGTCTCGCGTGGCCGTTGCCCACGGTGCTGGCTTCAGGGTGGTCACCATGACGACCCCGCTTGCCGTGTGCATCGCCAGGGATGCCCAGCGCCCCCACCCTGTCGGCCGGGACATCATCATGAGGATGGCCGCGGAATGGTGCCGCTGTGCCGCCTGTGACGCCCCCACGTCGGCGTTCGTGGCCACGTGCGGATGGTATGCCCAGGACGGCCTGCTGTACTGCCATCCTGGGCATGCGCCCGGAGGTGCGACGTGAGCCAACCCCGGTCCTATCTCCAGTTCGACGGGATGGTCTGGCCCGACCCGCGGGACCCGACGGAAGTCCAGTGGCGCCTTAGGTACGGCGACCCGACGCGCCGGGATCACGTCAGGGCCGCCTCGGTCCTGAGCGCCTACGCACACCTGATCAGCATGCCCCGGCGCCTGCGGGACAAGCGCATCCGCCAGCTCCGCGCCGCCATGGCCGCAAACCCCCCTGGGGAGGACACGGTGCCACCCGATACAGACAAGCAACTTCACGTCGTCCACGCCGCCTATGCCGAGGGCTGGTGGGGCCTTACGGTGCCCGGGGTGCCCGGGGCCGTCACCCAGGTCCGCAACCTGAGCGACGCCGACAAGTGGGCCAGCGAGGCCATCGCCTTCGTCACCGGGGCTAGCCTTGACGACCTCGTTATCGAGATCGTTATCGTCGGCGGTCTTGCGGTTCCCCCGGAGATCCTGCGGGCCCTCGACGGGTTGAGCGCCCGTCCGGCGCGTCCCGCACGGATACTGCCATGCCCCATCTGTGGGGCCCCCGACGGCTTCCACGACGGGCCGCCGCACACTGACACAGCCTGGTGGAGGTCCCCCCGCCGGACTGGCGACAGGTGGCGTGCCGGACCGATGGGGACATCGTCCATGAGTACATGGACGGCGACGCCCGGCTGCACACCGTCCGGACCAAGGCGGGAAGTCAGTGATGGCCCTGCCCACCCACCTCGTCCCGTTCCTCCCGGGCGATGACACCGAGGTCATACTGACGGTCACGTACATCTCGAAATACCCCCGCGGGGCCGACGGGACCTGTGCGTTCTGTCACGGCGACCCCTGCGCCGAGACGTCGCCCCCGACGTCGCTGATCGCCGAGTACTTCACACGCCGGATGTACCCCGGCCAGCCGCCGCCGGAGACGTGCCCGTGCTGCCAGGGGCGGCCGACGTGAGATGCCTGGCCTGTCAGCGCGCCGTCGAGGGCACCACGGACGACCCCACCTCGGCACTGATCTTCACGACGTCCGGCGGGTACGGGTCGGGCCTGTTCGACTCCACCCGCCAGCGCCTCCGGATCGTCGTCTGTGACCGGTGCGTCCGGAGTGCTGCGCTCCGTGGTGAGGTTGAGATCGGCACCCCACCGCCGCCCGGCCGCTGGGCCTACCAACCCTTCGATGCGAGGCACACATGATCACTCCGATTCTCGACACCGCCCCCGAGGTCATCCCCGCCGACGCTGACCCACCACGGCGGTGCCAATGTCGGGATTGGACGTCCGGACCGGATGGACAGCGGGCGCACGGCGAGCAGTGCGCGGCCGTGGCCACCTGGGACGTGTTGCTCAGTTGTTCGGTTAGCGACCACTGGGCCCACTGCTGTGACAGGCACCTGCGGGCCATCGATAGCACGGCGACCTGTGAGCAGCGCGGGAACTGCCCCGCGTGCGGCAAGCACCGCACGCGGTCGACCACGTTGGCCAACACGGTCAACCCGCTCAACAAGAACCCCGAAACGGGGCTGTCGCGGACCGAGCGCGAGGTCGCCGCAGTCCTGGCGGCCAGGGCCGAGGCATGGACTCCGGACTTCACCTGTCGGGACTGTGCGTCGTGAGCAGTGGTCGCACGCCGACCCAACAGCGACTGCTGGACGCGATCCGGGATGCACTTGCCGATGACGGCCAATGGGTACGGCTCAGAGGGTCGATCGATGGGCTGACGATCCGTTACACCGAGCGGGATCTGACGACCCCCGAGTTGGCGATGAAGCGCGGGATCTACGGGGGTCCGCCACAGTGGCCAAACCCAACATACGACCGGCATATCTTCCTCACCGTCATCCCGGGGCAGAAGTGGTCCATACTCCTGACGCTGGCCCGCGCCCCATGGGTCGGCAACCGCGACCAGGGGATCACCTTCAAGCGCGCCTTCGAGGTGCTGGCCGACCCGGCGGGAGTGTTCAGTGACTGACCTGTCCGGCGTCCCCCACTGTCCGTCCTGTGGTGGCACCGACCCCATGGACTGGCACGAGTCCGCGGGTACCCCCACGTATTGTGTCGCCCTCGAGTCGTGCGAGGGTGCCGAGATCACCGAGGAGTGTCCACCTGGGCACGACCACCGGGAGGACGACGAGCTGGTGCGCAAGATCCAGGACTTCCTTGATCTCCCCATCCGGCACGAACCGTGATCTTCCACATCCTGGTCAAGCCGGGACCGCTGGCTCCGACGTGGCATGTCTGCGACGAGTGCACCCACCACTACCCAGCCGCCGCCTACCCGCCCCTACTGGGCACAGATGGCCAGCCACGGACCTACGAGTCCACGACGGCCCGGTGCCAGCAGTGCGGGACCCTGGGCGCCCCAGCGGTCATCCTGCGGTCGTGCGGCCACTGTGGCGGCCACTGGTCCGGCTACCAGACGGCCCATGATCAGCCGGGAGGGGCGGACACCTGGTACTGCCCCAAGCACAACACCGAAGAGAAGCGGGCCAGGGCCCGGGGGGAGATTAGATGAGCAGCGGCGACCCTGTCTCCCTGGACGACCCGATTCCCCCGGGGGACTACGTGCTCCACATCCCCGTTCGACTGCTGGAAGACACCTGTGGTCATCTCCTCTTACGGCTGGCCCCCGTCAGCGGTCTCATGCCAGCAGTCGTGCTGTCCGTGCCGATCGACGCCGAAGGGTTGTCCCTGACGCGCCGGTGACCCACCGGAAGAAAGGATCCACATGGACGAACTGAAGGTGGGAGATGTCTGTCGCCTCCTGCCGAACCCAACCACCGGGCCCGGCGGCAAGGTCTATTTCTCGGCCAGCGTCACCAGGGTCCGGCTTGGTCTTCAAAGTAGTGACGGATGGCGTGTTGTGGCCCTAGACGGAGTCACCGAACGTGGACCTAACGAGGCAATTCTCTATGGCGCCGGGCTGACCCAATGGGTAGCCGCGCGCTTCCTGGTCCCCCTGGAAATCGATAACGACGAAGCAGCCGATGGCGACGAGATGAAGGCGGTACTGGTGGGCACAGGAATCGAGTACGAGCTGTCCGTGGCGCAGGTGATCGCCAACCTGGAGGAGCACCGGGCGACGCTGGCCGAGGCGCACGCCCTGCTGATCGGTCAGGCGGTTGACGCGCAGATCCATGCGCGGACCTACCCGGCCCGGCTGGCCGACCATCTGGCGCACCAGGCCGAGCTGCTGCGCACCGGAGAGGCCGTGGTGGACCCGCTCAGCGGCGCCCTGGTCTGGGCTGACAAGAACCGGGATGACCTCCTCCCGACGGTTAAGGTCGGGCTCTCCGTCAAGGATGCGGACCGCCAACTTGAGGACGCGACGGAGAGGCGCGACCAGGCGCTGGCGGCCCAGGACGAGAACCTGGCCTTCCTTCGCGCCATCGGTACCCCGACGGTCAGGGTCGATCGGGACACCTACGAAGACTGGTTCGTCGACCTGCCGTAGCCGGTACGGTCCCGGGTCACTGACACCGCCCCCCTTCTTCCAACTTGGAAAGGGGGGCGTGTGGTGTCTTTGCAGGTAGACAGGGTCACGTAGGGGTGTTACGGTATCCCCGGTTGCAGTCTGGGACTCGGGGAGACATTGAGCGGCGCTGTAGGGACGAGGGGTCCGCGACCTCGGATCTGTAACGAGACGTTGAACACTGGCCGCCAGTGCCCCCGCCCCGTCCCCCAGGGATCCCCCGTCGACCTCTGTTGGCGCCACCTTGAGAAGGCCACGCGCTGGACGCTGGACGTCACCGCCCCCGCCGGGGGGCTTGATCGAGCCCTCACCCTCCTGGTGTGCCCCGACTGCCTGACGGTCACGATCACCGCGGTCCGCGGGTTCCATGAATGCTGGTGCTTCCGGTGTCAGCAGTCCTGGAAGGCTACCGAGTGCGAGGGTCTGACGGCCGCATATCAGCTCGCCATCGCGGGCGCCGGGAAGCGACTGGCGGACGCCATCGTGGCCAGCGACCCGGCTCGACAGCATCGGACCGTTGTGTACTTCATCCGGTTCTCCGACCGGATCAAGATCGGTACGACCAGCAACATGGACCGTCGTCTTGGCGAGCTTCCGATTGACGAGATTCTGGGGATCTTCCCCGGCGACCGCCGGACCGAACAGACGCTCCACCGCCGGTTCGCCGCCCACCGGCTCAAGATCACTGGCCTCGGCCAGACCGAATGGTTCCACGATCACCCCGACATCCGAGACTTCATTCGGCGCTGCAAGATCAACAGCAAGTAGGGCCCCACAGGGGCCCTTCCGTTTGCCCCAGGGCCCACCTCCGGGGGGATCTCATGACCAACGTGGCCTCCGACCTTCCCTTCCCCGGGTCGGCACCGTGCCCCACCTGCGGCTTGCTCCACAGCAGGTGCGCGCAGCACAACAATGAGGGGCTGCCGTGCCAGATGTTCCCCCGAAGGGGGGAGAAGTGGTGCAAGATGCACGGCGGCAATCTCCCCAACGCCAGGAAGGCCGTCGCACGCCAGCGGGCCGAGGAGCTGGTCCGCACCCTGGGCGCACCGATCGACGTCGACCCGCACACGGCCATCCTGTCCGAAATCCGGTGGTCCGCCGGGCACGTGGAGTTCTACCGGGACCAGATCCAGCGGCTCGACCCGGACGCGCTGATCCGCGGTGTGCGGTCGGTGGTGCGTACCAACCGCATGGGCGGCCCGCTGGCGCGGACCGAGACCTCGACCGACGCTGGGCCGGACATCCACGTCTGGCTCAAGCTGTACGGCGAGGAGCGGGACCGCCTCGCCCGGCTGTGCGTTGCGGCGATCAAGGCCGGGATCGACGAGCGCCGGGTCAAGGTGGAGGAGACGCAGGCTGCCCTGCTCGTCCAGGGCTTCACGTGGCTGCAGGGCGAGGTGAAGCTGCGCCTCGATCTGGACGCGGCCGAGGCAAAGGTGTTCTCCGAGCTACTGGGCGAGATGCTGCGACGTCTGGACGAAGTGGAGCAGCGGGCGCCCAAGGCCCTCACCTAGGGGTGGATGGTGCTTGAAACACTGGTGGTCGTGCCCTATACCCGCCCCCCCGCGTGGGGCTGGCGCGACGCCTGGGGCACCATCGCGACCCCCCGGTTCGTTGACGTGTCCCGGGCCCCCGATGCCTACTGGGAGCTGCTGGCGGCCCTGTGGGGCGACCGGCGGGACTTCATCCTGGTGGAGCACGACGTCGTGCCCGATCTTGCGGCCCTGGAGGACCTGGAGGACTGTGATCGGCGCTGGTGCGCCCAGCCCTACCGATACCTTCACGGGCAGCTCAATTGGGGGCTGTCCTGCACCCGCTTCCGTCGGGCCGCCATGGATGCCACCCCCGACCTATGGGCCCGCGTGGCTGTGATGTCCGATCACCTGCACGGGCCGAAGCACTGGTGCCGCCTGGACGCATGGAGCTACCGCCTGTTCAACCAGGCCGGGGTACAGCGCCACGACCACGGGCTGACCGTCTGGCACACACATGAGCGGTCGTCGCACGGCTGTGAGCTGGCGTGAGGATCCTGGTCCCGCACGTGTCCCTGCACCCCGACGCGAGGGACGCCCTTGGTCAGTACGCGCCCGGCGCCCTGCGATGGAAGCTGGGGCCGCACCGGACGGCCTATCACTGGGCCTGGGCTGACCACTGGGACACCTGCCGCCGGATGGGGCAGGCACTCATGATCGTCGAGCAGGACATCGTCATTCATGAGGGCGTCGTCCCCGGCTTCCTTTCCTGCCCGGAGTCATGGTGTGTGTACCCCTACCCGGGGCCCGGGGGCCGACCGCTGACACGGTCGCTGGGTTGCGTGCGGTGGTCCCATGGGTTGCTGTTGGACCAGCCCGACCTACCCGAGGCCGTGGGGCGTATCGATGATGGCGACGGCATCGGACCCCGGGACTGGCGTCGCCTTGACGTGCGGATCGCCATGGAGCTTGAGCGCCGCGGGTACACCGCCCACCAGCACACCCCGCCGGTGGCCCACCGGCACCACTACGAGCCGGAGAACCAGCCGTGTCTGTGCGGGACGTGTCCTACCATGGATGGTGATTGATCCCGCCGCCGTGGGTGAATGGACAACCGCACGCCTGCAAAGCGTGATCATGCCGGTTCGAGTCCGGCCGGTGGCTCGAACCGGGGGGTGTGGTGGGCGTCTTTACTGATCATCAGCCCGGCGTGGTCGAGGTTGAGACCACCACCTACTGCAACCGACGCTGTACCTACTGTCCCAACTCGATCTTCGACCGCGGGCTCCGGGCCAACGAAACCCAGATGCCCGAGGACCTGTGGCGACAGATCGTGGACGACCTGGGCGCCCAGAACTTCGTCGGTCAATTCTCCCCCCACCGGTACGGTGAACCCCTTGCGGACGAACGACTCCCGGAACTCCTGGCCCACGCCCGTGCGGCTATGCCGCATGCCAGGATCGCCATCTACTCCAACGGCGACTTCTTGACCCCCCACCTGTGGGACCGACTGTCCCCCTCGGTGGATCAGCTCATCATCACCCAGCACGGGGACGTGATGCCCGCGGGGCTACGCGCCCTGCTCCCGCACCCCCGGATCCGCTACCGCACCCGGGCCACCATCGAGGCCAGGGCCAGCAACCGGGCCGGGACGCTGACCCACATCCCCGTCACGCTCCGCCGGTCGTGCGGTGTGGTGATGTCCGAGCTGCACATCGACGCACACGGCGACCTCATGCTGTGCTGTGAGGACTACCTCGGAAAGCGGACTTTTGGCAACATCCGTGGCCGGACGCTCGATGAGATCTGGTCCGACCCGGACCGGCTGGCCGTCCACCGCGGTGCCGTCCGCGGTGAGTTCGCGCTGGACGCCTGCCGGAGCTGCGGTTACTTCGGGGCGGCGCACGCCGAGGCACAGCTCAACGAGGCCGCGCGGCTACGGGAGGCGCCGGGATGAGCTATCCGGATTCGGATAGCGCCATGGACCTCGGTCACGGGGTCCGGGCATGGTGGACGGCATGGGCACCCGATCGGGACCTTAACCCGCAGTACGCGGGCATCCCGGACGTCCCACGGTACGGCATGATCTACGAACACCCCGCGTCCCTGGGTGTCTGCTTCGGTGGCATCACCCTAGACACCCCCGAGACAGCGGCTGTACGCCCCCCTGGGCGCGCGGTCTGGCAGGTGGTGGCCTGGGCCGCTGACTCTCGCGCCGTCGCTACTGTGCACCGCCTGTGGCCACCACGGGTGGATCCGAGAGGGGATGTGGGTGCCGTGCTGACCTCGTCGGTCTGGACGCTGACCCCGTGCCACCGCCCGCACCTACCGCTACTGCGCCACGCGCTGACCGGCGTGCCGCACTGGATCTCCGCCAAGCGCCGGGTCGTCGTGGCCAACGGCGACGATGCACCGCGCCAGGACGAGCTGTCCGAGGCCACGGTGATCCCGGGCCCTGACGTCCGGTCCGTGGCCGGATGGTGGCTGACCGGGATGGACTACATCGCGGCCCATGGCGGCGGCCACGTGGTCTTCCTGGACAGCGACGCCACCACCGACGCGGCGACCATCGAGGCGATGCTTGCCGCGGTGGAGCGCTGGGGCCTGGCGTACGTCGGCGTTGACCGGCGCGGCGTCCTGACCCAGCGTGGCCTCTGGATCCGCACCGACACCACGCCGTACACCGATCTTCGTTGGCGGCCGTCCGGCTACCTCTTTACCCTCTCCGCGGACAGCGGGGTGCGGCCCGACCCCCGTTACTCTCATTGGTACCTGGACGACGACATGGAGCTGCAGGCCATGGCGACCGGCGGTGTGGGGATGGTCGCGGGCTACGTGGACCACCCGGACGACCAGCGGTGGGACGAGGACACCCAGACGAAGCGCGACCGCGACCGCGAGCTGTTCGTGGCCAAGTGGGGGCAGCAGCCTTGGATGTGAGCCGACCCCCGGCCGGATCGGCTCGGGGGTCGCGGGCAAGGGCCGGTCAGGAGTTGAGCTGGTCCCGCAGAACGCCGATCTCGGCCAGGGTGAACAGGTTCTCGTCGTCCGCGTAGTCCCCGGACTGGATCTCCAGCCCGGTCTCGATCAGGCTGTCCATCGCGGCGAGCACGTCGCTGTGGCTGTGCCCTTCGGCGGTCAGCATTCCAATGACACTGGCGGTGCGGTAAACAGTGGTCACGATGTCCTCCGGGGTGCGTCGTCGTGATGACTATTAAACGTGATGTCCCGTCGGATGTCAAGTCAGGCTTCTACGAAGGGACCACCGGATGGAGTGGCGACTGATCCCCGAGGGCGTCGTGCCCGAATGGACCACCGCGGCATGGTACGCCACGGTGGAGAACTCCAGGATGGCGGACGGCCCGGTGCATGGGCCCCGGGTGCGCGCGGCGGCCGACATGGTCAGCCGCGCCGCCCACCAGATGGGCGCCCGATCGGTGGTGGACCTGGGCGCCGGTGACGGTGGCCTCATCCAGCTCCTCGACCTGCCCGACGGCTGCACGGCGTGGGGCTACGACCTCCAGCCGTCGCACGTCGACTACGCGGCCCAGCGCGGCGCAGAGGTACACCTGGTGGACATCGTGGCCGAGCCGGAGGCCGTGGCCTGGGGTCTGTCCCCGCGGGTGGTCGTGGCCACCGAGGTACTCGAGCACTTGCTGGACCCCCGGGCGCTGCTGGCCACCATCCCGCCGGGCAGCACGCTGGTGGCGTCCAGCCCCTACACCGAGACTGGTGGCGAGCATGATCACTACGAGTATCATGTCTGGGCCTGGGACATGGACGGATATCGAGACCTCATGAGGTCGACAGGGTGGCGCCCGGTCGAGCACATCACCGTGGAGCCGGTCTTCCAGGTCATCCGCTGTGAGCAGTGGTGATGATGGACATTTCGGTCATCATCCCCGCGCTCCCCGGCCGTCGCTTCCAGTGCCGGGACCGCGCCCTGTCCTCGGTGGCCGCCCAGACCCTGCGGCCCAGGCACGTCTTTTCGGCGCTGGACGAGGACGGCCGGGGCGCCGCCGCCATGCGTGACGAGCTGCTGGCCAGCGTCCCCACGGATTGGGTCGCCCCACTCGACGACGACGACGAGTTCAGGCCCGACCACCTGGAGGGCCTGGCCACAGCCATCCGTGAGCATGACGCGGACCTGGCTTTCGCGTGGTACGAGATCGTGGGCCCCACGGGTGAAGTCGAGCAGTGGCGCGACCCGCATGCCCAGTGGGAAGGCGTCCCATGGGATTCCGAGCACCCACACCAGGTGCCGACGACGTTTCTGGCCCGCACCGAACTTCTCCGCGCCGTCGGCGGCTGGTCGGACTATGGCCGCTGGCACCCGGGCTCCGCGTCACGCGACGCGAACGGCAACCGGATCGGCGAGGACACCCTCCTGATCCAGCGCCTCACCATGATCGGGGCACGCATCGTGCACCACCCCGCCCGCTCGTACCGCTGGCACCACTGGGGCGGCAACTCGTCCGGCTGGGTCGGACTCAACCCGTAAGGGGGGCAGCCATGACCGTCATGACGCCGATCATCACCGGGGACTACCAGGCGACGGCGGATGAATGGGTCCGTGCGTCCGGGACCCTGACAGTAATCCTCCCGCTGCACACCGCAGCCGGGGTGTCGGTGGTCGTACAGCAGGTCGGGTCCGGCACCGTGACCATCGCGGGGGTCATCAACGGGGCCGCCAACGCGAGTCTCGCTGCACCATTCGCGACGCTGGTTCTCCGCTCCCTCGGTGGGGACCGGTGGGCAACCGCGGAGGACGGCGCCCCGGTCACCCAGGAGGGCGACGCGGCGAGTATCCGCACCAACCTGGGGCTGGGCGGAGCGGCGGTCATGTCAACCGCGCAGATCGCTGCCGATCCGGCCTTCACCGACACCTATGCCACGTACGGGCCGGCCGCTCCCACCTCCCCAAGTGCCAGTCAGATGTGGTTTTCTACAGCACTAGCAGACGGCACGATCTCCCCTGCCGCAAGAGATCGCATCGCCCTGTTTACCTCGGGCTACGAAGCGAGCGTCGTTCTTATCTCGGGGATCTTCTATATGTTCTATACCCACTATCCATCAATTCGATACCGGATGTGTTCGGGTGACCCAACTGTCCCAGGAAACTGGTCAACTGAGGGCACTGCGTTCGGTGGCGGATCATTCGGTACCAACATTGGCCTCAGTGGCGTGTATGAAGAATCCGACACGCTATACTGCTTTTATGTAGACTACGACAGTAGAAACGTAAAGCTGGCGTCGGCGTCGACATCCGCGCCGACGTCTTGGACCTACATCGGGGTCGTGTTCGCTAATCCTGGCGGCTATACTCTCGGCAATATTTTCGTAGTAAAGGACTCCGACACCTATCGAATGTTCTGGGAACATCAGGACACCACGACATCGCATGGGGCGACAGTGCAATGCTGGCTGACTGGACTCGCCTCGTCCATCTCCGTAGACGGCCCCTACGTGAGCACCATCACCACCCTAGAAACCCTGAGGCCAGGGTACGGGGAAGGTAGTGCATCCGGTCCCTGGGTCATGAAGGAAGGTGATACCTGGGTCGCCTACTATCACGGTTGTTCATGGGCCCCAAGCAACCCGACAGCCATCTATCGAGCGACCTGCACCGACCTCACGGGAGACTCCTGGACGATAGACGGCGAGATGGCGATTGCGATCAGGTCCCACAAGGCGGAGGTTGACCAGATCGGTGATGCGTTCCTATGTCTCGGCCCAGGAGGAATCTGGTATGTCTTCTGGGAAGGGGTGAATAACCGCGCTCACGAAACAACCATGATGGTAACGCGACTGCTCCCCATGCCCCGGATATGGAATGGCACAGAGTGGGTCGCGATGGCCACCAGTGGACCAGGTACATCAGATCTCAGCCGGCTGCCACAGTGGATCACTAGCGGTGAGACGGGCTTGACCCCGCCCGCCCTTTCCGGGACGTGGACCAAGTCATATGTAACAGGTCTTGGGAACTGTCTTACGAATGCGAGCAACACTCAGGGGGATTACATTGAGTACGATGTGATGCTTCAGCCTGGCCTGTGGGATCTACAGGTAAACTACACTCGGGATTCGTCCCGGGCGGATATTCTTTGTGAGATAGACGACGGTGGAGGGTATTTCACACTGCCCGTGATCGGGACAATTTCCGGATATGCGGCAACGAACTATCAGGACACCAACAGCCCCATACAGTTCCGCATCTATGGCGAGGAAACGGTGAATCGCCGCTTGCGATTTACTTCCGCAACGCGCAACGCCTCTTCGAGCGGATGGTACATACAGATGCACACCTTCCAGTTGAGGCGCATCGGCGAATGACCTATCCGCCCATAACAGCGGGGACCGCACCTCAGGCCCCCTCCTCCTCCGCCGCGACAGGTCACGGATGACCCGCCGGTCCGTGGCCGCTCTCCTGGCGTCCGCATCGAACTGACCCATCTATAGGCAGTGGCACCGATCCTCCCAGGGGGGGCGGTGCCACCGCCTATGTCGCCATTCACCTGTAACCTCAATCGGTAGGAGGTCCGGCATGGCAGGCCGCGTCACCGTCTCATCGGGGGACACCCCCGTCATCCTCACCGGACTGGACGCCACCAACAGCGTCTCGGCCTTTGCCGACGATGCGCTGAGCGTCGCCTTCCAGCTCCCCCACACCGTGGCCGCCTGGAGTGCTGTGACCGTGTACTGCGACGATGCGGCATCCATCACTCCTACGGTCACCGACCCGTCGGGGAAGTCCCTGTCCGCAGTCGCGGCCCCCTGTCGCGCTGGACGCCCGATCGTCCTGGGGCCGTTCCGCTACGCGGGCACCTACACCATCTCCTAGACCGGGAGTCGTTGTGGCGGAACGCGAATCGACCGACGAGCCGGGCACGTGATGGCGGTCGTCACGGCACTGCGTCGAGCGGGAAGCACCTGGGGGGTCAGGGCCATCTCGTCGGTGTGGGGTGTCCGACGATTGCCGAGCACCTGGTCAGTCCGGCAGATAGGGGGTGTCGTGAGGTTCATCTCGACCCTTTCCCTGGACTATGACCGCTGGGCCGTCACCGCCTCTGCGGACCCCACGGCGGACGTGGTCCAGTTCGCCTATCTCGCGTCGGGATCCGGCGATCCCACAGCCAGTGACTGGGTCGCCGGATCCTGGGAGGCGGCGGCGCTGTCCACCGGTGAATGGGTGGCGCGTATCTTGATCGGCCCCTCGGGGAGCGTGACGCTCACCCGCGGGACCTGGGACGTCTGGATCAAGATCACTGACAGTCCCACCGCGCCGGTGCGGCAGGTGGGGACGATCACCGTCTCCTAGGGAGGAGGCGGGAATGGGCATCTTCGCGAAGGTTGCCGATCGGGTCAACCCGCCACCGCCCGTACCGTTGTGGGAGCCGCATCCCAAGCAGCAACAGGCGAAGACCCTTGCGGGACAATGCTTCGAGCTGCTGTACGGCGGTGCGGCCGGTGGTGGCAAAGGCGGTCGCTGTCCAGACCGTGCCGCACCATCGTACGATGTCTCCATGGAGACAAAGGTGCTCACCCCCAAGGGGTGGAAGCTGTTCGGTGACATCGAGATCGGGGACGCGGTCTGCAATCCGGATGGCACCACAGCGAAGGTTGTCCGCGTGACGGACAATGGGCCCAAGCAGTTCTATCGCATCACCATGGCGGATGGGTCCACCGTAGAGGCGGACGAGGATCATCTATGGGCAGTCGCTATCGCGGGGGCGCGCAAGCGTCGCAAGGTGGAACCACCCATCATTCCCGGGGGACTTCGATCGGAAGATGAGTGGAACCTGCGAGTCCAGACTCGATGCACGGTGGTCAACACCGTGGAGCTGGCGCGACTCGTGGCCCGCGCCGACGACGAGAAATTGCGGGGTCTCCGGCCGCACTACGTTCAGATTCCCCTGACCAACCCCGTCAGAATGACTGGCGCCCCCGGCCGCTGGCCATTCCTGAGCCCCTACATCCTAGGGGCCCTAGTGGGGGACGGATCCCTGCACGATGGTGTGGCCGCACTCTCGGGTGAAGATGCCGAGGTGTTCGAGCGGGTGGCCAGTGAACTTCCGGATCACCTGATGTTAGGCAAGAAGTCGGGCATCACGCACAGGATCGTCTCTCGCCCCGGCGCAACCGGAGAGCGTGCGGCCGACCTCCTGTGTCGCGATGGGCTGATGGACACCTACTCGTGGAACAAGTTCATCCCCAGGAGGCTCTTCACGGCA
>Ga0307440_1000525_pt1 | contig 18853 bp, 17 predicted proteins | sample SalMarWE160410MG_FD_202150 | JGI IMG/M metagenome (GOLD analysis project Ga0307440, IMG submission 202150) | Salt marsh sediment microbial communities from the Plum Island Ecosystem LTER, Massachusetts, United States - WE1604-10 | ecosystem: Environmental > Aquatic > Marine > Intertidal zone >... | reverse complement strand
AACCCCGTCCCGGGAACAGACCGCCGAGAATCGTTGAAACCCCTGCGGGTATGCTGAACGCCATTGGCCTTGCCAACATCGGTGTCGAAGCCTTTCTCAAGGAAAAACTGCCATGGCTCAGGACCCTTGACACGGCCGTTATGGTGAACATCTACGGGCACACCCTGGAGGAATACGGGGCTGTTGCCGCGGCGCTCAAGGGTGCCGAAGGGATTGCCGCCCTGGAGGTCAACATCTCCTGCCCCAACGTGGATCAGGGCGGTATGGCATTCGGGACGGACCCGGCCGTCTCTGCCGCCGTTACTGAAATCGTCCTCCGAAATACGGACAAACCCGTGATCGTAAAACTGACACCCAATGTGACCGACATCTGCGCAGTGGCGCGCGCGGTTGAGCACGCGGGCGCTCATGCCGTCTCTCTCATCAATACACTGACCGGTATGGCCATTGACATAGACACCAGGAGGCCGCGGCTTGGGAACATCTCGGGGGGGCTTTCAGGTCCTGCCATCCGGCCGGTGGCCCTCTACCTGGTTTACCGTGTGGTGCGGGCGGTGAAGATTCCCGTGATGGGAGTGGGGGGGATTATGGATGCAGGTGATGCCCTTGAGTTCCTTATTGCCGGTGCCCGGGCCGTGCAGGTGGGAACAGCCAGTTTTGTAAATCCCCATGCCACGCTCGACATCCTGGAAGGTATCAGGAAATATTGCGTTGAAAAAGGCATTGTTCGGATTGGGGATCTCATCGGCACAGCCAGTGCGTAGGAGCAAGCTTCAGCTTGCGATTGTTAATCCGTAGGATCAGGCTCCGCCCGCGAGTGTCAATGCGTAGGATCAGGCTCTGCCTGCGAATTGCTCCTGCTTGCGACAAACAACAGGTGAAATAAAGCTCCAGCTCGCGAATATGGGCCCATATCGCAACCAGGAGGTTGCTCCTACGGATCACAACAACTAATAAAACGGAAAGGAAATTGAATGATGACGGCACAAAAGAAGCTGACCAAGAAAGAGATTAAGGACCTGAGCGAAAAACTCTTCTACACCCCGCGCCTCGTGTGGGATGAAATCAGTGAGGCTGAAAAAAGACAGGTATTCGCTCTTGCAGAAGGCTACAAGTCCTTCCTGGACCGGGCCAAGACGGAGCGGGAGGCGGTGTCCTGCATCCGGGAGATGGCTGAAGGGGCGGGATTTTCAGCCCCATCGGGAAAGGCCTCTTCCGCCCCTTTCATGCGCGTTTTTCACAACAAGGCCATCGCTCTCGTGAAACCAGGCAAGGGGCCGATCAAAGACGGTGTCCGCCTCATCGTATCCCATATCGATGCGCCCCGCCTCGACTTGAAGCAAAGGCCTCTTTACGAGGACGTTGATCTGGCCTTCTTGAAAACCCACTACTACGGCGGGATCAAGAAGTTCCAGTGGTTGTCGCGTCCCCTTGCCCTTCATGGCCGCATCATGAAAAAGGACGGCGGATCACTGGATCTCTCTCTGGGTGAGGATGAGAAGGATCCCGTATTTACGGTGCTGGACCTGCTTCCCCATCTGGCCCAGAAGGCCCAGTATGAGAAAAAACTTGGTGAGGCCATCGTGGGTGAGAAACTTAACCTCATTGTAGGGGGCATACCCCTGGGGAACAAGGATACGAAAGAGCGTTTCAAGCTCGCGGTCCTTCAGCATCTGAACACGGTATACGGCCTGGAGGAGGAAGACCTCATCAGCGCGGAACTGGAGGTCGTGCCCGCGGGCAAGGCAAGAGACGTGGGATTTGACAGGTCCCTCATAGGGGCCTACGGCCAGGATGACCGGATTTCCGCCTATACCGGCCTCCGGGCCATACTGGACATGAACCCAGCTTCCAGAACGGCCGTGGCCCTCTTCGTGGACAAGGAAGAGGTAGGGAGCGACGGGGCGACCGGGGCCAAGTCCCGGTTCATCGAATCGGTTGTCGGTGACCTGATCGAGCAGATGGGGCAGGGCGCAAGCGCCCTGGAAGTGGGCCGGATCCTGGCCGGTTCGAAGGCCCTTTCGGCGGATGTGAACGGTGCCCTCGATCCGGACTACCAGGATGTTCACGAAAAGCAGAACGCAGCCAGACTGGGCTACGGGATTTGCATGACAAAATTTACAGGGCATGGGGGAAAGTCCAATGCCAATGATGCCGACGCGGAATACGTGGGATGGTTGAGACAGCTTTTCAACCGGAAAAAAGTGACCTGGCAGACCGGCGAACTGGGAAAGGTGGACGAAGGGGGAGGCGGGACCGTAGCCAAGTTCCTGGCGTCCTACGGCATGGATATCATCGATTGCGGCCCGGCCGTCCTCTCCATGCATTCGCCTTTCGAAGTCTCCCATAAGGGGGATATGTTCATGGCCTACAAGGGGTTCACGGCCTTCCTGGAGGCGGAATCATAAATAATTTACATCGGCGTCGAGATGAGAATAAAAATGGCTCTACCCTTTTCCGCGAAAATAGAAAGGACATGATTTGACAAGTCTTTCAATACGTATTATCGTTACACATGCACAACAGTATTACAGTTTAAAAGGGGGTTTTTCAGTGTCTGTCAGAGTCCAGGTTATCCTTGATGAGGCTGAAGCGGTGAAATTCAAATCCCAGGCCGCGAAGGAATCAAAATCGCTCAGCGCATGGTTGCGTGACGCGGGGAAAAGAACGCTAATGAAGAATGAGAGAAGGCAGGGTCTGTCCGATCCAGGATCTCTGAAAGCGTTTTTTGAACAATGCAGTGAAAGGGAGAAGGGCACCGAGCCGGATTGGGAGGAACAGAAAAACCTCGTTCTGGAAAGCTATCGTGGAGGGAATGAGGCATGATCTTTGTTGACAGCAATGTCTTTATCTACGCTGTCGGCCGATCCCATCCTCTGAGATCCGAGGCCCAAAAGTTCTTTGTCGAGTCCAGAAAAAAGGGTCTGAGGCTTATCACCTCGGCAGAAGTCCTCCAGGAATTGCTCCATGTCTACCTGCCTGTGAATCGCATGGAGACCCTTGATGCCGCTCTTGAACTTGCAACGCTGGGCATTGATCAGATTCTCCCCATTGATCAGGATATGGTCTTACATGCCCGTCATCTCGCTGACGGTTTTCCGGGATTGACTGCGAGAGATCTGCTGCATTTGGCTGTCTGTCAGCGAAACAAAATCAAAAACATAAAGACTTTTGATCGAAATCTGCTTTCGGCGTTCAAAAGGTAACTGTGCACTAGAACGCCCCAGGGTGCCTTTACCAAGCCAATGCCCTTTCCACTTCCCCGATTATCTACATCTGCCTGACGACGCAGTCTTATCGGGAAAGATGGGTGCAACTGAGGTCTTGACAGAGGGGCAGATCTTTTGAGAATGAAGATCTTTTCCGAACGCTTCAATTTCAGACTACAGATGACGTCTGAACGGTGCAGCCATATTGCCGGCGGACAGGATCACTGCCCTGGTGATATTGAACGCTGCCCCTATTGCGATTCTGCATTGGATTGTATAAAGTCCGGGGGAACGGTATTCACGACCTCTTATGCCACAAGCGACAGCCTATGAGCAACGAAGTGGAGGAAAAGATAATAACGCGATACAGAGGCAGTGCTAATGCAACCTATAGATCAAAAGACATTCCCTCACGCCCGTTCACTTCGTTCACTAGAGACAACAGAGATAGCAGCGAAAATATTTTTTGTTTGGCCCTAAACTGACCGAGGAACCCTTTAGAATTCATGACAGGGAACTCCTCGGCACCCTCGTGAACAACCTGGTCGTGGCCCTCAAGAATGCGCTCTCCTTTGAACAGATCACCAGCCTCAACCGGGAACTGCAGGTGAAGAATGAAGAGCTTGAAAAGACGCTTGGTGAACTCCAGGCCGCGTTGCGCAAGGTGGAGATTCTGGAGAGCATCAAGGCAAACCTGTGTAAATTCGTCCCTGCCACCGTGACCAGCATGATCGAGAAGTCTCCCACTTCTGAAACCCTGGATGCCGGCGAAAGAGACCTGTCCGTCATGTTTCTCGATATCGAGGGCTATTCGCGGCTTACTGAAGAGGTGGGGGGCACCGAGGTCAATAACCTGGTGGAAAAATATTTCTCCGTGTTCATGGACGCCATTTACACCAACAACGGGGATGTGATGGAGACGGCCGGTGACGGGCTCATGGTGTTGTTTTTGTCCGATGACGAAAAGGCCCATGCGCTGGAGGCCATCAGGGCGGCTGCCACCATCAGGAGCCAGACTGACAGGATCAACCGTGAATCACCGGCCCTTTTGCGGCCTCTCGCGGTAAACATAGGCGTTGCCTCGGGTGAGGCCTATCTCGGTGCCCTGAAGTTTGAAAGTCCCACCGGTTCGCGTTGGACCTATACGGCTCATGGAACACTGGTCAACATCGCCGCGAGAATCTGCGATAAGGCCAAAGGCGGAAACATCATGGCCGTCAGAAATACGGCAGAAAGGGTGATCGAGGAATTCCCGTTTGTTTCATTGGGAAGCGTGCCTCTGAAGAATATCTCCGACGAGGTGGAGATTTTTGAGCTGCAACAACGGCCGTAGGAGCGACCTTCAGGTCACGATGTTCGCAGGCGGGAGACTGCTCCTACGGAGGGTGGTGGATCTAGGTTTCGCAAGCAGGAGCTTGCTCCTACGGTGGGGTGGTGAATTTGGCTTCGCAAGCGGAGCTTGCTCCTACAGGGGCCGGCCTCGGACGGTGTTGCGGCCCTCTTCCTTGGCCTGGTAGAGGTTGTCGTCGGCTGCTTTTACCAGGGCTTCCGGTGAGATGAGGGAATCAGGTGTGTCTGCATCGATTTCGGACACCCCGAAGCTTGCGGTGATCTGCAGGACCCCTTCTGAAGTCTCGATCTCTTCGCCGGCGACGGCGGTTCGGAGCCTCTCCGCCACCAGGTTGGCGCCTTCAAAGGGTGTTTCCGGGAGCACAACCAGGAACTCTTCCCCACCGTATCTGTCCACCCAGTCAATTCCCTCTCGAACGGAATCCAACAGGCAATCGGCAAAGGCCTTGAGGACCGTGTCCCCCGCCTGGTGACCATAGGTGTCGTTCACTTTCTTGAAGTGATCTATATCACAGAGGATGACGGAAAGGGCGCGGCCGTACCGCCTGACCCTCTTGATCTCCTGGGGCAGTTTTTCGTTGAGATAGCCCCTGTTGTAGCATCCGGTCAGGGGATCCGTTATGGAGAGCGCCTTGATCTCTTCGTTGGCCTTCTTAAGGGACCTCTCCAGTTCCAGTATGCGGGTGGCCGTCTTCAGGCGGGCCATGAGTTCGGCCCGGTTGAAGGGTTTGGTGAGGTAATCGTCGGCTCCGGCCTCCAGACCCTCAACAATGTCCTCCTTGGAGTCCTTGGCCGTCAGGAGGATCATGAAGACATAGCCGTTGCCGGACTTTCCGCGGATGGCCCTGCAGAGTTCCGGTCCACTCATTTCGGGCATCATCCAGTCGGTCAGGACGATGGGAAAGAAGCGTTCATCAAAAAGACCGAGTGCCTCCTGTCCATCCCGTGCCGTGGAAACCTCATACCCGGCCTTCGTAAGGGTCTTTTCAAGCAGCTTGCGTGAGACCGGGTTGTCTTCAGCGACCAGTATGGGAAAATGGTTCTTCAATGGGGCACTCCAACGTGTGATCCTAAGCCTGAACGAGCGCGACGATTGGTTCAAATTCAACCTTGAGGAGCTTGATATTCTCTTCCATGTCGGTCAGGTCCTGCTCCCTGGCCTTGAACTCGATGACTTTGGCTATCTCCGAAAGTTCCACAAGACCCATGTTGGCCGCAGCTCCCTTGAGGGAATGGGCAGCCTTGACAGCCTCTTCCGCGTCGTTGTTTCCAGCGGCGGCCTCCAGTGAAACAATGTCGGCAATGCCGGAATCCACAAGAAGTTCCAGAATCTCCATGTATTCTTCCTCTTCCAGTCCCAGGCCTTCCGCGAGTTTCTTGATGTTCATGTTGCCTCCTTGCTCAAGACGAACCTGTCAATCACTTGAAATACGAGTTCTCTCTTGATGGGTTTCGTGATGTATTCATCCATTCCGGCCTCGAGACAACTTTCCCTGTCCCCTGCCATGGCATTGGCGGTCATGGCAATGATGGGGATATGGTTCGAGGCCCCGCCGTCAGGGGACCCGTTTCCGGGTTTGGATTTCCCGTTCTCCAGCTTTCTGATCTTTGCGGTGGCCTGCATCCCGTCCATTTCGGGCATCTGGACGTCCATGAAAATGAGATGAAAGGCCGTGGGATCGTCTACATATTTTTCCACCGCCTCTTTGCCGTTGTTTGCGATTTCCACCTGGTAGCCGGCCTTCTTGAGCATCATGGTGGCCAGTTTCTGATTGACGGGGTTGTCCTCTGCCAGGAGAATGGAGACCGAGTGTTTCATCTCCTCCCGCACGGAATACTGGGTCACGAGCGGTCTTTCTTCCTCTCCCTTGGCCTCCATTTTTCCAATGAGTTGCTCGATCATCTTGAAGAGTCTCTGCCTGGGAACGGGCTTTGGGAGAAAACCATCAAATCCTGCTTCCTGACATCTCTTGGCGGCACGCACGACCGACGAGGAGAAGGCCAGTAACGGCAGGTCGGATAAAGGGGCAGGGGCCTTCCGGATGGCAGCGGCCACTTCATATCCATTCATTCCGGGCATCCTGATATCCGTGATACAGAGATCAAACGGGTCGTCGGCTTCGAGGGCCTTTTGCGCGGTTGAAAGGGCCTCACAGCCATCCTTGAGCGCATGCACTTTCATGCCCAGGGATTCAAGCTCATGCCGTAGAATATCCAGGTTCGTCTGGCTGTCGTCCACGATCAGAATTTTCTTCCCCCCAAGGGAGGCCGGCAGGAATCTCCTGGCTGCTTTTTCAGGGGACCCCTTGACCTTGCCAGTGAAATGGAAGCTGGTCCCTTTGCCCGGCGTGCTTTCGGCCCAGACGCCCCCTTCCATGAGTTCAGAGATCTTCTTGCAGATGGAGAGCCCCAGGCCCGTCCCGCCGTATTTCCTGGTAGTGGATCCGTCAGCCTGCTGAAAGGGTTCGAAAATGGTGGCGAGTTTTCCCTCAGGAATCCCTATGCCCGTATCACTTACCGTGACATGAAACCCGAGTTGCCCATCTTTTTCATCCTCCATTTCGAACGAGAGCACGATCTCTCCGATCTCGGTAAACTTGCTTGCATTTCCCATCAGGTTGACGAGGACCTGCCGGAAGCGGTGCGGATCCGCCTTGATTCGGGTGGGGACATCATCCCCTATCCGACAGAGGATTTCGATATCCTTTCCATCAACCTTTGGACGGATCAGGTCGCATACATCGTGGCAGAGTATCTCGGGGTCGAAATCAATTTCCTCGAGGTCCATTTGGCCGGCCTCGATCTTGGAAAAATCCAGGATGTCGTTGATCAGGGAGAGCAGGGCCTCACCGCTCCTCTTGATGGTGCTTGCATAGTCTATCTGTTCGTCGGAAAGCTGCGTATCCAGGAGCATGTCTGTAAAGCCGACCACCCCGTTAAGCGGGGTGCGTATCTCATGGCTCATATTGGCGAGAAATTCACTCTTCGCCAGAGAAGCCAGCTCAGCCTGAACAGCCATCTGGTTGGCCTTTTCGATGGCTGATTCCAGTTGTTCGTTGCTTTCCTGAAGATCGGCCAGGATCCCCTTTTCGCGATTGATTCTCTCTGTCTTGGCCTTCAGTTCCTTGAGGTCAAAAGGTTTGGGGATGAAATCGGAAGCTCCGGCAGCGATGATCTCAGCGTAGCTGTAATCAACGGCATATCCCGTCATAATCATGAATGGCAATTCAGGATAGGATTCTTTTGCCTTTTTCATGAATTGGATGCCGTCCATTCCAGGCATGGAAATGTCGGAAATGACCAGGTCGAAAGACTTTTGTGAAAGGACGTCCAGGGCTTGTTCAGCGTCCTCAGCAGTTTCACACTCATAACCGATCTTTTCCATGAAGGCACCTGCCGTTGTCCGTATCATTTCTTCATCGTCAACAACCAGAATTCTTTTTTTGCTTGAGATACCCATGGCAGTTATCGCATTGCTCCCTAATTATTATTTGAAACCGAAAAAAGTCCGTCCATGGCCTTCTAACGAAGTCGCTTTTTCATCCGCATTTAAGGAAACGGATCTGAGAATCTTTTTCATGTGCTTTCTCATAGGATGCCATTTACGGCATAAACCAGCTTTTTACGAAATTGACGAAAATCAGCTCCAGCTCGGAAATCAGGTTTTGGCCGCTCTTTGTTAATGAAAAGCCGTCGTTGTTGTTATATAGAAATATCGGAAAAATGAGAAAATTATTGAGTAAAAAATCATGAGTTGGTAAAAAGTCTCTTGAGGGCCGTTCTACGATTTTCTAGAATAAAATAGAAATGCGGATTAACTGCACTTATATTTGAGATGGCAGCCGAGCCGGGCAGCCAAATCACAAAGTATGCATCCCATTGTTGGGATGAGAATAGAAAGGCGAAAAAAGTTTTTTCCTTGCCCGAAGGGCAATGCGTATTGATTCACGACCGGGTCGGCCCTGGATCAATGTCTGCGCAGGTCCGCGTGTGTCTGCGGCTAAATATCAGTTGTTGTTCGGAGCACTTAATGGAAACACTGATCGAAATCAAACAGGATAGCCCCGGTTTTGATGGCTTTATCGGCTCGTGGCTCTTTCAGGATGATCTCACCCTGCTGGTGGACGTGGGCCCGGCCAATACTTCCGGTCGGCTGATTGAAAGCCTTTCAAGACTTGGCATAGACAAAATAGATTACGTTTTGCTCACGCATATCCATCTGGATCATGCCGGCGCCTTGGCGGATGTCCTGGCGCGTTACCCCATGGCGCGGGTCATCTGCCATGAGAAAGGGATCCCCAACCTGGTCGATCCTTCCAGACTCTGGAGCGGCAGCCTGAAGGTGCTGGGGGAAATTGCGGAATCTTACGGGAAACCCAAACCCGTACCATTAGACCGTATGATCTCCCACACCAGGGCGCAGGTAAGCGGCGTCACCGTGATAGAGACCCCGGGCCATGCCCAGCACCACCTGAGTTTCAGCTGCCGGAACCGGCTTTTGGCAGGGGAAGCGGCAGGTATTTTCATGATGGTCGGGAGGGAGGAATACCTGCGGCCCGCGACGCCGCCAAGATTTTTCCCGGAGGTGTTCCTGGAGAGCGTAGACCGCCTCATCTCTCTTGAAGACCAACCCATATTTTATGCCCACTTCGGACAGGCGGAAAGCTCTCACCTCATGCTGAAACGTTTTCGTGCGCAGGTATTGTCCTGGAAAGGTTGGATTAAGGGGGAGATCGCCTCTGGGGAAGAGGATCCGGAAAGGCGTTGCGTGGAAGTCTTGCTGTCGAAGGATCCTGATCTCGCCGCCTTTGCAAGAATGGACGGACCGACACGGGAGAGGGAACGGAACTTTATCGGAAATGCAGTAAAGGGATTCCTGGGATTTTTCAGTGAAATTAAAAGTTGATGGAATGGGATGAAAAGAGAAATAAAAGACACAAATCTTCTTGAAAAGGCCAATCTGAGGGCACTTCTTAAAGCCGATCGGGTAGACCGGGTTGAGGATCGACTGAATATCGTTGATGCCTTTCTTGATACGGAAGGGCACGTTACCCTTGAAGAGTTGTTCAGGTTGCTGGAAGAAAGGGATTATCATTATGAGGTCGGTTTCGTCCGGCAGTGCATGAATCGCATGGTGGAACTTGGATTCGCCCAAAGGGAGAAGTTCGAATCCCAACCCATTCGTTACGAGCACAGGCACCTGGGGCGTCACCACGACCACCTGGTCTGTACCAAGTGCGGAAAGATTGTCGAATTTGCCAACGACAACATGGAACAGTTGCAGCTCCAGATTGCATCAGCCCATGGTTTTCAAATGCTCCAGCATCGCATGGAAATCTACGGGCTCTGTGACGAATGCTTTTCCCAGAGGGCCAGGCTGATTCCCCTGTCCATGGCCAAACCCGGGGAACAGGTTGAACTCAAGGAGATCACGGTCGGTGCGGGCGGAAAATCGCGGCTGGCCTCCATGGGGTTGCGCGTGGGGGATCGTCTGGAGATTATCAACAATGACGCACATGGCAGGTTGATCCTGGGGCGGGATTGCACCCGCATCGCAATGGGCCGCGGCATGGCTGAAAAAATGCTCGTATCCCCCTTGCTCCCTGAACAGAAGATCACCTGTAAAGAAACAGAAAATGGCTCTTCAGGGGGGCACTAGGCGATGCGTTTGAGCAGTTTTCGAAGCCGATCCCTGATGGCCCGAATGGATTTCTCCGGACCGCTTCGGTATTCAAAGCGGCCCTTTTCCTCCTCGGTCACCGCATCGGGACAGTGCTTGAGCTTGAGTTTGATGATGGCCAGTTCATCATCCAGGCAAAACCTGCGGTAAATGCGGTTCAGGGGAAAGAATCTGAATTCACTTTCCAGAATGGCTGCCGCCCAGTCCACGATATAGGGTCGTTCGTCGCTCCCCAGGATGATATTTGGTGCCCTTTTCAGGTCGCAGTGGGCAATACCTCTCGCATGAAAACGGAAAACCAATCGTTGACACGCGGCGAAAAAATCTTCAGGCAGAACCATTCCTTCTTTCAGATCAGCGAGGCTCGTGCCCGGGATCTCTTCCAGGACAAGCGCAACGCCATCCATTACTCGGTAGAGACGGGGCACGCCCTCAAGGTTTTCAAGTCTCCTGTAAGCCCGGCTTTCCCGCCAGATAAGAAAGCGACCGGCCAGGTTCCTGAACCAAAAACCGGTGGTGCTGAAGTCCTTGAGCACAGCCCGGACACCATCTTTTTCAATCAGCCACAACATGGGCCTGGTGGGGGAGGGCGGCCTCAGGACGGCCTTGCGCAGGCTGTGAAGATGCTTCAGATGCAGAGATTTAAACATGGACTGCCTGATGGAAATCGGCTCAGGCCTTTTTCCTGACCCGGACCTCTTGTTGCAACCAATCGTACCAGGCCTCGAGCCCATCGCCTGTCTTGCAGGAAATTTCAAAGATGACGAGGTGGGGGTTTATCTTCAGTGCCTCTTCGCGGATGCCTTCCACCGTGCAGTCCACGTAGGGGAGAAGGTCGATTTTGTTGATGAGCAGTACGCTTGATTCATGAAACATCAGGGGATATTTTGCGGGCTTATCTTCGCCTTCCGTGACGCTGAGGATCATGGCCTTGAAGTCTTCTCCCACCTTGAACTCGGCGGGACAAACCAGATTGCCCACGTTTTCCACAACCAGGAGATCCAACGTTTCCAGGCTAAATTCCCCGAAGGTGTCCCGGATCATGTTTCCGTCCAGGTGACAGGCGCCCCCGGTGTTGATCTGGACGACCGGGATGTCCATTCGGGCGATCCGTTCGGCATCCTTTGAGGACTGGATGTCCCCTTCAATCACGCCCAAAGTCAAATCTTCTTTGAGTGCAGAAATGGTTTTTTCAAGGAGGCTGGTCTTTCCCGCTCCCGGGGAACTCATGAGGTTCATGACGGTCACGCCTTTTTCATCAAAAAGGGCGCGGTTCTGCTGGGCTATGCGATCATTGGCCTCCAGGATATTTTTTACAACGGATATTTTCATATGAAACTCCTTCCTTTATCTTCTGAAAACGAGGCCCAAGCCTCGAACCTTATGCCTTAAGTCCTAAGTACGATGACGTAATCCTCCCCTCTTCATCGCATTCAGTCTGAAAGACATTTCTCACCACAGAGTCACAGAGGACACAGAGATACATTTTTTTTGCTTGCCGGGAGATACCGGCAAGCAAAAATGATCACCCCTGCCTCTGGCTGAGGCAAAGTGCCTTTTGCCGAAGGCATGTTCTTTTTGCCAATCGCCGTCTCCCGATGGGCAACCCCCCCAAATCCTCTGTGCTCTCTGTGCCTCTGTGGTGAGCTAATCGTAGACCGAATAGGTCACCGTAATTATGAATAATACTGCTTAAGCCTTGCGCCCGATGCCCCTTCAACCGCATCAATCCACCTCCATCTCGACAATGGAAAGGTCTTGCCCCCTGGTGGTCTTGATGTTGGCACTCTTGCAATGGGGGCAGCTGAATGCGTAATCCTCAATCTCGAAGGCCTTTTCACAGTCGAGGCAGACACCCTCCAGGGGAATCATTTCCATGACAAGTTCCGCCCCCTCCATATCGGTGCCGGAGACAATGATCTCGAAACAGAAGGAAAGGGAGTCGGGCACGATGGCGGAGAGCCGGCCGATGTTCAATTTGACCGACCGGAGGACCTTGGCCTGGTTTTTGACCATCTCTTCTTTGAGAATGTCGACCAGGCTCTGGGCGATGGACATTTCATGCATAGCGGCAACTGCGTCTGTTTTCCGGTTCAGCGTTATTCACTTTGTGATCTTTTCCTTGCGCCTTAAGCCCTACGCCATAAGCCTCTCAGGTTACCCCTGCATCAGAGACACAATGAGCGAATTGATCTTCTGTCTCGCGTCATTGAATACGCCCGAAAGATTCAGAGAATGGTTCGCAAAGATGCTGCCTGGGTCCCCGTTGAAAACGATCAGGGGGTCGAAATTGCATCGGTTGAGGCTTTCAAGGATCTTATCCAACAGCTTGACGGAGTTCTTGTCTTTCAGGACTCCCAGAAAATCAACTCTGATGGCCTTGAACGATTCTCCCAGGGCGTAAGCAACACCCTGGGCATAATAAAAATTGTCATCGATCTTGTACCAGGGGATGTTTATGTTGACCAGTTTCGCGGGTTTCTTCACGCCTCCTTTCTCGGGTCCCTCCACGTCCACGGCGTTGTCCAGGTCTCTAGGGGCATTAATCAGGCGTGTGTTCACCCCACCCATCAGGGAGGCATACTGTCTGAGGAGTTCGGCCAGGTTATCCGCCCTGGAATAGAAAAAGGACTTGCCGGTGACGAGATTTCTCGAAAAGGCCTCCAAATTGTTTACGGTTTCTTTCAGCTTGCTCTCATAGGAAGGGAACCACCATTTCAGGGGATCATTGGAAAGGGAGGTGAAGGCGGCTTCTGCGAACGGGTCCAGCTTGTCCGTTGTCCGCATCCTGGAGAGGTTGTCCCGCAGTACTCGGACGTTATACCGGATCACTTCCAGTTCACCGAGCTGGAAATTGGGCATGTTATCCAGGAGGACGGTGGGCCAGAACAGGTCATTTGGAAGCCAGTTCTTGAGCATTCCCCGGGTCAATTGTTCATTGGTCCTGATGAAGGCCTCCCCCGGCACCCGTGGATTCAGTTTGCCCAGGTTGAGGGGGCCCGGTTTCTTGGAATTGGAGACCATGACCACTACGAAGAACAGGATAATGGCCAGGAAGACGACCAGGATGATGGCCTTTTTCGCCTTTTTCTTTTCTCTATTGGGGGCTCTTTTTTTCATGTCTTTCCTCTCCATGAGATGTCTTATTTGGGCCTTTGAAAACCGGCTCCGTGCCCTCTGTCTGCTGAGGACCTGCCTTTTGATTCTAGTTGGAGGGGCCTCGGGTTGTCAACCATTCCGTGGGGCTTTACCGAAGGGAAGAGACTCTTTTCCGTATGGGGGATGAACTTTGCCGCACTGAAGAGGTTCATAAACTCCTGGTTCACGTTGAGTTCCAGGTAGGTTACCCGGTCCCGGATGATGGAAATATCTTTCCTGGCATCTATGGACAGAAGCCCCAGTGTGGCTCCTTCCAGGGAGGTGTTCCCGAGGGAGACATATCTCTCCAGGGGAAGATCAGGGATCATGCCTACGGTGATGGCCGAACGGGGATCAATATAGGAACCGAATGTTCCCGCGACAAAAAAGCGATGGATTTCCATCAGCGGGATATTAACTGTGTTGGCAAGGGTGATGAGAATGGTAAACATGGCCGCCTTTGACCGAACGAGTCCGTCCACGTCCGTCTGGGCCAGGGTGAGGGCTTTCCCTGTGGCGGATCTCTCGGGCGGTACCACCACAAGATCCCTGATGCCGTCCCTCTCCACGAGGCGATCGCCGCATCTTCTGGATACAAACTTGCCGCGAAGGTCGATCATACCGGAAAGATAGAGCTGCGCCACAAGGTCGATAAGCCCCGATCCGCAGATACCAACGGGTTCCCGGTTATCAATCGTGCGAATGTGGAACGCTTCCGTTTCGGGATCGATAGTGACCTTGTCGATCACCCCCGGGCCCGCCATCATTCCCATGTCGGCAACACCACCCTCCAGTGCGGGGCCTGCGGCCCCGGCACAGGCCATGAGCCACTCGCTGTTGCCGATGACCACCTCGGCGTTGGTTCCCACATCCACCAGGAGCGATACCTCCTTTTCACGGTTCATGCCGGAAGCCAGTATCCCCGCAATGAGGTCTCCGCCGAAATAGCTGCCCACGTTGGGGAAGACCAGGACAGGGGCTCCAGGGTTGACGGCCAGACCCAGGTCCTTCCCTTTTATGAGGGGCGGGCTGTTGATGATGGGAATGTAAGGTTCCCTGCAGATCCAGTAGGGATCCAGGCCAAGGAAAAGATGGGTCATGGTGGTGTTGCCTGCCACGGCCACGCCCGTGATGCGGTCGGGGGCGATACGATGCTTTTCACACAATGCTGTGATCTCTCTATTGAGGCAATTTCTCACAAGAGCCTGGAGTTCCTGGAGACCCCCATCCTTCGCGGCAAAATGAATCCTGGCCAGAATATCGGTGCCGATCTGAATCTGCGGGTTGTGAAAAGAGCTTTCATCAACACTTTCCCCTGTGTTCAGGTCCAGGAGCCGAACCACGAGCGTCGAACTCCCGAGATCCACCGCCAGTCCAAACAGGGCATGGTCCTCAACGACGGGCAGAACGCCCACCAGATGCCATCGATCCCCCTCTTCGAAAAGGACCGCTTCCACGCGGTACTCACACCTTCTCAAGGTGGAGGCGATATCCCTGATCAGGAGATAATCCGTGATGACGGGCTTGCCCGGGAGGGCCTTCCCGATGGCTTTCACCAGACGATCCACATCAGCCGTATTGTCGCTGAGGCTGGGGGGTGCCATCTCCGGAACCACGCTCTTGATCCATGGCCTTTTCTTTTCCTGTTCCTTCATTATTCCCCGATAATCTTGATGAGAACCCGCTTTTTTCTCCGGCCGTCAAACTCACCGTAAAAGACCTGTTCCCAAGTCCCCAGGTCCAGCCTTCCACCCGTAACGGCGACCACCACCTCCCGGCCCATGACCTGGCGCTTCATGTGGGCGTCGGCATTGTCTTCACCCACATTGTGTCTGTACTGGGAGACAGGGGCGTGGGGGGCCAGCTTTTCCAGCCAGTCCTCGTAGTCCCGGTGAAGCCCCGATTCATCATCGTTGATGAAGACGGATGCCGTGATATGCATGGCATTGACCAGGACCAACCCTTCGGCAACGCCGCTTTCCCGGAGGGTTTCTTCCACCTGGGGGGTGATGTTCACGAAGGCCCGCCGCGTCGGGATGTTGAACCAGAGTTCTTTTCGGAAGCTTTTCATAACTGGCAGCTCTCCTTTCCGCAACCCATGATGATGGAACCGTAAAAAGTCCGTCCGTGGACACGATGATGGCTTCGAAAAAGCCAATTTTTTTCGCCGCCGGCGCCTGTGGACAACGAAGTGGTGCCGAACCTGACACTCTTTTTCAGACCCTTTCTAAAGACCCCGGAGGGGATGGACGGCTATTTGGGGCTTAAGAGTAGCCATTGGAGAGCGCCAGAGCTTCTGGAGGCCTAAACCCTAAATAGCCGTCCATGTCGGAGCCTTGTGCCAAGTGCACTATGAGAAAGGGTCCGAAAAAGACCCTCAGGTTCTCCTCCTGAGTTCCCGTGAATAAGATGCCTTCTTTGGAAGTCCTGAGGACCGGACTTCTTTTCGATTGCATCACTAAGCCGGGCGATTGGCATTTCCCTGGTAGAAATATCTCACTATTTTTCCAGGAGGGCAAGCGTTCTCTATTTTTTTTAAACAATCATCTTCCAGTCCAGGCTCATTTCGTCGTCCATGATGGCCACGTTCGGCAAGGGCTTGATGAAGTTCTGCCTCAGGCTGTAGGTATAGGCCCCCTGGGTCGGTATCAGGAGGAGATCACCTTGACGGATGGTTGTCCCATGATAGGAATAGCTCCAAACATCGTGGGGGGTGCACAGAGAACCCAGAACGGCACAGGGATGTTCCTCAACGCCCGGGCGGGTCAGGTTGATGACGGGGAAGTAGTCCTGCTCGAAGCGCTCCCATCCCACGGCGTTGGTTCCGGCATCCGTGATCACCAGGTCGTCCGCCTTGACATCCACCACGGTTATGAGGAGGTGCACGGCTTCGTGGCACAGCCACCGTCCCGGTTCGAGGCAGATTCGGCAATTTAAGGCCTTCGGCAAAGACGCTTTGAGGGAGGCGGCGATCTCTTGCGCGAAGGCATCAATTAGGCGGCTTTCGAGACAAAATCGTGATGAGACATCCGGGCGGCCCCGAAACAGGAGCTTCATGAATTGACCGAAAGGTGTTCCAGCGGCGCGCAGCCATTCTCCCTGTTCGGGCCAGAATCCGCCTCCGATATCCAGGAATGCCATTTGGCCCAGCATATTTGCCGGCAGGTCCCGGAGTACCTTTCCAAGCCTGGAGATAAATGCGGTTTGGGCGAACGGTGACAGGTTCCAACTGGTGTGGAATTGCAGACCAGCGAGCTCGACAAAAGGCGCGTCGAAGGCTTCCTGAAAAAACCGCGTAAGGGAGGAGAGCGGTATGCCGAACTTCCGCCACAGACCTCGCGGGTCCGTATTCAACCGCACTCCTGCTCGAACCGTTCGTCGGTGCCGCCGTGTCAACCGATCCAGCCGCCGCAATTCCCCGAAGCTGTCCATGAGGACGGTCACGCGGTCTGCTTCACCCATAGCTGCGGTCAACTCCGCGTCGGTCTTCCCCGGCCCACTGAAAAAGATTTCCTTGGCGCCCGCCTCACAGGCCTGGGCCAACTCCGCGCCGCTCGAGACGTCCAGCCCCAGCCCCTCGTTGACCATGATGCGTGTGATTTCAGGCATGTTGTTGCTCTTCACGGCGAAAAAAATACCGGCACCAGGCAACCGCTCCTCGAAAACGCTCCGAAATTTCCCGGCCTGCGCCCGGAGGCGTCTCTCGTCCAGGACATAAAGCGGAGAGCCGTGTTTCAGGGCAAGCCGGTTGAGGACATCCCGCTGCCTCAAACAGGATGTGATGAAGACTTTGAGGCGCCTTTCATCCATCCTTGGAGGATAAAAGCGGGCGCGTTCGGCAAGTCCGGTAAGGAATTTCATCAAGAGCTTCATTGCGATGATCCGGAGATGTCCACCTCGACAGCCCGGAGAAGATCTCGAATCTGTTCAGGGATATCCGGGACGGACCTGGGTGAAAAAATGATGTGCCCTAAGAGCCACGTATCGTAGTCCTCGGGAGGTAGTTTGATCCTGTCACCAGGTTGGCGGATCCAGAGCTGGGATCGGACGTTCTCAGCATGTTGATGGAACCGTGGTCGAATCGCCTCCAGGCGGCCTGCGCGGTGCGCATGGAATCGAACCGCGATCAGATGCTCCCATTGCTCAGGGGGCGGCATGGCAGGGGATAGCCCTTCGGCGAAATCCAGCGCGAACTCCAGCATGTCCACGCCGCAGCTTTCCTCGATCAACCAGGGGAGGCAATCGCCGCCCAGCCGGGGGGCCAGTTCCAGAAAATAACACCGTCCGTTCCTGCATATGAAATCGACCATGTACAGACCCTGTTTCAAGCCCAGTGCTTCGGCCGCTTGTCCCAGGTCTTTTTTAAAAACGGCTTCGGGGATTCCATCAGGCGGCCCGGCGGGGATTTCATAGGCGAGTGTCGCGCCGACGGGCATCTCGTCCGAGAAGTATTTTCTGGCCGTTCGCAGTATCCGCACATCTTTTTCGGTGACACAGACGTCGCAGCTGAACTCGTCGCCGCTGAGCCATTCTTCGCAAACGACGCCAGGTTTGCTGCCCGGCTCCGTGGGTTGGAAGAGTCGATCGGTGGCCCGGTCCTTCAGGCCTTCCAAAATGCCGAGGTAGTGTTCGGTTGCCGCGTCGAGGGAGTCGCACCTGAACGTCAGTGCGCTGCCGCTTCCCGCACGCGGTTTCAGAATGATGGGCTTTTCTGTCTCCCGCATGAAGGTGTGGATGTCTGCCAGCCCGTCCACCTGGCGGACCCGAGGGCATGAAATGCCGCGGTCCGCCCAGATTTTCTTTGAAAGGTACTTGTCTCGGCAGTAGTGAACGGTCTGTTTTTTTGGGAAAGGGAATCCCCATCTCTCCGCGAGGGCGGCTGCCAGGGGGAGGGATTCACAATCAAAACAGGCAATACCGCAAAGGGTTATGGCCCCACGGTCAAGAAACGCCTTGAGTCCCGCTGCCGCGCCGTCTTCATCCGTAAGTGGACAGACGAGTTCCTCATCCGGGGGAAGGGGAATAATCCCCGGTGAAACGGTGCCGGTGTCGGTCAGAAAAAACGCACGTCCCGGCATCCTCTCTCGGATACGGTCGATGTAATCCCGGGTCGTTCCGACAACCAGGACGCGTGTGCTACGCTTCGGCAAATACGACCCCCTGCCCTGCTTCGGACATAGGGACAAAAGCGGGGGGTGCGGTCCTGCTCAACCGGTATAGCGGGCGGGGTTGGAGGTGAAAGCGCCTTTTCCAACCGAAGTCGCCGCAGAGAAAATCGATCTCATCAAAACGCTGCGTGCAGCCCCATTCTATATGAAAGAGGTTGATCATCTTGGCTATCCCCAGAAATTCCGGATCAGTGGCGCCGGCAAGGACGGTATAGCGATTGCGAAAGACCGCTCCCACGTCCACTGCGGCCCGTCTTCCTCTGATTCGGATCGTGGTCACCCGGAGCATTTGGTGTCGGGCCAGAAAC
>Ga0307440_1000524_pt1 | contig 18897 bp, 20 predicted proteins | sample SalMarWE160410MG_FD_202150 | JGI IMG/M metagenome (GOLD analysis project Ga0307440, IMG submission 202150) | Salt marsh sediment microbial communities from the Plum Island Ecosystem LTER, Massachusetts, United States - WE1604-10 | ecosystem: Environmental > Aquatic > Marine > Intertidal zone >... | reverse complement strand
AAGCGGCCAGACCGCCCAGCACACCGGCGGCCAACACGGCACGGCCGAGGTCCCACACCACCTGCCAGGAAAACCAGCCGCTGCCCGAATACAGGAAGTATTCGAAGACGAGCACGGCAAGCAGGGCGCCGATGGGATCGTTGATGATCGCTTCCCACTTCAGATAGGAGGCGATCCGGCGACGTAACGCCGTCTGGCGCAGCAAAGGCAGAATAACGGTCGGCCCCGTCACCACGATGATGGCGCCGAACACCAGCGCCACCGGCCAGGACAAGCCACCGACGTAATGTGTCGCGAGACTATAGAGCGCAAAGCCGAGCGGAACACCCAGGTAAACGAGTCGGCGCACACCCGAGGCCGCATGGTTCAATTCGTGGAAACGCAGATTGAGGCCGCCGACGAACAGGATCACCGCAACCGACAGGCTGATGACCGTCTGCAGGCCGCCACCGAATTCGCGGGTCGGATCGAGCAATCCGAACACGGGGCCGACGAGCAACCCGCACACCGTAAGCAAGGCGATCGCCGGCAGCCGGAAACGCCAAGCCAGCCATTGCATGGAAACGCCCAGCACCAGCACCAGGGCGATTGCGACACCGAAGCTGTGGAGCATCCCCGCCCCGCTTTGTTTTCAATGGCTCCGTTGCCTACTATACCGGTCGCGGGCATGCAGTAAAGGCTGCGCAGAACTCAACCTTGTTCCGTATCAAAAGGCTCCGATACTTGAGCGAAATCTTCGAAAATTTCCTCGGCGATCTCCAGGCCGCCCTGGGATGTCATGAACAGCGGAACGAACTCGCCCTGCTCGCCAGGGCTCGGCGCCACCTTCTGGAAGCTGCGAAGAATTCCGATGGCTGCCAGCAGCACCAAGACGGCCGCCTGGTAATAGGGCAACCCGCGAGCACCTACGGCATCAAACATCACGCCCGCGATCAGGGGGCCGAAGGCAGCGCCGCCACCACTGGCAAGCAAAAGACCCTGTGTCGCCGAGAGCACCTCCTGGGGTTCGAGCAAATCGTTCATATGGGCGACCGCGAGCGCATAGAGGCACAAGGCCATGGCCCCGAAGCCGAAGGCAAATAACAACAACAGCCACAGCGGCCCGTGTATCGACGCCGCCATCAACACCGCGAATGCCGCACCGGCCAGCGCGGAACCGATCAGAACCGGGCGTCGGCCCAGGCGGTTGGACAGGCGCCCCAGCGGCAATTGCGCCACAACGCCGCCGCCGATCACGGCCGCAACGAAAGCCCCGACGCCCGCGGCCGAGAGGCCGATGCGGGTCGCGAACGCCGCTCCCATCCCCCAGAAGGCGCCGGTCACAAGACCAGCCAGAAAGGTCGCCGTGATGGCAAACGGCGCTCGTCTCACGAGCCGCCAAGGCGGCAGATTCGGCGAATTGACGGCGGCCGGCTGGTCAAGGCGGGTGATCGTAACCGGCACCAATCCGAACACGATCAGCATGCCTGCGATCAGGAACAGCGTCGGCCCGGTCGGTGGAGCCGCCAGCAGCGGCAACTGCCCGGCGGCCATCGCCATCAGGGTGAGAATGACATAGAGCCCGAACACCGGGACCCGCTGCTCGCGCGACAAGGTAGCATTGAGCCAACTCTCGGTAACCATATACAGGCCGACCATGGCGATGCCGGTCAACAGGCGCAAGGCGAGCCAGGACCAGGGATTGATGGCCAACGCATGGGCCAATGCCGCGCTGGCGACGATAGCTGCAAGCCCGGCAAAAGTGCGGATATGCCCCACACTGCGTATCAGCCACGGGCAGATAAAGCTGCCGATCACAAAACCGGCAAAATAGCCCGACATCACCATTCCGAGTTGCCAGCCGGGGAAATGCGCGAGTGTCGCGCGCACGCCCAGCAGCGAACTCAAGAGTCCCATACCGATAAGCAGAATGGTGACCCCCAGCAGGAGCCCGAATAGTCGACGGATCTGCGTGAGCACGGCAAAAAGAACGGAAAAGGGAAGTCAACAGTTTAAATCTTCCCGGCACCGCACCCAACCGGACACAGTGGAAACGCTGCGCTACAATTGAATTTAAAAGAATCGACAATCAGATGGGGAATGCAGCACCTATGGATTCGGCAACCATCCTGGCTATCGTGCTCCTGGTCATCGGCGCTATCGCCGCCGTTTCGGAAATACATACCCTGACCATCTACCTGCTCGCCGTAGCGGTAGCCTGCTTTGCCGCAGCCGCCACGGCGTTCGCGGGTGCGGGGCTGGCATGGTCACTGACCGTACTGGCCGCGATTGTCTTGCTCGGCATGCCCCTCGCGCACGAGTTACGAAAACGGCTCAGGAATACATCTTCGGATCAGATCAGCAATGACGACGTCGGTCACGACGTGACCGTCCTGGAAAGTCCAACCGGAAAAATCCGCGTGTCCTACCGGGGTGCCGCCTGGGACGCCCGGCTCCAAGACCAGCAAGCCGCCCCGCCGAAAGCAGGCGCAACCTGCCGCATCGTGGCACGTGAAGGCAATCTGCTCGTCATCACACCCGCCACGGAAAGTACGGCCTAGCCCCATACACACCCGCGAACAAGGAGATCCCATGCCCATCAGCATCATCGTCGCCGCGATTCTTGTCATCCTGGCAATCACGATCATCAGCCGCGGGCTGCGCATCGTCCCCCAGCAGCATGCCTGGGTGGTCGAGCGCTTCGGGCGTTTCTACAAGGTGCTCGAACCCGGCCTGAACCTCATCATTCCCATCTTCGACCGGGTGGCCTACAAGTTCGACCTGCGCGAGACGCCGATCGACGTCAAGAAGCAGGTGTGCATCACCAAGGACAACACCCAGATCTCGATCGACGGAGTGCTGTATCTGCAGATCACCGACCCCAAGGCGGCCGCCTACGGCACCTCCGACCCGCTCTCCTCCATGGAGCAGCTCGCACAGACCATCATGCGCTCGGACGTGGGCAAGAAACAGCTCGACGAAGTGCTTTCCTCGCGCACCGAGCTCAACGCCTCGATTGTGAGCGAGCTCGACACGGCCGCAGTCAACTGGGGTGTGAAGGTGCTGCGCTACGAGATCCGCGACATCAGCCCGCCCGAGGAAGTCATCCGCGCGATGGAGCTGCAGATCACCGCCGAGCGCCAGAAGCGCGCGCTGATCGCCAAGTCCGAGGGCGAGAAGCAGCAGGCGATCAACGTCTCCGAGGGCGAGCGTCAGCAGCAGATCAACCGCGCCGAGGGCGACAAGCAGGCCCAGGTGCTGCGCGCCGAGGGCCAGGCCCAGGCGGTGAAAACCGTCGCCGAGGCCACCGCCAAGGCGCTCGCCACCGTGGGCGCCTCGCTGCAGCAAGCGGGCGCGCACGAGGCGATGAAGATGCAGGTCGCGGAGGACTTCATCAAGCAGTGGGGCGGCATCGCCAAGGAATCCAACGTGATGATCGTACCCGCCGACATGGGCGACCTATCCAAAGTTGTCGGTACTGCCTTCAAAATCATCGGAGAGACTGGCAAGCCCAAGCCCGCCTCATCCGGCTAAAGCTGGGCGGCAACGGTGCGAAGCTTTCTCAAATTGTTTACGCAGCAGAACGCCTGCGCAAGGACGCGCGCAGCCAGAAATAGCCGGCAACGCCAGAGAGCAGCGAACCCGCCAGAATGCCAAGCCGGTCCATTCCAAGATACTCGGTTGCGCCGCCTTCGAACGCCAGCGTCGCGATGAACAGGCTCATCGTGAAACCCACGCCGCACAAGAGCGAGGCGCCGTAAAGTTGACGCCAGTCCACGCCATCTGGAAGCTTCGCCAGGCCGAATTTTATAGCTAGCCAACAGACGCCGAATACGCCGAATTGCTTGCCGATGAAAAGCCCTGTAGCGATACCGAGCGGCACCGGATGCAGAACGGAAGACCCGACGGCACCAAGGTCGACACCCGCATTCGCAAACGCGAACAGCGGCAGAATCACGTAAGCCACCGAAGGATGCAAATCGTGCTCAAGCTCCCGCAGCGGGGAACGTTCCGGGTTGGCGCGATCACGCAACGGTATGAACAACGCAAGCAGCACACCCGCAAGCGTTGCATGTACGCCCGACTTGAGCACCGCTACCCACATTACGAGGCCAACGAACACGTAGGGCACGATGGAGATCACACCGCGGCGGTTGAGCAGGAGCAAAACCACCAGACAGGCCCCGCCGACCACCAGCGCGACGACAGACAGCTCGTTCGTATAAAAGAAGGCGATGACAAGAATCGCGGCAACGTCGTCAAAAATCGCGAGCGACACCAGAAAAACTTTCAGGCCCGTGGGGACGCGATTGCCAAGCAGTCCAAGAATACCGAGCGCGAAGGCGATGTCGGTTGCGGCCGGGATCGCCCAACCGCGCAAGGCGTCGGGGTTCCCTGAATTGAACGCGATATACAGCAAAGCAGGGACCGCCATACCGCCGATGGCACCGATCGCAGGTAAAACGACTTTGCGCCATTCGGAAAGTTCGCCTTCACGAATCTCCCGTTTAAGCTCCAGCCCGACCAGGAAAAAGAACACGGCCATGAGGCCATCATTGATCCAGAGCAGCAAGGGTTTTGCGATTTCCAATGAACCCACGCGAATGGCCACGGGCATCCGGATCAGCTCGGCATAGAACTTGTCCAGCGGCGTATTGGCGAATATGAGTGCGAGGATCGCCGCACCCACCAACAGGATACCGCCTGAAGATTCCAGCTTTAGAAACTCCCGGATCGGCGCCAGCATGTTCCGCATCTCCCCGCCCCCTTTTGTTACTACGGGCGCTCAAATGGAACTATAAGGGCTCTAGGCCGGCAACGCTAACGGGAAGAGATATTCGGAACGATGCCATACACGTTATCACCCGATCCTAGCCGCCTTGATGCCCTTTCGCTTTTGTTTGGCGCTTATGCCAGACAGCAACCAACCGACCTTTCTCGAATATCCACTCGGAAGTGACCTGGCCCTTTTCCTTAATCTTGATCGTGTAGTCATTGCCGGCTCCAGGCAATTTTGACATGCCTGAGACTATCCTGGATGGATATTGCGTATTGACCCATTTGCCCACCTCCGACATTATGCAGGCGGCCATCTCGCTCGAGACCCCGACCAAACCCGCCGTAACCGTTGGAGCAGTAGCACAAGACGTCGTCGCTCCTGCCCCGGCGCCGAATGTCTCCTGCGTATTCTTCGCCGCCCAAGCATGTCCCTCGTTACTTTCGCAGCGTATTCGATCCTTGATACGAGATCCTCGAAAACTGCTTGCCCAACGGCAAACAATCAGCCCTCGATCCTCAGAACTCGTGGACCATGGTCGGTGAAGAGCGTTTTTGACCATGTATTCCCTGACGGAAACCGGCAATTTAACGCCATCAATTTTGATCGAACTCGTACCAACAATGATTTGTGGCGGCGGGATCACGAAGCGAATCGCGCATCCGGAAATTTGCTTTGTTTGGGGACTACAGATATTGGACTTGCTTGTTGAATCCAACTTACCAGCTGTGCCAGATCGGGATACGCCCGCCCCCTGAACGGCGAAACAATTGCTTGCTGCCAACAAAAGCCCCGAGACTACTACTACCAAGCAATTCCTTGTCGACAAAATGGTTTTCACAAACAACGCAAGCCGATCACCACCTCTTTCAGGGAAAATTATTTTCACTATTCTTAAAATGAACTCAGAGCCTAAAACGCCAGATTGATCGTCGCTTTTCCCAACTTCACCATGTTTATAACATTTTCTATAAAAGCGTCAAACCTAATCTGCCGCGAAAAAAGACCCGGGGTATGCTTGAAGCATATCCCTCAACGGCGACGTCATGCGGGCTATGATGGCTTGGACTGTGTTGGGAGTGCATGTCGCCCTCATTGCGTTCAATGTGGCGGGACTGGTTCTCATTCCGTTGGGCGCGTGGCGGCATTGGCGCTGGATACGCGGATTCTGGTGGCGGCTTGCGCACTTGTTGATCCTGGCCGCTGTCGCCGTGCAAGCGCTTGCCGGACGCGTATGTTTTCTGACGCTCTGGCAGTCCCGCCTGACCGGTAACGGCAATCCTCAACCCCTGATCGCCGGCTGGATCGACAAAGTGATCTATTGGCCTTTGCCGCTGTGGTTCTTTACCGTATTATACATCGCAGTGTGGCTGTACGTGGTGTTCCTCTGGTGGCGCTTTCCGCCGCGCCTCCCTCGACGTCGGCATAAGCCTTGACCCCGGTGCCAATTCATCACTGGCAGCGAATCTCCTAGGCCGAAGGCTCTGCAGGCATCGATTCACGGACAGGTACCCGCTTCTCGTGCCGGAGCAGATACGCGCGTAGCGCGCGATCGCAGGGCACCGAGAAATAGCGCGCAACGAGGACCCCGAGCCCCCAGCACAACAGAATGATCGGGATATACCAAACCCAACCCCAGTGCATGCTCGCGTTCAGCGACCGGAACAATCCAACCGCGCCGAAAACGACAAACGTATGGGTGAGGTAAATCTCGTAACTGTGGCGCCCCATTGAACGCAGCCACCCCAGGCCCGGCCAGGGACGGCGCAGCCCCGCCGCCCGGCACCATTGCAAGCCGATCAGCAGGCACATCGTCGAGAAGGCGAGCAAGAACACCTCCCAACTGCCAATCACGGGCCAAAACAAACGCTCAGTCGTCATCATTCCGACGATACCGATGCCGCCCAGAATAGCCAACGCCCGGCTGAACAAGTGTCCAGGCACCTTGAAGCGCGCAGCGATCAAGGCACCGATCACACCCACGGCAATCGCCGACATGCCGGGCAAATATGCTTTTTCCTGCCAGATCTGGTGTCCGGCCAGGGCATCCCGTGTGTATGGCAGGGACAAGGCCAACACCACGAGCATCGGCAACAGGATCCACGCCCGGCGGGTGAGCAGAGCAATGATCGGGAATGCCAGGTAGAACACCTCCTCGATCGATAGCGACCACAACACATCCCAGCCGCCCGGCAACCAATTCGTGTGCCCCTCGTACCAGTTCAAATGCAAGCCAAGCGCCGCCCAGATCGCACCGCCGAGCGACTGGTTCGAGTGATGGATCACGTAGTAGGGCACGCCGGCAATATCCAGGATGCTGAGCACGGCAACCAACGTCACCAGGCACGGCACGATGCGCGCAAAGCGGCGGCCGTAAAACCCACCGACGCCGATCCGATTGAGGCTGCCCCAGCGTCTGAGCGACAGGCCCGTAATCAGAAATCCCGAGATCACAAAGAAGATGAACACCGCCTCGTAGCCACGCCAGTTCAGGACATTGATCAACCAAGACGGCAACACGGCGCCGACCGCAGTTTTTGCCAGCGGAATACGAATCCCGACATGATTGAGGATCACCAGGAGAATGGAAATACCGCGCAGCGCATCAATTCCGTGATTGCGTTCGGCGGTTTGAAACTCGGGACTCGCGAGGCTGGAATCCATCGACGCAGGTTCGCTGTCTGCTGGGAACCGCTACCTTAGCATTCCGATCCATCGTGCCTGCCGCTTACACCGGCAAAAGAATTCGGCAAAAGATCATCAGCATCTGCGTTGATACGAGCGCAACAGGCTTTGCCACCATTCGCCGGCCCGCTGCAGAAAGATGCCTTCCGGGAACCCATGGCGGGCAACATGCGCCTGCGGGATGCTGTCCCAACCACGATGCTCGACGGTCACCCGGGTTTCCTCGCCCACCGGCTCGAAACGCACCTCGACTTCGGTGAGCTGGTCCGGTCCGAAGCTGTCCTGGCGCCACGTGAAGACAAGCCGCCGGCCGGGCTCCCAGACCATTACACGGCCGATTTCGAACACCGTCCCGTCCGGCTGGGTTTCGGTGAAACGGCCGCCGGGGCCGGGTTCGAAGGCAAGCGTGCCGGGTGCGGACGACGTGAAGCGGAACAAGATATTCGGTCGCCACCAGCTTCCGATTTCGCGCGTGAACACTTCGAATGCATGTTTCGGCGCCGCACCCACACGCAACGAAACCAGCACGCATGAATTCATCGCTTCCGCTCCACGTGATCCTTGAAGGCGGCGAGTTGCTCGGTCCATAGCTTTTCAGTCCGCTCCAGCCAGTCCCGGAGATCGGCCATCGGCTTGGGCCGCAGGCGGTAGACGCGCACCCGGGCATCGAATTCCGGATGCGAGTCTTCGACCAGCCCGCCGGCCTTCAGGCTGCGAAGATGACGGCTGAGCGCCGGTGGGCTCAAACCCACGACTTCGGCAAGCTCACCGGCACGGCGCGGTTTTTCCCGCAGCAACTCGATCATCCGCCGGCGGCGCGGATCGGCAAGCGCCGCCAGCGTGCGGTCGAGTTCGGCCGCCTTGCTCAAGCCCAGCCCTCGATCTTGAGTCCGGTGGCCTGCTCGGCCTCCTCGCGCGTGACCTTGCGGACCGTCTGCCCGAAGTTCCATACGTGACCCTCGGGATCACGCGCGCGATAAGTGCGGTCGCCGTAAAACTGATCCGTCGGTTCCTGCAGGATCTCCGCGCCCGCCTCCCGCGCCTGCGCACAGTGGGCATCGATCCCCTCCTTCAGCTGAATGTGGACCATTTGCGTGTTCTTGCCCCCGACGGAAGCCGGACTGGCGACGAAATCCGCCCACTCGGCGCCGACAAAAATCAGGCCGTCGTCCAGCCGCACTTCGCAATGAGCGAGATTACCTTCTTCATCGGTGATGACCATGCTGCGCTCGCAGCCGAAGGCCTTCTCCAACCACTCAAGTGCTGCCCATGGATCCTTGTAGAAAACCCCCGCCGTAAGCGTCGGACGGCGAAACGGATCATTCATCGCTTCTCTCCTTAAAGAATTTGTTAATAGTTAACTATAATGTTAACTATATTGTCAAGAGAGGCTGACCATCAGGAATCCGTCCTTGGTAAGCGATTGTTTGCACGTGCGAGCAAGTACGCGGTTGTCTTGCCGATTTCCCTCCGGCTCTCCCCCCTTCCCGCTACGCGACAAGAGGGGAGAGCCGTAACTCCTTCACTCCTCCGTGCTTGACAATGCGGCGTTTCGTATCACCCGAAACGCCGCTTCGCCCACGCCCGGTATCAGGTCAGATCGAAGCGATCCAGGTCCATCACTTTGGCCCACGCCGCCACGAAGTCGTTGATGAAAGTGGTCTTCGCGTCATCGGTGGCGTAGTACTCGGCCAGGGCGCGCAGCTCGGAATTCGAGCCGAACACCAGATCGACGCGGGTGGCCGTCCATTTCTTCTCACCGGTCTTGCGGTCCGTGCCCTCGTACAGCTCGCTGTCCTTCGACGCAAGCTTCCATTCGATGCCCATGTCCAGCAGATTGACGAAGAAGTCGTTGGTCAACTTTTCCGGCTGGTCGGTGAATACGCCGTGCGGGCTCTGGCCGAAGTTCGCGTTCAAGGCACGCAGACCGCCAACGAGCACCGTCATTTCCGGGGGCGTCAACGTCAGCAGCTGCGCCCGGTCCACCAGAAGCTTCTCGGCCGGAACCGAGTACTTCGCCTTCTGGTAATTGCGGAACCCATCGACCTTCGGCTCAAGCGGATCGAAGGCCTGAACGTCGGTCTGCTCCGCCGAAGCATCCATGCGCCCCGGGTGAAACGGCACTGTGACATCGTGGCCGGCATCCTTCGCGGCTTTCTCGACAGCCGCACAACCGGCCAGAACGATCAGGTCCGCGAGAGAAATTTTCTTGCCGGATCTCTGCGCCCCATTGAACGCCTGGTGGATGCCCTCGAGGTTCTCCAGCACCTTCGCAAGCCGCTTCGGTTCGTTGGCCTCCCAGTCCTTCTGCGGCGCCAATCGGATGCGGGCACCATTCGCGCCGCCGCGCATATCCGAGCCCCGAAAGGTAGACGCCGACGCCCATGCGGTCGCGACCAATTCCGGGACGGTCAAGCCGGATTCGAGCACCATGGCCTTGAGCGTGGCCACATCCTCATCCTCAACCAGCTTATGATCGAGCTCCGGAATCGGATCCTGCCAGATCAGCTCTTCTTCCGGCACTTCCGGCCCGAGGTACCGCGCACGCGGGCCCATGTCCCGATGCGTCAACTTGAACCAGGCACGGGCGAAGGCGTCCGCGAATTCGTCCGGATTCTCATGGAAGCGCCGCGAGATTTTCTCGTACTCGGGATCGAAGCGCAGCGACAGGTCCGTGGTCAGCATGGTCGGCGCATGGGTCCTGGACGCGTCATGGGCATCGGGCACCGGATCCGAGTCGCCCTTCGCCACCCACTGGTACGCTCCGGCGGGGCTCTTGGTCAGCTCCCACTCGTACTTGAACAAATTGTCGAAGAAGTGATTGCTCCACTTCGTCGGCGTCTGGCTCCAGGTGACTTCGATCCCGCTGGTGATCGTGTCATCCCCCATGCCGGAACCGTAACGGCTTTTCCAGCCCAGGCCCTGCTCCTCGATGGGCGCGGCTTCCGGCTCAGGCCCCACCAGGGCAGCATCACCGGCGCCATGGGTCTTGCCGAAGGTGTGGCCGCCCGCAATGAGCGCTACCGTTTCCTCGTCGTTCATGGCCATGCGCCCGAAGGTGTCTCGGATGTCCTTCGCAGCCGCGACCGGATCGGGCTTGCCTTCCGGACCTTCCGGGTTCACGTAGATGAGCCCCATCTGCACGGCAGCGAGCGGATTCTCCAGCTCTTCGTGCTTGCCGGCGTAACGCTTGTCGCCGAGCCAGGTGTCCTCGACGCCCCAGTAGATATCTTTCTCCGACTCCCAGATATCTTCGCGTCCGCCACCGAAACCGAAGGTCTTGAAGCCCATCGATTCCAGCGCCACGTTACCGGCCAGAATCATCAGGTCGGCCCAGGAGATGTTGCGGCCGTACTTCTGCTTGATCGGCCACAACAGACGCCGCGCCTTGTCGAGATTTGCGTTATCGGGCCAGCTATTGATCGGCGCGAAACGCTGGTTGCCGGTGCCCGCGCCCCCGCGGCCGTCACCGATGCGATAGGTGCCGGCATCGTGCCAGGCCATGCGGATGAATAGCGGGCCGTAATGACCGAAGTCGGCCGGCCACCACTCCTGGGAATCGGTCATGAGTGCGTGAAGGTCTTTCTTCACCGCATCCAGGTCCAGACTTTTGAAGGCCTCGGCGTAATCAAAGCCCTCGCCCTCAGGACTGGACTTTGACGAGTGTTGGCGCAGAATGTCCAACCGTAACCGGTTGGGCCACCAGTCCTCGTTGGTCACACCGCCGCCGGCGGCATGATGAAAGGGGCATTTCTCCTCAGACATGACATCAACTCCTCTTACGCTCATGGGCAAAGTATTCAAACCACGCTTCAGTTATAGCCCGCCCATTGTGATTTGTAAAATTGATTGTTTTTAATTAACAGATAGCTATTATCAATCACAAACATCGCCTTCACGCGCTACCCCGGTAGTAAGCACCATCCAGACAATCCTCGCCTCCTCCGATCCCCGCAACTACCGGTCATGGATACAAGCAATGTATTACAGCGATCACCCCATAACCATGACGAACATCAAAACAATTGGCAACAAGAGCAACCTGCGCCGTCGCCCATCATCGCCTCAAAACCCTATAAGGCGCGTTTCACGGGAAGATTCAGGCAACGCCAATTTGGGTTCTCCCATATCATGAACAAAAGCCAGACCCAGCGAAGCCACATGAAGAGCAGCCAGTTCAACGACACGCAGATCATAGAATCCTGGAGCCTTAACGCTCAGCCCTGGATTACCGCTGTACGTGAAGGAAAGGTGGAAAGTCGCAAGCAGGTTACTGATCAGGCCATCGTCAATGCCATACTGGACTGCCACCCAGGCTCCGTCCTTGATGTCGGCTGCGGCGAAGGATGGCTCGCCCGCGAGCTCAGCTCCAAAGGAATACAGGTGATCGGCACCGATATCGTGCCGGAACTCGTTGATGAAGCACGCCGCGCCGGCGGGGGCGTTTTTCACACCCTGTCCTACGAGGAGATTGCCGCGGGCAAACTGACGATCGGTGTTGACGCAGCTGTTTGCAACTTCTCGCTCATCGGTAATGAATCGGTTACAGAATTATTCAAGAGCATACCTTCACTATTGAACTCAAGGGGTAAATTTTTTGTGCAAACTCTTCATCCAGTAGTTGCGTGTGGTGATCTTCCATACCGCGATGGATGGCGCGAAGGCTCATGGACCGGATTCAGCGGGGATTTTTCCAATCCGGCACCCTGGTTCTTCAGAACGTTAGAGAGTTGGATCGATTTGTTCGTAGCAAACAGGTTCCATATAGACAAAATTCTAGAACCCACGCACCCAAAGACCCAAAAACCAATATCAGTAATATTGGTTGGGGAAACTTCTGACCGATAAAAGCGGACAAAGGCAACCATACGACCCATCCAGGCCACATTCAGGACAAGGAATCTGGCGGGCTCTATTCGATCCCGGCATCCAAGGACGTCGACCAACAGACTGAAGGCGCGTTGCGACTGGCGACGGTTCGGATTATTAAGGTGATGGCCCGCATGCGGCACGCACCAGTCAGTCGAGACATGTTCGAGCTGTCCCGGATTCAGATACGGTCGGACCATGTCCTCGGCAATATAGCGTAAGCTCCCCCATTTTGAGGACAGGTCATAAGTAGAGCTTTCTGGCACCATACGAGCCAGGAGGTTCACGATGAGAAAGTCACGATTCACGGAGACGCAGATTGTCTCGATTCTAAAAGAGGCCGATGCCGGCCTAGCGGTGAAGGAGATCTGCCGCAAGCACGGCATCTCCGATGCGACCTACTACAAGTGGAAGTCGCGCTATGGCGGGATGAACCGCCCCGGGTATCGCGGAGGCTCGTTGGTTTAAGTCAGGCTGCCATAGCGGTCTGACGGTTGAGTTGTCTGTAGTAGTTTGCCTCAGCTTCTGCCGGAGGGATATAGCCCAGGGGTTCGAGTAGCCGCTGATGGTTGAACCAGCTCACCCATTCCAAGGTGGCCAGCTCTAAGGATTCTCTGTTTTTCCAGGGGCCGCGTCGATGGATCAGTTCCGCTTTGTACAGGCCGTTGAGGGTCTCAGCCAGGGCGTTATCGTAGCTGTCGCCTTTGCTGCCCACTGAAGGCTCGATGCCGGCTTCGGCGAGGCGCTCGGTGTAGCGGATCGAGACGTATTGCGATCCTCTATCGCTGTGATGGATCAGGGGCGCATCGCGCTCGGGCTGACGGGCGTAAAGCGCCTGCTCCAGCGCATCGAGCACGAAGTCGGTACTCATGGTGCGGCTGACACGCCAGCCCACGATCCGGCGGGCGAACACATCAATGACGAAGGCCACGTACAGCCAGCCCTGCCAGGTTGAGACATAGGTGAAGTCTGAGACCCAGAGCTGGTTCGGGCGATCAGCACTGAACTGACGCTTGACCCGATCCAGCGGACACGGCACCGATCGCTCGGGCACGGTGGTGCGAACCGTCTTGCCACGGCGAGCGCCCTGCAGGCCCATCCGGCTCATGAGCCGCTCCACCGTACAGCGCGCCACGGGAATGGCTTCCCGGTTCATCTGCTTCCAGACCTTGTCAGCGCCATAGACCCGCAGGTTGGCCTGCCAGACACGCTCGATCTCCGGCATCAGTGCCTCATCGCGCTTGGCCCGATCACTACGCAGGTCCGGATTGCGCTGCCGGACCGCATGGCGGCGGTAGGCTGAGGGGGCAACCTGCAGCACTGTGCAGATCGGCTCGACCCCGTAGGCATCCCGGTGCTGATCGATATAGGCATTTATGACTTCAGTTTGCGGTCGAGCTCCGCTTGCGCGAAAAAAGCGCTGGCCGTTCGCAGAATCTCATTGGCACGCCGTAATTCCTTGTTCTCGCGCTCCAGCTCCTTCATGCGCTGGGCCTCGGCCGTAGTCGTCCCCGGCCGTTTACCCGCATCGACCTCAGCGCGCTTGACCCAGTCCAGCAGCGTCTGGGGCACACAGCCAATCTTGGGGGCGATCGACTCTACAGTCGCCCACAGCGACGCATACTCGCCACGGTGCTCCTGTACCAGCCGGACCGCACGCTCACGGACTTCAGGGGAAAACTTGTTTGACTTGTTCATAGCTCCATTCTCTCAGGTGTTGGAGCCTCCTCAAAACCCGGGGCGGTTCACTAATTTATTAAAATATAGCTGTTAGTATTTGTTATTTTTATATTTTTATTTTTTGCCACTAATTATGACGGCCGACACATACCAGCAATCGTGGTTGAGCCTTTTAGTGCGAACGCTCAATAATTCGATGATCAGATGCTCATCAACGTTCTTCAGGATTCGGGCTTTACGATCACCGTGCCGACCATGTCCGTCGCTTCGTGCGGAATGCAGAAGTGGTAGATATCCGGCACCGTAAGGTATGCATGTAGCTCTTTGGCTCCCTTCGGCAGCGTGGCGTCACCGCCTTCTTCCCGCCTCTATTGGTGTTCATTGCGGGACGTTACGACAACGTCTCTGCCCATTTCGGGTCCAGGATCCGATTTTGCGATTTCGGCGACAATGCGCTCGACCGTTTCGGCCGCGGCGGCAACGACTTCGCTTGCGGGTGCCGCGCCTACGTCGAAGCAGACGCCTTCGATGGCGTAAACGACGATACGCGGGGGAGCCGCAGTCAGCGCTTGCCCCAGGGCAATTACCTCGGCGAGACCTGCGGTATGACTGGAAGCTGGGCCAAGATCGAACGGCAATACTTGCGCCGCCGATTCGATTCGATGAATCCGCCCCAATTTACCCGAAGCCACGCAGGCATCCACGCAGATCAGCATATCGAAGTCATCCCAGACATTCAGCAGCGAAAACGTGTCACCTCGGCATTCGAGCACTGCAACGTTTTCCGGCAACCGGCCGGCGAGCCCTTTCAGCACCAGTACGCCTACACCATCGTCGCCACGATCCCGGTTACCGAATACTGCGATGAGTATTCTGGTCGAGGTCTTCGCGGCAGCGGCTGGATATTTCATTAGCGTTCGATTGAGAGTTTGAGAAAATGCGTGGCGCAGGAGATACATGGGTCGTAGTTGCGGATCATTTGTTCGCAACGGTCGCGGATAGTCTCGTCGGGCTCGTTCAGGAGCTGAGAGGCCACCTCGGCAAGATCGGCCTCAATGCTGGGCTGGTTCTGCGCGGTCGGCGGCACGATGCGTGCCGCCTCGATCGCACCGTCGGCTTCGAAATCGTAACGGTGCCAACAGATGCCGCGCGGCGCTTCGGTGCACCCGAAGCCCGTGGCTGCGCGCGGCGCGACCGGAACCGTTGACGCATTGGGGGGCGCGTATTCGGAGACGATGCGCAGTGCCTCTTCGCAGGCAAAGGCGATCTCGAGTGCGCGGACAACGATACTCTTGAACGGATTTCGGCAGACCGGACCGAGGCCGGCCTCCTCCGCCAACGCCTGGACTGCGGGCGGCAGGCGGTCGAAGTTGAGCGCGTAGCGCGCCAGCGGGCCGGTCAAGTAGGACCCGCGCCGCTTGAGCATCGAGTGCAATGCCGTCGAATGCGGGACCTGACGCTCCTCGAACTCGGACTCGTAGTCAGAAATGTCGATGTCGAGGCCGCGGTTCGACACGAGCCGTCCCTCGTTGAAGGGATACTCTCCGGGGTGGCGCAACGCCACGAATTCGTAGTCGCGTTCAAATTCAGGAAACGGAAACGCTGCCACCCAGCGCACAAGTCCGGCCGCTAGTTCGCACGCTTCCTCCAGTTCCCGGGCGAGCGGCACGAGTTCGGCACGGTCGGGTACCCGGTAGAAACCGCCTGGGCACACGTTCACCGGATGCACTTCGCGTCCGCCGAGCAGGCGCATGATCGCGTTGCCTGCCTTTTTGAGTGCGAGTCCGTCGCGAACCCTGTCCGGGTATTTGTGCGCAAGGCTCACTGCGTCGGGGAAGCCGAGATAGTCCGGCGCGTGCAGCATCACCACGTGCAGCGCGTGGCTTTCAATCCATTCACCGCAGTACAGAAGGCGGCGCAGCGCTCGCAGCGGCCCCTCGACCCTGGCGCCAAAGGCGTTCTCGATCGCATGTACCGCACTCATCTGATAAGCGGCGGGGCAAATGCCGCAAATACGGGCGACGATGTCGGGGGTCTCCCGGTAATCACGTCCGCGCAGAAAGGCCTCGAAAAAGCGCGGCGGTTCGACAATTCTCAGCTCCGCCGATTCGACACGCCCACCTGAGATCCGCAGACTCAGGGCACCCTCGCCCTCCACTCGGGCAAGACTGTCCACGCGGATCGTTTTAGTCGCCATGCAATTCGCTTTCCTTGCTGAATGCTTCGGCGGCCGCATTGAACGTGCGCAACGCGAGGCGGATCTCACGCGGAGAGGCACCGAGGCTGCGCCATTCCTGCGTGAGCGCTCTCATATTCGGCGTCTCCATAGGCCCATAGCAACCGTAGCAGCCACGCCGGTAGGCTGGACAGATCGCTCCGCAACCTGCATGGGTAACCGGTCCGAGACATGGCAGCCCTTGCACCATGACGCAGACTGTGCCTCGCCGCTTGCATTCGATGCAGACGCTGTGTGCCGTAATGGACGGCTTGCGTCCGACAAGAAATGCGGTAATGACTTCCAGGAGTTGCATCTTGTTAATGGGACAGCCACGTAGTTCGAAATCCACGGGAACGTGTGCCGAAATTGCGGTCGAAGTCGCCAGAGTTTCGATGTATTGTGGTGAGGCATAGACAGCCGCCGTGAACTCATTCACGTCCGCGAAGTTGCGCAGGGCTTGAATACCGCCTGCGGTCGCGCAGGCACCGATCGTGACCAGCCGACGGGACTGACGGCGAACCTCGCGAATCCTTTCGGCGTCTGCGGGTGTAGTGATCGAACCTTCCACGAGTGACAAGTCGTACGGCCCTTCCTCCATGGCGCTTGATGCTTCGGGGAAATAGGCGATATGGACGGCGTCGGCCAGCGCGAGCAGTTCGTCCTCGCAGTCCAGTAACGTCAATTGGCAACCGTCGCAGGAGGCGAACTTCCATACCGCCAGACGGGGCCGTGTCGCCGGTGCCATGTCAAATTTCCCGCACAGCCAGAATGTCGGCAACGGTGTCGAGGCGCAGCACCGGACCGTCCCGGCAGATGAACTTCGGTCCGAACTGACAGTGGCCGCACAGGCCCACCGCACACTTCATGTTGCGCTCCATGGAAAGGTAGATGCGTTCGTCGGCGACGCCCGCTTCCCGGAGTGCATCCACGGTGAACCGCATCATGATCTCGGGACCACACACCATAGCAATAGTCCGGACCGGATCGACGGGTGCCCTTTCGATCAGTCCCGGGACGACACCGACATTGCCGTGCCAACCGGCGTCTGCGTGATCCACCGTGACATCGACGTCCACGTCGAGATGCTCCCGCCAATGCTCCAGTTCGTCGCGGTACAGCATGTCAGTGGGATGGCGGCTGCCGACGAGCAGGGCAAGACGTCCGTAACGGTTCCGGTCGGCGAGCGCTTCGTAGACGACCGGACGCAGGGGCGCAAGGCCCAGACCGCCTGCGATGATAAGCACGTCCGCGTCAGCGGCCGCTTCCAGCGGCCAACCTTTGCCGAACGGTCCGCGCAGGCCGACGGTATCGCCCGGTGTCAGATTCGCCAGGGCCGTACTGACAGCGCCCAGCGCGCGAACCGTATGGAAGAAACTGTTCTGCTGCGCGGATTCCCCGCTCACGCTGACAGCAATCTCGCCCACCCCGAAGACGTACAGCATGTTGAACTGCCCGCAGGCGAAAGCCGGCCGCAGACCGGACGCTGGGGTGAGTTCGAGTGTCACCGTATCGGCCAGTTCGCGCGAAACCGCGGCGACGCGGTACGGCTGCGGCAGCATGGGATCCTCGGCTGATGCGACCATCTCAACTCCTGCCGTAGACGTCCAGGAGCTGAAGCCGGGTGGCATGCAGCCGCTTCACGAAGATCGGGAGAAAGCGCTTCATCATCTCGTAGCCTAGATCATGGTCTTCCTCGCACTTGCCGCGCAGGCATTCGGCATCGAGTCCGATGACCAGCGTCGGTTCCACCGCGCGGGCGTCGAGACGCCAGTGGTAAGGCGGAATCAGCCAGGACGCACCGACAATGTCACCCTCGCCGAGGGTCGCGATGACGATGGGCGCTTTGTCCGGCGGAGCGATTTCAAGCGCTACCCTGCCCTGTCGGATCAGGTAGAACTCGTCGGCGGGCTCCCCTTCGCGCAGCAGGTATGCACCGGCGTCGAAACGGCGGTTGCGCGCACAACCAAGCACGAGCCGCCGATGTTCGCCGTCCAGACCTGCAAGAAACGGCTGCTTGCTCAAAATCTCTTCAAGGTTCCTCATCCACCTTCTCCTGTTCCTTCAAGTCTGCTCGAATGGCTGCAGCCTCTTCCGTAATGTCGATGCCGACGGGGCACCACGCGATGCAGCGCCCGCACCCGACGCACCCCGACGTGCCGAACTGGTCGTGCCAGCTCGCCAGCTTGTGCGTCATCCATTGCCGATAGCGGGAACTCGCCGTCTTGCGAACGCTGCCGCTGTGGATATAAGAAAAATCCATCGTGAAACAGGAGTCCCACTTGCGTACCCGCTCGGCGGTTGAACCGGCAAGGTCGCTGTGATCCTCCACCGTTGTACAGAAGCAGGTGGGACACACCATCGTGCAATTGCCGCAGCTCAGACAACGCTCGGCGACCGCTTCCCAACGAGGATGCTCGGGATTGGACTGGAGCAACGTCTTCAATCCGTCGGTATCGAGGCGGCGTCTCATCTGTTCCGCCGTGCGCCGGGCAACGGCGACCGCAGCGGTAAGCTGCGCCGCGGTCGGTCCAGCCGCGGGAAGCCGTCGGAGCATCGCGCGGCCGGCTTTGCTGCCTGCCTCCACCACGAACTCGTGGTGCTCACCATCGAGCAGTTCCGTGAGCGCAAGATCGTAGCCGGATTCAACCTTCGGCCCCGTTTTCATCGACACGCAGAAACAGGTAGCCGC
>Ga0307440_1000522_pt1 | contig 18908 bp, 11 predicted proteins | sample SalMarWE160410MG_FD_202150 | JGI IMG/M metagenome (GOLD analysis project Ga0307440, IMG submission 202150) | Salt marsh sediment microbial communities from the Plum Island Ecosystem LTER, Massachusetts, United States - WE1604-10 | ecosystem: Environmental > Aquatic > Marine > Intertidal zone >... | reverse complement strand
GACCGACCGAGGGCTCCCGATCGTCGACGGCGCCCCCGCGTGCCCCTTCGTCGCGTTCGAGGACGATCGCGACGGTCGCGGGATGGCGCCCGACCATCGTCACCGCTGCTACGCAGAGCCGCGACCCGCCGCGCGCGCGCTTGCCCACCAGGAGGCGTACTGCCTGTCGTCGGCGTTCCCCGTCTGCCCGACGTTCCAGGACTGGGCTCGACGCGAGGCGGCCGCGGCGCGACTGGCCGACGATCCCGAGATGGCGCCGCCTGCGGAGATGCCGACAAACCGGCCCATGCCGCCGCGCGACCTCGAGCCGCGTCACGCACCCGAGTCCGACGTTCCGCCGTCGGTTCCGCCCCATCGCAACCCACCGCGCGATTGGGCGGCCCCACCGCCCTGGTCGGCGCAGGACGAGCTCGACCAGCAGTATGAGGGGGCCGCCGGTCCGTCCGGCGGCGAGCGGGATCAGCCTCCGGCTGCAGGGGTTGCGTGGGGTGGGCCGGCGCAGGGTCTCGCGGGGAGCGCGGCGTACCGGCTGGCCGGCCCCGATCCGGACGAGCCACTTCCGGCACGGCCGACCGAGGGCGGCGATGCTCGAGGCTACAACCCGTCCGACCACGACGGCCCCGACGAAGCGGATCCCTACGACCGCTATGGGCGATACGAGCAGCCGGATCACTACGAGCAGCCGGATCACTACGAGCCTGCCGCTCGCTCGGCGTCCCGCCCCGGTGCGTCACAGGCTCGGCCGGCGCGTCCTGAAGCCAGAGGCCGCGACCCGGAGGACGCGTCCGAGCTGTTCGGTCCAGCATGGGAGCACCCGCGACGGTACGAGGCCTATCCATCGCTTCGGACCCGGGTGGGCTTGCCGGGCCTCGGTGGGGTGTCCCGGCTCGGGCTGGCCGCGGTTGCGGTCATCCTTGCCGCGGTTGCGCTGTTCTTCGTCGGACCCATGCTGCTGGGGATCGGCTCCAGCGACAATGGCCCAGGTACGCCGACGATCGTTCCATCGGCCGAGGCATCGGCTACGCCACTGCCGACTGAGCCGCCGGCGCCGACGCCGCAGACCTACGTCATCGCGAAGGGCGACACGATCTCGAAGATCGCGAAGAAGTTCGGCGTGACCCAGGAAGAGCTGCTCGCCGCCAACCCGCAGATCAAGAACCCCGACAAGATCGGGATCGGCGACGAGATCACGATCCCCCTGCCAGTGGAGAGCGTGGTGCCGGACGCAAGCGGCGAGGCCTCATCCGCCCCCTGACCGCGGCGTCGTTGGGGGCGTCGATCCCGGACCTGCCCGGGCGCTGGCGCGAGAACGACGCCTTGGCGCGCGGCGCTTTATCGCGAGAACGGCGTCAGGTTGATCGAGGTGATCTTGCCGGCCTCGACCCGGAACTGCGCGTCGAGGTGCTGGCTGGGGGCGCCCGGCCGCACCACCACGAGGTCCGCCTGATAGGTGTTGCCGAGGTCGCGCACCTCGCCCGGAACCATCTTGAGACCCTTGTCGGCCCGCAGGAACCAGCCGCCCACCTGCTCGACGCCGCGGAGCGTCCGCGCGTTGTCGCCCACGTGGATGCGCATCTCGGTGCGCTCGTCCATCATCGCCACCGCGCCGGAGACATCGCCGCCGTTCAGCAGCTCGAAGAACACTTCCATGGTGTCGGTCGCTCCCATGGACCCGAGTGTACCGCGGCCCGCTCACGCATCGCGGCTGCGACGCGGCCCACCGGGCGAGCTGCCGTCGCGACCTCAGAAGCCGCCGCCGGCGCCACCGCCACCGCCGCCGGAGCCGCCACCACCGAAGCCGCCGCCGGAGCCCGATGACGAGGGCGAGTTCCCGATCGTGCCCAGCGTCGCCATCATGCCTCCGAAGTCGGGGATCGGGGACGAGCTCATCAGCCCGGGTGCCACACCCCAGGAGCCGCCGGCCCCCGAGCTGTCGGAGCCGCCCGATCCACCGCTCGCATACCACAGCGGCAGGTAGGCACCGGTGGCCGTGCCCCTCTGGAGATCATCGGCAGTCCGCTCCAGCACCGCCTCGACCTCCGACTGGAGCCCGAGCGCGACGCCCCACACCACCGCGTCGTCGGGGCTCTCGATCAGCGGGATGGCGGACGTGTGCGCGACCTCGCCCATCGAACGCGACAGCTCCATCGTCCGGGCCAGCGTCCGGCGATACGCCTCGAGCATGGCTCGGATCATCGCGCCGGGCATCGTCCGGGCCGGCATGCTGCGCGACAGGATGACCATCACCACGGCGGACAGGATGAGCGCGAGGCCCACCACGACCAGCCCGTCGGATGGCAGGTTGAAGGCGACGACCAGTGCCACGACACCGAGGATCCCGACCAGCGTGCCGCGCAGCGCCCAGCGGCCGGTCGCGGCAGCCGGTCGCTCGGTGAACCAGCCGCGGTGCACCACGTGCTGCTCGAGTCGCTCGTTGAAGTCGCTCACATCGGAGCCGAGCTTGAGCAGCTCCGTGTGGTCGATCAGCCCCTCGCTGTCGCCCAGGCTCGCCAGCTGCTGCTGGAGGAACCGGGTTGCCCCATCGAACGGGCGCTGCCGCGCGCGCTCCAGCCGGGCCTGCTCGGCGGGATCGGCCGATGACGCCGTGCCGGTGCGGATGCTCAGCTCGGTGCTCAGGCCCAGCAGCCCGGTCTTGTCGCTCTCGAACGCGATCAGGCCCCTTGCGGCGAGGTCGAGGCTGGCCGTCGTGAGCGCCCGGCGAGTCGCGCGTCCGTCGCGTACCACCGCCCCGGCCGCGGGCGTGAGCTCGGGCGGCGGCGCCGGGATGTGGATCGAGGGGTCGTCGAGGTACACGGGGTCGCGGCCGTGCCGGGTCCAGGCGAGGATCGTGTAGCCGATGAGCAGGACCGCGACCAGCGGGGCGACCAGCAGCCCGAGGATCGCGTCGAGGGTCCGGAAGAGGGAAAGGGTGGCGGCGTTCTCGGGGGTGGCGTTGGCATCGATCTTCGCCATCGCAACCAGGAGCGCCCCGTCGAGGTCGCAGCCGTGAAGTCGCGGCAGCATGTCGTTCTCGTAGATCGCCTGGCGCTGCGCGTTGGACAGGTAGGCCGCGCGGTAGCCCGGACCGGCGTACAGCTGGACCTGGCCGTGGCAGGTGTTGCCCTCGTAGATGTCGAACAGGATCACCAGGCCGTCGTCGATCCCGCGCCGGCCCACGCCCCACTGGTCCATGAGGGCACGAGCCTGCGCCTCGGCCTGGGACGAGCTGGTGGACCCGGGGACCAGCTGCGTGTAGACCACGATCTCCGCCCCCGTCCGTCGCTCGATCGCGTCGATCTGGGCTTCGACGGCGCTCTTGGTGCCGTCCCGGAACACGCCCACCTCGTCGTACACGGCCTGGTTCTGGACCGGGTTCGGAAACGGGGGCCCGGCGGCGAACGCGATGGTCTCCGCGGAGGCCACGAACAGGCCCAGCGCCAGGAGTGAGGCGAGGACCGGAGCCACGATCGGTCGGAAGGATGCTCGATGGTCGTCCACGGTCACTCGCTCCGCTCGCGGATCCGGCGCACGAGGGCAGCCGCCTGCTCGTAGCGGCCGAAGCTGGGCATGAGGTACGTGCCGGACACCTCGTTCTCGACCGCCGCCAGCAGCGCATCGGCCATCTCGATGCCCGCCTCGGTGCCGGACGCCCCGGCGGCTCGCATCCGGGTCCGGGTCGCGTCGGGGATCGTGATCCCGGGGACCTCGTTGTGGAGGAACTCGGCGTGGCGGGCGGAGACGAGGGGCAGGATGCCCAGCAGCACCGGGACCGGGAAGGCTCGGGCGCCGAACCGCCGCCTGGCCTCCGCCAGCATCGCCTCCACCTGGGCGACGTCGTACAGCGGCTGGGTCATCACCAGGTGGGCGCCGGCCGCCAGCTTGCGCTCGAGGCGACCCCACTCGTCGCGAGCGTCAGGCGCGGTTGGATCGAGGGCGCAGGCGATGGTGAACGAGGCCGCCTGTCCGATCGGCGAGCCGCCCTGGTCCTCGCCCCGGTTGAGCCGGGCCAGGATCTCGATCAGCCCGATCGAGTCGACGTCCCAGACGCCCGTCCCGGTGGGATAGTCGCCGACCCGCGGCGGGTCGCCGGTCAGCGCCAGGATGTTCCGCACCCCGAGCGCGTGGGCGCCCAGCAGCTCCGATTCGAGGGCCATCAGGTTCCGATCGCGGGTGGTGACGTGAATGACGCACTCGAGGTCGAGGTCGTGCTGGATACCAAAGGCAACCGCCATGGCGCCCATCCGGACCCGCGCCATCGCCGAGTCCGAGATGTTGACGACATCGGCACCCGCATCGCGCAGCAGGCGGGCAGCGTCGAGGGTGCGCTCGATGCGGATGCTCCGCGGCGGGTCGATCTCGACCGATACGACGGTGCGTCCGGCGGCGAGGGCGGCGGCGAGCCGCGAGCCGGCCTGGCGCTCGCCGGGAATGGATGGTGCTGTCTCCGGCGAGGCGATGCGGGGGCTGGCGCCGACGACGGTGGCTGCGACGTCGGCCTGGACCGATCCGGTCGCGGTCCCGACTCTGGCGGCCGCTGACGTGGCGCCTCCGGCTCCGGGCGCGGTCTCCGTCGCGAGCGCCGGACGAGCATCGAGCGCCTGCCGCATGGCTGCCACGTGCTGCGGCGTCGTCCCGCAGCAGCCGCCCACGATGCCGGCTCCTGCCTCGAGCAGGCGGGGCACGATCGAGCCGAAGTAGGCGGGCTCGGCCGCATACACGAACCGGCCCTCCAGCCGTCGCGGCAGCCCCGCGTTGGGCATGACCGAGCGGGCCGGGTGGCCATGAGCGGTCGCGCCCATCCGGGCCATCGCGTCGAGACAGGCGAGCGGGCCCACCCCGCAGTTGACGCCGATCGCGTCGACCCCGGCAGCGTCGAGCGCGGCCACCGCGACCTCCGGGGTGGTGCCGTCGCTGAGCACGAGATCCTCGCCGAAGGTCATCGACGCGATCACGGGCACGCCGGCCGCTTGGCGGGCCTCATCGACCGCCAGCAGCAGGTGGCCGAGGTCGAAGAAGGTCTCGATGACCAGCAGGTCCGCGCCCCCTTCGAGGAGCGCGTCGATCTGCTCCCGGAAGGCACCCCGGATCGCGGCCGTATCGAGGTGGCGCAGCTCGCGGGTGGGCGGTCCCAGTGGCCCGATGCTGCCGCCGACCCAGGCGTCGCGACCGCTGACGTCGCGAGCCTCCCGGGCAGCCTGCGCCGCCCGCCGGTTGAACCAGGCGGCCTCGCCAGCGAGCCCGAAGCCGTCGAGCCGGAAGCGGTTCGCCCCGAACGTCAGCGTCTCGATCAGCTCCGCGCCGGCGTCAAGGTACTCGCGGTGGATGGTGGCCACCAGGTCGGGACGGGTCGCCGCGAGCTCGTCGAGGCAGGCCCGCTGCGGGATGCCGCGCGAGAACAGGAGCGTGCCCATCCCGCCGTCGGCCAGCAGGGGGCCGGCGGCAAGGCGTGCGGCGAAGCGGTCGCGACCGAGGCTCATTGCTGCGCCACAGCCTAGCCGGTGGCAGCGGGTCCGCGGAGCACGATCCGGCCCGTGCAGAGCCGGCCGGGACGCGTCATCCGACCAGACCCGCGCTCCCGCCGAGCTCTCGTCAGCGCAGCCGGCCGCGACGCCTGCCCAGGGTCAGCGTCCCGTCGCGTTCGAGCAGGATCTGCGGGGCGGCGGGTCGGCCGTTGTACGTCATCGCCATCGACGCGGCGTAGGCGCCGGCATCACCGATCGCGACCAGGTCGCCGCGCCGGAGCGGTGGCAGCCCATGGCGGCCGAGCGTGTCGGTGCTCTCGCATACCGGACCATCGACGCGGGCAGGCGCAGGGACCGCTCCGTCACCCGCGACACGCCCGAGCGATGTCAGCGCGATGACCAGGTGGTCGGCGCCGTACAGGGCCGGCCGGATGAGCTCCGTCATACCGGCGTCGAGCACGACGACCCGGCCGCCGAGGGGTCGCTCTCGGACGTGCAGGACCGACCCCACCAGCCACCCGGCGCCGGCGACCAGGAACCGGCCCGGCTCGACCGCCAGGCGCCCGGGCTTTCGATCTGGCGGCAGCGCATCGAGCAGGGTATTCGCCTCCCGGGCGAAGCGCGCCGGTGTCGGCACCGTCCCCGGCGCACCGACCGGGAACCCGCCACCCACGTCGAGCGTGTCGAAGCCGGGCCGGCCGGCACCGACCAGCGCGAGCAGGGCGAGGCCGCGCCGGACGGCGTCCCGCCACGCATCGACGGCCCCCAGCTGGGACCCGACGTGGAGGTGGACACCGCGCGCCCGGATGGCCGCGACCTCTCCGTCCAACGGCAGCCGGGCCACGGCCGTCGTCAGCTCGGTCTCCGCCATCCCGAACTTCGACGCGGCCCGACCGACCGCCAGCCCGGCATTCGTCTCGGGGGTCACGTCGGGGTTCAGCCGGAGCAGCACCTCGAGCGGCGGCCGGCCGCGACGCCCCAGGCCGGCCCGCGCGGCCAGGGCGCCCAGCGCCGCCAGCTCGTCAGCGCTCTCCACGGCCACCCACCGGAGCGGATCACCGTCCGCCGTCGCCCTGACGACGGCCCGCAGATCAGCCATGGACTTGCCGATGCCTTCGAGCGTGATCGAGGCGTTGGGGATGCCCGCCCGCCGGGCGACGGACCATTCACCGGACGAGACGACGTTGGCGCCCAGGCCCAGCGCGCCCAGCCGGGCGACGATCGCCGGAACGTCGTTGGCCTTGAGCGAGTAGGCCCGGAGCCACGGGTCGGGGAAGGCGGCACGGAGCTCCGCCTCGGCGGCCTCGAGGGCCTCGACCGAGGTGACGTACAGCGGCGTGCCGTGCCGCCGTGCCGCCCGGCGGAGCGCGTCGGGCGGGAACCGGACCGGCGGCTGATCAGTCGTGGACAAACAGCCCGATGACGGTGGTGATCAGGCCCAGCACGATGGCCGCGATGATCGCCGCGCCGATCGAGTCCAGCGTCACTCCGTCCGCCGGGAAGCCACCGACCGTGACCGGCACGTCGAACAGCGCGTTCGCAGCCCCGACCGCGAGCAGCAGCAGCAGGCCGTTGATCACCAGGCCGAACAGGCCCATGCTCATGACGTTGACCGGGAACGAGAGGAGCTTGACCACCGGCTTGATCAGCCCGTTGACCACGCCGAACACGGCGGCCAGGACGATCAGTGCGACCGCATCGCCCTTGTATTCGACCTGGGGCAGGATGTAGGCGAGGATCGCAAAGGCGACCGCGGTCACCAGGATCCCGATGACGAACCCTTTCACGCCAACTCCTCCGAGCGATGGGTGGTGCGTCGTTCGACGACGGTGGGCGACCTGCCGGTTCCGATGATCGCAGATGGCCACAATGCGGGCGGTTCGTCCCCGTGAGCGCCCGGAGGACCGGCTAGACTCGTGATCGATCCGCGTCCTCGAGCCGGCCAACCGCATCGACCGGCGCTCGACCAGGGCAACGTCACGCTCGCCGGAGGTGCCCGTGTCCCCGTTCGACGACCTCGTCGCCAGGCTCCTGGACGAGCTGTTCGAGATCGACCCGGTGTTCGCGACCGCCGTCGGCGATCACCGATTCGACGGCCGCTGGCCGGACATGGGCGAGGCCGGTCACCAGGCGAGGTTGGCGTTCGCCGACCGGTGGACGGCTCGCCTGAAGGGGCTGGATGCCGCCTCGCTCTCCGCTGACGAGCGGATCGATCGCGATCTCCTGCTGGGCGAGCTCCACTCCCTTTGCTTTGACGAGACGGAGCTGCGCCAGGAGGCCTGGGACCCGCTGTCCTGGGTGTACCTGGTCGGCGGCGGGCTGCACCCGCTGCTGGCCCGGGACTTCGCCCCTCTCTCCGTCCGGCTGGCGGCCTTCACGAGTCGGCTGGAGGGCATTCCGGCGCTGATGGACGTGGCGCGAACGGCGCTGGGCAACCTCCCGGAGCGGCCCGTCTCGCGACTTCACGCGGAGGTGGCCGGCCAGAGGATCGGAGGCGTGGCGGCGTTGGCGTGGGAGGCGGTGGCCATCGCCGAGGCCGCAGCGGCTGACGACGCCGACGTCGCGTCGCTGCTGCCCGCGTTGCGAGCCGCCGCCGAACGGGCCGCGATCGTCCTGGACGGGGTCGGCCGCCATCTGCTCGAGGAGCTCGCGCCGGGGGCGACCGGCGGTCCGCTGCTCGGCCGCGACCTGTTCGAGCGCAAGCTGCGCCACACGTTGCGCGACCCGACCGCGACACCGGAGGCCGTGCTCGCCCGCGCGGAGGTCGAGTTCGGCGCGGTTCGAGCCGAGATGGTCCGCCTCGCTCGCGCGCTGTGGCCCGCATGGCGGTCCGACGAGCCCGCGCCCGAGGACGAGGGAGCGCTGGTCCGTGGCGTTCTCGACGCGATCGCGAACGACCATCCGGCCGCCGATGAGCTGGTCGCGTTCTGCCGGCAGGCGCTGGTGGAGATCGAGGCGTTCTGTCGCGACCGCGACGTCATCGGGCTGGTCGACGAGCCGCTGGCGATCGACTGGACGCCGGAGTTCATGCGCTCGTTCGGCGGCGCGATGCTGGATTCGCCGGGTGCGCTCGACCGCGGCCAGGCGTCGTTCTTCTCGATCACCCCGGTCCGGGAGGACTGGGACGCCGATGCCGCCGAGTCGTATCTGCGCGAGCTGAACGCCCGCCAGCTGCGGCTGCTCACGATCCATGAGGCCGTGCCCGGTCATTACCTGCAGGGGGCCTACGCCAATCGCGGCTCGTCGCTGGCCCGGCGTGTGTTCGAGTCGGGGCTGTTCGGCGAGGGCTGGGCCGTCTATGTCACCCAGGTGATGCTCGACCGCGGCTACGCGGACGCCGATCCCGCCCTGTGGCTCGTCCATTGGAAGTTCTACCTGCGCGGGGTGGTGAACACGATCCTCGACGTCCGGATCCACTGCCACGGCATGACATCCGACGAGGCGATCGCGCTGATGGTCGACGGGGCGTTCCAGGAGCAGTCCGAGGCCGTTGCCAAGGACGAACGGGCGCGGCTGTCGTCGACGCAGCTGTCGACCTACTTCCTGGGCTCGATCGGGCTGTGGGACATCGAGGACGCCGCGCGGCGGCGGTCGGCGGCGGCGATCGGTGCGGGCACCGACGCGGTGCCGGTGCCGGCAGTCGTCGGTGGCTACCCGGACACGCCCGGGTTCGACGCCCGGGCCCACCTGGAGGCCGTGATCAGCCACGGCGCCCCGCCGATCCCGCTCCTCCGCCGGATCCTGCTCGGCGAGGGCTGACTTCGTTCAAGGTTGGGCTACGCGAGCTCGCGCCAGACGATCGCCAGGGGGACGAGCGCGGTCAGCGCGATGCCCGCGCCGACGACGGGTTGGACGACGAAGCCGAGGATCGCCGCGATCACCAGCCACGCCACGAGCCCGGACAGCGCCGTGGTCCTGCGGCCGCCTCGCGTAATCGCGATCGCCGGCACCGCCGCCGCGACCGCGTTCGCCCCGAACAGCAGGCCGGGCACCCCGGTCAACCCGGTCTGCCCGCCGAGGACAGACAGATAGGGCTCGCCTCCGAGGACCACCGGGACCACCGCGACCCCATAGACGATCGCCGCGATCGACAGAAGACCGACCGCCGTTCCTCGTGCCATCGACATCGCACAACGCCCCCACTGAACGGCCGATCGTGCGGCATCTCGGCCGGCATCCATCGCCGATCCACCTGCCCGGTCGGTCAAGTGTCGATCGGCCGCCACCGGGCGCCCTCGGTCGCCCCGTGCCGCGACGGACTCAGCGGCCCGCTCGGCCGTCCCCTCGCGGTGCCCGCGAGCCGCGCCGCGTCGCCGACCTCGGCTTGGCGGCCGGCGACGCGTCCGGCCCGGATCGGCCCGGCTCCGCCAGCATGTCGCGGAGGCGATCCACCCGGTAGCCGGAGGCATCGGCAGCCTCGTCCAGCCGGCGCGCGAGCGCGCTCGGCCGGGTCGAGAGCCTGGCGGTTGCAGGTGTCTCGCCGCTGATCCGCTCCAGGCGATCCATCCACGCCAGCAGCTCGTCGAACGATTCGCGGTGGAACCACTCGACGCCCTCGTAGGCGTTGACGCGAATGAACGGCCGTACGGCCGGATGCTTGAGCCAGGCCTCGACCAGACGCGCCGGCCGATCGGCCGCGCGCCCGCCCACGGTGGACGGCAGAGGCAGGTCCAGCAGCGTCTTGACGCGCTCGGCGGCCCACCAGGCGCCAGCCTCGTCCAGGCCATGACCGCGCAGCGCGTCAGCGACCACCGGGGCCAGCCGCAGCTCCTCGTACCACGCCCTGCTGGTCGGCCCGACGGGAGCCCCGGCCGCGAGCGACCCCATTGGCGACAGGAGCGCCCAGATGCGGAGCGCGGCCTCCTGGGATGGGTCCTCGATCGAGGCGATCACCGGCTCAGCTCGTTCGGCGAGCGCTGCCACTCGATCGACGACGGCCGCCTGGTCACCGGCGGTGCCCGTCGCCTCGGCCACGATCGCGACCAGCCGCTCCACGGTGGCCCGGCTCGGGTCGACGATCGAGGCCCGCAGCGCCTCGTGCACGGGTGCCAGCTGGAGCTCCCGGAGCGCACCCTCGAGCGACGGCACGCCCCGGCCGCCGAGCCGCTCGGCGAGCCGTGTCCAGATCCCCGTCGTATCGGACAGTTCGCGCAGGTCCCAGTAGACCAGCGACTGGTACGCGTGAAGCTCGACGTGCAGCCCGCGCTCCCGGATCTGCGCCACCGATCGGAGGTACTCCAGGCCCGATCGCTGCTCCCGAAGCGCGAGCCAGCGGCCGTCCGCGGACCCCTCGGCGAGGCCAAGCCCCTCGGCCAGCGACGCGCGAACGAGCCGCTTCGAGCCGGCGTCCTCCTTCACCGCGTAGGCCACCGAGTCACGGATCCAGCCCGACGTCTCCGCATAGCGGTTGTGGTAGACGACCAGCGACCGGGCGCCACCGGACCCGTTCGAGTAGGCGAACACGTTCTCGTCCACGCCGCCGAGGTCGTGCGCCACGTCGTACAGCAGGAAGTCGCGTGCCTCGGCGAAGTCGCCGCGCCGGTGGAGGAGCGGGACGATCTCGCGCTCGTGGCGCCTGACCAGCCACTCGTCGACCGGTTCGTCGAGCGTTGCCCGCCGGAACTCCATCCCGTACTTCTCGCCGAAGCCCTCGAACTGGCCGTGGCCGAACATCGGCAGGCCGGGCAGCGTGGCCAGCAGGGTGGCGATCCCGAAGTACTTGTCGCCCTTGCCGAATTGCTCGACCGCGGTCTTCTCGTCGGGGTTGTTCATGAAGTTTACGTAGCGCTTGAGGATCTCGGGGTCGAACTCGAGCGTCTCCTTGAGCACCCGCCGGTAGCCCGAGTTGTCCTCGTCGCGGAGCATGTGCATGAACGCGCTGTTGTAGACGCGGTGCATCCCCAGCGTCCGCACGAAGTAGCCCTCGAGCAGCCAGAACGCCTCGGCCAGCAGCAGCGTGTCGGGCACCTCGGCCGCGACCCGATCGACCACCTCGCGCCAGAACTCGTGGGGCATCGCGGCATCGAACTCGGCGGCCGTCATCGTCCCGTGCTCGGCCCGCGACGGGATCGCACCGCCACCCTCGCCCGGCGCCGGGAACCACAGCCGCCGGACGTGCTTGCGGGCGAGCACCATCGCGGCGTCGAACCGGATGACCGGGAAGCGCCGGGCCACGGCGAGGATCGTCTGGATGACCTGCTCGCGGACGTCGGCCCGGCTGAAGTCCAGCTGCGCGGTGTCGTTCCAGGGGAAGCTGGTGCCGTCGTTGCCGTGGTAGATGTAGTGGCGCTCGCCGGACCAGCGGTCGCGGCGCTCGAATACCACGGCGGCATCGCTGTTGTCCCAGTAGTGGTCCTCGATCCGGACCTCGACCCGGTCGTCGTCGCCCAGGTTGCCGCCGCCGAACGTGTAGCCGGGGTAGGGAGGCTCGGGCACCGACAGGAACCACTCCGGGTGCTCCGTGACCCAGTGTGAGTCGATGCCCATGTGGTTGGGCACCATGTCCGAGGCGAGCCGGATCCCGCGCGTCCAGGCGCGGTGGCGCAGGTTGGCCCACGCGTCCTCGCCGCCCAGGTCGCCGGCGATCCGGTAGTCGTCGAGCGAGTACGCGGACGCTGCCGCATCGGGGTTGCCGCGCCAGGCCTTGATCCGCTGGGAGGCCCGGCTGCGCTCCCACAGTCCGATCAGCCACAGCCCCGTGATCCCCCATCGGGCCAGCCGGTCCAGCTCCTCGTCGGGGATGGCGTCGAGGGTCCGGATGTCGCGCTGGTGCCGGCGCGACAGCTGGTCGAGCCAGACGTGGGTGCTCTTGGCGATCACGACGAGGCGCGGCATCCAGGCCGAATCGGACGAGAACCGCTCGGGCTCGGCGTCGAGGCCCGAGAGATCCGGCGCCTCGCCGCCCCCGCCGTCGCCGAACCCGCCACCGAAGCGGAGATGCAGCCCGCGCTCCTCCTCGGCCATCACGTCGAGGGTCAGCAGCATCCGGTCGAGCAGCTCGTCGAGCGTGTCACCCAGCAGGCCACGCCAGTTGTCGCGGATGTAGCGAAGCTGGCCGGCGAGCGAGGTCGGGTGGGCACGTGCCGGCGCCCGAAGCAGCGCGACCAGCGTCTCGCCCTTGGGCCCGATCGGTGCCAGGCCCGCCTGGTAGGCCTCGAGCGCGGCCAGGACCTCGGTCCTTGGTTTCGCGGGCAGCGGGCTGTCGTCCACGAGGTCCCACAGCGGGCGTGCCGCCGGGTTCTCGTTGGCGATCCGGACCAGCAGCAGCTCCTCGAGCCGGACCGGCCCGGCGGCGCCCCCGACGTCCGGGAACTCCTCCCCAACGGCGTCGAGCAGGCGGTCGAGCACTTTCGCGCCGACGTCGCGTCCGACCTGATCCCCGGTCGCGTCCATGGCCGACGGCGGCACCAGCTCGGCCGCGCGGGCGACCAGCAGGTGGAAGACCTCGTGAAGCAGCTCGAGCGCCGCGAGCTCGCCCGCCTGGGCGCTGGGCTCGCCGGCGCGCCGCGTGGCGTTGACGGCCATCGTGACCCGGCGTGCAGCCGCGATGTTGGCCGCGAGGCGGGCTGTGGGCGTCGCTGCCCCCGCGATCGTCTCGAGCTTGAATCGTCCTCGGGCGGTTCGAGAGATTGGAAGGGCTCGCATCACAAGCAGTGTCTCACCTCGAGGCCAGGCTGCGCTTCGGGCGCCGCCGGTCGGGCCAGAGAGAAGCGGTCAAGCGTCGCCATCGGCCGGGCGCGGCTCGAGGATGTCCGCGATGCCGCGCAACGGGATCGTCAGCCAGTCCGGCCGGGCGCTGAGCTCGTACTGGAGCTCGTAGGCCGCCTTCTGGAGGAGGAGCACATCGAGCAGGATCACGCGTGCCTCGTCGGTCGCGGGCAGGATGCCGGTGGCATCGGTCTCCCGGAAGTAGCCGCGCAGGAACGCAGCCGCAGACTCGACGTACCAGGCCTCCGCCCAGGCATCGAGCGCCGACCGCTGCGGCTCGCCGCGGACCACCAGCGCACCGACCGCCGCGTAATGGAGCGAGCGGATCATCCCGGCCACGTCGGTCAGCGCCGGCCGCAGCAGCCGGCGCTGGCTGATCGCCTGGAGCGGCTGGCCCTCGAAGTCGGTGATCATCAGGTCGTCGGCCGTGACCAGCACCTGCTCGGCATGGAAGTCACCGTGGCAGCGGATGCGCAGGCCGCCGATGCGGGTCTCGAGCAGCCGCCGCAGATGCTCATCGACGTAGGCGCCGCGCTCCAGCACGACCTCCGCCTGGGCATGGACCGGCCCCGGCAGCCCCGAGGCCCGGTCGTGCAGCTGGCGTAGCGCCTGACCGGTGCTGGCGCGGACGGACTGGTACAGGGAGCGCTGGTGGAACGGTGACATGGGCTCGGGAGCGAAGGCCCGGTCCTTGTCGGGCATCGCCAATGCCCGGTGCAGCTCGCCCGTTCGCCGGCCGAGCAGCTCGGCGGTCGCGACGAACGAGCCCACCAGCGGAGCCAGCTGGCTGGCGTCGCTGGCCTCGCGGCTGCGGGCGACGATCGCCTTGACGGTTCGGTCGATCTTCGGGGCGTCCACGCCCAGCCCGACCGCGGTCTCGAGATAGCCCTCGACGGCGCTCCGGGCGACATCGAACGCGTCGCCGCGGTTGCTGACATACGCCTGGAGGATCGCCGCCGACGCCACGCTCTTCTTGGTCCGGTACTCGAGCCAGCCGCCCATCGCGGGCGCATGGCGGAACGCCCGCTGGGTCAGCACGCGGCCCATCTCGATCTCGGGGTTCTCGGTCGGCTCGACCACGCGGTACAGCTTCAGGATGCCGGTGTCCCCCCACAACACCGAGGTGTTGCTCTGCTCGGCGCGGAGCGCCTCCACGACCGGTGTCGCGCCGGGCGGACCTGCCACCTCGGCCGTGGCTCCGGTGGGCTTGCCGACCAGCTCGCCCGCCCGTCCGGCGATGCGCCGCCTGCCGGTCAGCAGGCCGACCAGCGCGCGCACGAAGGCCGGATCACCCGCCGCATCCACCAGGAACCCGGCCGGCTGGTGATCCCCCACGAGACGGGCGATCAGCCCGCCGTGTTCCGGCTCGGTCGCGGATGGATCGAGGATGGAGACCGGGATGCTGTAGGTCTCCGGCTCGCCGTCCGAGTAGGTCACCTCGAACAGCAGCAGGCCCAGGGTCCGCTCGTGCCCCGGGATCGGGAGCACGTCAGCGATCTTCGAGCTTCGGATCCGGCGACCGCGCCCGCGGAACCAGCGGCGATCGACGATCCAGCCGACGAGCGTGCTCGAGAGCTCCTTGGATCGCTCCGGGCCGGTGAGATCGGCGAGCGACTCCGGCCGCTCCAGCGTCGCCGTGGTCCGGCGGTGCACCTCGCCCGGGACGACGGCGCCGGGTCGCAGCTGGAACCAGTAGAAGGAGTGCGGGCCCATGGTCAGCGGGTACGACGAGCCCTCGATCGGCGGGAACTCGACCGAGCCGAACAGCTCCACCGGGACCATCCCCGCAAACTCGCTCAGATCGAGCGACGTCCATTGCACATAGCGCGACAGGTTGGCCACGATCAGCAGCGTCTCGTCCTGGTAGCGGCGCACGAAGGCGAGCACCTTGCGGTTCTCCGGGCTCAGGATCTCGATCGACCCGCGACCGAACGCCGGGTGCCGTTTGCGCAGCGCGATCAGCCGGCGCATCCACCACAGCAGCGAATGCGGGTTGGCCTGCTGGGCCTCGACGTTGACCGCCTCGTGGTGGTACTCGGGGTCCACGATGGGGGGCAGGTACAGCCGCTGGCGGTTGGCGGTCGAGAAGCCGGCGTTGCGATCGGGGCTCCACTGCATCGGCGTCCGGACGCCGTTGCGATCGCCCAGGTAGACGTTGTCGCCCATGCCGATCTCGTCGCCGTAGTAGATGACCGGTGTCCCGGGCAGCGAGAACAGGAGCCCGTTCATGAGCTCGATCCGGCGCCGGTTGTTGCCCAGCAGGGGGGCGAGGCGGCGCCGGATGCCGAGGTTGATGCGCGCCTGCGGATCGCTGGCATAGGCGCGGTACATGAAGTCCCGCTCCTCGTCGGTGACCATCTCGAGGGTCAGCTCGTCGTGGTTGCGTAGGAACATGGCCCATTGCGCGATGTCCGGGATGGCCGGCGTCTGGTCGAGGATGTCCAGGATCGGGAACCGGTCCTCCATCCGGATCGACATGAACAGCCGGGGCATCACCGGGAAGTGGAACGCCATGTGGCACTCGGGCCGATCCTCGGTGCCCAGGTACTCGACGGCGTCCTCCGGCCACTGGTTGGCTTCGGCGAGCAGCATCCGATCGCCGTAGCGCTCGTCCACGTGATGCCGGAGATCGGCCAGGAAGGCATGCGTCTCGGGCAGGTTCTCGCCGTTCGTGCCTTCGCGCTCGTAGAGGTATGGGATCGCGTCGAGGCGAACGCCGTCGATGCCCATCTCCAGCCAGAAGTCGAGCGTCTGGATGACGGCCTCGCGGACGCGCGGGTTGTCGAAGTTGAGGTCCGGCTGGTGACTGAAGAAGCGGTGCCAGTAGTACGCGCCGGCCACCGGGTCCCACGTCCAGTTCGACGTCTCGTAGTCCTTGAAGATGATCCGGGCGTCCGCGTACTGCTCGGCCGTGTCCGACCACACGTAGAAGTCGCGCCACGCGCTCCCGGGTGGCGCGTGACGGGCGCGCTGGAACCACGGGTGCTGGTCCGACGTGTGGTTGCAGACGAGCTCGGTGATCACCCGCAGTCCGCGGCGGTGGGCCTCACGTACGAAGACACGCACGTCGCGCAGGGTTCCGTAGTCCGGGTTGACCGCGCGGAAGTCGGCGATGTCGTACCCGTCGTCGCGACCGGGTGACGGGTAGAACGGCAGGAGCCAGATGGCCGTGATCCCGAGGTCCGCGAGGTAGTCGAGCTTGGCCGTCAGCCCCTCGAAGTCGCCCATCCCGTTCGCATCGCTGTCGAGGAAGGCGCGCACGTGGAGCTCGTAGATGATGGCGTCCTTGTACCACTGCGGGTCGCGCGGGAGGCTGCGAGGTGCCGGGCGGCCGGGGTGTGGTTGGATACGGTTCACCGATCGACGATGCTCGAGTGCGCGGTTCAGGTCACGCGCGGGGGACTGGGTGGAATCCACCGTATGCGGCGGTGGTGGCGGCTGTCAACGCGACGGGCCGCCGCGCGGATCAGGTCGATAAGCGTGCGGCTCCCCGGTCCGGCAGCGGGACGGGCGCGGTCATCGCTCGTCCGGCGTCGACCCGCTCGACCGCCCGCCGGAGCAGCTCCAGCGCGGCCGGGTCGAACTCGTAGCTCCATTCGCGCAGCCGCTCCGGGCGTGCGAAGCGCGTCTCGAGCCCGAGTGCCATCGCCTCGCGCGACAGCAGCACCAGGTCTGCCTCGCGATCCACCTGGTCGAGCTCGGACTCCGTGTGGGCGACCGCGGGGATGATCTCGACGCCCGTGGCGCCGGCCGCCTCGAGCACCTCCGCGATGTTCTCGACGCCGCGTTGGGAGCCGCACACGAGCCCGACCCTGGATCCCGCCGGCAGGGCGCCGACCTCGTGGACCAGATCGATGTAGCCGGCGCCCACCAGCATCGCGACCAGCGGCAGGCGCCCATTCACGAACGCCTGCGCCTCGTCGGCGTGGAAGGTCGTCGTCGCGACGAGGTCGTAGTGATAGCGATCGAGCCGATCGGGGATCTCTTCGAGCAGCACGCCCGCGGCGGCGACGCGATCGGGGAACGCCTCGACGATCCGCTCGGCATCGAAGGTCGCGTCGGCCGTCGTGCACTCCGCGAACAGCACGTGGACCAGGAGGCCCGGGTGGCGGCGTCCGGACGCCGCGGTGAACGTGGCCTGGGCGACGTCATCCGGCGTGAACCCCATCTGGGCCGCCCTACGCAGCGTCTCGGCGACGATCCCGGCCAGCGTGTCGGAGCCACGCCGCACGGGTGGGCGATCCACCACGCGCGTGCCGGCGCCATGGCGTCCGATGACGTAGCCGGCCTCGGCCAGCCGTCGATAGACCGCGCGGATCGTGTTCGGATTGACCCGCATCGCGGCCCCCAGCTCACGCACCGGCGGGAGGCGGGTGCCCGGCTGGAGCCGTCCGGAGTCGATCTGGTAGGCCAGCTGCCAGTAGATCTGGGTCGAGATCGGGACGTCGGAATCGCGCTCGATGTCGAGGTGGTGGTCGGACGAAGACCCAGTCGCTTGGGGCCGATTGTCGTCCTCGTCTGGGCCGTTCCGCCTACTTGACATAGTGCACTAGTCCAACTATCGTGGCCCTTGGCCTAGCTGACTATACCAACCCGCAGGTCATCAAGAAAACGAGCTTCCCATGGAACTGATCCTGATCCTCGTGCTCCTGTCCCTGTTCGCGGTCACCGCGCTCAACCTGGGCGTCGATTCTCGCGACGGGTCCCCGGACTCCCGACGCTCCATCTATCCGACGGGCCTTCGCTGATCCGGCTCACTGCATACCGGGGCGCCGACCCGCCCTCCTTCCGGCGCCCCACCCCCCTCGACCCCCGGCTCAACCCCGGGGGTCGTCGGCGTCCGGCGGCGGCTGGCCCACCTCGCTGAGCGCGTGCCGGTAGATCGTCTCACCGTCGATGCCGAGCGCCGGCGACCGGAGCGTGGCGAGATCCGCGACCAGGCGGCGCTCGAGGCGCCCGGGCTCGAGCTCGTCCACGATCCGGGCGGCCCGGGCGGCGGCGCGCAGCACCTGCCGCGTCTCGGTGCGTGACGGGTCGTCCCAGTACCAGCCATCCGAGGCGAACATCGCGAGTCTCCAGCGCTGCGCCTCGAGCAGCGCGAGCAGGCGCTGGTGGTCGCGCGGCCGGGCCGTGGAGCCGAGCGTCTCGGTGGCGAACGCATGGGCCGGCATGGCATCGACGACGACGTCCACGTAGCGGTCCCGAGCCTCCCAGATGTCGTCGAGGCCGCGGATGTCGCGGGCCAGCCGGTCGGTGGTGGCATCGATCGCGCCGGCCAGGCGATCCAGGGCGCCCCGCAGCGGTCCCTTCCAGCGGCCGTCCGGGACGTCAGCACACTCCGCGTACCAGCGCAGCACGCCGTGGTGGCAGCTCCACGACGATCGCTCGCGGATCTCGATCTCCGGATGGGGTTGATCGTGGCGCTCGACGACCGCGGTCGCGAGGTCCACCACATCGAACCCCCGATCGGGTGTGCTCGCATCGGGCGTGACGAGCCGCTCGAGGAACAGGTCGCGGAACGACTGGTGGTGTCCGTAGAGCTCGCCGTCGCTGGCGATCACGAGGATCGGCGGGTCGCCGTTGGGGAGCGGCGCGCCCATTCGCGGCGCGACTCGCTCGCGGGCGAATCGGTCGGCGTCCGCGGTCGCGGCGGGCTCGAACGAGACGGCGGCCGACAGGTCCGCGTCGTAGAACACGGCCGTGATGTGCCGGCCGGCGCCCAGGTCCACGCGGTAGGCC
>Ga0307440_1000520_pt1 | contig 18954 bp, 19 predicted proteins | sample SalMarWE160410MG_FD_202150 | JGI IMG/M metagenome (GOLD analysis project Ga0307440, IMG submission 202150) | Salt marsh sediment microbial communities from the Plum Island Ecosystem LTER, Massachusetts, United States - WE1604-10 | ecosystem: Environmental > Aquatic > Marine > Intertidal zone >... | reverse complement strand
CGCGCGGGCACCCGTCTCAGAGTGGTGGCCCAGAGCTTCCGAATCCCTAGACCGCAAGCCGCCGGCGCACCAGCGGCCGCCCGTCCGCGAGGAAGAAGACCGCCAGGAAGGCGGCAAGGAGGGCGGTACCCACAACCAGCCCGTTGAGGGCCAGCTGGTCTACCAGCAAACGGCTTGCACCGTAAAGGCCGAGCCCCAGGGCGACATAACTGGCCGCGCGCCTCACCTTGTAGGGCACCGGGTAGTACCTGCGCCCCAGCAGATAGGACAGGGTGACCATGCTCGCGTAACAGGCGAGGCGGGCCCAGGCCGCGCCCATATAGCCGTAGATGGGTACCAGCCAGAACAGCAGCCCGACGGTTATGCACGAGCCGGCGAGGGTCACCCAGGCCCCCATCAGGGTGCGGTCCGTGAGCTTGTACCAGATGGACAGGTTGATGTAGACGCCCAGCAGGAGGTTGGCGAGCAGGAGGATCGGCACGATGTGCAGCCCGACCCGATACGGAGCGCCCACGAAGTACTTGAAAAGCCCCAGGTAGAGCGTGACCAGCAGAAAGATGAACACGCAGAAGATCACGAAGTAGTTCAGAACCGTCGCGTAGGTCTCGCGGGCGTCGTGCTGCCTGGCGTATGAGAAGAAGAAAGGCTCGCCGGCGTAGCGGAATGCCTGGATGAAGAGGGTCATCAGGATCGACAGCTTGTAGCAGGCGCTGTAGATGCCGAGCTGCTCCATGTTGGTGTGAAAGTCGTAGGGCAGCAGATACTTGAGGGCCGGTCGGTCGAGCATGTCGTTGATGATGCCGCCGAATCCGATGATGACCATGGGTAGGGAGTAGCGGATCAGGCGCCCAAACAGGACACGGTCGAAACCGGCAGTCACCCCCCGGAAAAGGGGTGTCAGAAGCAGGATTTTGAAGGCGCTCGCGGCAAGGTTGGCAATGAAGACGTAGCCTATCCCGATGGCCGGTACCCACAGATGCCCGAAGAACGAATCCGGGGCCGCGTGGTAGGCCCTTCGGCACCAGACGATGAAGAAGAGGTTCAAGGCTACGTTGACCCCAATCTCCAGAAGCTTCACCAGGGCAAAGCGTCCCGCCCGGTCCTCCGCCCGCAGCCGCGCGAACGCCAAGGCGCCGATTGAGTCGAGCGAGACGATGCCGGCGGCCCACCAGATGTACTCCGGGTGCTGCGGGTGCTGCAGCAGGTCCGCGATGGGCTGACGGAATAGAAATGCGGCGGTAAAGAAGATGGAGTTGGACAGGAGCAGGAAGCGCAGCGCAGTCGCGAAGACCACCTCAGGCGGACTGCCCCCGTCGTCCCGGAAGCGGAAGTAGCCCGTCTCCAGCCCGAACACCAGCAGCACCGCCAGAAAGCCCATATAGGCATAGAACTCGGCGATGATGCCGTACTCCGCCGGCGCAAAGGTATAGGTGAGCAGCGGGACCAGGAGGTAGTTTAAGAGCCGCCCGAGCACACTGCTGACGCCGTAGACGGCGGTTTGGGAGGCAAGTCGCCTTAAGGGGTTCACGCTCCGCCTGCGGTGTGCAACCGGTTCATGGCCTTCTGGAAATGGCCTGTGATCAGGTCCGGCAGCGACAGCGCTGCGTCCCCGAGGGCATCCAGGAGACGCTCCTCGTCTTCCCGGGATGCCCGGCTCAGGACGTAGCCCACCACCGCCTGCCGATCGCGGGGGCGATCGATACCGATGCGCAGCCGCCAGAAGTCTCTGGTGCCCAGCAGGCTGATAATGTCCCGCAGGCCGTTGTGTCCGGCGTGACCGCCGCCCTCCTTGAGGCGCGCGATACCCACGGGAAGGTCAAGCTCGTCGTGGGCCACCAGCATCTCCCCCGGCGCGATGTCGAAGTACCGCAGGACGGCAGCGACCGACCGGCCGCTTTGGTTCATATAGGTGGTCGGCTTGAGTAAACGCAGATCACCGCCGCCGGCCGAGGCACGGCAGAGCATGCCGTGGAGCTTGCCCTCGGAGCGAAACTGGCAACCATTCCGCGCGGCCAGGGCGTCCACAAACCAAAAACCAACATTGTGGCGGGTCAGGGCGTACTCGGGGCCGGGGTTTCCCAGGCCGACAATGAGACGTATCCCCTGGCGGGCCATGGAGCTAGAGAGGCCCCCAGGTTCCAGCCCCCAGCCGCCAGTGAAATTGGGCAAATGACTCGAGCTCTGAACAGGGCATCGCCTCGATCGGGTGGCCTTCGGCCCTAGGACCTTGCAGCCGCACGACGGCTTGCGATCTAAGATCAGGCGCCGGCGGCGCCCTTACCGAAACCACCAAGGCACGCCGCACAAGCATTGCCCGCGGCGGGTCCACGACCCGCCGCGGGCATCATCGGATCAGGACGAAGCGGGAGTCTCTCCCCCTGCACCAGCCTCCCCGCCGCCCTCGTCCTCCGGACCGCCCACGTGACCACCGTGGAGGATAACGACCGGCAGATCCGGGTCCGGGGCGTGGGCCAGCGCCACCCCGGCCGGCATCGGTATCTCGGACAGATGCACGATGTCGCCGATGCTCATCTCAGCCATGTCGATGGCGATGAACTCCGGCAGGTCTTTCGGCAAACAGGTAATCTCGATCTCAGTAATGTTATGGGAGACCGACCCGCCTATCTTCACCCCTGTCGCGGTGCCCTCGTTCAGGAAGTGCAGGGGCACCATCATCCGGATCTTCTCGTCCGCGCTCACCCGCTGGAAGTCCACGTGCTGGACGAAAGGCTTGGCAGGGTGGCGCTGCAGATCCTTGAGGACCACCTTCGCCGCCCTGTCCCCAACCTTCAGGTCCAGCACGTGGGAGTAGAAGGCTTCTTCGTCCAGATGACGGACCAGGTCGTTGTGGACCAGGGTGATCATCTCCGGCCCCTCATGCCCCCCGTAGACAATGGCTGGAACCAGCCCCTGGCGGCGCAGGCGGCGGCTCGCACCCTTCCCTGCCTCCGCGCGCGGGCTTGCCTCAATCTCAAAGCTTACGCTCATCTCTACATTCTCCTCTCGGACTCTCAACACAGGTGCCGCCGACCCGCGACCAGGCCTGCGGCACTAAGCACAGCAGCTAACGGCCACGGCGCCACCTTCGTACGGTCTCCTGTGCGGACCTTTCACGGCGCTGCCTGCCGTCTTGGGGCATGGTCCGCGCAGCGGACCCTACCAGAAACGGTCTCGGAATCTCTCCACGATATCTAGTCAACGAAGAGGGAGCTGACGGACTCCTCGTTGGATACCCGGCGCATCGTCTCCGCCAGAAGCTGACCAATGCTCAGCTGGCGAATGCGGCTGCAGGACCGGGCCTGCGCGCGCAGCGGAATGGTGTTGGTTACAACCAGCTCATCCAGCTCAGAGGCGGCGATATTCGCCACCGCGGGACCGGAAAGGACCGCGTGCGTGCAATAGGCGACAACCTTCTTGGCGCCGTGCGACTTGAGGGCAGCCGCCGCCTGACAAAGGGTGCCGGCGGTATCCACCAGGTCGTCGATGAGCACGCAGGATCGCCCCTCGACGTCCCCGATGATGTTCATCACCTTCGCCTCGTTGGCCCGCGGCCGCCGCTTGTCGATGATCGCCAGGTCCGCGTCATCGAGGCGCTTGGCCAACGCGCGAGCGCGCACCACACCCCCGACGTCCGGGGAGATCACCATGAGGTCGGGATACTTCTGGCGCCACACGTCCCCAAGCAGGATGGGCGACGCGTAGACATTGTCCACGGGGATATCGAAGAACCCCTGGATCTGATCCGCGTGCAGGTCCACAGTGAGCACGCGATCGGCGCCCGACTGACCGATCATCTTGGCCACCAGCCGCGCGGTGATCGGCACCCGGGCGGAGCGGGGCCGACGATCCTGACGGGCATAGCCGAAATACGGGATGACGGCCGTGACGCGCTTGGCGGAGGCCCACCGCAACGCATCTATCATCACCAACAGCTCCATCAGGTTGTCGTTGGTGGGCGCGCAGGTGGGCTGGACAACGAAGACGTCCCGGCCTCGGACGTTCTCCTGGATCTCAGTCATCACCTCGCCATCGCTGAACTGCCCGACCACGGCCTTGCCGAGGGGAAGACTGAGGTGAGACGCGATCTCCGCCGCGAGATCCGGATTGGCGTTCCCGGAGAACACCATCATCTGGGTGGCGGGCACGGACGTTCTCTCCGTCAGCTCGGTCGTCACGGACATAGCATCGCAGCTCCCGCTCCAGTCCCCTCCGCCAAGGACCGCCAACCCAGAGCGGAGGTCTGGTGTTCTACCGACGGACCAATCCCCAGCATCGAGCTCTGCCGTCGCAGGGCTGAGGATCCGGTCGATGGCTGGGGCGCCAGGATTCGAACCTGGGAATGCTGGGATCAAAACCCAGTGCCTTAACCGCTTGGCGACGCCCCAGTGAAACCTCAGCTAGGCGCCCGCTCCAACAGGGGCGAGCGGTTCATACCGCGTGCGATGAAACAGTCGAAGCGCGGCTGCGCCTTCTGATACGCGGCACTGGCCTCGTCAGCTGTCGGGAAGGCGGCAAAGACGCAGCCGCCGGTACCGGTCAATCGTGCCCGACCAACCCCCGCGAGCCAATCCAATGCCTCCGCCACCGCCTGGTAGCGCCCGCGCGCCACCGGCACGCAGTCATTCCGGTCATCGCCAGCAAGAAAGTCGGCAATTGTGATCGGGAGTGAATTTCTTGTCAAATCAGGGTCGGAAAAGACTGCGGCGGTCGATACGTGACAGGCGGGGATCAGCACCAGGTACCAGGACTCCGGCAGGTCCAGGGGAACCAGATCTTCGCCGACCCCCTCCCCCCACGCGGCCAGACCGCGCACGAACACGGGGACGTCCGCCCCGAGCGCAAGCCCGAGGCGCATGAGCCCCCCCTCGGAAAGCCGGGTGCCCCAGATCCGGTTAAGGGCCACCAGGGTTGTGGCAGCATCCGAGCTGCCTCCCCCCAGACCGCCCCCCATGGGCAACTCCTTCTCGATCCAGATGTCGGCCCCTAACGGGCAGCGGGCGTGGTCCTTAAGGAGCTTCGCGGCCCGGACTACCAGATCGGCCTCCGGAGGCACCCCGGGAACATCGGAGACACGTCTGACAAGGCCGTCGGTCCGCGGCTCGTAGAACAACCGGTCCACCCGGTCGATGAACTGGAAGACGGTCTGCAGGCGATGGTATCCGTCAGGACGCCGGCCGAGCACCCGCAGCATCAGATTGAGCTTCGCGGGTGCCGGCCAAGCGGCATCCGCGCCCCTCCCCTGCATCAAGGCTGCGCGTCTGACTTGGTCACCCGGTGACGACTGATTACCTTGAGGAGGTACTGATTATCGGGGCTCGCGGCCAAGGCCTTATTCCAAACCGCCTTTGCCTCCTCGTGCTTCCCCAGCGACCAAAGCACCTCACCCAGGTGGGCCGCAATCTCGCCGTCGGGCATCTTTGCATTGGCTTGGCGCAGATACTTGAGGGCCTCTTCTTTGTGGCCCAACCGGTATTGCACCCAACCCATGCTGTCCAGGACCGCGGCATCGTCCGGCTTGAGCGCAAGGGCCCGCTTGATGTAAGACAGGGCCTCCTGATAGCGGTTCGTCCGATCGGCCAAGGAGTACCCCAGGGCGTTGAGGGCGTCCGCGTGCTTGGGATCCTTTGCGATGATTGCCTTGAGATCCCGCTCCAGGATATCCATCCGATCGATTGCCACCGCCTGGAGGGCGCGCGCGTAGAGGAGGTCCGTGTTGCCCGGATGGGAGGCCAGGGCCTGGTTGTAGACCTGCATCGCCTGCTGCGGCTGGTTGACGTCACGCAGGATCTCACCCTCCACCAAGTAGAGACTCACGGCATTGTCCGGATACTGATCGCGCAGCTGCTGCAGGATTTCCCGCGCGCGGCCCACATTGCCCAGCTCCGCCCGTACCCGAGCGATCCGAACCTGCGCATCCAGGGCATGCTCCCCCTCGACCCGGCCATACCAGGAGACAGCCGTCTCGAGATTCTTGGCAAGCTCCTCGACCTGGCCCAAGTAGTAAGCCGCATCCCCTTGGCGCTGTCCGGTGTCCCGAAGTCGGGTGAAGTAATCGCGGGCGGCCGCCAAGTCGTCCAGCTGCAGCGAGAGCACGCCGAGGGCAAACAGCACATCGGGCTCCTTCGGCTTGTCGCGCAGGAGGTACTCGAACACGTTACGCGCGTGCGAGAAGTCCCGACTCTCGACGAGGAGCTGGGCGTATAGCAGGCGAAGCGCATGATCGTTCGGGTCCTTCGCCAGCGAAGCTTCAAGGATCTCGCGTGCCTGATCGTTCTTTCCCTGGGCCACCAGCACCCGCACCAGCAGGGCGCGCGGCTCGGTCCACCCCGGGCGCAGCTTCGACGCACGGCGCGCCGCCTCCGCCGCATCGTCGTAATGTTGCTCTCCCGCCGCCACCACGGCGGTCGCGAACCAGGCGTCCGCATTGTCCGGTGCATGCGCCGTCAGCGCCTTCATCACCGCGAGGCGCCGCGCGGGATCAGGCAGCTTCGACACGATGCTCGCGGCCTGCATATAGCCGTTCCGCCCTTCGTGGCCAGCCAGCGAGATGACCCGCTGCAAGTGATCCAGGGCGCCGGGGACGTCATTTGCCCGGAGGCGGGCGTAGGCGGCAATCTGATGGGCCGCCAGGGAGTCAGGGGCAAGCTTCAACCAGACGTCGAGGGCCCGCTGCACGGCATCGGGGTCTCCCAACGCCAGGGCCGCGTGCGTGGCGAGCTCGGCCAGCTCCGGCGCCGCTGCCAGCCGGGCCGCCTGCAGGAAGTGGGTGTAGGCCATCCGCTGGTCGCCGCGTTGGGCGGCAATCTGTCCCACCAGGACGGCATAGACCAAATCAGGTGTCAGCGCCTTGGCGGGCTTCTTCGGGGCAGGGCCCGGTCCGGGCGATGCCTTGGGGATACCCCGCCCCACGGATTTCTTCGCGGTCGCCGGAGGGTCCGCGGCCGGGCTGCCTCCCCCCAGTGCCAGTGCCAGGGAGCCCCCAAGGAGAAGCGCTGCGAAACGCGACAAGCGGGACATGTTACGCGACGGTGAAAGAACAGCTGAAGGATTAACTCAAGTATAACCGGGTAGGGCTAGGGACTAAAATCATTCCGGGCCAGGCTGTCCTTAGTCCGCACCGCCGACATGGCTTGCATCTACCGCGCTGATGAAAAACAATAAAAAGGTCAACCTAACACAGTGCAGAGCAATGGCGATTCTGGTCCTAGGGCTCAACCACAAGTCCGCACCGGTTGAGGTGCGTGAGCGTATCTCATTCGGCCCGGACATCCTTGTCGGTGCCCTCAGGAGCCTCACAGAGCACGCCGAGGTTGGGGAGGGCGTCATCCTCTCTACCTGTAACCGGACTGAAATCTACTGCGCCGTAAGCGGCTCGGGAGAATCACCGGTCGTCCCTTGGCTCGGGCGATTTCACGGCCTGGACCCGGACCGCCTCGCGCCCTACCTTTACACCTACCTGGACCGCAATGCCGTTTCGCACCTGCTCCGAGTCGCCTGCGGGCTGGACTCGATGGTCCTCGGCGAGCCGCAGATCCTGGGCCAGGTGAAGACTGCCTTCCAGGCTGCCCGCGACAGCGGGGCCACAGGCAAGCTGCTCGGCCGACTCTTCCAGCACGCATTTTCCGTTGCCAAACAGGTGCGGACGGATACTGCAATAGGCAATAGCCCGGTCTCCGTGGCGTTTGCCGCCGTCAGCCTGGCACGCCAGATCTTTAGCGACCTCTCCGATCAGACCGCCCTCCTCATCGGCGCGGGGGAGACCATCGAGCTGGTCGCTCGTCACCTGCACCAGCAAGGGGTCGGCCGCATCATCGTCGCCAACCGGACCGTGGAACGTGCTCACGAGCTGGCGGAGCAGTTTGACGGTCAAGCGATCGCCCTGACCGAGCTTCCCAAGCACCTGCCCGAGGCCGACATCCTCATGTCGTCCACTGCGAGCCCGCTTCCGGTGCTCGGCAAGGGCGCGGTCGAGAGCGCATTGAAGCGCCGTAAGCATCGACCCATCTTCATGGTGGACATCGCCGTGCCACGGGATATAGAGCCCGAGGTAGCGGAGCTCAATGACGTCTACCTGTACACGGTCGACGACCTGCAGGGAGTGGTCGAGGAAGGCTTGCGCTCCCGGCAGGCGGCCGCAGAGGCGGCCCATGAGATCGTGGCCTTTCACACCGAGGAATTCATGGCGTGGCTGCGCTCACTGGACGCGGTCACCCTCATCCAGGACTACCGCCGCTGCGCAGAGCTGGTACGCGATGAGCTCGTCGCGCGGGCCCTCCGTCAGCTCAACTCTGGGAAGGCACCGGAAGAGGTCATCGGCTTCCTCGCACATACCCTGACCAACAAGCTGCTGCACGCCCCCAGCGAGCGTATGCGACAGGCCGGCCGGGATGGCCGCTCGGAGATACTCGTGGCGGCCAACGAGCTGTTCCAGCTGTCCAGGAGCGCCGAATCGCGGTCGTGAACCCCTCCATTCGGGATAAGCTGGAGCGGGTATCCGAGCGCTTCAGCGAGATCACCGCCCTGTTGGCGGACGCGGAGACCCAAAGCGATCCGCGACGTTTCCGCGACCTGGGGCGTGAGTATGCCCAGATCGAATCCCTGGTTGAGAGCTATCGGCGATACAGAGAGATCGAAGACCAGATCGCGGGCGCGGAGGAGATGCTATCCGACCCCGAAATGGCGATCCTCGCCCGGGAGGAGATCGCCGTCGCCCGTGTACGGCGTGACCACTTGGAGCCGGAGATCCAGCGGCTCCTGGTCCCTCCGGATCCCAACGACCAGCGCAATGTCTTCCTGGAGGTTCGGGCCGGCACCGGCGGTGCCGAGGCGGCCCTGTTCGCCGCCGACCTCGCGCGCATGTACATACGGTACGGCGAAGAGCGGGGTTGGCGGGTCGAGACGATCAGCAACAGCGAGGGTGAGCTGGGGGGCTACAAGGAGCTCGTGCTCCGCATCACCGGGGAGGAGGTGTACTCTCACCTCAAGTTCGAGGCGGGGACCCACCGAGTCCAGCGCGTCCCGGAGACCGAGTCCCAGGGCCGAATCCACACCTCGGCCTGTACCGTTGCAGTCCTCCCGGAGGTCGAGGCGATCGACGAGGTGGACATCAACCCCGGCGAGCTGCGTATCGACACCTACCGTTCGTCCGGGGCCGGCGGGCAGCACGTCAACAAGACGGACTCGGCCGTGCGGATCACCCACCTGCCCTCCGGCATCGTCGTCGAGTGTCAGGACGAGCGCTCCCAACACAAGAACAAGGCCCGCGCCATGTCCCTGCTGCAGGCCAAGCTGCTGTCCCAGGCCCAGGACGCGCAGACCTCGGAGCAGGCCAAGTCCCGGCGGCTTCAGGTCGGAAGCGGCGACCGCTCGGAGCGGATTCGCACATACAACTTCCCCCAGAATCGGGTCACTGACCACCGCATAAATCTCACCCTATACAAGCTCGACGACGTGATGCTCGGTCACCTGGACCAGGTGATCGACCCGCTCCTCCAGGAGTACCAGGCGGAGGCGCTGGCCGCCATGATGGCGGAATGAGCCCACCGACACCGGGGCTGTCCTAGCCGGGCCTCAGCCCCGTTGGACCACAGCATCCGCTCCCTGCTGAGCGAAGCGGCTGAGCGCCTCGCCTGCGTCCCGGACGGCTCGCCGCGCCTGGAGGCGGAGCTTCTCCTCGCGGAGGCATCCGGCCTTGCGCGTACCGGGCTCGTCGCCTGGCCGGACGAGCTGGCGGAGCCGGACGCAGCGAACGCATTCTGGGTGCTGGTCAACCGGCGCCGCAGCGGGGAGCCCGTCGCCTACCTCCTGGGCCGCCGGGAATTCTGGTCCCTGGAGCTGCGTGTGACCCCCGACACCCTCATCCCCCGGCCGGAGACCGAGCTCCTGGTGGAGGTTGCCCTGGATCGGCTACCGGCGACCGCGCCGCTGCGGCTGTTGGACGCGGGTACCGGCAGCGGGGCGATTGCCGCGGCCCTCGCCCGCGAGCGGTCGAGCTGGCTGGTGGTCGCCCTGGAGCGGAGCGATGCGGCGGCGCAGGTCGCCCGCGGCAACCTCCAGCGACTTACCGTGGGCAACACGTCAGTGGTACGTGGGGATTGGCTTGCGCCGGTCGGGCCTCGCTCGCTGGACGCGGTGATCAGCAACCCCCCCTACGTGCGAGAGTCCGACCCACATCTCACGCGGGGCGACCTCCGCTTCGAGCCGCGCTGCGCCTTGGTCGGCGGAGAGGACGGACTGGGCGCAATTCGCCGCCTCGCGGCAGAGGCGGCCTTCTGCCTCCGTCCGGATGGATTTCTGGCCTTCGAGCACGGGAACGACCAGGGGCCCGCCGTGCGGCGTATCCTCGCCGAGGGAGGTTACGCGCACATCGAGACCTGCCGTGATCTCGCTGGTCACGAGCGCGTCACCTCCGCCCGTCTACCCTGGCGGCAGGGGACACGAGCCTGTACGCTGAGCCCATGACGGACGATCAACTGCTGCGATACAGCCGCCAGATCATGCTGTCGTCCGTGGGAATCGACGGACAGGAGCGGCTGCTCGCCTCCCGTGTCCTGGTTGTCGGTCTGGGCGGACTCGGGTCCCCGGTCGCCATGTATCTCGCAGCGGCAGGGGTCGGCACCCTGGTGATCGCCGACTTCGACGCGGTGGACCTCTCAAATCTGCAGCGCCAGATCCTCCACACCACTGACCGGATCGGGATGACCAAGGTCGACTCGGCCCGGATCACCCTGCAAGGGCTCAATCCTGGTATCCACATCGAGGGCTACAAGGGCAGCCTCACCGAGGGAACCCTGCCCGGTCTGCTGGCCGATTTGGATTTGGTCGTGGACGCGTCCGACAACTTCGCGACCCGCTTTGCGGTCAATGCGGCCTGTTTCAGTGCCGGGATCCCAATCGTGTCGGGCGCGGCGATCCGCGCCGAGGGTCAGGTGTCAGTCTTCTCCGGCCGAGTCGGCGGCCCCTGCTACCAGTGTCTGTATCCCCGCGACGGCGCGGTGGACGAGACCTGCTCCGCCAACGGGGTGCTCGCACCGCTGGTTGGTATCATCGGCAGCATCCAGGCCACAGAGGCCATCAAGGTGCTCATCGGCGCCGGCGAGCCCCTTTATGGCCGACTGCTCCTCCTCGACGCATTGGCGATGGAGTGGCGGACTGTCCGCCTCCCGCCCGACCCCGGCTGCCCCATCTGCGGCCGGACCAAGAGATGAAACCATACGCCGGCTGGTGTATTGTTGTGAGTTTCCGCCTCTTGCCGGGATACGGCCAAGAGATTACATGCGGTTCGAAGTCAGTCACGACGAGATCAAGAAGGCAAACGTCCCCCACGAGCTCTCCCTAACCAACCTCATCGGCAATCACATCCTCATGGCGGTGGCCGCCGATGGTATCGCCGGGTCGATACCCTGGATCATGGCCGTGATCCCAGTCGTCTCTGTCGGCATCCTCCCGGTGATGGTGACCGTGCTGGTGTTGATCATCATCGAGTCCGATGCCCTCTATCACGCCAACCAGGCGAAGCTGCCGAGCTGGGTCGTCGAGCGCTTCCCGGATGCCGACGTCAGGGTGCTCCCGGACGAGCCGGAGCCCCACTATCAGCTGTGAGCCTGGAAGGTCTTCGCGGGGGATGGTGGCGCGCAGCCCCCCCGCTAGCCCTTACGGATGCACTGATCCCTCCCGCTTTCCCGCGCCTTTTCCTGCCTTACAGCGCGTTGCTCTCACAGTCGATGCTTGGTCAGTCTAAGACCCGCCCGCGGCCGATTGCTTCTTATCTTTCGCAGCCGCGCCCGATTCGAGCTTGACCAGGTAGTTGATCACCTCGATCAGCCGCTCTTTGCTGCCCGCCTGGCCCACGCTGGTGCGGTATTTGCCGTTTACGATGATGGTGGGCACACCGTCGATACCATAGCGCCGCTCCAGCTCCGCTGCTCGACGCACCTCCATGTTTACGTAGAAGGAGTCATAAGCCTTCCGGAACTGTTCCGCATTGATCCCCTGCTCCGCCGCAAACGCGACCAGCTGATCCTCATCGAACAGCGGCCGCTTGTCTATGTGGATCGCCCGAAAGAGGGGCTCGTGGAACTTGTCCAGAACACCCAGCTCCTGGGCAGCAAAGAACGCGCGGGCACCGGGCTTCCAGTTAGGGCCAAGCACTGCAGGCATGCGCCGGAACGCGGCGTCCGCCGGCTTGTTCTTCAGCCATTTCTCCAAATAAGGCTCCAGGTGAAAGCAGTGCGGACAGCCGTACCAAAAGAACTCCAGGACCTCGACCTTTTTCCCGGTGTCCGTGGGCTCCGGTTGACTCAGGCGCGTGTAGTCGGTTCCTTCGTCGAAGGCAAACGCCGGCCCGAGGACTAGAAGCCCAAACAACAGTGTGCAGAATGCTCTCGCGATCATCTCTCTCCTACCTTGCGTGAGTGCGGGGTTCATGACTCATGTGTGAAGACTGTAATCAAACACGAGCCCCAGGAAGATGGCCATTCCCGAGTAATTGTTGTGCAGGAATGCCTTGAAGCAGGCCGTCGGCTCCCGATTGCGAATGAGGTAGAGGTGATAGACCGCAAGCGCCCCAGAAACCGCAAGACCGGCACAGAACCAGCTGCCCCTGGCCGTCAGGTGCCCGATGTAGGCCAGTAGAATCAGGAAGGTCACCTCGAAGACCCCGATGGCCAGCCGGTCGAAGCGACCGAAGAGGATTGCGGTGGACTTGACGCCGATCTTCAGGTCGTCTTCCCGGTCAACCATCGCATACTGCGTGTCGTAGATAAGGGCCCACAGTACAGTCGCGCCGAACAGGAGCCAGCCCGTCTCAGACACCTGGCCCGTGACCGCTGTAAACGCCATGGGCACCGCCCAACCAAACGCAGCGCCGAGAAAGACCTGGGGCAGGTGAGTGTAGCGCTTCATAAAGGGATAAACGATCGCAAGCCCGAGACCCACGACCGACAGCGCGACCGTCTGCCAATTGAGGAGCAAGACCAGGCCGAAGGAGACCAGGCTAAGCACCAGGAAGACCCCCACCGCCTCCTGAGGGCTGACCAGGCCCGCGGCGATGGGACGCCCTCGCGTGCGCGCGACGTGGCTGTCAACGAATCGGTCCGCATAGTCGTTGATTGCACACCCCGCAGAGCGCAAGAGGACGACCCCGGCGAGGAATATCAGGACAACCTGCCAGGGGGGGTTCCCGCTCCCGGCGACCCAGAGGGCCCAGAGGGCTGGCCAAAGGAGGAGGAAGATCCCGATCGGCCGGTCAAGTCGCACCAGTCTGATGTAGCGATCAAGCCGCTCGCGCCAGCCCAGCGGACGGGGCTGACCGATCTTGACCTGGGGAATAGCCATTCGCTGCTGGCCGTCTCGTATCCTGGGATGGACCCGATTGCGGGATGCATGGACGCGGCGCCAGATTATGACACAGGGCGGCGGGGGTGTCGGCAGCACAGAGGCCGCAGTCATGTCCGGCATGCGGGTGCTCACGGCGATCAAAGGCCCAAGAAGACCGGCTCATGGCCCAAGCGGCAGCGGGCCTACACACCGCCGTAGTCCTCCCGCCCCCCCAGCCAGCGGGCAATGAGGGGCTCGGCGTGGTCGGGATGCCGGTCGAGGATCAGGTCCGCCGCCTGCTGGGCGGCCGCGAGCAAGCGCTCGTCCCGCCCCGGGTCGGCGATCCGGAACTGGATCTCGCCGGTCTGCCGCGTGCCTAAGACCTCCCCGGGGCCGCGCATTTCGTAATCCTTGCGGGCGATCCGAAACCCGTCCGTCGTCTCCCGCAGGGTAGCGAGCCGCTCATGGGCTTGCCGAGAAAGCGGGGGGTGATAGAGCAGGACGCAATGGCTCTCCCGGTTACCGCGCCCCACGCGCCCACGCAGCTGGTGGAGCTGAGCAAGCCCGAGTCGCTCCGGGTTCTCGATGATCATCAGACTGGCGTTGGGGACGTCGAGCCCTACTTCGATGACCGTCGTGGCAACCAGCAAATCGACATCTCCCGCGGCAAAGCCGGCCATCACCGCCTCCCGCTCCCCCGCCTTCTGGCGGCCATGCACGAGCCCGACCCGGAGCTTGGGGAGGGCGAGGCTGAGGACCCGGGCCGTGTCCTCCGCTGCCTGGCACTGCAGGACCTCGGACTCCTCGACGAGGGTGCAAACCCAATAGGCCTGGCGCCTCTGGGCGCACGCGTTGCGCACCCGCTCGATGACCTCCGATCGACGGGTATCGGGGACCGCCACAGTGGTCACCGGTGTGCGTCCCGGCGGCAGCTCGTCGATCACCGAGAGGTCGAGGTCTGCGTAAAGGGTCATGGCCAGGGACCGGGGAATGGGCGTGGCGGTCATGATGAGCTGGTGGGGCGCCTGGCCGCTGCGGGTCCCCTTCTCGCGCAGGCGCATGCGCTGGTGTACGCCGAAACGGTGCTGTTCATCGATGATGACAAGCCCCAGGTCGCCAAACGCCACGTCCTCTTGAAACAGGGCATGGGTGCCCACGATCACCGGGACCTGGGCGCCCCCAATCCGGGCCACGAGCTCCGTTCGCTCGCGTCCCTTATGCCGCCCTGTGAGCCACAGTGACTCGATGCCCAGGGGCTCGAGCCAGACACGGAGATTGCGCAGGTGCTGCTCCGACAGGAGCTCGGTCGGGGCCATTAGGACCGCCTGCCGGCCGCACTCCACCGCCTGCAGGGCCGCCAGAACGGCAATCACCGTCTTGCCCGACCCCACGTCCCCCTGGAGCAGCCGGAGCATGGGCCGGGAACGCCCGAGATCCGCGGCTATCTCCTCGGCCACCCGCCGCTGGGCCGAGGTGAGCCTGAACGGGAGATGAGCGAGGAGCCTTCCCCGCAGACGGCCGTCGCCGGGCAGGGACGGCGCCTCCACCTCCTGGATTCGGCGCCGCAGGCGGCGAAGACCAATCTGGTGGGCGACCAGCTCCTCGAACGCGAGGCGCACAAAGGCCGGATGGCGCCGCTCCCGCAGATCCGCGGGCGAGGCCGTTGTGGGCGGTCGGTGGAGGAAGCGCAGGGCCTCTCTGATGGGAGGCAAGCCCAAGGGTCGCAGGACCAGCCCTGGGAGCCACTCGGGCACGACCAGCGCTCCGTGCTCGAGATGTAGCAATGCCTGGTCTGTGAGACCTCGCCAGGAGGACTGCTGCAGGCCCTCCGTAGTTGGATAAATGGGCGTAAGGGCAGCCTCCAATGCGGCCGCCTCCTGACCACGAAGCTGCTGGTACTCCGGGTGGACCATCTCAAGCGAATAGCGGCCCTGACGGACCTCCGCGAAGCAGCGCAGGCGCGCCCCCCGCTGGAGCGCGGCCACTTGCCCTGCGGAAAAGTGGAAGAAGCGCAGGAGGAGATCTCCTCCGCTATCATCTCCAAGCCAAACGCGCAGTGACCGGCGGCGACCAAAGCCGATCTCGGCGGCCCTGATTTCCCCCTCCACCAGGGCCTCGTCCCCGGCGCGAAGGTCGGCGATCCGGGCGACGCGGGTACGATCCTGGTACCGCAGAGGAAGGTGGAACAGCAGATCTTGCACCGACGCGATTCCGAGCCGCGCCAAGCGCCCAGCGACCCGGGGCCCAACCCCGCGGAGCAGCGAGACGGGCATCGAGTCGAACCGGCTGCGGGTCAGGATCTCTTGCACTGGCGTGTCCTTATGACCGTGTGTCTACTGATATAGTCACTTCATTCCGGTTCTTCGGCTCACCAGCGGACGGGACGTGCTGTGCAATAGCCGGCGGTAGCGGCTGACCCGGCTCCATCTCCACCTCGCTGCACCTCTACCGGCCGGCTTTGCCCTGAAAGGTCAGAACGCCAATGTTCAACCCTAAGTTCGCCGGGCACCCCTCTCCGGTGCGCGTGCCGCTGACCCCTCTGGTGGCCGCCCTTCTGCTTCTGCTGCCGCCGTTTGCATCAGCTCGAGCCGCCGTCACCCCGACCAGTCCTCCCGATCAGAGCGCCATCCTCCGGCAAGCCCGCGAGCTACTGCAAGAGGCCGAGAACGAGCCGGCGGCGGCCCGACAAGCGGCGAACCTGCTCGCCCCCCTCGCCGACCCGGCCCCGCGCAGTGCCGAGGTTGCCCTGCTGCTCGCGGAGGCGTGGTACCGCGCGGCAGACCCCGACGCGGACATCGAAAAGAGCTACCCGTTCTTCGAAAAGGCCGGCCATTACGCCAGGTTGGCGCTGAAGATCGATCCGCAACAGTGGAGCGGACACTATTGGCTCGGCCTGAGCGAATTGCGCAAGGCCCAGAAAGTGGGAGGACTTCGGGCCTACTTGATCACCCGTCGTGCGATCGAGGAGCTGGAAGAGGTAAGCGCGAACAGGCCTGGATACGATTTCGGCGGCGCCCCCCGGGTGCTGTGCCATCTCTACCGGGTCGCCCCCAGCTGGACGCCCTTCGGCGACATCGACAAGTCCATCGCCTACGGCAAACAGGCTGTGCGCGTCGCTCCCGATTATGCCCGGAACCATTTCTACTTGGCTCTGGCCTATCTCAAGGCCAACAACAAGGCGGCCGCCGTCGCCCAGCTGCGGAAAGTCCTCGAGCTCCTGCCCAATCCCCTGGTCGGGGAAGCGCGCCGCCAGCTGCGGTCGCTGGGGGAGACCGCGCAATAATCACTTCTTCGCCCGACGCGCTGCCGTGCGAAGGTCGCGGCGCAGCTCAACGGAAACACGGCCGGCCGGCCCATCCATGTCCGGATCGCTTGGAACGCGAAGCGCCGGCTGTATGGTCCAGGTCACCAGCGGACCGCGACCGGATACTGGGCGATCAGCGGGTCCGGGGTCAGCAAGATCGCCTGGCCGGCAATGGCCTGGCAGATCAGGATGCGGTCGAACGGATCCTGGTGCAGGCCGGGCAGCCGTCCAAGCGCAAACGTGTCGTCCTCGTCGATCGGCAACGCACCGACGTCATGCCGGGCACGCGCCAGCGGGATGAAGTCGGCCGGCGCGAGCCCCCGTGGGAGCGGCAAACGGCCCAGGGCATGTTTGATGCCGATCTCCCACGCCGATGCGGCGGACAGCAGCACAGGGTTGTCCGGGTCGCGGATCAGCTCGACAGCGGCCGCCGAAAGACGATGCTCGGCACTGGCGAGCCAGAGGAAGGTGCAGGTGTCGAGGATCAGCTTCATTGCGCACCCGCTTCATTCAGGGTCGGCGCGGATTGGACTGGCCGACTGCGTCCGGCGCATCTGCCGGCTCGCCGCCGAAGGCCGCCACCACTTCCTCCGGCAACGGCTCCCAAAAGGCGTCGGGGAGCTCGTAGCCCTCCTCCCGCGGCCCCGCCCCGACGGGACGCGGCGTCGCCGGATGCTGGGCGACCGGTGTCAGCTCCACCAAGGGCACGTTGCGCCGCGCGATGACGACGCGCTCGCCCCGCAGTGCCGCATTGAGGTATTTCGTCAGCTTGGCCTTGGCCTCGTGCACGTTGATCTGGATCATCGCGACAGTCACCGAGTTGGTCAAGTTTCTGACCATTATTCTAGCATGAGGGACACTGGCCCCGATCCTTTTGATCGGCTGGGACACCGCCGAGCCGCTGGAAGGCGATCTCCCGCCTGATCGATGCCCGCGTGATCCCGAACCGTCCGCGGCTGATCCAAAAAAGGGCGGGTGCCGCCGACCGATCCAGGTAAGCCGCGTCGAGGTCTTTCCGCAACCGGCCGGCGTGACCCAGACACAGGCGCACTGACGGATGCGACCCCAGCCGCCCGTCATAGAGCGACATCTATCTGATTGGCGACAAATAACAATTTCCATTGAAAGGGCGCTCTGTCTAAGCTCGCTTCACCACGCTGCCGGAATGCCGCCGCTCATTTCGGCAACCGGTAGCATTGAAGGCCACCGTCGGGAGGGGGGAAGTTGCAGCCGACTAACCGGAATACCGATTCACAACCGCCCGCGGAGCATGCGCTGGGGCTGATAGGACACTGCCTGCGACAGGGATGTGTGATCTGTATCGAGCACACGCCCGTGATGGCGCCGCGGTATTCACCGTGGAAGGTTTGGGGAAAACCCTGCTCCTACAATGGTGACGTCCAGCGGGTCTACAGTGAGATCGACCGTTGCCGTACGACACATCTCGATCATCACATCCGGCTGAACATCGAGGATTACAGCTTCCGCAGCCGCTTCTCCTTTGTGGTGCACAGCCCGCCTGCCGCCTCCGGCTGCTGACCGGACGAGCTTCGCGGCCGGATGATCAAGCTCAGAACCTACGTCTACATCGATTCGCTGCAGCCGCAGCTTGCCGCCTACATAGCGACGGTGTCGCAGGGCTTTCTGCCGGTACCGGGTGACGCCTGCCTGTGGGTGGAGGTCTCGCCGGGTATGGCGGTACACAGGCTCACCGACGCCGCGCTCAAGGCCACCCGGGTGCACCTGGCCCAGCAGGTCGTCGAGCGCGCCTATGGCTCGATGGTGATCCACCAGCGCGACCAAAGCGACGTGCGCGAGGCCGGCCGCATCGTGCTCTCGAAGATGAGCGCGGCGGTCAACGACCGCCAGCCCTGCCGCATCGCCTGGCAGGAGGTGATCCGCGGCATGACCCCCGACCACTGCGTGCTGATCAACCGCCAGGACCGGCGCGGCTCGATGATCCTGCCCGGCCAGAGCATGTTCATCCTCGAGACCGAGCCTGCCGGATACATCGTGTACGCGGCGAACCAGGCAGAGAAGGCCGCGAGCATCACGCTGATCGACGTACGCGCCGTCGGTGCCTTCGGCCGCCTGATCCTGTCCGGGCGCGAGGGCGACGTGGACGAGGCGGCCGCGGCGGCCATCGAGGCGGTCCAGAACCCGTCGGCAACCTGACGCGAGACTGCTGTCATGCACCGCCAAGAGCTCCTCTCCCTGCTCGATAACCACCAAACCCGCTTCATGGAGGAGGCCGCTTACTTGGCCCGGGCACGGGAGTTCGTGACGACGCACGAGGACTGCTTCCACTGCGACCTCTGGCCGGGCCACGTGAC
>Ga0307440_1000518_pt1 | contig 18991 bp, 12 predicted proteins | sample SalMarWE160410MG_FD_202150 | JGI IMG/M metagenome (GOLD analysis project Ga0307440, IMG submission 202150) | Salt marsh sediment microbial communities from the Plum Island Ecosystem LTER, Massachusetts, United States - WE1604-10 | ecosystem: Environmental > Aquatic > Marine > Intertidal zone >... | reverse complement strand
CCTAGTCGGATATCTGTTTCTCGTAGAACGGGGCCTCCTGAAAACGAAGATAGAGCGGCGCAACAAGGTGCGTCCGTGGTTGTGGCTTCTGCCACCCTTCATTCTTCTGGCCGCGTTCCTGATCTATCCAGTTATCAACACGTTTGTCTTGAGCTTCTTGAACGCCAACTCGACGAAGTTCATCGGCATCAAGAACTACGCCTACATCTTCACAGACAACAGCATGCTCATCGTCCTGCGGAACAACCTTCTCTGGTTGGTCTTGTTCACGCTCGTGACCGTGACCGTCGGGCTTCTCATCGCCGTCCTCACCGACCGCGTTCGCTATGAGTCCGTGGCAAAGGCGCTCATCTTTCTCCCGATGGCGGTGTCGTTCACCGCCGCCAGCGTCATCTGGAGATTCATGTATCAGTTCCAGCCGAAAGGGCAGACCCAGGTCGGAACCGTCAACGCGATCCTCTCCATCTTTCCGAACTTCCAACCGCAGGCCTGGCTCTCCAATCCCTCGGAGAACAACTTCGCGCTCATAATCGTCGGGATCTGGATGTGGACAGGTTTCGCGATGGTCATCCTCTCGGCGGGGTTGAAAGGAATACCCGATTCCCTCCTCGAGGCGGCGCGGATGGACGGAGCGAACGAGCTCCAGATCTTCTTCAAGGTGACGATTCCACTCCTGTGGTCGACGATCACGGTCGTCACGACCACTCTGCTCATCAACGTCCTGAAGATATTCGACATCGTCTACGTCATGACGAACGGAAATCTCGGAACGGAGGTCATCGCCAACCGTATGTATAAAGAAATGTTCAATTATCAGAACTTCGGCCGGGCGAGCGCGATCGCCGTGATCCTGCTTATCGCCATCATCCCGGTGATGGTGCTCAACATCAAACGCTTCGGACAGCAAGGAGGCAGGTGATGGCAAACCAGATAGTACGGGGTCGTCGAAGCGGTTTTGCTCAGGTGCTCACTCAGGCTGCCACTCGCGGTCCCCTCCACATTATCATCATCGTGATCTGTGCGATCTGGATCGTTCCGTCGCTCGGGCTGTTCGTCTCCTCGTTCCGGCCGGCGAACCTGATTTCCACCACCGGTTGGTGGCGTGCCTTCACCACCCCGTTCAAGTTCACCCTCGAGAACTACGGGCACGTGTTGACACAGAGCAACATGGGACGCAGCTTCTTCAACAGCCTGCTCATCGCGGTCCCCGCCACCGTCATGCCGATCATGATCGCCGCCTTCGGTGCCTACGCCTTTGCCTGGATGCGCTTTCCGGGTCGAAACGTGCTCTTTCTGGTGGTGGTCGGGCTACTGGTCGTACCGCTGCAGATGACACTCATTCCGGTTTTGCACTTCTTCGTTGCGCTTCACCTTACCGGAACCTTCCCGGGCATCTGGTTGGCGCATACCGCGTACGGCCTGCCGTTCGCGATCTACCTCCTCCGCAGCTTCATCGGCGAGCTGCCGGGAGAGATGTTCGAGTCGGCCTCCCTCGACGGGGCCACGCACGCGCAGATATTCTTTCGACTCGTTCTGCCCACATCCGTACCTGCGATTTCATCACTCGCCATCTTTCAGTTCATGTGGGTATGGAACGATCTGCTGATCGCCTTGATCTACCTCGGAGGAAATCCCCCGGTAGCACCGATGACCGTGACGATAAGCAATATGGTCAACTCATACGGCGGGGACTGGCAATACCTGACCTCTGCCGCCTTTATCTCGATGATTCTACCGCTGGTCGTCTTTTTCTCGCTTCAGAAGTACTTTGTTCGCGGAATTCTCGCCGGGTCGGTGAAAGGATAGGCGGGCGGCGGTGTTGTGGATGACGACTGATGGCTTCGAAGAAAGTATCTTCAGAGGATGTAGCCCGGAAAGCCGGGGTGTCGAGGACGACCGTGTCGTTCGTTCTCAACAACACTCCCGGCAAGACGATCTCGGAGGAGACGCGACGAAGAGTACTTGACGCTGCGAGCGAGCTCCGATATACGCCGAATGAGAGGGCGCGTACCATAGCGATGGCGAAGCATTTCTCGATCGGCTTTTTCATTCCGCACTCGGGGTACCTGTCGTCCGACGCGTACATAATTCGAGTAATCGAAGGGATGACGCCTGTCTTGAACAAGAACAGGTTCCAGCTCGTGCTCCAGCCGCTGAAACTGCAGGAGATGAACTACCTGCAACTTGCGCGCCAGGACAGCGTAGACGGAATCATCCTGATGAACACCCACGACGACGACAAGGGGCTATCGGAGGTCATCTCCGGGGGGTTCCCCCTCGTGGTCATCGGTTCGATCAGGAACCGCGACGTCTGCCAGATCGACATCGACAACCGCTCGTCGGCCGCAGTCGCCGTCAACTACCTCATCGATCTCGGCCATCGTGACATCGGGATGATCGTGCACGCCCCGCTGTCGTACTACGCGGCACGGCACCGTTACGACGGATTTCGCGTGGCCCTCGAAAACGCCGGCTACCGCGTAGGGAAGCAATGGGTCAAAGAGGCGAATCTAACGGAGGAGAGTGGATACCGGGCGATGAATGAAATACTCAGTCTCGATCGCCTCCCGACCGCCATGTTCGCGGGAAACGACGTTGTAGCGTACGGGGCGATACAGGCAATCAAAGACAAGGGGCTCCGTATCCCTGAAGATATCTCCGTCGTTGGGTTCGATGACGATTCGCTGTCACGCTATCTGAATCCGCCCCTGACGACGATGACCAACCCGGCGGCGAGCCTTGGGGCCGAGGCTGCTGGGCTCATTATCAGCATCATGCATGGACGGCGTCCTGCCGAGCTATCGAAGCTGGTGCCGACCTCGCTTGCGGTTCGCGAAAGCTGCAGAGATCTTCGCAGGAGCGTGGGGTTAGGGCGATGAGTCTCAAAGACTACTCCTATCCGTTGGACGAATGGAAGATCCGCGAGATTCATTTCGAGCCCGCCATGATGGGACGCAATGAGACCATATTTGCGCTCGGCAACGGGCATCTTGGAATGCGCGGCAACTTCGAAGAGGGCTACTGCAACGTAACGAACGGCACCTATCTCAATGGGTTTTTCGAGGAATCTCCTATCATCTACGGCGAAACCGCCTACGGCTATGCGAAGAATCGACAGGTGATGTTGAACGTCGCCGACGCGAAGGTCATTCGACTCATCGTGAACGGCGAACCGTTCAACCTGAGCACCGGCAATATTATCGCCTACCAACGCACGCTCGATCTCTCGACGGGTATGTTGAGTCGGGAAGTTCGCTGGGTCTCACCCGGCGGGAAGCTCATCGAGCTTAAGATCCGTCGACTCGTTTCCCTCGAACGACGTCACATCGCAGCAATCGATTACGAGCTGGCTGCCATAGGAGGCGAGACCAGCATCGAGATAGAATCTATCATCAACGGCAAGGTCACCAACCAATCGGGGAGGGAGGACCCCCGAATCGGCACGCGTCTCGACGGCCGCGTGCTTCTGACCTCGCGCTGTGAAGTTGACGGATCGGATGGTCTGCTCCTTCAGCAAACACGGACCACACAGTTGACGTTGGCATGCGCGATGGCCCACTCCATCGAGACCGACGGCACCTCCGACGATGTCTCCATGGACTCTCGCTGTGATGAAGAGGAGGAACAGTCAATCGTCCGCTTCAGGCGAAATCTCGGAAAGAACCAATCGATCAGGCTCCAGAAATTCATGGCATACTGCAGCTCGCGGGACGTCGTCTCGGGAGATATCGAGTCAGTCGCCCAGGACGAGGTCAGACGGGCACGAGAGACTAGCTTTTCCGGCCTTGCGGCGGAGCAGGCGGCCTACGTGAAGCGCTTCTGGGCGACCGCCGACATCGAGGTGCGCGGCGACGACGCCGTGCAGCAGGGACTGCGTTTCAACATTTTCAGTCTTCTTCAGTCGGCCGGCCGCGACGGCAAGACGAGCATCGCCGCGAAGGGGCTCACCGGGGAGGGGTACGAAGGGCACTACTTCTGGGATACTGAGATCTACGTGCTGCCGTTCTTCATCTACTCAGACCCGGAGATCGCGCGTTCCCTCCTACTCTTTCGTTGCGGTATTCTCGATAAGGCCCGCAACCGGGCCGCTGAAATGAGCCAAACGGGAGCGCTCTTTCCTTGGCGGACCATCGGTGGGGAGGAGACCTCCCCCTACTATCCGGCGGGAAGCGCTCAATATCACATCGACGCGGATATCGTCTTCGCGTTGAAGAAATACCTCAACGCCCACTCGGATGGCGAGCTCCTGGGACGCAGGGCGGCCGAGCTGATCTTCGAGACCGCTCGGCTCTGGAGCGATCTCGGAGATTGGCTTCCGGCTCGCGGTAAACGGCACCCCGGTCCGGTCACCCGGAGCGAAGAAGATGCGGCCCGCGAGAACCATACCGGTTCGCCCGACCTTTTCGATACCCCGGACCGGTACCCGGGGCGACTCTTCTACATCAACGAAGTGACCGGGCCTGACGAGTATACCGCGCTGGTAAACAACAACACCTATACCAATATGATGGCGCAGTTCAATCTCGAGACGGCGGTCGAGGTGGCACGCCATCTGCGCGATAATGAGCCGGAGGAGTATCGACGCATCTCGCAGTCGATCGGACTTGATGACAATGAGATAGACCGCTGGCGCGAGGCGGCAGCCAAGATGTTCATCCCATACGATCCTGAACGCGGCATCTGCGCGCAGGATGACGCCTTTTTCAACCGGGCTCAATGGGATTTCAGAGGCACTCCGAAGGAGAAATACCCCCTTCTGCTCAATTTCCATCCGCTCGTCATCTACCGGTATCAGGTGCTGAAACAGCCTGACGTCGTCCTCGCACAGGTCCTCCGCGGCGACCGTTTCTCGTTTGCGGAAAAGAAGAGGAACTTCGACTACTACGACCCGCTTACCACCGGAGACTCCTCGCTTTCACCCTGTATCCAGAGCGTCGCAGCGGCCGAGCTCGGCTACACCGAGCAGGCATATCGCTATTTCATGCGAACGGCTCGGATGGATCTCGACGACATCAATCGCAACGTGGTGGACGGCGTGCACACGGCGGCAATGGCAGGGACCTGGATTTCCCTTGTCTACGGATTCGCCGGCATGCGCGATTACGACGGTCACCTGACCTTCGATCCGCGTCTGCCTGCGGAGTGGAGCTCTCTTCGACTGAAGCTCGTATACAGAGGGATGCTGCTGTCAGTCGACATCAGCCACAAACGCACGCGGTTTGAGCTCGAGCCTTGGAGCCGGCAACCGGAAAGGGGCGCTGAGGAGGCGAACCAGGTGCGGGATATCACGATCGAATATCGCGGCAAGCCCGTAGCGATCGAGGCAGGGAAGACCGTCTCACTGTCTGCCCACCCAGCTCTCGAGTGCGTCGTGTTCGATCTCGACGGCGTCATCACCGACACCGCCGAGTACCACTTTCAGGCCTGGAGCAGGATCGCCGAGGAAGCTGGGGCACCGATCGACCGCAAGTTCAACGAACGGCTGAAAGGGGTCGGTCGAATGGAAAGTCTCGACCTCATTCTCGATAGCGGTGGGAAGCACCTCGGTCAGGAGGAAAAACTAGAGCTCGCCGATCGTAAGAACGGCTACTACCGCGAGCTCATCGCCGCTATCACTCCGGATGACCTTCTGCCGGGAGTGGCGTCACTCCTCGAAGCGCTGAAATCGAAGGGAATAAAAATCGCCATCGCCTCGGCGAGCCACAACGTTTGGGAGGTGGTCAAGCGGCTTCAGATCGGAGAGACGCTCGACTTCATTGTGGACCCGGAGTCGGTCGCAAAGGGAAAGCCCGATCCTGAGGTATTCATGCGAGCGGCGGAGAGCCTCGGGCTCCCGTTCGAGAATTGCGTCGGAGTTGAGGATGCACAGGCGGGGATCGACGCGATCAAGGCGGCGCGTATGTTTGCAGTCGGGATCGGCAGCGATCTGGTCGGGGCCAACTGGATATTGTCCGACACTCGCGGACTCACCCTCGACGGATTGCTCGATCGATTCCAGATCTTTGCCGCCTCGCGTCGGTGAGCGTGTGTTTCCCGCTGCATGCCTTGCCTTGACTTTTCCACGAGCGCTCCGTATTCTGACGCTGTATGAACCTGAGAAAGGTGCTCTCGAAGTCTGTAATATCCTGTGATCTCCCGGGGACAAGGAAGAACGAGGTCATCGAAGCCCTCATGGATATCCTGATGACCACCGGGAAAGTGCGGGATCGGGAAGCTGCAATGAGGTCGATCCTCGACCGCGAACAGAAGATGTCTACCGGAATTCAGAACGGGGTCGCGATTCCCCACGGTAAGACTGATGTGGTCGACGATCTCGTTGCCTGCTTCGGCATAAGAAAGGAAGGTATCGACTTCGACGCGCTCGACGGCGAGAAGAGCAGGATCTTCATCATGACCCTGTCACCTGTGAATCGCTCCGGACCTCATGTCCAGTTCCTCGCCGAGATCAGTCAACTGCTCACCGACGCTGAGAAACGAGAAAAGCTTCTCGGCGCAGGTACCCCCGAAGAAGTCCTCGATATCCTGACCACATAGGAGCGTTCATGAGGCGCCTGGTTGCGGCGACTGCGGCTCTTGCGGTGGTCGTCCCGCTTGCGGCGTACGCGCAGTCCGGCGGAGGTGAGGGTGCGTCCGAAATGACGCATCGTATCACGATCCTGGTGCTGCAGCTTGCGGTCGTAATCATCGCCGCGCGTTTCGTAGGTCATCTGTTCAAGCACGGGCTCAAGCAGGCCGCAGTGCTCGGTGAGCTTGCCGCCGGCATACTGATCGGACCCTACGCCCTCGGTTCGATCCCGCTTCCGATCCTGAACGGTCCGCTGTTCCCACTCGAGCTCGGACCGATTCCTGTGCGACCGGAGCTCTACGGATTCGCCGTGGTCGCTTCGATCGTGCTGCTGTTCGTCGCCGGCCTGGAGACGGACCTGCCCACCTTCCTCCGGTTCTCCATCAAGGGGTCCACGATCGGATTGGGAGGCGTGATTGTCTCGTTCGCGCTCGGTGACGCCGCGGCGGTTTTCCTGCTTCCGAATGTTGACTCCTTCATGCACCCCGAAGCGCTCTTCCTCGGCACTGTGTCGACGGCTACTTCCGTGGGCATCACCGCTCGAATTCTCGAAGAGCGGCACAAACTCTCTTCCCCCGAAGGTGTGACGATTCTTGCTGCAGCAGTCATCGACGACGTTCTCGGCATCATTCTCCTCGCCGTCGTAGTGGGAGTGTCGAAGGTTCACAAGCTCGGCGGGGGTGTCGAATGGGGTCACATCGGGGTCATAGCGGCGAAGGCTTTCGGCTTCTGGATCGTGAGCACCGTTCTCGGTATCATCTTCGCGCCGAAGCTCGCAAGAGGGCTGCGAAAGTTCAAAGCGTTCGAGGTGACCGCCTCCGTTGCGTTCGGGATCGCGCTCTTTTTGGCGGGACTTTCCGAGGAGGCAGGGCTGGCGATGATCATCGGCGCCTACGTGACCGGTCTATCGCTGTCGCAGACCGAGCTAGCCAACGAGCTCCAAGAGTATCTCCAGCCGCTCTATGATTTCTTCGTGCCGATCTTCTTCTGCGTCATGGGAATGATGGCCAATCTCGCCGAGATGGGACAGGTGCTCTTCTTCGGCTTGGTTTTCACGGCGCTTGCCATACTCGCAAAGCTGATCGGCTGCGGGCTGCCGGCGCTCGCCACCGGGTTCAACATCCGCGGCGCGCTCCGCATCGGGGCGGGGATGCTACCTCGCGGGGAGGTCACCCTGATCGTCGCCGGTATCGGGCTTGCTTCCGGTGCTATCGGCCACGACATGTTCGGAGTTGCCGTCATGACGCTCCTCGTTGCGAGCGTCATCGCACCTCCCGCCCTCATCCGAGCCTTCGAAGGAGGTGCCGGGCTGCGAGTGGCCGCCGCACCTGAGCGGAGAGAACCGGAGCTCAAGGATATCGTTCTCAACTTCTCGAGCCCGAGGATCGCGGAGTTCATCAGAGGCCAATTCATTCGAAGCTTTCGCAAAGAGGAGTTCTTCGTCCATCAGCTCGAGCTGCATCAACCTTTCTATCAAATTTGGAAGGAAGAGATACTGATCACGCTCGACCAGAAGGAGTCCTCTATCGTGCTTCAGACCGAGGCGCAGTACGAGCAGTTCGTCCGCCTGCTCGTGCTCGAAGAAATCCTCGAGTTGAAGGACTTCCTCGAGACCATCGAAGGCGAGGAGTCCCCAGTCTCGCTGAGTAAGGAGCTTTTCGGCAAGGAGAAGCTCGGCGGCGAACAGGTCGGGAATGAATCGGCGGAAGGTGACGGCATTCGGAAGGAAGAGTCTTCCGAGGAGCCGGACGACGTACGCTGAAGAAAAGAGCTGCCCCGGGGTTCCCCGGGGCAGCCGGTCGCTGTAGTCGCCTGCGTTTCAGGAAGAGGCGACGGGTTGTTTACATACTAGATCTTAAATGTCGTAATACAGTGCAAACTCCCAGGGGTGCGGCCGAAGATCGATGGCCTGTGCCTCTCGGGTGAGCTTGTAGTCAATCCACGTTTCAATCACATCGGGCGTGAAGACATCGCCCTTGAGAAGGAACTCATGATCCTGTTCGAGAGCCTCCAACGCTTCGCGGAGCGATCTCGGCGTCTTCGGTACCTTGGCCAGCTCCTCCGGCGGCAGATCGTAGATGTCTTTGTCCAACGGGTCGCCGGGATTGATCTTGTTCTGAATTCCATCTGCCGCAGCCATTGCCATGGCCGAGAACGCCAGGTAGGGGTTGGTGCTTGCATCGGGGCAGCGGAACTCCAGGCGCTTTGCCTTCTCTGACTGACTGTACATCGGCAGACGCACTGCAGCGCTCCGGTTGCGACTGGAGTAGGCCAGGTTGACCGGCGCCTCGAAGCCGGGGACCAGACGTTTATAGCTGTTCGTTGTCGGATTGGTTATCGCCAGAATTGCCGGGGCGTGCTTGAGAATCCCCCCGATGGCAAACAGGGCCGTCTCGGAAAGACCGGCGTAGCGATCACCGGCAAACAGGTTCTTGCTTTCCTTCCAGAACGACATGTGAACGTGCATGCCGCTCCCGTTGTCGTTGAAAAGCGGCTTGGGCATGAAGGTCGCAGTCTTGCCGTATTTCTTCGCCGTGTTCTTGACGATGTACTTGTATTTCAAGAGGTTGTCCGCCATGGAGACCAGCGGGGAGAAACGCATGTCGATCTCGCACTGACCGCCGGTGGCAACCTCATGGTGCTGCGTCTCGACAGCGATCCCTGCTTCGATCATCGTAAGCATCATCTCGGTACGAAGATCCTGCAGGCTATCGGTCGGAGGGACCGGGAAGTAACCTTCTTTGTAGCGTGGTTTGTAGCCGAGGTTGGGCTGCTCGTCGCGACCGCTGTTCCATCGTCCCTCCATCGAATCGACGTAGTAGTATCCCGAATGCTCGTTTTGATCGAAACGTACGTCATCGAAGACAAAGAACTCCGCCTCGGGTCCAAAGAAAGCGGTGTCCGCAATCCCTTTGCTCTTCAGGTAGGTTTCCGCCTTGCGGGCGATGTTGCGGGGATCCTTCGTGTAGTCCTGCCCGGTAACCGGATCGCAGATGTTACAGACGAGAACCAGAGTCTTATGCTGAAAGAATGGATCAATAAAAGCGGTTTCGGCGACCGGTTTGACCAGCATGTCCGACTCGTTGATGGCCTGCCAGCCGCGAATGCTCGAGCCATCGAACCCAAGGCCCTCGGTAAACGCCTCCTCGGATATCTCACTCACCGGAACTGAAAAGTGTTGCCAAAGACCCGGAAAATCCATAAAGCGAAGATCGACCACTTCGATCTTCTCCCGCTCCATGAATGCGACCACATCTTTTGGTGTTTTGAATGCACTCATCGTGAAAACTCCTCAATTCATCACTCTATTTCCGTCTAGACATAAACGGATCGTATGCGTAGCAGAGATTCATGATCATTAAGCAAGATCCATGCCAGAACACCCACGGATCTGCATCTCTTTGCAGAGCAGAAAGTTAGTCATCCATCCGACACGGCGACAAAAGCCATGTAAGACAAAACCCCACAATAGGGTGTGATCGAGGATTCGATCCTACCTTCCTGTAGGATTCTATGGTTGCACCAGAGAGCCGGTCGAACAGATGGACACCCTTTTGAGAGTTAGGTCTCGTGCGGCGGCAGAGCTGCCTTTACCCCCGCGACGGATCCCGCTATTATGACGCAATGAAAGAACTCGATCAACCGACAGTCGACGGGCTCGTCGAACGCTTCCTGCGGTACGTTCAGGTCGAAACGACCTCCGATCGCCATGTCTCTGAAATCCCGTCCACCGCTTCCCAATGGGATCTGCTCAAGCTCCTCGTCAAGGAGCTTCAGGATATCGGGGTCTCAGACCTCGAGCTCACGAAGAACGGCTACATCATTGCGCGAATACCCTCGAATTTGAAGGATCACGAGGCGCCGACGATCGCACTCATGGCGCACGTCGACACCTCGTCCGACGCGCCGGGTGCCGGGGTCAAACCCCAAGTGCACGCAGGATACGACGGTGGGGTCATCGAGCTTGGCGGAGGGAAACGGCTCGACCCGGTAGAGTTCCCGGAGCTGCTACGCTACCGCGGCGAGACGATCATCACGAGCGACGGGAGCACGCTGCTCGGCGCCGACGACAAGGCGGGCGTTGCCGAGATCATGACCGCCGTCGCATGGCTGTCCGCCCATCCCGAACATCCACACGGGCCCCTGGAGATTGTTTTGACTCCTGATGAGGAGACGGGGAAGGGTCTCGACCTCTTTCCCGTCGAGAAGCTTCACTCGCGGTGCTGCTATACTCTCGACGGCGGCGAGCAGGCAACCGTCGAGACCGAGTGCTTCACCGCATATCAGGTCAGGGCGCATTTCGTGGGACGCGCCATCCATCTCGGCAGTGCTCGGGGCAAGCTCGTCAATGCCGTAACGATGGCGGGGACCTTCCTGGCCATGCTGCCGCAGTCGGAGAGCCCCGAAGCAACCGACGAGCGTTACGGCTACTACTGCCCGCTCGAGATCAAGGGAAGTCTGGAGGAAGCGACTCTCGATGTCTTTCTCCGGGATTTCGAAGAAGACGTCATCCAGCGAAGGCTCGATGCCCTCCGCCAGGTGGCGAAGGCGGTCGAGGCGATCTATCCAACGGGAAAGGTCGAGCTCACCGAGACGCGTCAGTATTCGAACATGTTCAACTTCATCAGCAAGGATCCGCTGGTGTCCGACCTCTTGCTGGAGGCCGTCAGGCGAACCGGACTGGAGCCGGAGTCGCGGGTCATTCGCGGTGGAACCGACGGCTCGCGGCTGAGTGAGATGGGTATTCCGACGCCGAACCTCTTTACCGGGGGGCACAACTACCACAGCCGCCTCGAATGGGCCGCCCTCCCGGCGATGGTCAAGGCCACGGAAACCGTCTTGAACCTCGTGGAGCTCTGGTCAGAGCAGCAAGTATAGCCGCGAGCCGAATGACCTCAGGCGGAGTGGGGTATCTCCCCCGCACGCATCAGCACCTGTTTCGAGATCACCGGTCCGACGAGCTCGTGAATAACCGTGGCCCCGATGACGACGTTGAGAACTATGTCGGCGAAGTCGTGGAAAGGCGGGCTGTCGACGATGAGCAGCGCGAGCCCTATTACGATTCCGCCCTGGGGAATAAGCCCACCGAAGGTGTATTTTCGGATCTTTTCGGGCGATTTCGCGATGATCGCGCCGCCCGTGGCGCCCGCAAACTTGCCGGCCGCACGAAGAACGATAAAAACGAGTACGAGCGGCAGATTTGCAAGCAGCACGTCAAATTTGAGATGCATTCCGCTCAACGTAAAGAAGAGGACGAATATCAGCTGTTCGGTGTATCGTTCGAGGATACGAAAGATCGTCTGCCGCCGCGGATTGAAGTTCACCACGAACGCACCCATCGTCATGGTGCTCAGCAGCTCGTCGAGATCCAGGGTGTGCGAGACGCCGAAACAGAGAAAGAGGGCGCCTACTACCATCACCAACAGCAATCCTTCGGAGGAATTGGAGAAGAGGCGGCTGAGCAGGTTGAAGAGATAGCCTGCCACCACGCCGATGGCAATACTCGACGCAATGACGACAAGCGGCCCGAGCACAGAGGACACGACGCTGAAACTGGTGTGCGTCGCAAACATCGTCGCCAACACGATAGCGAAGCTGTAGTTTATTATCCCAAGGGCATCGTCGAATGCGGCGACCCCCATGATCGTTGAGGTAACGTCTCCCTTCGCCCTGTACTCATGAGTCACGGCCAGAGTCGCCGACGGATCGGTTGGGGATGCGAGCGCACCCATGAAGAGGCTGACCGGCACGAACATCTCCAGAAACCGTGTCGTGCTCTCGGCGAGAAAGAATCGCGACACGAGAAGAAAACCGAGGATGACGACGAGGAATGCTCCCTCCGCCTCGAACACCGTGATCGAGATGATGCCTTTACCGAGACGGCGAATCTGCGGAAAGAAGAGGCTGCCGCCAACCGAGAAGGTTATCAACGACAGCGACATATTCGTCACGATGGATGTCTGGTCAACGAAATCAGACGGAATGAAGTGGGTGAGGTGAGGATTGAGGATAATCCCCGCCAGGATATAGCCGGTGACTTTCGGCAGCCGAATCAGTGACGCGAGCTCTCCGACGAGAAATCCGGCCATCACGATAATACCGATCATGAATGTAGGTGCCATGAAGCTAACCCCAATCTTCGAGATGTCGAGTGAGGCAGGCCGACGACCGCCTACCGGTTGTCGGTGTACACTCGAGGGACACGTTTGTTGATATTGCAGGTGACCTCGTAGGGGATGGTTCCCATGATGTCGGCTATATCTTCTGCCGTTGGCGCTCCCTCTTCCGGACCAAAGAGAACCACTCGGTCGAACATCTTTGCCCCGCTTTCCTTGCCGAGATCGATCATGGATTGATCCATACAGACCCGGCCGGCAAGCGGATAGAGCGCCCCGTTCACGAGCACCTTTGCTTTGCCGGAAAGGAGCCGACTGTAGCCGTCGCCGTAGCCGCAGGGAATCGTTGCAATTACGCTCTCGTTGGAGGTTCGGTAGGTGAGGCCGTAGGAGATGCCGGTCCCCGCCGGCACACGTTTGAGGAACACGATACGGGTTTCCAAGGTCATGATCGGTCGAAAGTCGAGAACCCGCTGCTGCTGGTGTGAGGGGTAGTATCCGTAGAGGATTATCCCCGGCCGCACGAGATCGAAGTAGGACTCGGGATAGGCCACGATCGCACCGCTGTTGGCCGCATGGACAACGCCCGGGTCGACTCCCTGCGCTCGGATCGACTTGACCACCTCGGCAAGGACTCGCACCTGAGTCCTCGTGAAGCTTTCATGGCTCCCAGATGTCATATCGGCAACCGGGAAATGAGTGCCGATGCCAGAGAGCCTCAGATGACTGGAGCGGGCAATGCGAAGCGCAAAACCGGTCGCCTCCTCGGGGGTACATCCGATCCGACCCATGCCGGTGTCGACCTTGAGGTGGACCTCTACCGTTTTGCTCTGACGCGCTCCTTCCGTCTCGAGGGCGGCGAGGTAGGCCTCGGTGCCCACGAAAGGCGTGAGAGAGAGCCGAACGACTTCTTCGACCTCCTCCATGAGCGGGAAGCTCATCAGGAGAACGGGGGCCTCGATTCCCGCCTCCCGGAGCTCGGAGCCCTCCGAAACGGTTGCCACTGCCAGATAGTCCACGCCGGAAGCAAGGGCAGTTTGTACGATATCTAGTACACCGTGCCCATAGGCATCCGCTTTCACGGCCATACAGATACGAGGTCCGGGACCGATCCGGGTTCGAATCAGTCCGATGTTGTGGCGCAGGTTCTCAAGATGAATTACGGCTCTGGTTGCACGCATTTGCCTCACGAGGTCTCTGAGGACTCCCCTTTTGTTGCCCAATTTGAAGTCAGTGTATCGAGAAGCCCTGATTTTCTCAATGGTCGCTCACCCGCGTGAATCGGCTTGATAAAGGACCGAAGTGTGATATCATAGTAGCGGGGAGGAGCATGTATCGTCGGATTTCGGTGGCGATAGCGGCAGTGTTCGTCGTTGTACTCGTTTCGTGTAGTGATAGCGGTCTGCTCACGCCCCTTCGCGATCAATCCAGTCAAATCACCATAAGCTCCGTTGAGAGCGGCACGATGGTGACGAGCGGCGACCAAATCCCGTTGTCGGTCAAGCTCAACTCGAGCCAATCGACGCCGACTGATCTGAAGGTCGAGCTGCTCTCGACTGCGGGTAGCGTCGTACAGACTGCAGACATAAAGAACGTCGACTTCTCGGCTCCGCTGCCTTCGGTCGAGCTCTCGAATCTGCCGGATGGCTCCTACACGATGCAGCTAACGCTGAGCGGGGCAGACAACGCGGTGCTTGCTCAGCAGAAGGTGAGCCTCTTCTACGTCCAAGGTGGTTACAGCCTCGACGGCATTACCTCCTACCCGCCGACCCTTCAACCGGGCGCATCGGGTCTCATCGTCGCTCGGGTCACGGCACCAACGGGCTCGAATCCCTACCTACGCTGGAGCATGGGCGACAAGTTGATAGCTACGGGCTATCTGAACGACGGCTACGACAAGATCCAGTGGAACGCTCCGGCCTCGACCGGCGTGTACTCGATCACCGTCGAGCTCTTTCCATTCGGCCCTCCGCCGGGCGGAAGCTTCAATTTCACCTCCCCATACAAGATGAAGGTCGAGGTCTTCGTCACGACATCGACGAAGGCGACCCGAAATCAGCTCGGGCCGAAGGACAGTTACTTTGCGCTCTTCCATTTCCAGGGTGACTTGAAGGACGCGGGCGGCGGCTCGCAGGGACTCACTCTCACTCCGATCGGTAATCCCACCCTCGCGGTGGTGGGGAGCGTCTTCGGCTATCAACTCGACGGCAGCTCCGGATTCAGGGCCGACTCGCTTCTTCTCCCGGTAGACTCAGAGGGTGCGCTGCAGCCTGCGTCGATAACCATGCGGATCAGGCTCGACAAGGAAGAAGCGAATCGGCAGTTCTTCCAGACGACCACAAGGGATGGAAGCTTCAGTCTCGTTCTGGGCACGGATGCGAAGGGGCTGCTATCGGCTTCGGTGAACGGAGTGTCCGAATCCGAAGGAGTTCAGGTGACGAGTGGCGACACTGCAACCGTCACACTCTCAATCGTTCCCTCATCGGAATCGCTCGACCTGCTCTGGTTCGTAAACGGTGATCTCGAGGTGAGCGACTCGCTTGCGGTTAGTCCGAGAATCGACTCCACCTCCGGCGTGTCGTCGATCGCTGGCGCCAACGGGTTCACGGGGCTCATCGACGAGTTCGGGGTCTACTACAAGGACCTGGTCGGGAACGACTCCACGGATCCCGAGGTGTATCGGAGAGCGATGAGCGACGAATACGGTTCGAACCTCATCTTTGCAGAGGGTTTTGACGGAATCTACCTGCCCAGCGACCTCACCTACGCCGGAGATGTCAGGCGAAGCCAGCTGTCCGGAGGATTGCTCTCGCTTTCGCAGGGGCAATCGGTAACGCTGCCGCCGATAACGCTGGGCGAGGAATCGCTTACGCTGACGTCGGTCGTTTCCGGACTCTCGGATACGACGGCTGGAATGCTGTTCCTTTCGGAAAAGGGAGTTCGGCTCTATACGGTGCCCCTGAAAAATGCGCTCAATTCGGCAGGACAGCTGGAGCTGGTATTGAAGAAAGTCGACGGAGGGCTATCGGTAACCGCCGGTGCCCAAAATACCGCAACGATACAAGGCGATATTCCAACTATCGACGTTGGGATCGCGAGCACCGGTAAGGTCCCCTTTGCCCTGCGAGGTTTCTTGATCGTCACCAGCAGAGCGAGCCTGGCAAAGAAGAAGGCTTCGGCGCCCACAGTGCCCGAGACCTGATAGAGGCCACAGGCAAGATCTATCTCGACCGCCTGGATGATACAATTGCGCGTCGGAGGTATGAATGCGCAAGGTGTTGTTCGCGGGCCTCATTCTGTTGAGCGGGGTCTCGGTTTTCGGACAATCCATTTCGGCGAAAAAGGACATAGCCGTTTTCCGACTCTCCCACTCCAGTTGGGAAGTTCCGACAAACGCTCTCGCACAGGTCGATCAGCAAATCGAGGATGTGTTCGTCAACCTCGGAAGCTTCACCGTCATCGGGATGGACCATCGTCTTGCCGAAGACGACATTGCCCAGTTTGTCCAGGCACTCAAGGAGCGGCTGCAGGCCAGTACCGCGATACCTGAAGACTTTAGCCTCGGCAAAGAAACCTTCACGAAGACCGAGCTCGATCGGTTGGCGGGCTCCTTCCTCATCGTGGTTCCCGTGCTCACCTCCTATTCGCTTCAACACGCGCAGCGGAGTGGCTACACGGCGGAGCTCGGCACCGCCTTCACTTTCATAAGCGGTGAGGAATCCTCGTCGATTGCCCACGTTGCAATCAGGACCGTGGGGGTGGGCAGCACGCCAGTCGCGGCGGTTCGCGACGCGGCGGCTTCGATCTCACAACAGCTGGTATACAAGGTTCGCGGGATCCCGGAGTTCCAATTGAAGATTGAAGTCATCGAAGTCACTGGGAATACCGTGCTCATCGACTTCGGGCGGAACAAGGGAGTCAAGGTGGGAGACGAATACGCTTTCGTTACGAGCCGTGTTCTTTCCTCCGGACGTATCGTCTCAGATCGCACCGGGTTGATCGTGGTGAAGGAGGTCAAGGAGGAGATTTCCTTTGCCAGGGTCATCTATTCCAAGACACCGCCACAGATCGGCGACCAATTGAGGGAGGTTGCCCGAGTCGGTCTGAAGTCGAGTGTGTATTTTCATGTCACGGCCGCGAATGGGGTGTTCGGCACGACCTATGCTCCCGTCTACACGGTAGGAACGCTGCACACGATAACCCGCGGGCTCTACAATCTCCGACCGGTAATTGGTCTTGAGGTGCCGCTGGCGGGCACGACAATCGGCGGATCGGCGAGCTACGGCAGTAAGGGACTGCCGCTCAATATCTATCTCGGCGCGGAGCTCAACTGGCGATTGTGGCGCTTCGATATCGTACCGCTGGCCGCGGTGGGAATCGGTGGATCGGTTCCTCTCTCTTCACAGGGAAGTTACTTCGTGTCCGTTGCGGGCGGGATCGTCCAAGTCAGGGTGAGCTATCTTGCCACACCTGCGCTGACCATGTTCGTCGATCTTGGTTTCGAGCAATGGTTGCCGATCTCGCATCTCGGGTGGGGCGGTTTCTACGGCGGTGTTGGAATTGCACTGAACTACTGACGAGGAGGAACGAAGTCATTGGCAGGATGGCGGAGCGGGACTGCGAGCGACCTGCGGGATTTCGTGTGTGGAACCGGGGACCCAGGTTTTACGTGGAAAGGGGCTGGTGAGCTCGCGGAGAAGAGGGTAGATTTGACAGGGGAAGGTGAGGGCTTCTAGTGTGGCAACGGTAAGAACTCTTTTGGTGGCGCTCGGTACGATAATCGCGTTGATGAGTTGTGTCTCCGCACCGTCGACGGAACGCGAGACCGCTCCTCCGTGGGTCACGTCGACGCCGCCTTCGAGCTCCGAGTACACCTATTTCGTCGGACGCGGTGCAGACACCCATGGCAACCTCGCGGCCGCCAATGAAGAAGCGATTCGCTCTCTTGCGGCCGACGTGACTCGCTACCTGGGGGTCGCGACTACCTCCCAGACGACAATTGAGACGCGGGAGGACTTGAAGAGCTTTGAAATGAAGTTGACTGAAAGCATACGTGAGCCCTCGACCGCGAAGAGCGAGGACTTTGGTCTGGTCGACCGCTGGACTCGTCGGGATGGCTCCCAAGTCACGGTTTTCCTCCTCGGCAGATACAAGACTTCGGCTCTACAGACCGAGAAATCGCGGGTGCAGGCTCTGGAGCGGGAGCGGACGGATGCCGTGGCACTGTCTGAGAAAGAGGGGGACAGGTTGCTGGCTCGTGGTAGACCTCTGAGCGCCGCAAAGAAGTACCTGCAGGCGGCGTCGGCGTCCACGGGGCCGCAGATTACGGACGCTCGCGTGAAGTTCGAACGGAACATCAAAAAGGCGGAAGAGGCGATATCCTCCATTCGCTTGAGAATCGTCTCGGGCGACTTGCACGGGAGGGTCGGAAGACCACTGCCGAAACCGTTCGAGGTCGAGGTCAGCGGCTCTGCGGGCGGTTCAACCGTTCCGCTTTCGAACCTCCCCTTCATCGTCTCCTACCCGATCCTTCGCGACGACGGTCGCCAGGGCACGGAAACGATGGGCGTCACGTCGGATCCGAAGGGCATCATCACCGTCAAGCTCCCGCCTCCCCAGCTGCTTGGAGAACAAAGCGTCACGGTATCGCTCGACATGTCTCCCGAGCTAGCGGCGCTGCGAGCTCCTGTCGTCCCCGACCGACCCCTCGTCACCGCACTCGAGAAACGGATCGGCGCCGTCCGGGTCGTACTCCATTATGCGACTACCTCCGAGGCCGCTTCGATCCCGACTGGGGTCCTCGTTATCGATCTCGATAGGGGAGGGACTCCCATCCCCCACGATGATACCTCGGCGGGCATCGTCAACGCGTTGACACAGGCAGGCTTCAGTATTCTCCCGATCCCCTCCAACCGCTCGATCCTCGGAATAGACGATCCCGATCTCGTGAAGATCGTGCGAAACAACTTCGGCAACAAGATCAAGCGGGTCATTCTCGGAAAGGCAAGAATCAGCGGCTTCGAGCAGTCGGACGGAACCTACATCGTAAAGGTGAGCGGCAACGTCGAGGTGGCAGACCTTGCGACCGGAAAGGTGCTCCTCTCGGCGACCCAGATCAAGCTGAGTCGTGCGAGCGATGCTTCGAGCGCAATTACCGCCGCGTTCAAGGACCTTGGAACCTCGATCGGGGATGAAATTAAGAATCGGCTTCGCTGAGCTTGTCGTTAACGGTAGCCGTACTCCGGCAGCGCGAGCATAGGTTCAGGATCGTTGGAGACGATCCCTGTGGCGTTGAGCTTGAGAAGTCGAG
>Ga0307440_1000517_pt1 | contig 18992 bp, 16 predicted proteins | sample SalMarWE160410MG_FD_202150 | JGI IMG/M metagenome (GOLD analysis project Ga0307440, IMG submission 202150) | Salt marsh sediment microbial communities from the Plum Island Ecosystem LTER, Massachusetts, United States - WE1604-10 | ecosystem: Environmental > Aquatic > Marine > Intertidal zone >... | reverse complement strand
AGAGGTAGCGAAGCCGCCGAATGCTAGGGTTAGAGCCGGACAGCAATGGGGAGGTCAGGTGATGATTCGTTCGTACAGGCGCTGGGTTTCTTCTGGAGGATCAAGGCCGAGTTCATCGGCAAGGCGGTGAACATACCTTTGATAGTGGCCGATGACCTGATTTCGCCTTCCCAATCTTCCCAGCGCCTCCAGGTAGCGGTAGTTAAGGTCATCGCGTAGGGGGTCGATGGCCAACGCTTTGACCAGGCTTTGGAGGGCGCGTTCGATCTGCCCGTGCGCTTCACTTTCTGCGGCGTGTTCGGTGAGTACATGAAGATAGATCCGTTCCAGCTCGCGTCGACGCTCCATGACCCAATCGGCTGAAAACTCGGGCAGAAAGTCTCCTCCGTAGCCTTCGACCGCCTGATGAAGTGCGAACAGTCGGCGAGGGTCGCCGGTGGCCATCCCCAGGGCGATTTCGGCCTCCGAAGTGAAGGAGGCGACGTCGTAGCGCACTGGTTGGTCAGGTTTGAGGCGGTACAAGGACCCTTCATTGGCAATCACGTCTTTGCCCAGTGAGCGTTTGAGGCTGTGCGTTGCCGTGTACAAGCTGGAGACCTTTCGCCCGAGGGGGCTATCTGGCCAGAACGTCTCAAGGATTTGATCGCGGTCCACCGGCTGCTTGTCCGTCAGGAAGAAAAGCAGCTGCCGTTGAAGGGGTTCGATGTCGACCCGGCCGGCGTTTCCGACGCTAACCGCTGTCCGGCCGAGAGCATCCAATCGGAGCATATCCGGCGGAGCTTCTTGGGTGGTCGGTGACTGATACTGATGGGCCACGGCATGCATGAGATCTACCCGCAATCCGATGGCCGAGAAGACCGGATGGCGGTCAAGGGCCCTCCGACCGAAGCTGAGCAGTCGGTCGTCGTAGACCCACTCACTGGCCAGACCCTGTTCGGCGGAGTCGCGATCCGCCACAAACAGCGCCGTTTCGAGGCTGGTCTGCGCAGACTCTTCGTCGCCCATCAGAAGTTGGGCCAAAGCCATAAAATGGAATGCCAGCACCTCATCCGGGCCCTGCAGAACATCTGCTTGCGCTTTGGTCAATGTCAGCAGATCGTTGTACGCGGCCTCAGGATCTTCCTCGATCCTCAGGCCGGCTTCCTGAATAGCAATCGACATCTCTTCGGATGGAAGCTTAGCAGCCTTGCGAGCACGCTCGAGCCATTCGAGAGCCAGCCGTCGGGTCCCACAGCGCCGGTGCAAAACAGCCGTTTGCATGTAGCCATAGCTGACCAATCGTGGAACTTGCAGACGGGTCGCCAACCGGAGGCCCTCGCCGTACAAGTCGCCAGCCTGGAAGTGAAGCCCCAGATCGCTGAACAAGTCGGCTTGTCCGTAGAGAAGGCTGGTTTCGTACCTGCGGCTTCCGGCTTGGTGGGCCCGCCGCAGCCCTTCCGCATACAGACTGAGTGCGCGCTCGTAGTGGCCAAGCTGGTGGGCCAATACCCCCAGATTGTTGAAAGAGATCGTCAATGCCAGCGGTGCACCGATCTCCTGAAGCATTTCGTGCGCTTGGGTCACCACACGTTCCTGGTCGAGCAGCCTGGCTTGGGCCGAGTAGATGACGGTGAGGTCGATCAGTGCATTTGCGGCGTTGAATAAGTCTCCAATCTCTTGGAAGATCTTGTGAGCCTCGAGACAAGCCGCCTCGGCACCCTCCAGATCCTCACCCAGACGAGCCAAGGCCATGCCGCGCACGCGGAGCATGGACGCCCATTGGGAAGGCGCACCTCCCTTGTCGACCAGCCCGGCCGCAAGATCGGCGCGAGCCAGGGCCTCGGCGTAGTCACTTCGATGCAGGGCGTTCATTCCCAGTAGGGAATGGGCGCGGGCGACCGTGGTCGGCTTCAGCGGGCCTTCACCCTCGCCCTGGAGCACTTGTTCGGCGAGTTCCCGAGACGGGTTGAGCCGGCCGATGTCTGTCCAGGCGGCTGCCACAGACAGGCAAAGTAGAGGCGCAATGGCTGGGGCGTCATCGATGACGCTCATCCAAGTCTCAAGCGTATGGGACCGGCCCTGAACGAACAGGGATTGGGTATGGGTCTCGGCCAATGCAGCCGCAGCGGCTTGGTCATCGTTGTCAATGTAAAGGTCAAACGCCTGCTCCACCAGACCCTCATCTGCAAGCTGGGCTGCTGCCCTGTTGCGGAGCTGGGCCACGCCGTCAGGGTCTTCCGCCTCGATCGTATCCAACAGAAAACCACGGAACAGCGGGTGGTACTCGTAGCTCCGAGGCTGTGTGTCGGTGGCAGTGATGAACATTCCTTTCTGAAACAAGTCCTGAAGCTGTCTCAAACTGTCTTCTCGCTCGAGCACCCGGTCACACCGGTCAGCCGTCATATATGGAAGAATGGATGAGTGCAGCAGAAATGAGCGTGTTTCCGCGGGCACGTCGGCAAGGACGTTGTCGCCGATGTAGCCGAAAATAGCCTGCATGGGAGGCGCGGCTTCCAATGTGACACCCTCAGGGCCAAGGCGTTCCACTTCTCGACCCATGAGATAGACACCTGTTACCCAGCCTTGTGTGTGGGCGTGAATCTGTGCCACATCCTTGGGCTGCAGCTGAAGTCCAAAGTGTTCCCTTAGGAAGGCGTCCGTTTCCTGTTGGCTCATGGCCAGGTCATGCGGGCCCAAGCCGCCCACATCGGCGTCGACGACCCAACGCGAGAGCCCGATTTCTGGCAACTCCCTGCCGGCAGTGACGACGGTGACGTGTTCCGGGAGACCCTGGACGAGGGCATCAAGGAAGCCACATGCCTCGGGTGAGGCGTTGATACGCTGAACGTCGTCGAAGATGATCACGAACGGATCATCAATCAGCTCCGATATGGGTTCGACGAACGCGGCGGCTTGTCCTTTGGGCGGGTTTCCGGCTAGGGCCTCGACGGAGATGCGCCCCCGCAATCGCCGAAAGCGCTTTGAGAGCGAGGCCTCCAAGACGGCCGCCAGCCGGATTTCATCCTGATCGGCCCGGGTCAGTCGGACCCAACAGATGGGAAGTTCGGTGTGTTCATTGAAATCCACCAACAGAGACGTCTTGCCGTAGCCCGGCGGGGCATTGATCAGGATCAGCCTGCGGGGCAAGAATTCATGCAGCCGATCGATAAGCTGCGGCCGATGAACGCGGGCGGCCTCTGGCGAAGGCGGCGTGGTGGCGTATCTGAGAGATCGTTGGTCTATTGGCATGATGTGCGAGCCGGTTGATGGGCGTCCGGGCCCCCTATCTCCATGGGAAGCGTCGATCTCTGGCCCGCGATCGGCCTTCCCTTTCCCAGGGGCTTCATTCTACCCTCAACTTCCACGAGCGCTTGGCTGGCCAGCCCCTACGCCCGCTGGGCGACAGACCTTCTGGCAGACATCCGAAGGCTGTGGCGCTGGAGCGGGGCCGGCTTCCCATACGGCCGTCTCCAATGCGCACCGCGCGTTACAGTTACCTTTGTCCCCTTGCCGCCTCGGGGCAGGGCTGGCATGCTTAACCTGCCGGAGGGCTTGGTACCAGTTCAGAGGGAATGTCATGACCATGGGGGCCAACCCTCCTATTAGATCCTCCTCGCCAGGCGTGAATCGCTGCAACGGTGGCCAGCATCGGAACCTCACCGTGTTGGTTGTCGACGATGAGCCAGCTTTCTGTTTTGCCATGGCTGAGATTCTCAGGCTGAGCGGGCATAGCGTTCAGCAAGCCCACAGTGTTTCAGAGGCCTTGGGCATTCTGATGGGCCTCACTCCCGACCTTATCTTGACAGACATCATGATGCCCGGCTCCGACGGTCTGTCCTTCATACGGCACCTGCGGAGCCGCCCCGCTTGGGCGAACATCCCCACCATTGCCGTGAGCGCCAAGGCACTGGTGCAGGATCGCGAGGCCGCGTGCGCGGCAGGCGCGGACGGCTACATTTGTAAGCCGTTCTCAGCCCAAGAATTGCAGGCAGCCATTCGGGTCTACTCTTACTCCGACGCTGCGGCTGCCTGAGCCTCCAGCTCCCCATACAACTAAAAGCCGCGTTCGAAAACTGGGAACACCTGCCCGGTCTCTTGGAATCCCAGGTGCTTGTAGAGTGCCTGGCTGGTCAGGTTGTCCGCCTGGGTGTTGACGGTCACTCGTCCATATCCACGGTCGGAGAAAGTTCGCAGCACATCGGCGACGAGGACCCTTCCCAGCCCCTGGTGCTGGACATCCGGATCCACCGCCAGCCGGGCCAGGTGCGCCCCAAATGCAGTCGCCGTGCAGATCTGATATCCGACAATCTGGCCGCCGATAACGGCGACCCGCGCGTATGATGACTGCTCAAGCGCCAGATGTAGTGCCCTGGGCGAGTGACGCCAGATGGGCTGGAAGGCGCGATGATCGACGGCAGCTACGGCCTCCACGTCCGAAGGCGCCAAATCTCTCAGTTCAGCCGCTGAGTGGGGGTGTTGAGGAGGGAGTCCTGTCTCCCAGGCCATGAAAATCACCGCATTGTCTTGAACAAAATCGGAATCGGTCAGAAGTGGGCCCATCCAAGGGTGCAGGCTGAGTGCAGCCACATGTTCGATCCCGAAGTACGCGGCCTCCGCGACCACGCGCTCCCACAGGGCTGACCAAACGTCTTCAAGTTTGTATCCAGAAGCTGATGCGAAGACCCGAATCCAAGCGACGCCTGGCGGATCGGGGGGACAGGCCATACAGCCAACCGGAAGCCCGTGCTCTTCCACCATCAGAAAGGGGTGTTCGTCCAACAAGCTGAGGGCATTGGCCCAATCCAGATGCTGATGACGCCACCGGGCGCCTTCGATCAGTCCACGGACGAGATCGCGATCATTGAGATCGGTCGGCCGTACGACCCACGAGGAAGCTCTTTGCATAGGTGTGGGATTCGGGCTCAGCCGCCCATGAGGCGTATTGGGATCCGCGCCAACCAGCGCAGGAAGCGTTCCCTGAGGGAGAGCTTGCGCCCGCCTTCAAGGCCGTGCTGCATGCTGGTCAGGGCGTCGATGGCACGCCCTCGCTTGAGCTGCATCTGTGACAGGGCCTTGAGGGTGTCGGCTCGGGCGTCGGCATCACCCAAGGCCTTGAACTTCTCGGCAGCCCCGGTGTAAGCGCGTTCTGCTTCTTCGACCCGGCTGGATGCCTCGAGCGCTGAGGCCAGGTTGCCCAGCGCCTGAGCGGCGCGTTTGGGCTCCCCCAGACGCTCGAATGTATCAACCGTACGATCGACGGCATGAAGCGCTCGGACTGCGTCGCCCGCCCGAAGATAGGCGACGCAAGCGTTGTTGGCCATCTCGGCGGCTTTGAGCTCGTTGCCATCGGTGGCGTATGCGTCACCAGCCGCCTCAAAACCTTCAGCGGCTTCTGCCCAACGCTCCAAGTGGTAGGCTTTCCCTGCTGAATCCTCGAGCTGCTCGGCGGAGTCAGATGCGCTCAAGGGGTGACGTCCTGTAGGGCACGGCTGATTGACCGCAGACGATCGGAGGGGAGTTGGCTGAGATTGAGTGCCAATTCGAGGAAGCGCCGATTCCCTGGTTCAGAGACAAAGGCCTGGATCTCGGGTGAGAGCTGGGCGAAACTATCGAAAGCCAGATTGCGCTTGGCCCAACGGCCTATCGGACCGTCCATATCCCGGTAGTCCTCAACCCGATGGCCCAGACTGGCCGCAAGGACCTCAAGTTCCGGGAGCGGCACGCCGCGCTTTCCTCGCTCATAGGCGGAGATTCGGCTAGCGGGGAGTCCGGTGCGCTCGGCCAATTCTGCCTGAGTTAGCTCGGCCGCTTGGCGATGCAGTTTCAATTGGACTGCGATCATCCGGTCCCTGAGGGGAATGGCTCGGGCCGCGTCCAGGGCCGGCCTTTGGTCCACCACAGGCAAATCCTGGCTCCAGAAGGCCCGCACCGGCACATCAAATGTGTAGGCGAGGACTTCCAGTTCGGGCAGAGTGATTGCCTTCCGCCCGTGTTCATAAGATGACATGGTGCTGGGGCTGATGCCGAGAAGCTCGGCCGATTCGCGAATGCTCTTCCCCGAGTCGAGCCGGGCCTCACGGAGCATGGCGCCGAGCATCTTGGATCGCAGTGAAAGGGATTGTTGGTCGGTCATCGCACACTCCGGTTGGGCTGTGGCAGATGAGCAAATCGATTATAGCAGACAGGCGAGAGCCGCCCCTGGAACGAAGATTGGGCTCGTCGGTCGGGAGGGGGTGTCATGCCCCGGCCCGGACCGCTTGGCTCACACGGGATGCCAGACTGGTGGCGGTTTCCTGCAGGCTCCGCGTCGTGTGGCTGCGCGCAAAGCGGGCACGCAAGGGAAGCCCTTGTAGGTTGCTGATGTACATATTGTCTTTGAGGTAAGGCACGGAACCATCCGGCGGTCGGTCCAATACCTGGCCGATTTCTTCGAGAGGTAGGTCTTCCACACCCAGGGGGCGATTTGAAAGCAGGTAAAAGCGGTCCTCGGGAATGCCCTCGTCACGCAAATAGGCCAAAGTCGACGCCGTGTGAGCAAGCACGCTGGACACAGGTGTCAGCACCGCAACCAAGACATCTGCCTGGCGGAGGATCAGCATGGCCAGCGACGACAGGTTGCGCCCAACGTCGACATAGACTCGGCCGTAGGTTGAGCGGAGCATCTGGATAAGAGGTGCGAGTCGGTCTGGGACGAGATCGGCGCTGCGGGCCGGGTCGCTGGCGCCTGGCACGAGTTGGAACTGCCATCCATTTGGGCGGGGAAGGTCGAACCTCAAAGAACTTGGTGTCCGAGCCCCTCGAGGCTCTGAGGTCAACTGCACGATGTCGATGGACCTGTCGGCAGCACTGAATGCGGCCAGGTCACCCATCGGCAACACGAGGTCGACAACCACCGACTGACGTTGAACTTCCAGGCTGGCGATTTCATGGGCGAAGTTGAGGCAAAGGGATGATGTGCCTACACCGCCCTTGGCCCCGAGGAAAGCGACAATCCGTCCCGGCTTCAAAGGCGATGTGCCGTCCCTTTCGGGCTGAGTGCCGTGATCAAGGTCCACCAAGCGTCTTAGCACCAGGTCCACCGCGTCTGTCTGCTTGACGATGTATTCCTCGACGCCCAACTCAAACGCCTGCTGAGTTGCCTCGGGAGCGCTGCGCTGGGTAAGGCACAAAATCCAGGTCTTCTGCGTGCGCGGGTCGGCGCGGAGCCTGCGGATGACCTCAAGTCCGTCCAGATCCGGCAGGTCCAGTTCGATGATTACGGCATCCGGCTGATCGCGCCAAGCAGCGATCAGCCCCTCCTTCCCGCCGGGAGCGAAGCCGACGGCGTAGCCTGCCCGGGTCAACATATGCCGCATGAAAGCCGCGCTGGTTTGATCGGGTTCGATCAGAAGCAGCTTGCGTTGACGCTCGGGGGCACCCGTCCTATCAGACATCATCCGGGAGCGGTGGCATGAGGTAACCGATACCCTGTCGGGTGACGATGTGGATCGGATTCTTGGGATCCGGTTCGATCTTTTGGCGGAGCCTGCTCAGGCAGACCCATAGGATTTCTTTGTCGTCGCGGTACTCTGGCCCCCATACACCGGTCAACAGGTCTTCGGGTGTCTGAACGCGGCCGATGGCGGCGGCGAAGGTTTGCAGGAGACGGTACTCGGTGGCCGTTAGGGAGACCTCTTCATCGCTGCAGGTAACCCGGGCGCGGGCCAGGTCGATCTCCAGCTCGTGATGCGTGAAGATGGGATGGTGGAAGTCTTCGATGCCTCCCCGCTCAGCGCGGCGCAGCACCGCGCGGACGCGCGCCAGGAGTTCTTGAGCAGAGAAAGGCTTGACAATGTAGTCGTCGGCCCCTGCGTCCAGGCCGCGCACCCGATCGCGTTCCTCGCCCTTGGCGGTCAGGATGATGATCGGCACGGTGGAGAATTCGCGGATTCGCTCGGTGGCGGTGAAGCCGTCCATGATCGGCATCATCACATCCAGCAGGATCAAATCTGGCTGTTGGTTGGCAACAGCCTCGACTGCCTCTTGGCCGTTGTTGGCCGTTTGAACCGAGTAGTCCTCGGTTTCGAGGTTGACCTGGACGAGCTGCTGGTAGCGAGGCTCATCGTCAACCACCAGTATGGTCTTGACCTCATTCTCTTCCTCGGTCATAGGGCATTCTCCGAATCTAGCGGATCATCGTGTGGGGTCTTGGGAATGGTGAAATAGAATCGCGTGCCCTGACCGGGCCGGCTGTCCACACCGATTTCACCGCCATGGGCTTCCACGATCTTGCGACAAATATAGAGGCCCAGCCCGGTGCCTCGCACGGCCCGGCTGCTGTCGGGCACTCGATAGAAACGCTCAAAGAGATGGGCCATATGCTCGGAATCAATGCCAGGGCCGGTGTCCTGGACTTCAACCGTCATCCATTGGCCGTCGACGGCCACACGTATGCTGACCGGCGAGTCCGGCGCGTACTTGACAGCGTTGGACAGCAGGTTATCCAGCACTTGGGAGATACGCGTAGCGTCCATCTCCACCGGGGGGAGTTTGCTGTCCATTTGGACTTCAAGGGTCAATTCAGGATACATCGAGCGCGCCCGTTGAACGGTGTCGCGAACCAAAGCACCTACCTGGGCGGTCTCACGCGTCATTCCCAAGCTGCCGCTCTCGAGGCGTGAAGAATCAAGCAAATTGTCGATGAGCTCGCGCAGGCGGTCGGCTTCATCGTCAATGATCTGGAGGAATTCCTGCCGCGTTGTCTGTTCCCACTTGGCATCATCTCGAAGCAATGTGGTGACGTAGCCCTTGATGAAGCCCAAAGGCGTTCGCAGCTCATGGGAGATCGTCGAAATGAACTCCTCCTGCATGCGAGCCAATTCTCGTTGGGCCTCGAGGGTGGCGATGCGGCGTGCCATGCGTCGGTTCTCTAGAAGCTGCCCGACATGCCAGGCGACGAATTCGGCCAGGCGGATGTGCTCGGGGGGATAGGCCGGGCCCCCAAAGCGGCCGAAAACCAGCCCTCCAACACACCGCCCGCCGACCATCATGGGCAGTCCCAGGTAATCCCGGCGACGGTCCCGGCCTTCAACCGTCGGACCGGCGTCCTCCTGACGGAGAACCGTTTGGCCGGAGCGGTAGGCCTCAGCGGCGGCGGCCTCACCCCACGGCAGGTCGGATTCGCGCGACCGGCCACGCCCCAGTGCCCGGGCGTATATCGCCTCCAACTCGTCCGATTCTTCGCTGCGCAGGTAGAGGGCGACCACATCGAAGATGAAGATCGTGCGCGCCAGGCGGAAGACCGCGTCCAGCCCGGCGTCGGTGTCAAAGGTCTCCGCCACAATCCGCGCAATGGCATACACTGCATTGAGTTCGTTGCCATGGGTCAAGGAGCCGGAAGGGACCAGCGGGCCAGTCATGCTGAGTCCTCCGCCAGGGGCAGCTCGAATGAGAAGGCGCTTCCTTTGCCTTCCTGGCTCTGGACGTGCAGTTCTGATCCGTGGGCGCTGAGGATCAGCTTCACCAGTGAAAGTCCCAATCCGGTCCCGCCAAAACGTCGGGTCGGCGAGCCATCGAGCTGGTGAAACGGCTCGAAGATCTCTTCCATCCGTTCTGCCGGAATGCCAATGCCGGTATCGATCACCTGAATAAGTGCCCGGCCGTTCGTGCGGCTGGCATGAAGGCGCACCTTGCCTCCGGGAGCCGTGAACTTGACGGCGTTGTCGATCAGTTGAAAGAGCACCCAGCGGATGCGCGACTTGTCCGCCATCAGGGGCGGCATATCAGGGGCGATCTCCAGCTGGACATCAACCCCGGCCTTGGATGCCTTTAGGCGTGATTTCTCAAGCGTGTCCTCGGTGAGTGATCCTAATGAAAGTGCCTCGACCGACAGTGTCAGGCCCTCTCGCGAGGCAGTCGAGTATTCGATCAGATCCTCGATCAGCCGTTCCAGGCGCTCGGTGGCCCGCTGAACGACCATCAGCGCGTCCTTCTGCTCCTTGGGAACCTCGCCTAGCTGATCATCGATGAGAAGCTCTGTGTACCCTTTGATATGCGCCAGGGGGGTACGCAGTTCGTGGGAGACGTTGGAAATCAAGTTGGCTTTGAGTTGGTTGATTTCGGTCAATCGTTCAAGCGCCCGACGTAGCTCGGCCGTCCGTTCCGCCACTCTGCGCTCAAGGTTTCGGTTGACCTCCTGCAGCGCGGCGTGAAGCTCAATGATCTGGCGCGTGATCGCCCGGTCAAGTGTTTCGCGGTCGACCAGCTCCATTTCCATCAGGGTCTGGCCCAGAAGGCGGTGCTTGCCTTGGTCCGCCAGCTGCTTCTGACGGTGCAGCGCCCGCTCGAGCTGGTCCGAAGTGAGCAGACCCTGTTCGATCAGGTACTCGCCGATCTTGGGGACGATGGCCTCGGGCGTGGAATCGAGGGGGGCCGTTTCGGGGAATCCCTCCAGGTAGGCTCGTTCGGCCAGCAAAGCCACCAGGGCCAGATCGACCCCACAGTGGGGGCAAACCCTGGCGTCAAGCGGCAGCGGCTGACCGCACTGTGGGCAGGAAATAGGGCCCCGGACGGTCTGGGGTTCGGGATTAGCGCTCATGGTCCCCTTTTTTGAGACACATTCGATTCAGAATGATAGTCCGCGGGCCACCATAGGGCAAGCGTGGCGGGGGCTGCAAGTCACCTGTAAGGTAGACAGGGGCGGAAATAGATAATAATTAGGCCATCGACTCCGATACATAGGCGAACAACCATGACCTTGAAAGTTCTGATGATCGACGACGATCCCGATGTGGCAGTGACGCTTCGCACCCTCCTCCGCGGTCAGGATTTCGAGATCCAGGCGGTATTTGAAGGCGGAGCTGGCGTGACAATGTGCCGGGAAACGTCCCCTGATATCGTGATTTTGGATTTGTTGATGCCAGAGATGGATGGATGGGAAGTCTGCGAGCAGATCCGAGCTTTCTCAGATGTGCCCATCCTGATCCTGTCGGCCCTCGGTTCACCTGGGAGCGTGGCCAAGGCGCTGGACGCTGGGGCCGACGACTACTTGATCAAGCCTGTTCACGCCAGCCTGCTGGCATCCCGGCTGCGCACACTGGTCCGACGCCGGTCTCTGGTGGCGGCGGAACAAGCCGCCTGAGCCCATTCCTAGCAGCGAGCATCCCTGGCCACCCGATCCACCGGGTGGCTTTCTCTTTTTGGGACCTTCTGGGCGGGCCCTACAAGGAAGTCTGTGTGAGCCCGCCGTCGACGAAAAATGAATGACCATGGACATAAGATGCCGCGGGTGAGGCCAGCCAGGCAGCAGCTCGCCCGAATTCTTCCGTATCCGCCATCCGACGCAGCGGGATCTTACCGGCGACCTTGGCCGCCTCAGCCTCCGCGCTGGCGCCACTGAGATCGGCCCGCGAGCTCATGATCTGGTCCACTCGCTCGGTTCGCGTCCAACCGGCGTTGATGGCATTCACCCGTATCCCCTTCGGACCCAACTCGTTGGCCAAGGTCCGCACCAATCCGATCACAGACAGCCGCAGCGCGTTCGAGAGGGTCAAGTTTTGAGCCGGCGTCTCAACTGTGAAGGATTGGTTGGCGAGGATGGATCCACTCCCGCGTTCAATCATGTGAGGCACGACCGCATAGCACAGCCGAACTGAGCTCATCACCGTCAGCTGAAAACCGCGTTCCCAATCTTCAGGTGACAGGTCGAGAAAACCGCCTGTGGGGGGTCCGCCGGCATTGAGAAAGAGGACGTCGATCTGCCGCATTTGCTCCATCGCCGTGCGCACCAGTCGGGTGATGTCGTCAGCCTGGATGAGGTCGGCGCGAATGGGAAGAACCTCAGCGTTTGTGATCTGGCGAATCTCCTCGGCCGTTTGGTCCAGGTCCGGGCCGCGGGCTGAGATGACCACGCGGGCCCCGGCGCGTGCCATTTCAGTGGCGGCGGCTTTGCCAAGACCGCGTGATGCACCGGTCAGCAGAGCGACTTTGCCCTCTAATCTGAGATCCATGAGGTCTCCTTCCTGGTTCTTCTGCTAGAGAGTCATGACGTGTTCATCGATAACCATCACGTCGGGAAAGCGCCTTTCGACCCAGCCGGGCAGTTTGGCGAGGACGCGGTCGACCTGGCGGCCGTCGCCGCTCACCACCACACAGGTGATTACGCATTCTGTGTGGCTGTCCTGTCGGTCAACTTCGGCCGCCGACACGTTGAATTGGCGGTGTAGACCTGACAGCAGGGGCTTGATCCGGCCGCGCTTCTCCTTCAGCGAGAGGCATCCGGGCAGGTGCAGCTCCAAAGTCAACGCCGAGATATGCATGGCTTTGTGATCATCCGGGAATGTGGCTCAGCCCTGGACCGCAAGGTATAATCGCCCCATGCGAGAAAAGCTTCCCTGGTTGGTGGCCGCAATGGCCGTGCTGATCCTGGTCGGAACTGCGTTCTATGCCCTGGCTGCAATCCAGGGTATGACCCAGCCTGTGTCCGACCTGACGGGCCAGGTCGGGACCCAAGTCGCCGCAGTTCTACGGCCCACGCCGACCATCTTACCCGATCCGGTCACCATTGTCCGCCAGGTGCGCACCTTGTCGCGGTTGGAGACCATCGAATACAGTCTGGAGAAGGTCATCACCGCCGAAAGCGGTCAGGGTCCCTTTGGCTTCCTCTTCGGTGATCGGCTCCTGCTGGTGGCGCACGGCAGTGTGATTGCAGGCGTTGATTTCAGCAAGCTCAGCCCGGAGGACGTGAAGGTAAACGACTTGGGGCAGGTGACCATTACCCTACCGCCAGCCGAGGTGTTCGTGGCCAGCCTCGACAACCATCAAACCTACGTCTACAGCCGGGGCACCGGCCTGCTCACCAAGGGCAATATACAGTTGGAAACAGAGGCCCGTAAGGCCGCCGAAGACGAAATTCGCCGGGCGGCCATCGAAGACGGCATCTTGACCCAGGCCAACCGTAATGCGCAGGCCTTTCTGCAGACCTTCCTGGGTTCGCTCGGTTTCGACCAGGTGGTCGTCCAAATGGATCCGAGCCAACCGGAGGCGGTTGTCTCTCCCACACCCTAGGTCTTCTTTTTCGAGGTCAAACCCGGAAGGTCCATTCCTCCCGCCCATAGCGCTCGTCGACAAGGGCATTCGCCATCTCTCGTTCCTTGTCGGTAGGCTGGCTGGGCTCAAACACGATCCCCAGTGCCTGCTCGAAACCAACTTTGAACGCCTCGGCGACAGTTGACCATGCAGGTGAGTTTCCCAGCAGACTTTCGACAGTGGCTGCCCGGCTCCGAATTCTCTCGGAGGCTGCCTGACGCGCCTGCGGGCTGTCGAAACTGAGCACCCGGCAGATTCTCCCCAGGTCGCCTCTAAGCGGGAGTGTCCCATGCTGCAGAACGCCGCGCTTTCGGCGGACCTGGGCACTGCCGATGAGCTTCCGTTCACCGGCCGTGATTTCGTAGGCGCCGGGGTTCTCGAAACACACCGGATTGCCCGACGGTCCGGGGTCGTGCCCTTCCCCCTTTGTCGCCCGTGTCGCCAGCCCCAGTTCGGCCAGTGCAGCCAGCAGCCCTCGGCTCATCCGCCGATAACTGGGCACGATACCTCCGGCGACCAGGGGATCGTCGATACCGGCGACAATCGAGTAGGTCATTTCATCGGTGTGAAGGATCGCTCGACCGCCCGTTGGTCGGCGCACCAGGTCCCATCCGGCCCGGCGCAAGGCCACCAGGTCCACGTCGGCGGCCGGCTGGGCCACGCCCAAGGACAGACAGGGGGGTTCCCATGCGTACAGCCGCAGGGTGGGCGGTGAATTGCCCGCCTCCACGGCTTCAAGGAGGGCTTCGTCGGTAGCCATGTTAAGAGGGCCGGAGGCTTGGGGCGAAACGATGAGGCGCCAGGCGGCGCCGTGTACGAGGGACATGGAGGGATTATAGGCCAGATGCGGCCTGCCTCGACCACGGGGTTTCGGCTCGTGGGGGAAGTGCCGCGGGCCGGGGAATTCGGGGCTGGCATGGGGCGCAACTGGATGGCAACCCCAGGCGGCTCAGCCCCTGCCGCGCAGAGTTACGCTCGATACCTGATTCGACCGCAGACTTTGTGATAGATTTCACAAGTGGGTGGGCGGTCTTGGCAGGGGAGCCATTGGCCCAAACCCGTGTGGTAAACTGCCAAGCTTAGGCGGGTATGCTGCGAATGAAAGCTGTTGGGAGGCGCCACGCGCCGATGAGGTGCTCCGCAAAATTGGCCCTGGTATGGGCACTGGCCATCGGATTGGTCGCCGGCTGCGGCGGCCAGGCGAGCCGCCCCGCGGCCCCAACCGAGACACCTGATGTCTCGCCCACGTCTCAAATCACCCGTCCGCCCAGCCCGACGTCGACCAGCAGTGTGCCGCCGCTTGAAGGCAAGGTGACGCTTTGGGTTGACTGGGACCCCGAACGGATGCAGACCCTGATCAAGGCCATAAGCGGCTTCAAGACGCGCCATCCTCAGGTCGAGTTCGACATCAGTTACTATCCCACCGATCAGCTTAAGCCGGCCTTTGAAGCTGCTGCCGCAGCTCATCAAGGCCCGAGTGTGATCTTCGGGCCATCCACTTGGGGGCGTGCCTTCGCTGACCAAGGGTGGACTAGAGACCTCACTCCTTTGCTTCTTCCGGCCCAGCAGAGCAGCATTCAGCCCGTGGTTTGGGGGCAGGTGGCTGACAGCACGCGTGTGATCGGTTTGCCCCTTACGCTCGAAGGCTACGTTCTATATCGCAACAAGAGCCTGGCAGCCGATCCCGCGGCAAGTGTGGCCGACCTGGTCCAGACAGCCCAAGCCTTGAGAACAGAGAAGGGGTTCGGCGCCTCGCTGGATTTCGGTTTCATCACCAGCGCGCCCCAGCTTCAGACGTGCGGGGCTGAGCTCAATACTCAGGCGGTACTCCCCTTTGACGAGGCTCAGGGAGAATGCTGGTTGGGTTTGATGCAGCGTCTGGGACAAGCCGGCAAGCCGGTTTTCAACAGCGACCAGGATCGAGCGCAGTTCTTGGCTGGGAAGTCCGCCTGGCTGATCGACTCCACGCTCCAACTAGACCAACTGGCTCAGGCCCTGGGGGTGGGTGATCTGGCGATTGATCCTTGGCCCGTCGACGGGAGCAGCGGCCGACGTTTGGACGGGTACGTATGGAGCGAAAACGCCTACCTTACGGCCAGCAGCAGCAACGCCGATACGGAAGCCTCTTGGGCCTTTTTGGCCTACCTCCTGGCTCCGGAAACACAGGCTGCCATGGACGATGTCGAGGGGGCGCGCCGGGTGCCCTCAGTTGTGGGCGTCGGACTGGCCGATCCTTTGCTGTCCCAGGCACGAGCTGTGTTGGAGACCAGTCTGCCGCGCCCGTTTCCGGGCGACCTGAATCGATTGAGTGGACCGCTCAACACGGCTTTGAGGCTGGTGGTTGGACAGGCCGGCGATATCCGCTTGGCCACCATGCTCACGCTCCAGGAGATCGAGAAGGCCAGCCTGGCCACGGCGACCCCAACCACCACGTCGACACCGTCGCCAACGGCCACACGCACCTCTGTCCCGAGTGCAACGAGCACATCGCCGCCGCTTTCGCCCACCTTGACCGCATCGCCCTCGGTGACGGCCTCGGGGCCCTGACGGTCGGGCGTATCATTCTGTGTGAAACGGAGACCATGACCACACCTTACTGGGTTCAAGACGCCATCTTCTATCAAATCTTCCCCGATCGCTTTGCCAACGGGGATCTCAGTAATGACCCGCCCAATATCCAGGCATGGGGCGCGCCGCCCACGATCTGGGATTTCCAGGGTGGGGACCTGCGCGGCATTATCCAGCGTTTCGACTATCTGCTCGATCTGGGTATCACCGCTATCTATCTCAACCCGATCTTCCAGGCGACCTCAAATCATCGATACAACACGACCAACTACTTCAGTATCGACCGCAAACTGGGGACGATGGGTGATTTCAAAGCCCTGATCGACATGGCCCACCGCAACGGCGTGCGAGTCATTCTGGATGGGGTCTTCAATCACTGTGGACGGGGCTTCTTCGCCTTCAATGACCTGCTCGAAAACGGCTCCCATTCTCCCTACAAGGAGTGGTTTCACGTCAACAAGTTCCCTGTCGACGCATACAGTGAAGGCGAGGCCAAGCACTACCAGGCATGGTGGGATTTCAAGAGCCTTCCCAAGTTCAACCATTTCAACCCGGACGTGCGCAGTTATCTCTTGAAGGTCGGTCGCTACTGGATCGAGCAAGGTGCCGACGGCTGGCGGCTGGATGTTCCCAACGAGATCGATGACGATTCATTTTGGGCTGAATTCCGGCAGGCCGTCAAAGGCGCCAATCCGGACGCGTACATCGTTGGCGAGATTTGGGAGGCCGACGCCCATTGGGTGGGGCCTGAGCATTTTGATGGCTTGATGCATTATCCCGTCCGCAAGGAACTGATTGAGCTGCTGACTGCGGACCAACCCCAGCTGGGAAGCTTCGCTGAGACGGTCGAGGGACTGCTTGACTACTATGGGCGAGAGCACGCTTTCGCTCATTATGTGCCCCTCGGATCGCATGATACGGAACGGCTGCGTACGGCCTTGGGCGGCCGCGCCGACAGTGTACGACTTGCCTTCCTCTTCCAGATGTTCTACCCAGGGGCTCCGGCCATCTACTACGGTGACGAAATTGGGCTGGAAGGCGGCAAGGACCCTGACTCTCGGCGGGCATTTGACTGGAACGAAGACCAATGGGACGCCGATTTGCGTTCGTTTGTGCGTCGGTTGATCGCCTGCCGCAAGAACTCTCCCGTGCTCCGGCGGGGTGATTTCCGGCGCCTCATGCTAGAAGAGGGGGCCGGCACGGTCGCCTTTGCCCGGATCCTGGGAGAGGCCAGCGCGGTCCTGGCGTTGAACATTTCTGCTGAAGAAAAGACCCTTTCGATCCCGGTCGAAGACCTGGGATGGTCCGATGGCCGACATCTCACCAGTGCGGTTGATGACGGACACTGGAAGGTTCAAGCTGGCCATCTCGAAGTCGTCCTGCCCCCGGCCCAAGGCGCCCTTATCCTGCCTGAATCTATGTCCTAATCTGATCCGGGGGAGGCTTGTGGGTCGTCTGCGCGCCCAAATCCCGGATGTATAATCGCGGGGCACGCAAGACCATGCCGGCGCGCCCTCCGCCGCGTGGGTCGAGCCATGTTTGTGAGGGCGCCTTGGAAAGGCGAGACGCAGAGATGCATCTCATCCTCACCCATGAGCAGGCAGATTTCGATGCCCTGGGCGCCTCCCTGGGGGCATCTCTGCTTCATCCACAGGCCGTGCCTGTTCTGCCGCGCCGCCTCAACCGGAATGTGCGTGCCTTTCTGACCCTCTATGGCGAGAATCTTCCATTCGTCGAATTCAGTGACTTGGCGGCTGAGGCAATCGACCGCGTCACGCTGGTCGATACCCAGAACCTGACCTCCGTCAAGGGGCTTCGTGACGATGCCCTGGTTGACGTCATCGACCACCATCGCCAGGACGATTCCATCGATCCGGCCTGGCAAACACGCATCGAGGCGGTCGGCGCCAGTGCCACCCTGTTGGTTGAGACGTTGCGCGATACGGGCATCGATTTGGATTGGGTGGCTGCCACGCTGCTCCTCTTGGGTATCTACGAGGACACAGGTTCTCTTTCCTATACCATCACCACCCCCAGGGATTTGGTGGCCAGCGCCTGGCTGCTTGAAGTGGGTGCGAATCTGAACATCGCCTCTGATTTCCTCAATCACCCCCTTTCAAGTGAACAGCGTGAGCTCTATGAGCGGCTCCTTGAAGAAGCCGAAACCCATCAATTCAAGGGGGTGTCGGTGGTCGTGGCAGCGGCTCGGGCAGAAGGGATGGTGGATGAGATCTCCACCCTTGCCCACAAGCTGAGGGACCTGTTCGATCCCGCAGGCCTCTTTGTCCTGGTCGCCTTGGACAGCCATATTCAGTTGGTGGCCCGCTCGACGTCGGATGCCGTCAACGTCGCTAAGGTCGCCGAACATTTCGGTGGCGGAGGGCACGAACGGGCAGCAGCCGCCCTTATCCGTGACAAGGATTTGGACTCGGCGCGGCAGAAACTGTTGGCGCTGCTGCCGTCCCTGGTCATCCCGCCCAAAACTGTGGGCGAGATCATGTCGCGCGGCCCCCAGCTGCTCGCGCCCGATAGCCCGATAGAGGACGCCGCGCAGAAAATGCAGCGCTTCGGCCATGAGGGCTATCCCGTGGTCGAGCACGGCAAGGTTGTGGGACTGCTCACCCGGCGGGCGGTCGACCGGGCGCTGGCGCACAAACTCGGTGCCAAACCGGTGTCGTCTGTCATGGAAGCCGGGGAAGTCTCCGTAGCGCCTGACGATTCAATCGAGCAGCTTCAGCGGGTGATGATCCGCCACGATTGGGGGCAGGTGCCAGTCATCGATCCTGAAGGCGGGGAGGTTGTGGGTATTGTCACCCGGACCGATCTGCTGACGACATTGGCAGCTGATCTGGCGGAGAGCGGCCCGCCCGATTTGTCTGAGCGCTTGAAGACGGCCCTGTCCCCCGGCCGGCTGGCTCTGCTCAAATTGGTGGCGTCGCAGGCAGAAGCAAACCAGATCGCGCTTTACGTGGTTGGCGGTTTCGTGCGCGATCTGCTTTTGGACATGCCGAGCGTGGACCTCGACCTGGTGGTCGAAGGGGATGCGATTGAGCTGGCCGCGTCGCTGGCCGAAGCCTATGGTGGCCGGGTCAGCAGCCATCGCCGATTTGGGACGGCAAAATGGGTCATCGACCGAGGGAGTTCAGCGCTCACTGCGGCCCTCGGCCAAGCCGACGGCTCGATTTCGGATCTCCCCGACAGCCTGGATCTGGTTGGCGCCCGCACTGAGTTCTACCCACACCCTACGGCCCTGCCCCGCGTCGCCCGGGGGAGCATCAAGCTCGACCTCCATCGCCGAGACTTCACCATCAACACCCTGGCTTTGCGGCTTGATGGTGGCCACTACGGGCAGCTTCAGGACTATTGGGGCGGGGGCTCGG
>Ga0307440_1000515_pt1 | contig 19025 bp, 16 predicted proteins | sample SalMarWE160410MG_FD_202150 | JGI IMG/M metagenome (GOLD analysis project Ga0307440, IMG submission 202150) | Salt marsh sediment microbial communities from the Plum Island Ecosystem LTER, Massachusetts, United States - WE1604-10 | ecosystem: Environmental > Aquatic > Marine > Intertidal zone >... | reverse complement strand
AACTTAATTCACTTGGAACAGGAATAAATCATTAAGGTAAAACTAACATGTCAGAAGATAAAACTATCTCTCAGCAAATAGATTTTATAATTAAAAAATCTGGTGATTGGCGAGGGGAAAAAATATCACAACTTCGCGCCTTAATCAAAAAAGCCGACCCTGCTGTAATTGAAGAGGTTAAGTGGAAAAAGCCCTCAAAACCAGAGGGGGTTCCTGTTTGGTCTCATGATGGAATAATATGTGTAGTCGATACACTCAAAAATGCTGTGAGGCTGACATTCCCTAAAGGTGCTCAGCTGAAAGATCCGAAAAAACTTTTCAATACACGGTCAGATAGCGAAACAGTTCGTGCTATAGACTTTAATGAAAGCAGCACTTTAAATGAATTAGCGTTAAAGGCACTTATTATTCAAGCTGTGAAATTGAACAAATCTAAGGCACATAAGAAATAGAAATTTGCCACCAAAGAAAAACTTGATAAAATAACTCGAACAAAGATTAATTGACGAGATTCAAGTATATTCTCCTTGATTTAGACTATATTGTCCTGAGAATAAGGAAGTACCGGCACAACATTTTGCTTAAGTAATAGCAGGGAAAGTACTAAATATCAAGGTTTGTCGCCCGCTCAACCGTAGAGAAGCGAAGCTCATGACCGAAGGGAATAAACATCGCATCGGTTTGACAGGAAAGTCCTGCACTCCCGGAAGCTTTCGGGACTGCCACTACTCATACAATATTCCGTTCTGTGTCACTTTAAAAAAATAGGAAATCCATTTATAAAATGTACTTTGGTTCAAAAATTTAAATATTATGAAAGTATTAAATTTATTCTTAATCAGTTTCATTATAGCAACTAACGTTGCTGTTGGACAATCAAGTGATGAAATAAAAATCAGACAATTAGAAAAACATTGGACAGAATTACTTAATAAGGGAGACACAACCTCATTATTAAAAATCTGGTCTGAAAACTACGTTGTAAACAATCCAAATGGTAAAATTGTAACCCCGAAGGAAATAGTTGCACTTATGAGAAGTGGGCATAAATTTCCAGTAGTTGAAAGGATAATTGAGAAAATCACGTTCAATCAAGACATTGCAATTGTAATGGGTAAAGAATTACAACAACCGGTAAATATGACAGCTAACCATGATGAATGGATTCCGAGGAGATTCACCGATGTTTGGATAAAAACAGAAGGAAGATGGAAACTGGCAGCAAGACAATCAACGCAAATTAATCCACAATAGAGTTACGTTGAAATAAATTATACTTCTGCTTATCTGTTTTAAATTGAATAATATGAAGATTTTAATGCTATCAATAGCCTTTCTTTTTTAGTAAATACTATTTAAGCACAAAATCAAAGTAAAGTTCGATTTAAAAACACTTCATAGTCAGATACTGATTGGCATAATAATAAACCTGGCGATATTTATTTTACATTGATGCAGGCAATGAGAAATTTAAAACCGTAAGATAAAAAACAACGAACAGCCAACATAGGGCATCACTTTTTACCCTTTGGGCTATAGTGGATATAATCGGGAATTTTAATCCAATTAATTTGAGAACAGATAATGGTGCGCTTTGGGAGAACTGTTTAAGCCAAAGTGTCCTGCCATTTAGATACTGAGCCTTCGATAACCTAAACAAAACTCATCAGGTAAGGAGTATTTATCAGACTTATAAAATTTAAACGAAGAACTTTTATGAACGAACAAAGAGGTATTATTTTTATACCAGGCGGCCAAATGTCAGACTGGATCTGGGAAAGTTTTATTCCTTTAATTAAAAACAGCCAATGTTTAACAATTAATCAAAGGTTAGAAGAAAATTCATTAGACTCAAGAATATCATCTTCCCTGGCTGACTGTAGTAAACATATTATAAAGCAAATCAATGAACATAACTTTGAAAGAATCATTATAATTGGCCATTCAATCGGGGGATTACTTGCAGCCTTGGTTGCACAACAATTAAAGCAGAAAGTTGAACATGTGGTTTACATTGCTTCTAATCTTCCTAAAAACAATACAACTGCAATTGACTCTTTTCCATTTTTACAGAAGCTAATGATAAGATCTTTTGTAAGATCACAAATAAATAAAGAAAATGTACATGTTGGAACAGAAGCAAAATACTTTATTTCACATTTTTGCAATACGTCTAATTCAGAAGTTATAGAATTTGTAAAATCTCAATATTTAATTGCAGAGCCAATATGCCTGTTCAAAGAAAAAGTATATTGGGATTATTCTATTGAGATTCCTCAGACATATATCAGATTATTGAAAGATAAAACTATAAATAGAAATCTTCAAACTAAAATGGCAAAAAATCTAAATATCTCGAATATTATTGATATTGAAAGTGACCATTTAGTGATGTTAAGTAATACTAACTTATTATATGACAAAATTAAAGGAATCATTAAAGAATAGGTAAGATTGGAGGAGAAAGACTATCTACAATGTGTATAGTTGCCCGAAGGAGAGACAGTCTCTGAATGGGCAAAAGGGTTGATAAAGGGATTACTACCTCACGATGTTCGGTGCTGATGCCGGGTCTCCCGGTTATCCAGTCTCCCGTTCTCCAGTATACTGATAATTAATTATTTGCGCTATCCTCATTTTCTTTGGATCAATTTTTCATTCACCCGGGAATAAAATCATCCAAAGAACTTTCATATTAAGGATAGTAAAAATTTGTCATATACCGGATACCATTCAAATAGTATACAAACAAGGGTAGGATGGGGGTTATTCCTGTTTGTTCTGCGTATGCTCAACTGATCCAGGCCAGACTTTATTACATATTATCCTTCTAATAGGAATAACTAACGATTTCATCATTAACCCCATTTCATATACTTTCAATTTAATTTGAATTTGCATAAATTGTATTGTTTTGTGAAGAGTGATTATCGGTCCGGGAAACATAATATTTATTTACATCCAGTTAAACGATTGTTTTCCCCCTGCTCCTCTGTGCCGTTGTGCCATTGTGCCTTTCCATGTGACTGACGGGGCGGAAGCATGTCACGAATGAATATAAAATAGAATATTAAATGTTTGAATACTTCTGGTTTTCCGGTGCAATATTGTACCGTTGTGCCGTTGTGCCTTCCTGACATACATCAAGTATAACGACAGACATTTACACTCACGTAAGTTGAAAGTCTCTTGCAAATATCAAGAGTCCATTGGACCGAATATATGATAGCAATAAGCTGGATAACAGTAGCTTAAAACAGTAATGCATAATATGATATATATTACAATGTAACATACACGTACGTTGGCACTCATTAGGAAAAACGAAATCGAATGAACATCAAATTTGATATTGATAAAATAGTAAATCATCTTGACAAGTATAAAAATGACTTGCCGACTTTGTATAATTGGAATGCAAAAATTGAAAAACTCGTTGACCTAAATACATTAACCAAAAAGCAAGTAATAGAAATTAACTCATTAACACCATTTGAGAAAGAAATTCAACTTAAAAATATCGTAGGAAAAAAACTGAATGACTCTTTAAATTCCAAACCAGCATTATTTGACAAACTATGTTTATGGATAATCAAGGATTGGGGTGGAATTAATACAGCAAATGATAGCGATACTACTTCTCTAATTAATGAATTCTTACATTCTGAAAAACCAAGTTTTAATCGGATTGCAAGTTCATCAAAAGTAGGAGCATACTTATACCCAGACAAAAATGTAATATACGACTCTCGTGTAGCGTATTCTTTAAATTGGATAATCCTTTCTGAAAATGCAGGTCAACAATTTTTCCCAATTCCTGAAGGGCGAAATTCTAAAATGTCTGCGTTCGACTTAAATGTGTTAATACGACTTAAAAACATAAAAAATTATCAACCCAAAAGCATTGAACTTTTAGACAATAGACTTTTCGTAAACAATATTGATAAGAAAATATTTATCAATAAAAAAGATGCTTATTACGAAATGAAAAATCTTATAAAAATCATAAACGGAAGACTATGGAAAGGTGACATTGAAAAAGGACGAAATCTTTATTATACGGAGATGCTTTTATTTTCAATTGCAGACAGAGAAGTCTTTATGGAGATTACAGAAAAATATAGAAATAATGAATAACGAGTTCCAACAAAAAATATAGTGCATTTGGCAAATAGTGCTTAAAATGAATATGATAGCATTTAATAAACGTAATAATAAATTGAAAACTTTGAGTATTGAAATGCCAAACGCACCATATTCAAACCGTTAGCATTTATGTGCAGTCGTTTTTCGAGACATATTACTTATAGTTAGACAGATACATAATGATGAAATTAGCACAAATGCTTCTATGTTGTAAAACAAGACTTCAGACAATTATTTTTCAATTTTAAAATACAATTTCTATAAAAACAACCTTCTATGAGCAGATTCAGGTATCGAACTGCATTGCCTTGTTTAGTCTTCTATAGAATGTGAGCTGTAGCCTAACTGATGGCAGAGTCTTTAAAAGAACTGCAGCATTCGTGTAACAGTCTCACTTATTTGTCTGTCTTTATAGAGATTTCTATTTTTCAATTAAACATTCATATGGCTTTTTATTTATTAATACAAATCGTATCCTGTTCAAAAGCTTTTTTGCAATTTTAACAATCGCTTTACTTGAATCCATTCTTTTACAATATATTACATAACTTTTCATCAATGCCGGATCACACTTCCTGGCAATCCATGAACTTTCAATTATAGCAGATCTTAATACACTATGCCCACGAGGAGTAATGTCCCCAGTTTTATCTTTATCACCTGAGGATTTTGTAGATGGGACCAGACCAATATAACCACATAATTTATCAAGATTAGTAAACCGATCTATCGATTCAAGTTCTGTCAATATTGTCATTGCAGTTAATAAACCTATACCTGGTATAGTTTTTAATAAGATTGCTTGTTCCTGATAAGTTTTTGTTTTAGATAACTCACGTATTTCTCTGGTTACTTTTAATATTGAAGACCTAAGGTTTTTGCATTCTGAGATTAGTATTTGTAATGCTTCTTTTCCACTTCCTCCATCAATCGCCAGACTCTCAAGCCAGCTTATAAACCGTCTTGACCAATGCTTTTTTGGTTCTGCAAATGCCTCATCGATACTTATGCCATAGAAGAATAAGAAGGATTTTATCCTGTTTTTATATCTACCCAAATCTTTTACAAGCATAGCTCTGGTTCTTAATAAACTCCTATCCCTTAGTGTTTGTATAGTTGGTGTGTATATTGGAATGAGAGTACCTGAACTTAATGATCTTGCAATTTTCCTACTATCTCTTTTATCTTCTTTCTGAACTCGTTCTTTATCAGTTGTCGGAATATCTGCGGGGTTAACAACAATAGATTTTATACCAAAAGATGTCAACTTATCATGGATCCAATAACCACAGAATCCTGCTTCATAAGCTGAATGATAATTACCTCCCGGGAAATTGCTCTTCAGATAATTAAACAAAACTTCCGGATTTGGCGGTTGAGTAAAGGTCTTATATAAAATATCTTCTGCCATGATTGTTACTTTCCAGCTATTTTTATGCACATCAAAACCAGCATAAATATTTTGACCCGTAAAATCAATTTTCTTAACTTGTGTTTTCATAAGTTTCAGATATTATTGGGTGAATACTTCGTAACTATTCAAATCTAATAACTATTCTGAAACTTATGTTTTTACAAACATAGGGCCTAACTCAATAATCAAATTATAATCAAAATGAATTATTTCGGTATAATATTTGTTCCCAAATTATCCTGATTAGTAAACTAAATGTTCCAATATTTTCATACTCCATTGAAGAGATTTATTAGAATTATTGTCTTCCTGGTATTGTCGTCTGTTTTTATCCCTTCTCATGCACAATCACAGCTCAATGGCATATATTCAAATTCATATTTGGCTGAGAAAATCTACCTGCAACTAGATGGAAAGGTTTATACTACTGATAAAACAATTTGGTTTAAGGCCATTGTGACAAGTGCCAGCAACCATACCCTAACAAAATTAAGTGGAGTACTGTATGTAGAGTTGATTGGTCCAGATGAAAAGGTTATTGAGAAGAAGTTAGTAAAGTTAGAGAAAGGTATTGGAGTTGGATTTTTTGATTTAAATCAAAATTATTCTGAGGGCACTTATATGATCAGAGCCTATACTGAATGGGATAGAAATTTCGGGACAGATTTTTTCTTTAAGGAATATATTCAGGTTTTTGCATCCAACGCAAAAGAGAAAACAGAACCAATAAATAATGTCACTCTTGTTGAAAAAAATGACAAAAAACGCCAGCTCATTGCCTATTTTGATCCCAACTTACTAGACAGTCTGCACAAAAAGGAACTGACTGTTATAATAACACTTGACAAAAATATTGACACATTATCAATCAAAAAAGACAATGATAATAAATTTAAGATTGATTATGATATACCTGATACTTGTCAGTTTGTTACATTGAAAATGCTTACCAAAGATCTCTTCGCCTTTACAAAAACAATAGTTATGGATGAGGATCATCTTGATTTACAGTTTTTCCCTGAAAGCGGTGAATTGGTGAATGGAATAAGAAGTATGGTCGGCTTTAAAGCTTTAGAATATAATGGTAAGGGGAAAAGTGTATCAGGGGAGATAATAAATAACAAGGGAGATGTACTTACGAGGTTTAAAAGCAATGAATTAGGGATGGGGAGCTTTATATTTGACAATCCAGATAAGGACTCCACCTATTTTGCCAGACTAATATCAGTATCAGACAGTAATTTGTCAAATATATATCCATTACCAAAGGTTTCACCTCAGGGAAATGTGCTGTCAGTCCTTAACGATGGGGATGAAATACAATTGACTGCATCTTCAAACTATTTGAGAAGTGATAGTATTTTTATAAGGGCTTCTTGTCGGGGACTTGTTTACTACGACATTAAAGGGAAATTGCAGGAAGGAATACTTAGGTTTTCTTTGTCAGCTGATAGCCTTCCTGAAGGCATTATTGCCTTTACAATGATGGATAACTTGATGCAACCTATAGCTGAAAGACTATATTTTAACGAAAGACCGGGAAGCAAAATAAATATTGCCATTTCCACTGACAAGGAATCCTACGTTCAGCGTGAACTGACTGGACTAAATATTAAAACGACAAATAAGAATGGAGAACCGATAAAAGCCAATTTATCCGTTTTGGTTATAAATAAAGAGCAAATGGGACAGATCCAGAATACACGTCAAAATATATTATCATATTTTCTTTTGAGCTCAGATTTGAAGGGCGAAATAGAAAACCCCGGATTCTACTTTCACAATAATAATAGCTATGAAGATTTGGATGCATTAATGCTTACGCAGGGATGGAGAAGGTATCTCTTTAATAAATCTGTGGATACATTTACCTTTCATCCAGAATCGAGGCTTAACCTTTCAGGTTCGATAGGAGGAGTTCTACTTCAGAAAAAAAAGAAAGAGGCAGAGTTAACTCTAATGACCTTTGGTCGCAAAAAAGCTGTTCAGACACTGACAACAGATAGTCTGGGTAGATTTTATTTCAATTTAAATGATGAATTTGGCCAGAAACTTAATATATTACTTCAAAGCGCTAGCAAAGCCGGGAAAAATAAAGATTATACAATTGTACTGGATAAAAAAGAATCTCCTGCCGTTGCTTTTAATCAAACACTTTCAATAGGAAAGGTCGATAGTGTTGTGCACAGACTTGTTGAAAAAGACATTGAACGTAAAAAATTGGATGACACTTACAAATTGTCTTCGGGGGATATTCAACTGGGGGAAGTAGTTATAGAAGCTTATAGAATGACTCCAATTAGGAAGAAAGTAATGGAAGAGTATGGAAAACCAAATCTGGTAATTAGCGGTAAATCCATACAAGAAAAAGAAGAAAAATGGTCTTATGGATTGTATAGTGTTATTTATTCCAAATTCCCTGAGATTACAATCCATAGATTTATTAACGGTAGGCTCATTGCGCAAGTAAGAAAAGGGGTGGAGACTTTGGTAGTAGTTGATGGTGTTCCAGTTAACTTTTTAGACTACGATTTAATTCCTTATATTCCTCCCAGTGAAGTAAGTAGTTTTGAAATTATTAAGAATGCAAAAAATTTTTATCAACTTTACAAAGAATATGTGCCACCAGGCAGTCCTATAGATGGAGGTAATTATGGAGATGTAATTGCTATATATACTTATGGAGGAAATGGGATATATGGAGTACATAAGCCTAAAGGGATTATAAAGGCTTCAGTGCCGGTATTTTCCACACCTCGTGAATTCTATGCCCCAATGTATGTAAATCTCCAACCGGATGACTGGTATAAACCAGACCTACGTGCCCTGATAGATTGGGAACCAGAACTAATAGTTGATAGTTTAGCCAAGGCGTCCACAACTTTTTATAATGCAGATATAACTGGAGAAATGGAAGTGGTTGTAGAAGCTATTTCTGAAGATGGTAAAATTGGATATCAAGATTTAACTTATAATGTTATAAAAAGAGATCTAAAAAAGTAAGTGCGAGACAATTTAGTTGCAAGTCTATACCTTGGCTGTCATAATTTTGCCACTCCATATTGACTGCTTTATCGTGACACAAAACCTTTTATCTATCTATCGGGACTTTAAAAAAACACAAATGCTAACACGGACGGTTTAGTTAATTGCCTTCGTCAGCCCAGACACCCACATCTTGACGAGAAACACTTTACAACTTAAATTTAACCAACTTATCAAATTATCGTATACCAAGACAAATCCTGCTACCGAGACAAAATCAATAGGGCTGCCGGCCACCGCGACGCGGACGGCAACTAACCAAACCGCCGGGCCGTTATAGCCCATTAGTTTACATGAATTATAAAAAACCAATAGTAATAATTTAAATATTAGAACCATGAAAAATTATTTTATAGTAGTAGTTGTTGTATTATTGATTCAAGCATGTAACAATCAGTCAGATTATAAATACCTTGGACAAAAGCCACCTGGAAATACTGCTGAACTTTTTGCTCCGGGAATAATTTCAATTGATGATAGAAATGAAGCAATGATTACCTTTTCACCTGATGGTAAAGAGTGTTATTTTACCGTGAGTAAAAACCCGTGGAATGATGTTGAAATTATACAAACAGTATTTCGTGACACGAGTTGGACAACTCCGACTAAAGCCCCTTTTATTAATGGTTCTGGATTGTGTCCGAGCATTTCTGCCGATGGAAATGAATTCTTTTTTATTGGCCCCTACAAGAATGGAATTGGAGTTAACCAGTGTTTGCGTAATACGGATGGGTATTGGTCCGCACCTGTTCAAATGGATAGTCTTATCAATTCTGGATCGAGCGAGTATAGTTGCCATCCCTCTAGCTTAGGTAGTATGTTTGTGTGTTCATGGCGTTCCGGTGGTGTCGGCGGTTGTGATGGCTGGCGCATTCCATTTAAAGATGGACAATACCAAAAAGCAGAGAATATGGGTGCTCTAAATTCCAAAGTTGGGGATTGTCTGTGGGCTCCAGGGCCAGGTGAGAAATTTTTAGTTTTCCAATCACGTCGTCCAGCTGTTGGTAATCAGGGCGGGTTTTATGAAACCGACCTGTTTATAACGTTTGCGATGTCTGATGGAAGTTGGTCGGTTCCTCAAAATCTCGGGCCTCAAATTAATAGTTCTGCAACCGATGGGTTTGCTTGGGTTACACACGATGGAAAATACTTATTCTTCGCCAGTGATCGCAGTGGAGAATATGATATTTATTGGGTAAGCCTTGACTCTGTTTTACAAAATACGCCGAAAGTTTCATTTGCTGATGCAAAACCAAATCCTGAAGATTATGCTTTTTTCCAAATATACGATCGAGATAAGACTATTATTGGCTTTGATTTAAATATATCTGGAAATGTAAAACTAGACATTTGCAACCTTGAAAGAGAAAAAATAGAAACTATATTTGATGATTATAAACCATTAGGAGAGAACCAGTTTATCTGGAAAGGCGAAGGTTTTGAAAAAGGTGAATATTTGTGCAAAATGCAGGTGAGTGATAAAAACTCAGGTAAGGTATTTCTTGAATCGACCATTCAGGTTTTACTGAGATAAATAAGCAGTTTTAATAGCAAATAATAACAGGCTATAACAATGTGTCATACGTAATGGCGGGGTAAATAGTAAATATATGGATTTGTGGCTCGCATCAGTACCATCTCAGTTTGATAGTGAAAAGTTCCGATATCCGCCACTACGCATACACTCATCGTTGGGCATAATTTTAAAGCAACCTATTTTAAATGAAATGCATCATGATAAAAAGATTACCATGAAAAATTTATTTTACTATTGCATTATACTTTTGATTATCAGTTCCTGCAAAAAGGATATCCCTATTACAGATATTGACTATTCGGATTATCTAAGTAATAATTCTATTACATCAGAAATAATTTTCTATCCTGCTGAAAACTATGAAAATTATAATACGATTGCTATACCTGAATTGAAACTACATTTTATGACAACAGATACCTATTGGGGAGGTGTTCTTTTTTATTCAAAATTCATTGAGAAAAATGAATTAATAATAAGGTTTGACAGTATTCAAACAACAATGACAGCATCATTGGAGCCAAGGTCAGCAACAGCCTATGTTAGCTTGCCTGAAAATATCAATAAAATTTCATTAATTAATGGACATTTTGTGGATAAATATGATGTTTCTATTTCCAAAGAAAAAGTTGAGATTGATTCAATAGTAAAAAATTTTACCGATGTTATAAATGACAAAATATTCAGATATCCTGAGAATACATTTGATTTTACTTGTTGGACTGATTCAACCGACGAAAACTTATGTATTGATTTTTTAAATATTCTTAAGAATGAGATATCACTGGTTGAATATGAGTTTATTGGTGAAGGTAAAATTCCCTTTCCGTATTATACAAGTAATGAACCAAATCATTTTACAGCCATATTTAAATATGAAGACGAATCTGATTATGACAAAGCAGGTGAATTACTTAGAGCATATACTTTAGACCGTATTCCACAAAATCAAGGAAAAAGTATTTCTCTATGGGGATGGAATAATAAAAATTTTCATAGTTACACTTTTTATTAAAAAACTATGCCCAACAAAGTACATATTGCAGGGCGGGGTTCGGTGGTACGCCAACTGTGGATTCTCGCATCGCAGTTCCGTGTCCTTTGGACAGGAACGCTTTCCGAAATCCGCCCCGACAACATGTACAAACCGTTGGGTTTCATGCTAGAGGGACCGTAGTATTTCAAATTAACTTTTGCATTTTATTAATATTTGATTTATTTTTATATCATATTATGAGATATAATGAATAGGATTAAAGAGATACTTGAAACTAAAGGGATTAAACAAACCTGGTTGTCAGAACAATTGAACAAAAGCTATAACATGATTAATTCTTACGTTCAAAATAGAAGACAGCCAAGTTTAGATGATTTGTATAAGATAGCAGAAATTCTAGACGTCGATGTAAAAGAGTTACTTGTATCAAATAAAAATGATAAAAATGTATAAGACTAAAACATTAGATACAGTAAATGCTTTAAAATTGGAGTTAGATAATAAAATTCCATTAAAGGCAGAAGATAGTAAGCGTTTACAAAAAAAATTGCGGTTAGAATTTAATTATAACTCAAACCATCTGGAAGGAAATACATTAACATATGGACAAACTCAACTGTTATTGTTTTTTGATAAAAGTTCAGGAGATGTTCCAGTAAGCGACATTGAAGAAATGAAAGCTCATGATGTAGCCTTATCTCAGATTGAGGAGATGGCAAATGATAAAGAACGTCCATTAACGGAAACCTTTATCAAAGAATTAAATAAAACTATCTTAGTTAAGCCATTTTGGAAAGATGCAATCTCCCCCAATGGAACACCCACAAGAAAACGAATTGAGATAGGTCAATATAAAACTTCCCCCAATAGCGTTCAACTGAAAAATGGGAGTATTCATGAATATGCTTCACCAGAAGAAACTCCTGCCTTGATGGGCGATTTACTAAATTGGTATAATTCTTACATTGACAAATTACACCCTGTACAGCTGGCAGCAGAATTTCACTACAGGTTTGTGTGCATTCATCCTTTTGATGATGGTAATGGAAGAGTAGCTAGATTAATAATGAATTATATTCTTCTAAAAAATAATTACCCACCTGCTATAATAAAATCAGAAGATAAAGAAAGTTATCTTACTGCATTGCAAAAAGCAGATACAGGAAATATCGAATCTTTTATTGAATACATAGAAGAGCAATCAATATGGTCTTTAGAACTTAGTTTAAAAGCAGCAAATGGAGAAGATATTGACGAATTGGGCGATATTGAAAAAGAAATAGAGATACTGAAACGTAAAAAGTTAACTGAAACAAAGATTTTCAAAACCCCTAAAGTAGCTTATGAAATAATTAATCATATTAACACTGATTTATGGAAACCATTAAATAAGTTACTAAATAATTTTGATGACTTTTTCGCTGAAACGAAGAATGAAATTTTCATTGATAATATTAAAATAGAAAAAACCAAGACAATAACAAGTCCTTTAATGAGAGCTACTCGTTTATATTCCGACAGAGAGGTAACTGTTAAAAATTACGAGATTTTTGGTCATGACTTAGAAGAAGATAATGTTAATGAAATTCAATGGGTCAGAAAAATGCTGTCTTTAAAATCAGCCAAAAAGAAGATTGATTTTGAGATTTGGTGTACACTTAAAATCGATGAATCTAATTACACATTGACAATAGTAGAGAAAAATACTGATTCTGATAGCTATATGAAAAATTCAACGACTCTGTTTGAAATAGAGAATGAGTATCATATTTTGTTTATGTCAGACACGATTAATAGTATAAAAAGGACTGTTTCAAATCATTTGATAAATAAAATTCAGACTGTGGAATAAAGCACGAAAACCCAACACATGGTATAGTGCATGCGGGTTTAGCTTCGCTGAGCTCCCTTCGGTCGGTTCAGAGGTTATCGGGCGTTTGTGGCTCGTAATAATGGTCACTGTAAACTGATAGGAAATCGCTTCGTAATCCCGCACGACACCATACCATCAACCGTTGTGTGCAAGGCAAAAAAACATCCTAGTATGATACTAATTTGACAAAATGGATATTAGATATTTCAAAGAAAAAGGGAAAGTATCAAAGATTAGATATTCTTTGATAATATTTTTCATAGTGTTATTCTGTTTTAATAATGATTTAATTGCCCAAGATGGATTTTTTACAGATGCGAATATCCCAAAATCAACGATTGATACAATAAAGAAATATGCTTTAACTTATCCAAATAAGACACAGTTTTCAGTTGCAATTATTAAAAATGGTACTGTTCATTTTATAGGTGTAAAGAAAAATGATGGATTATTAGTTTCCGTTGATAATAAAGATTCAGTTTTTGAAATTGGTTCAATAACAAAAGTTTTCACTTCAACCATACTTGTTAACTTAATACTTCAAGACAAAATAAATCCTGATGAACCAATTTCTCAATCTTTACCGTTTAAGTTAAACTCAAATGAAGAAAATGCCCAAAAGATAACTTTCAAAACATTGGCAAATCACACATCAGGTTTGCCCAATTATCCTTCAAATTTAGATAGTGTAGCGAGATTACATCCATTAAATCCATATGTCGAATATGATAGTATATTATTAAAAGATTATCTCGTAAATGAAATGACATTGTCATCAATTCCAGGAGATAGATATGAATATTCTAACTTAGGATACGGTATACTAGGATATTTATTAGAGCTAAAAACTGGTAAAAGCTATGAGGATTTATTGAAAGAGTATGTTTTTCAAAATTATGGTATGAACATTTCAACTACAAACCAGAACAAAGTAGAAAAGTATTTAGTGCAAGGGCATGGTGAAAAAGGAGAAAATGTACCTAACTGGAATTTGAATATTCATCGAGGGGCTGGAGCAGTTTTATCTTCAGCTAATGATTTAGCGAAATTTGTATTGGCGAATTTTTCAAATGATTCGATATTGAATTTTCAGCGTCATAGAACATTTAAAGTTGAAAACAATGCTATAGATTTAGCGTACGGATGGCATATTTTCAGAGGAGATGGCGTGAATTGGTATTTTCATAATGGCGGAACTGGTGGATATCATAGCAATATAACAATAGACTTACAAAAGAAATGTGCAGTGATTATATTAGCAAATGGTGACTCGAAACCTAAAGAACTATATTTAGAAAAAATTAGCTGGAAAATTTTAAGAACAATTGAATAAAGCCCAGCACACAACAATAAATATAGGTCATTTGGCGGATAGTGCTAAATTTGAGTATGGTATCATTTATAAAATATTTAGCGGTTTGATACGATGGAGATTTGAAATGCCAAACGCACCATACACTAACCGTTGTAGGTAATGTGTAAATTACATGAAGACTACGTCTAAATACTTTTTGATTTTTGCGTTGATATTATTTCAATCATGCACAACATGGAAAATAATCAAATATAATTTTGCTGGTATTGATGATTACAAAATTTTCCCTTCTCGGCCATTAGCGAAAAGTACCCAATCATATATATACCGATGTGATGTTGACAATAATAGAGTTCCTAAAACCTTTTTGTACAAACAAAAATCACACGATTTAGATTGTCTAATGGAAGATAATAATACTGTTGCATTTATTGTTATTAAAAATGATACGATTGTTTATGAAGAATATTTCGGTAACCATCAATCATCCTCAATTTCGACCATTTTTTCTATTTCCAAATCTTTTACTTCTGCATTGATTGGTTGTGCTATTGAAGATGGTTATATCACTTCTGTCAACGATCCGGTTTCAAAATACATTCCTGAATTAAAGAAGAATGGTTTTGATAAAGTGAAAATAAGTAATTTGCTCCAAATGACTTCTGGAATTAATTATAGCAGACACGAAAATCAGCCTTTTCAAAAACCTGCTACATTTTACTATACAGACAATCTCAGAAAAGAAATTTTAAAACTTAAAGTAAAACGAGAGCCCTGTGAACCATTTGTTTATAGAAGTGGGAACACCCAAATTTTAGCTTTATTATTAGATCGGGCGTTGAATGACAAAACAGTGACTGATTATTTCCAAGAAAAAATCTACAATCCGGCGGGAATGGAGTTCGATGGTAGTTGGACAATTGATCATGAAGGAGACGGAATAGAAAAATCTTTTTGCGGAATAAATATGACAGCAAGAGATGTTGCTAAAATTGGTTCAATCTATTTGCATCAAGGTTTTTGGAACGACAAACAAATTGTTCCGAAATATTGGGTGGAATTATCTACCCAAAAAGATACTTCCGAATGCAGTGCTCCTTTCTATCAATATGGCTGGTGGCTGATGTCCATTACCGATGGTGATTATAGGGGGGATGGTGCTATGGGACAATTTCTTTATATTAATCCCAAAGAGAATATAGTTATTGTAAGATTAGGTAAAAATATGGGGAAACTCAAATGGAAAGGTTGGATGGAATTAATTATATATATTGCAAAAAACACAAAATAAAACACTACCTACAACACAAAATATAAGGCATCTGGGCGGATTTGTGGTTAATTTAAAACTTTATACATTTACTAAAACTAAACTGCATTAGGATACGAAAATGCTCCGAAATCGCCCAACGCCTCATATTAAAACCGTTGGGCGTCATGCTGAAAAAAACGTACCATGAGAGATATACTGATTAAACCGATAGGTTTCGTTACTAATGATAGGATTGAACCGATTGATGATAAATGGTCATCAGTTGAATCAATTATTCAATTGGCTGATGATTTACCAGATGAATGTTTAGATGGGATTGACGAGTTCTCACATTTGGAGATAATTTATCATTTTGACAAATCTGCAAAAACCTTCATTGGAAGTGAACATCCAAGAGAAAACAAGGATTATCCCAAAGTCGGGATTTTTGCTCAAAGAAAAAAGGATAGACCTAATCATATTGGAGCTACAATTGTAAATTTAATTCATCGAGAAGGTCGAAAATTGGTTGTTAAAAATCTTGATGCTATAAATGAAACTCCAATTATTGATATTAAACCGGTTTTTAGCGAATATCTTCCAAAAGGAGAAGTAAAACAACCCAAATGGACAAAGAATTTAATGAAAAATTATTGGTAAAGCTATGATATTGAGACATTGAATAAAATAAAACTCGCAACTTATACTTTAAATATGAATAATGTATTTGAATTTGATGGTGATAAATACAAAAAAGCCTCAACCCATCAAAAAGAATGGGGAAATAAATTAATTTCTGAGTTTAAGCTAATTGGTGATGAAAAAATACTTGATTTAGGATGCGGAGACGGTGTTCTAACTAAACAGTTATCCGATTTGGTGCCAAATGGATATGTATTAGGAATAGATTCTTCTCAAGGTATGATTAATACAGCAAAAGAAATAGAATCTCATAATTTGTCATTTCAGCAATTAAGCATTAATGATGTTGATTTTGTTGATAAATTTGATATTATTTTTTCCAATGCAACACTTCATTGGGTTCTTGACCATAAGTTACTATTGGCCAATTCCTACAAAGCTTTAAAGCAAAACGGGATAATAAGATTTAATTTTGCTGGAGATGGCAATTGCTCTACTTTTTTTACTGTTATAAAAGAAGTGATGAGTTTAAAGGAGTTTAAAGATAATTTTAATGAATTTCAATGGCCTTGGTATATGCCGACAATTAATGAATATACTAAGTTAGTTGATAGTTGTGATTTTAATAATATCGAAATTTGGGAGGAAAATGCAGATAGGTTTTTTTCAACAAAGGACGATATGATAAAATGGATTGACCAACCTTCGATTGTCCCATTTTTGAAGTTAGTTGCAGAAGGTCAGAAGGATAAGTTTAGAAATATTGTGATAAATGAAATGACTAAAAGGGCTGAACAAACTGATGGAAGATGTTTTGAGACTTTTAGAAGGATAAATGTATATGCCAAGAAATAATAAAGCACGAACGCCCAACATTTTGTATAAGTAATGGCAGGCGAAGTGGTAAATATCGAGGCTTGTAACCCGCTCAAACTGTGTAGTGGTTTGACAGGAAATTACCACGCAACCGAACGAAGTGAGCTCATGAGCTATAAGCGAATAATCTGCCACTACTCATTCAATTTACCGTTGTGTGCAACCCTAAAAAACAGCTTTGTTGCTAAATTATACCTTGATTTGAAAGGAAAGATAAAAATCCCATCGCACAAGCAACAGTTTCGCAGCCCTTCCCTGCAAGCTTCCTTTTGCTGCAAAACACTTGCTTCACCTTCATATTCAGTAGAATACTGAATTATAGATTGAGAAATGGAAATTGTCGATTAATTTATGGAAAGGATATATCTAATTTTAATAAATGTAAGGAATAAAGAATTTTTGTAGTGAATTATTAATTTTAAAATTACAATTATGAAAAAAACAATTCTTTATTCACTGCACGGGTTCGTATGGTTTTGCGACCTAGGTATAATTTTCCTGGTTACGCTTGCAGGAAATTTATGGGCTACAAAAGGCGTTTTGGTAAGTACAGCAATGCTGCTTGGAATTTTTGTGTGGTCACTTGCCCTTTTCTACAGTGGCTATTCTTTTATTACCCCTAAATTCTTTTCAAAAAACAGGTTTGGGGCAGGTGTTTTAACAAGCATTGGAGTTTGTTTGATTTTTCCACTCCTTCCACATATGGAAAAAGTAATATCAGCCATATCCGGAAAAGGATGGATGGGTTATTCTTTATCGGGATATGTACAAGTTTTCTTCCTTTCGTTATTTATCTGTGGTGCCGGAATACTTTTAAGAGCATTTGTAAATTGGATAGCTAATCAACAAAAGAAAAAAGAACTTGAAAACGAGAAACTACAATCAAAATTGATGGTTCTGATAAATCAAAACAATCCACATTTTATTTTCAATGTTCTGAATAATATCGATTCATTAATTACTTCAAAACCGGCAAAAGCATCTGAAACTATTAATAAATTGTCCGGTTTATTACGCTATGTATATTCCAATTCTGAAAAAGACCGGGTAAGCCTGACTTCAGAAATCGAATACATCGAAAACTATATCGAATTGCAATCCCTCCGACTCGACAATAGAGTTAAAGTTGAATTTGAAAAAGATTTTCAGGAAAACATTCAGGTTGTTCCTATGTTATTTCTCCCGTTTATTGAAAATGCATTTAAACACGGATTGGTTGACAATGAACATCCGTTAAAATTAAAATTCTTAACAGGAAAAAGAGAGCTTATTTTTGAATGTATAAACAATACAGCTTCAGTCAATAGCAATAAAACGGATTCAGGATTTGGTTTATCTAATGTTATAAAACGATTGGATTTAATGTATCCTGCGAAATACAACCTGAATATTGATAATAAGGAAAATGCTTATTCTGTATCATTAAGTTTACAAGTTGATGAAAATTAAGTGTATAATCATAGAAGACGAAAAGCTGGCTGCCGAAAAACTTGCAGGCTTCATTGAGAAAATATCGGTTCTCGATCTTGTATCGACTTTTAAAGATGGTATTTCAGGCATAAACTTTCTGAAAAGCAATCCGGTTGACCTTATTTTTCTGGATATTGAAATGAAAGATTTTAACGGTATTCAGTTTCTGAAAACTTTACAAGTTATACCGGCAGTCATTATAACTTCGGCTTATGAAAAATATGCTATTGCAGGCTATGAATTTTCAGTTGTAGATTATCTGTTCAAACCATATACACTTGAGAGATTCCTTCAATCGGTTGACAAAGCAATTAATTTAAAAGAATTGAAAGAAAAGGCAAAAAACTATGAGTTGATTGCTACGCAAAGTAATGAGTATATATTCATTAAATCGGAAAATCGCATTGAAAAGATTGAGTTGGATGATATACTCTTTATAGAAGGAATGAAGGATTATC
>Ga0307440_1000514_pt1 | contig 19025 bp, 14 predicted proteins | sample SalMarWE160410MG_FD_202150 | JGI IMG/M metagenome (GOLD analysis project Ga0307440, IMG submission 202150) | Salt marsh sediment microbial communities from the Plum Island Ecosystem LTER, Massachusetts, United States - WE1604-10 | ecosystem: Environmental > Aquatic > Marine > Intertidal zone >... | reverse complement strand
CCCGGGAGCGAGGATCGGGTCGACTTGGCGTCCCTGCTGCGCTGCCTGGCGGACGAGGAGATCAACGAGGTGCTGGTCGAGGCGGGGCCAACCTTGGCGGGCGCCTTCCTCGGGGCAGGGCTGGCGGACGAGGTCATCCTCTATCTGGCGCCCCACCTCATGGGCGACGGTGCCCGCGGCCTCTTCCACCTCCCCGGTCTGGAGCGCATGCATGACCGCATCGGTTTGGAGGTCACAGACGTCCGCATGGTGGGGCCGGATCTGCGGATCCTGGCGCGGCCGGTGGTTCGTGAGGCCCCAGACACGGGCAGGGCTAACGGGCTGCCGATCCTCCACCGCCAAGGATGACGTGAGGGATAACTAAAGTCCAAGGCTAAACGAGAGGTCATCCCATGTTTACAGGCATCATTCAGGCAGTCGGAGAGATCAGCGGGCTGAGCACGCACGGCGGCGACGCGCGCCTAAGGGTGGCGACGGGGAAGCTGGACATGACCGGCGTCGCCATGGGGGACAGCATCGCCGTAAACGGAGTCTGCCTAACCGCCATTGCCGTCAACAGTCACGAGTTTGCAGCCGATGTGTCCCGGGAAACCCTCTCCCTGACGACCCTCGGGCGTTTGGGCCCCGGGAGCCGGGTCAACCTGGAAAAGGCCCTCACCTTGGCGACGCCGCTTGGCGGGCACCTGGTGAGCGGTCACGTGGACGGCATCGGGCGGGTCCTGAGCCGGCAGGAGGATGCCCGATCCGTCCGTCTGCGGATCGAAGCGCCCGCTGAGCTCGCACGCTACATCGCGCCGAAGGGGTCCATCTGCGTCGACGGCACCAGCCTGACGGTCAACAGGATCAGCGGTCGCGAGTTTGACCTCAACATCGTCCCCCATACCCTGGAGAAAACTGTCGTCGGGGACTATGGGGCGGGCACCGAGGTCAACCTGGAGGTGGACCTCGTGGCGCGCTATCTGGAACGATTGATTCTCGGGGACCAGGCGGCAGACCCCAAGGCATCTGGCATCACGAAGGAGCTCCTGGCGGAGCATGGATTCATCAAGTAGCAAGCACTCGGGTTTGATATAATTTAAAGTTTGCTGTTGTTCCCACCAGGCAGGACATGGCCCTCAATACGACCGACGAGATCATCGCGGATCTTCGCCAGGGCAGAATGGTCATCATCATGGATGACCAGGACCGCGAGAACGAGGGCGACCTGCTCCTGGCCGCAGACATGGTCACCCCCGAGGCCGTCAACTTCATGGCCAAGTACGGGCGGGGGCTGATCTGTCTGACACTCACCAAGGAGCGCTGTGAGCGCCTGCGGCTCCCGCTGATGGTCGTAGACAACGCCTCCCCGCACTCCACCGCCTTCACGGTCTCCATCGAGGCTGCCCGCGGGGTAACCACCGGGATCTCGGCGGCGGACAGGGCGACCACCGTTCGCGCGGCGGTCGCGCCCAATGCGGAGCCCCGTGATCTGGTGCAGCCCGGCCATATTTTCCCCCTGATGGCCCAGCCGGGCGGGGTGCTGGTCCGCGCCGGCCATACGGAGGCGGGCTGCGACCTGGCGCGGCTGGCGGGGTTGGAGCCGGCAGCGGTCATTGTGGAGGTGCTGAACGAGGACGGCACCATGGCGCGCCGACCCGACCTGGAAGCCTTCGCCGAGACTCATGGCCTGAAGATCGGGACCATTGCGGATCTCATCCACTACCGAGTGCGTCACGAAAAGGCACTGCTGCGGGAGTGCGAGTGCGACCTGCCGACGGAGGTTGGCACCTTTCGCCTGCTCGCCTACCGGGACACCATCGATCGCGACCTCCATCTTGCGCTCACCCTCGGGGAGATCGCGCCCACGCGAGCGACCCTGGTGCGGGTGCACATACAGAATAGCCTGTGCGACCTGTTCGGGACTCGTCACAGCGTCTGCGGCTGGCCCCTGCGGGAGGTCATGCGGCAGATTGCCGCCGCGGGGGAAGGCGTCATCGTCGTCCTGCGCAACCGGGACCGCACGGAAGACCTGCTCGCACGGTTGCGGGACTTCGATCTGCATGATGCGGAGGATCGGGTACCCGCGCTTCGCCAGGACCGCAGCGAGCTGCGCACCTACGGCATTGGGGCCCAGATCCTGGCCGATCTGGGCGTGCGCAAGATGCGCGTGATGAGCGCGCCGAAGGCCATGCACGGTATCTCCGGGTTCGACCTGGAAGTCGTCGAGTACGTCGGGGGCGGGGCTACCTGAGTCCGATCAAGAGTGGCACGGAGTGTGCTTAGGAACGATTGAAAATGGCTGAAACACGTGCTCCGGCCTCGGGTGCCATAGGGGAGCCTTTTGCACCGAATGTGACCAACCGCGACATGCGGGCGCAATAGGGCAGCCCCTGTTGCGCCCTTCGGCTCTGACCGGTCACGCCGAGGTTATCCCGGTCCAGGCCGGGCTTTGACCGCCGGGGGACCTTTGTTTACTGTTGGCCCCTTGGGGTCTTTCGGACGCTGCCGCCCGCTGTCCCGTGCGGCACGGGGGCGTCTTTGGGGGCGCGGGGCAGGGCGCACAGGCAAACCGGATGATCGCTGAACACTCCTTCCACGCCCTGGGGCTGCACATGCACCAGCCGCCGGGCAATCTCAAGCTACTGCTGGAAAGCAACCCCTGGGAGGCCGAGCAGATCATACGCTGCTACGATCGCGCGGCCCGCTACGCGCTCCGCTACCGAGACGTTGCCCACCTGCACGTCGGCTTCTCCGGCGTCCTCCTGGAGCAGTTTCTGGATCCGGCCATCGTTGATGGTTACAGACACATCCTCGACATCCCGGAGATGCTCGATCGCTACCGCCAAGCCGATAACATCGAGCTGGTCGGGATGGGCTACTACCATCCTGTCTTTCCACTTATTCCCAAGGTGGACTGGGCGGAGCAGCTGGCCCTGGGGCGGTCCATCATGAAGGAGGTCTTCGGGCGGGCGCCCAGGGGTTTTTGGCCGCCGGAGATGGCTTTTTCGATGCAAATGATTCCCGCCCTGGTGAAGGCGGGCTACGAGTATGTCGTGGTGGATGGTGTTCATGTGCGCCCGGAGGACGGTCTGAGTGACATCTACCGCCCTTATCTCGCCTGCATCGAGGGCGTATGCCTGACCGTCATTCCGCGGGACCGCGTTATCTCCAACGCCCAGGAGAGCGGGCTGGATCCGGGCTGGTTCTTCAACGAGGTCGCGAGCCGGATCCAAAGCTCGCCCCGTCCACGGGATCCTCGGCTCGTTACCACCTGGTCAGACGGCGAGAACGGAGGCTGGTTCCGGCAGACCCATGAGGAATCCGGATTCTTCGGTCACTTCTTCGCCCCTTACATGGAGCAGGTCCGGCACGGGGAATCCAGATCCATCCCGGTAAGTCTGTCCGGCTACTTGCGTAACTGTGCTCCAACCACGCGCGCCCAGGTCCAGACCGGGGCGTGGAACGTCGGCTCGACCTCGGGGGCCGACTTCAGCCAGTGGGTCGGCTCGGAGAACCAAAGGAACGCGGCCAGACTGGTGCATGACCTTAGCCAACGCTACTGGACGCTGCAGCGGCGGCAGACCGAGTACGGATCGGCCGGCCGCGAAGCGCTCGCACAGGCACGCGCGCTGATCCTGGAGTCGGAGACGAGCTGCTTTCTGTTCTGGGGCGACAGCTGGATTCATCACTTGTTTGAGCGGGCCGAGCTCGCCCGGGAGGCGCTCGATCTTGCCGACCAGGAGCTTCGGACCATCGCTGAAGGCAGCAAAGAGTCGGCGACCCCCGATCCCGGGTCAACCGACTGCGGGGGCGCCGACCCAGTCCGGGGAGAACCATTGCCCCAGCGGGGTCCCGGCGAAGCCGCGGTGGACGACAGCTCCCGCTGACCTTGGCCAAAGACGGACGCACCTCGCCGCCTGCCCAAGACGGACCCATGAACCCCGATGCCGCCCCATCGCCCTTTGACAGGGCAGAACCGCGCGGGGCCGATCCGTCGAAAGCGGTACACCTCGGCGCACCCGGAGACCAGGAGCCCCATGCTCCCGAGGCGGCGGCGCTGCGTGCCGTCGCAGAGGCGATCGTAAGCGAGTTTCCCCTGGTCTCCGAGGACACCGCGCTGGTCCTCTACGAGGTTGACCCAGAGCATCTCCAGGCGCAGTGGCAGCTCAATCCGCAGGATCTTGAGCGCGCCCGGGGACTCTTCCCCCCCGAGGCCAGAGCAGTTCGCACTGAGCTGCGTCTGCGACGGATTCGCGCCGATGGTGCCGCCGAGCTGGTCACATCCGTCCCATGCGACCTGGCAGCCCCGTACTTCACGGCGGGGGCCCGATTCTCTCTCCGCAACGACACCGCCCTATACGAAACAGAGCTTGGCCTTGCCAGCGAGGACGGCGGCTGGGTGGCACTCGTGCGGTCCAACCGCACCCATTTGCCGCCGCTCGCCCGGGGGCCCTTTTCGGAGGCGGGCATTCCAACCCCCGCAGCAGGTGGCCGGGTGCAGCTGGCGCCGGAGGTCACCGCCGGGGGGGGGCAGCAAGGGGGTCAGGACACTCGGGTGGAGGGGTCTCTGGGAACCGGTCTCCCGCCTGCCATGGCCTCGTCCCCCGCAGAGGAGACACTGTACCCGTGGCAGCAGGACCGGGCCTCTGGCTCAGCCTATTGGGAGGGTCCGGTGGAGCCTGCACTCGCCGCCGAGGCTCCCGCCCTGCGCCCGGTGTTTCCCAATCCGCTCGCCCCGGATGAGGAAGGACCAGTCCCGGAGTCCTTCCTCGCGACTTCCGCCTCCTTGGCGTCCGACGTGGGTAAGGCGGAACGTACCCCCGCCGGCGAAGCCTTGAGCGAGCCCGGCGAGTGGGCAAAACTGCCGCCTCCGCTCCTGCCGTCCTCAGTTCCAGAGGGACAGCAGGACTTCCCTCTGTACGATCCCAGGACGGCCCTTTCCAGCCACTCGATACAGGGCCTTCCGGCACCGTCGGAGGACATGGAGGTCCAGGCGGAGCTCCTCATCTATGGCCGGGCAGCCCCAGGGAGGGAGATCGACCTTTTCGGCCATCGCTTGCAGGTCGGGCCCAAGGGTTATTTCTTCCTGCGCCGGGCCGTCGATGACCCCGACGTCCTCGCGCTCGCCCTGAGCGATCTGCCGGCCCGTCTGCCGGAAGGACTGTTCTCCGAGTGACCCGCCCCGGCTACCTCGGACTGGTGCTGCACGCGCACCTACCGTTTGTCCGACACCCGGAGTACCCGCGCTTCCTGGAGGAGCACTGGCTTTTCGAGGCCATCACGGACTGCTACCTCCCCTTGCTCGAGGTGCTGCGCCGGGCGGCGGAGCGAGGATCCCGCTTTCGTCTGACCCTTTCCATCTCGCCCACCCTGGGCTCGATGCTCGGCGACGCCTTGCTGAAGCAGCGCTACCTGGACTACCTCGCCCGGCTCGTCCGGCTGTGTGCAGACCAGGAGCAAGGCGCGCAAGACGCCGATCGCAGAGCACTGACCACCTATTACTACACACGGGTCGCGCGCCTGCGGCGTTTCTATCTGGATGAGCTGCGGACCGACGTCCTGGGTGCCTTGTGCGGACTGGAGTCATCGGGCGTCCTGGAGCTGATGACCACCGGCGCGACCCACGGGTACCTGCCTCTGCTGCGCAGCGAGCCCGCGGCCGTGCGCGCCCAGCTCGGCGTCGCCCGCGATTATTTTCGCGACACTTTCGGCCACGCCCCCCGCGGGCTCTGGCTTCCCGAGTGCGGTTATTACCCGGGCATCGAGGCAGAGGTCGAGCGGGCGGGGTACGAGTACATGATTCTCGATGCACATGGGCTGCAGCGGGCAGCACCGCCCCCGCCGACCGGTGTCTACGCCCCGGTGGAAAGCGGGGGAGTCTCGATCTTCGGCCGCGATCCCGATTCAGCGCGTGAGGTGTGGAGCCGCGAGAACGGCTACCCGGGTCACCCGTACTATCGGGAATATCATCGGGACCTGGGTTATGAGCCCGACATGAGCGGTGCATTGGCGGCCTTTCTCCCCCCCGGGGTCGGGGTTGCCCCGACCGGCCTGAAGTACTTTCGCGTGACGGGCGGGCAGGGGCCGAAGGCGCTTTACGCCCCTGGCCTGGCGCTGCGGCAGGCCGGCCGGGATGCCGAGCGCTTTGTGGACAGGCGCCGGAGGCTCCTGGATCGGCTGGGTACAGCCGTCACAGCCCCCCTGGTCGTCGCACCTTACGACGCCGAGCTCTTCGGCCACTGGTGGTTCGAGGGTTCTGCCTTTCTCGAAGGCCTGGCCCGTTGCCTCGATGTCACCCCCGGGCTGGAGTCCGTCACCTTAGGAAGCTACCTGGACCGGTTCGGAACTCTGTCGAAAACCCAGCCCGCTGCGTCGAGCTGGGGAGAGCAGGGGTACAATGGCGCCTGGCTTCGCGCGGAGACAGGCTGGGTCCACCTCCGGCTCCATCAGGCGGCAACCGAATTCAAGCGATTGGTCGGGCGACTCGGCTCGACCCCAAGCGATCATTGGACAGCGCGGCTGCTCCGCCAAGGCGCCCGCTCGTTGCTGCTCGCCCAGGCATCGGATTGGACCTTCCAGATGGATGGCACGCAGTCGGGCCACGCGGAGTCGGTCGTGCGGAATCAGCTGGCTCGGTTCAGCTTTCTCACAGGGGTGCTGCGGGGCAACCGGGTGGAGGAGGGTCGGCTGACGGCCCTGGAGCAGATGGATAATCTTTTTCCCCGCATCGACCTGACACATTTTGTGTGAATCGGATTGCTTGAGCCGGGCGCGATAGCGAGAACCAGATGTATATCATGCTAATCGCAGCGGAGTGCGCCCCCGTCGCCAAGGCCGGCGGACTGGGCGATTTTGTCCACGGGTTGGCCCGCGAGCTCGTTCGCCAGGGCAACACCGTGGAGGTCGTCCTGCCGAAGTACGACTGCCTGCGCTACGATCGCATCGACGACCTGCATAAGGCCTATCGCGACCTCTGGGTCCCTTCCTACGAGCGATGGGTCCACTGCGACCTGGAGGTCGGTTGGGTCGACGGCGTCCAGTGCTGGTTCATCGATGCCCATTCCCCCCGCAACCTGTTTGAGCGGGGCCGGATCTACGGCGAGCCGGACGACGTGGAGCGCTTTGCCTTCTTCTCACGGGCGGTTCTGGAATTTCTCCACAAGGCCGGCAAGCAGCCGGACATCATCCATTGCAACGACTGGCAGACGGGCCTGGTGCCGGTACTCCTGTACGAGGTGTACGAGGGGCTCGGCATGACCCGCCCGCGGGCCTGCTACACCTTGCACAACGTCGGGCACCAGGGCGTCACTGGCCAGGCCGTTCTCTACCAGGTAGGCCTGGACCCCAAGCGCATGCTGACGCCCGACCGCCTGAGCCACCCCGACGATCCCCGGGCCGTGAACCTGATGCGGGGCGGCATCGTTTACTCCAACGCAGTCACGACGGTCTCTCCCCGGTATGCCTGGGAGATCCAGCATACCGACCAGGGGATGGGACTCCAGGGAACCTTGGAGGCCCACGCGCACAAGGTCCTGGGGGTGCTCAACGGGATCGATGTGGACGCCTGGAACCCGGCTACCGACAGCCACCTTGTCCAGCCCTTCACCGCGGACAGTCTGCCAAATAAGGCCCAAAGCAAGGCGGCGCTGCGGCAACGGCTTGCCCTGCAGGATGCGAGCAAGCCGATTGTCTCCGTGATCAGCAGGCTGGATCGCCAGAAGGGGGTCGACCTCCTGCAGCACGCCATCTACTACGCGCTGGAGAACGGGTGCCAGGTGGCGCTCCTAGGGAGCGCGCCGGACCCCGCCGTCGACCGGCTGTTCCGGGGAATCAAGGCCGAGATGGAGGGCAGTCCGGACTGCCACCTGGAGCTTGCCTACGACGAAGACCTCGCCCACCAGATCTATGCGGGGTCCGACATGATCATCATTCCCAGCGTCTACGAGCCCTGCGGCCTCACGCAGATGATCGCCATGCGGTACGGGTGCGTGCCCATTGTTCGCCGAGTTGGGGGACTCGCCGACACGGTCTTCGACGCCAACTACTCAGACAAGCCGTTCGAGGAGCGTAACGGGTATGTCTTCAGCGATTTCACACGCGACGGACTCGAGTCCGCACTGGCGCGCGCCATCGGCCTCTGGTTTCGCTTCCCCGAGTATTTCCGCCAGCTGCGGCTGAACGGCATGCGGGCGGACCATTCCTGGTCCCACCCGGCCCAGCACTATCTCTCCGTCTACGCATCGATCAAGCACCAGGGGTAACGGCCATGGCTTCAGCGCCACACCGGAGAATGCACGTCGCTGCCACCATGACCGTTCCATTACCCCGACCCTCTCCCAGAGGGGGCGAGGTGGAACCGGAGAGCGCTGCGCGCGACTTTACGGTGACGGCTGTCGCTCGCTGCGCTCAGCCAGACGAGGCGGGTGCGCCCACCATGGCGCCCAGCACGCTCACCCAAGCCTGGGCGGTATGGGTCCGATCGTAGCCCCCGCCCCCTAGTGCGAGCAGCCGGCCGCCGCAGTGCGCGTCGGCGATCCGGCAAAGCGCCGCGGTCACCCCCTGGTGCACCGCTCGGGTCAGCTGCAAATGAGTGAGGGGATCGTCTGCGAGCCCATCCGCCCCGCATTGCAGCAGGATGAATTCCGGCTGAAACGCCTCCACAAACCGCTCTGCGGCGGGCCACAGCCGAAAGAAAAGGGTGTCATCCGCGAACGGGGGGAGAGGGACGTTGAGCTTGGTGCCTCGCCCGGGGCCAATGCCGATCTCGGAGGCGTCTCCGGTTCCGGGGTACAGGTAGCGGCCGTCCTCGTGGAAATCGGCGATGCAGAGCTCCGGGTCCTCCGCATAGGCGTAGTAAACACCGTCGCCGTGATGGGCATCGATGTCGACATAGGCGATCCGCTGGATCCCGTGTACCTGGCGCAAGGTCTCGATCGCAATTGCGCAGTCGTTGAAAACACAGAAGCCCGAGGCCGCCCCGCGGCGGGCATGGTGGAGCCCGGCAATCGGCACAAACGCCCGGCTCAGCTCCCCCATGACGATGCGCCGCGCGGCGTCCAGGACGCTGCCGACCACATAGAGTCCGGCCTCGTAAATGCCTGGGAAGGCCGGGGTATCTCCGCTGTCAAGGAACCCTTCGCCGCTGCCGGAGCTCTCCCGCACCAGGGCCACGTACTCTTCGGCATGGAAGCGGAGCAGGTCCTCCGCCACGCCTCCCACCGGCGGCAGGATACGGAGTCTTTCCTGCAGGCCGGAATCCTGGAATACGTTCCAGAAGGCGCCAAAGCGGTCGGGGCCGAACGGATGTCCGTGGCCGAACCCGTAACGGGAGAGCTCCTCGCCCGCGTATACCGCAAACCGACTGGTCTCGGGGTCATGGGATTTCATCGCGTGAATCTTAACCCACGTCGCCAGTAAGCGGAGCGTGCTACGCGCGACTTTCTTGCTAGAGCTGGGCCGGATTGCGCCGAGCTTAGCCGGACTCTATCCTTACAGATTCGGCTTTACGTGGAGGCTTGGGGAATGGGCGCCAGCACGCTCTATGACAAATTGTGGGACGAGCACGTCGTTCGCTACGACGACGACACGGCGCTCTTGTACATCGATCGCCAGCTCATCCATGAGGTAACCTCGCCTCAGGCATTCGAGGGGCTTCGGCTACATGCCCGCAAGCCGCACCGGGTCGAGGCAAATCTGGCCGTTCCGGATCACAATGTGCCGACGACCCAACGGGCGCTGGGGATCACGGATCCGGTGGCCCGCCTGCAGGTGGAAACCCTGGTGTCCAACTGCGCGGAGTCCGGCATCACCCTCTTCGGGATGGACGACCCGCGTCAGGGCATCGTCCACGTCATCGGCCCGGAGGCGGGCTTTACGCTGCCCGGAACGACCCTGGTCTGCGGCGATTCTCATACCTCCACCCACGGCGCCTTCGCGGCCCTTGCCTTCGGTATCGGCACCTCCGAGGTGGAGCACGTGCTGGCAACTCAGTGCCTGGTCCAACGCAAGTCCAAGTCCATGCTGGTGAGCGTCGACGGCCCGGTCGGGCGGGGGGTGACGGCAAAGGACATCGCGCTCGCCGTCATCGGCGAGATCGGGACAGCCGGCGGCACGGGGTACGTTATCGAGTTCGCCGGCGATGCGATCCGCGCCATGTCGATAGAAGGGCGTATGACCCTGTGCAACATGTCCATCGAGGCGGGTGCGCGGGCGGGTCTGATCGCGGTGGACGAGAAGACCATCGAGTACCTCCGCGGGCGTCCCTTCGCACCCAAGGGCGATCTCTTCGAGCAGGCGGCCGCGCACTGGCGGACCTTGCACAGCGACAAAGGGGCTCACTTCGACCAAGTGGTCCGCCTGGATGCGGCAGACATCAAGCCGCAGGTGACCTGGGGTACCTCGCCGGAGATGGTGGTCCCGGTGGACGGCCGGGTGCCGGATCCGGCGGCCGAGCCGGATCCGGTCAAGGCAAGCGGGATGGTCCGTGCCCTAAGATACATGGGGCTGGAGGCCGGCATGCCGGTGACGGCCATCCGTCCCGACAAGGTATTCATCGGGTCGTGCACGAATTCCCGCATCGAAGACCTGCGCGCCGCAGCCGCAGTGGTCCAGGGGCGGCGAGTCGCCGGCGGCATCAAGCTGGCCATGGTCGTGCCTGGGTCAGGCCCGGTGAAGGAGCAGGCCGAGGCGGAGGGGCTCGATCGAGTCTTCCTTGAAGCGGGGTTCGAGTGGCGGGAGCCGGGCTGCTCCATGTGCCTGGCTATGAACGCGGACCGCCTGGAGCCGGGTGAGCGTTGCGCCTCCACCTCGAACCGCAACTTCGAGGGGCGGCAGGGACACGGTGGGCGCACCCATCTCGTCAGCCCCGCAATGGCCGCGGCGGCCGCGGTCACAGGCCATTTTGTCGATGTGAGGGAGCTGTGATGCAGCCATTCGTCAACTTCACCGGCGTCGTTTGTCCGCTGGATCGCGCCAATGTGGACACGGACGCCATCATTCCCAAGCAGTTTCTCAAAAGCATCAAGCGGACGGGCTTCGGGCCCAACCTTTTCGACGAGTGGCGCTATCTGGACACCGGCGAGCCGGGCAAGGACAACACCAATCGGCCGCTCAATCCGGATTTCGTGCTGAACGACCCGCGCTACCGTGGCGCCAGCATCCTGCTCGCGCGGGAGAACTTCGGCTGCGGCTCGTCACGGGAGCACGCACCGTGGGCGCTCTCGGACTTCGGGTTTCGGGTCGTCGTCGCCACCAGCTTCGCCGACATCTTTTACAACAACTGCTTTGAAAACGGCATCCTGCCCATCGCGCTCGACGGAGAGATCATGGATGTCCTGTTCGCGCAGGCGACGGGCGAGATACCGCTGCGACTCGCCGTCGACCTGCCCGAGCAGACCCTCGGGCTCCCGGACGGGGAGCTTATCCCGTTCGCGGTTCATCACTACCGCAAGCACTGCCTGCTCGAGGGACTGGACGCGATCGGCCAGACGCTGCAGCACCTGGAGGCGATTCGCGCATACGAAGCCCATCGAAGACAACATGCGCCTTGGCTCTTTGCGGGGACGGTCATGCTGCCAATGGGCGATGGTTCGCCAGACGGAGAGAGACCTTGACGAAGAAGGTTCTGATATTGCCCGGGGACGGGATCGGGCCGGAGATCGTGACCGAAGCGGTGAAGGTGCTCGCCGTGCTGCGCGACGACTTCGGGCTGGCAATCGAGATGGACGAGGCGTTGGTGGGTGGTGCCGCCATCGATGCGACCGGCCAACCGCTCCCCGAGGCGACGCTGGAGCTCGCGCAGGAGGCCCGTGCTGTCCTCCTGGGGGCGGTGGGCGGACCCAAGTGGGAAGTCCTCCCGATTGCGCTGCGGCCGGAGAAAGGCTTGCTGGGCCTGCGCTCCGAACTGGGACTCTTCGCGAATCTACGGCCCGCAATCCTCTATCCGCAGCTCGCGGATGCGTCGGCGCTGAAACCGGAGGTAGTTTCGGGGCTCGATATCCTGATTGTGCGTGAGCTGACCGGCGGGATCTACTTCGGTGAGCCACGGGGAGTTCATACCCGGGCAGACGGCGAGCGTGTTGGGATCAACACGCTGACCTATGATGAGTCGGAGATCCGACGCATCTGCCGAGTCGCCTTCGACATCGCCCGCAAGCGTCAACGGCGCGTGTGCTCGGTAGACAAGGCGAACGTCCTGGAGTGCACCGAGCTCTGGCGGGAGGTGGCGGCCGAGGTGGCGGCCGACTATCCGGATGTCGAGCTCACCCACATGTACGTGGACAACGCCGCCATGCAGCTGGTGCGCCGGCCCAAGCAGTTTGATGTCCTGGTGACTACCAACATGTTTGGCGACATCCTGTCGGATGCTGCGGCAATGCTCACAGGCTCAATCGGCATGCTTCCCTCTGCCTCCCTCGACGCCGACGGACGGGGTATGTACGAGCCCATCCACGGCTCGGCGCCGGACATCGCGGGGCGCGGGGTTGCCAATCCGCTGGCCACTATTCTCTCGGTGGCGATGATGCTGCGCTATTCCCTGGCGGAGCCCGCGGCCGCGGGGCGGATCGAGGGTGCGGTCTCCATGGTTCTGGACCAAGGGTTGCGGACGGCTGACATCATGTCGGCCGGTATGCGCGAGGTTGGCACCGCCGATATGGGGGACGCCGTGGTCGCCGCCCTTGGCGACGTGACCTGAGTCGCAGTAGCTGCAAGTTGACGTCCGCAAACCGGTGAGCGCGCATTTGGAGAGGGTTATGAATCGGGTTGGCTTCGTGGGTTGGCGCGGCATGGTGGGGTCTGTCCTCATGGAGCGGATGCGTCAGGAGAATGACTTTGCGGCGATCGCGAATCCGGTCTTCTTCACCACCTCGCAGGTCGGCCAGGACGGTCCGGATGTGGGAGGAGGACCTCAGCCCCTCCTGAATGCCCATGACCTGGGCGCCCTGGGCGATATGGACGTGATCGTTACCTGCCAGGGCGGCGATTATACGAAGAAGGTCTACCCTCAACTGCGCAGCACGGGTTGGCGGGGGTACTGGATCGATGCCGCTTCTGCCCTGCGTATGGAAAGGGACAGCGTCATCATCCTCGACCCGGTCAACCGCGGCGTCATCGAGGATGCCCTGAGCGCCGGGAAACGGGATTTCATCGGAGGCAACTGCACAGTCAGCCTCATGCTAATGGCGGTCGGCGGGCTGTTTCGGCATGACCTGGTCGAATGGGTCAGCTCCATGACCTATCAGGCCGCTTCCGGAGCCGGCGCCAAGAACATGCGGGAGCTCCTGCACCAGATGGGGGCGCTCCACAATACGGTGGCCGGCCTCCTGGCGGATCCTGCATCCGCCATTCTCGACATCGATCGGGCAGTCACAGAGACGATGCGTGGCGGTGGATTTCCCACGGAGCAGTTCGGGGTCCCCCTCGCCGGGAGCCTGATCCCTTGGATCGACACTGAGCTCCCCAACGGCCAGAGTCGGGAGGAATGGAAGGGCGGCGCGGAGACGAATAAGATCCTCGGCCGGGAGGATCACCCGGTCCCGGTGGACGGCACCTGCGTGCGTATCGGGGCGATGCGGTGCCACAGCCAGGGGCTGACCCTCAAGCTCAGAAGGGACGTGCCGCTGGACGAGGTGGTCGATATCGTCGGAACGGCAAACCCTTGGGTCCGGGTGGTCCCCAACGAGCGCGCAGCGACTGTCAGGCAATTGTCTCCGGCGGCGGCCACAGGGACCTTGGATGTGCCGGTGGGACGGTTACGCAAGATGACCATGGGCGGCGAATTTCTCTCGGCATTCACCGTCGGAGATCAGCTCCTGTGGGGGGCCGCCGAGCCCTTGCGCCGCATGCTGCGGGTGCTCGCCGAACGCTGAGTCGAAGCGAGCGAAGAGCCCTCGGCGTCTCACGAGAGAACGGCCCATTGGGTGCATCTAGTTGGCGTACGTTCTTCGATAGCCGTCTCAGATTTCTTACGGCTTTTTTGAAAAGGTTAGCGTGCTAGCGGAAGAGGGTGGCGTGCGATGCACCGAGGGGCAGCGGACACCACCGTTGACGCGGAACGCAGGATCGGAGGGCTGATTGAGTGGGGACTGCCCTCCCGGTCAGAGGCTATTGCAACGATTTCTCGACCTGTCGCGATCGCCGAGGACCGCATCCTTTGCGGTGGTGCAGCGCGAGCTGGTGAGCGGGGGAGGACCATGTTTCGTAAGGTAATTCTGGCGTCGGCGGTGTCGTTGGCCTTGGTACCCGCGAGCGCCACCGCGCTGGGACTCGGGGCAATCCGCACACAGTCGGCGCTCTTCGAGCCATTCGTCGGAGAAATCGCGCTAAAGGACATCAAGCCGGATGAGCTTGACAATATCAAGGTGGGGCTTGCACCCGACGCGGAGTTCAAGAAGGTCGGGGCATCATATGCCCCTGCTCTTGGCGAGCTTAAGTTCAAGCCGCAGATATCACCGCAAGGCCGCCCGATCATCCGGGTCACCAGCGACAAACCGATCCGAGAGCCTTACTTGGATTTCCTGGTGGAGGTCCGCTCCGCCCAAGGGCGGATGGTCAAAGAATATACGGTCCTGCTCAATCCGCCCTCGACCGTAAAGCGGTACCGCCCCCGGATTGAGGAGGCGGTGGCTGAGCCGGTCTCCCCTACCATCGCCGAACGGACGCCAGCGTCCACGCCGAAACAGGCCCCTGCCCGCAGCGCGGCCAGCCGTCACAGCGAGGCGGTTTTTCCGCTGCGTTACGGCCCGGTCCAGCAGGGCAAGGGCCTATGGCAGGCGGCACTGGCGATCAGCCCGTCGGGTGCCACGCTTGCCCAAACGGCAATGGCGATCTATCGGAGCAATCAAGGCGCCTTCATAGGCGGTGATATCAACCGGCTAAAGGCCGGGGCCATCCTGGAGGTGCCCTCGTCCGCGGAGCTTTTTGCGCTTGACCCGGCCCGTGCAGAACGGGAGTTTTCGAGGGCCCTGCAAGGGCGCAGGGTGACTGCCCATCCTCTGGCAAAAGAAGCAATCGCGGAGCATCCAAGCAGCGACCACCTTACCATTGCTCAGGCCCCCGCCGACGGAGTGGCAGAGGCTGTCAGCCAATCTGTACCCAAGGCCGGAAACAACCCAAGCGCCTCGAAGCTCGGATCCCTTAAGAACGAGCTTCTGCTCGTCCGCGAGTCAAGCGAGAGCAATCGTCAGGAGACAGACGATCTACGCGGGCGTATCCGTGACCTGGAGGGGCAGCTGGCGGACATTCGGAAGCTTCTCAAGCTGCGCAACCAGCAGATCGCAGACCTTCAGGGGAGCCAACAGGAGGAACCGGAGCTGAAGGTCGCCGAGGCGACCGGTGTCTTACCGGCCACGGTTGCGGACGAGCAGTCCCCCAACCCGATCCCTGAAGCCGAAGACAAAGCTGCGGCCGGGACCAACCAGACGGTCAAGACCGACTCCAAGACGACGCACCCCGTGCAGACAGCCCCCATCGACGCGTCGAAGACGATGCACACCGCGGCGGCGGCCCCTGCCCTGGGGGCAGCGTCAAAGCCCAAGAAGCCTGAAGCCAGCCCGGAGCCGGCAAGCTCGCCGCACAAGCCGATGGAGCCACCGGCCGTTGCGGCGAAGCATCAGACCACCACGACGACGAAGGCGAGCAACAAAGCCGAGACGCTTCCGACGGGGCCCAAGCTGGCTCAGGTGAGTCCGCCCGCGGTCACCGCCAAAGTGACCGCGCCGGTTCGGAAGCGCGCCGACCTGCGGCAGGCGGTGGCGCATAGGGAATCGGAGATAGCGCAGTTCTGGAAATCCCTGCCGATGCCGGCCGTGGCGGTGGCCATCGGTGTCCCGCTGCTGCTACTTCCGATCGGCTGGTGGATGGTGCGTCGCCGTCGACTTGTCCAGGAGGCAATCGAGACAGACCAGTTCACCACCGCGGCTGTTCCTCGCGCGCCGTCGTCCTCTGCTCAGGAGCCACTGGAACCCTCATACGACGGTGACAACGAAGATGTAACAACCGCGACGGAATCCTCCTTCGGCGATCTGGAAGGAGAATCGGGAGAGACGGATGTGGCCTCCGAGGCGGACGTCTACATCGCCTATGGGCGCTATCGGGAGGCGGAGTATCTGCTGGAAGAGGAGCTTTCCAGGGCACCGGAGCGGATGGATCTCAAGTTCAAGCTGGCGGAGGCCCACTTCGGCGCGAAGAACTTGGCCGGACTGACCAAGATCAAGGATGAGATCGCCCAAGCGGGGGGTGAGCACCTATACGAGGACCAATGGCAACGGGTGACCTCGATGGTTCGCGACCTGCAGGACGACAAACCTGAACAGGCAGCGAGCAAGTCTAGGGACGCACGCGACCCGACTCAAGAGACAGCGAAGCGAACGGAAGGCGTTCTTCCATCGGTGGCGGAGGCGCAAATGGAGCAGCCATCGACGGCTCCGGACAACCGCACGGCGCAGTCCGCGGCGGATTCCCTGGATCTGTCGTTCGATGGCGAGCGCCCGGCGGGCGCCGACCAGGCGGCGGCGCGGGACACCCGTTCACCGGGGTCGGGCCTCGACTTGGATCTCGATGATCTCAGCACGTTTGACCTCGATCTCGACGCGGTCGATCGGGAAAACCGGCTGGCGATGCAGCGAGGGGGAGACTTGGCGCCCCAGCGCTCGGAGGAAGCCCCCCTCGACCTGCCCTCCGGCGAATGGCCTGGTGTCTCCGCGGCAGATGAGCCGGAGTTGCTCGGTGGCTCAACCGAAGCCAAGGAGAGTACCGCGACGGAGCTCGCATCTTCTCACTGGCAGACTGATTCGACCCTATGGGATGAGGTCTCTACGAAGATCGACCTCGCCAGAGCTTACGTGGACATGGCGGATGCCGAGGCGGCCCGCGCCATCCTCGAAGAGGTTACCGAGGAAGGCAACGAGGCCCAGCGCGCCGAAGCGAAGGAAATACTCGCGCGACTGGCATGACGCGGCCGTGCTAAGCCGTTGTCGGCGCACGCGCACGATAGAGCCCGGAATGATGCAATAGGAAGGCGTCCGATAATCTGAGCATTGCGTGCCGGTTCTCGTGAGATGCGTTAATCTCGTTTTCTATGCTCGGCCATCCTGCGCATAGATCAGTGTTTCCCTAGATGGGGGGGGAACAGGCGACGCGCTTCGCCATGGGCGTCGAGTACGACGGGAGCGCGTTTCACGGGTGGCAGCGACAGCATGGCGCGCGCACGGCGCAGGAGGCCCTGGAGCAGGCCGTATCCGCCGTTGCAGATCACCAGGTCGGGCTCCGTTGCGCCGGACGCACGGATGCGGGTGTGCATGCCCTGGAGCAGGTTGTCCATTTCGACAGCCGGGCGCGCCGCAGCGATCGCTCCTGGCTCCTGGGGACCAACGCGAATTTGCCGGGAGACGTGAGCGTCCTCTGGGTGCGGCCGGTACAGCCAGACTTCCATGCGCGCTTCAGCGCTGTTGCCCGCCACTACCGCTACTTGATCCTCTCTCAGCCGACCCGCCCGGCGCTGTTGCGCCGGCGGGCCGTCTGGACCCATTATCCCCTGCGGCTTGATCTCATGCGGCAGGCGGCCCACTATCTTGTCGGAGAGCATGATTTCTCCAGCTTTCGGGCCCTCGGCTGCCAGGCAAAGAGTCCGGTCAGACGTATCCACTATCTCGACCTATCGGAGCAGCGCGGCCTCTTCCAACTCTCCATCGGGGCCAACGGCTTTCTTCACCATATGGTGCGGAACATCGCTGGGGTGCTGATGAGCGTCGGGCGGGGTGAGGCACCGCCGTACTGGGTCCGCGACCTCCTCCAGGTCCGCGATCGGACACAGGGCGGGATCACGGCCCCGCCCCACGGCCTGTACCTGGTTCGGGCCGACTATCCGGCCCGTTTCGATCTGCCGCAGCGGGAGGCGACACCGTTATCAACGATCCTGTGACCCGTTCCGGGACGAGGCGCACCCGGGTTAAAATTTGCGGTTTGACGCGAGTGGCCGACGTGACGGCGGCGGGCGAGTTGGGGGCCGACGCCGTCGGCCTGGTGTTCTATGAGCACAGCCCTCGGGCTGTTGGGATCGAGCAGGCTGCACAGCTCCTGGCCGCGCTGCCGCCCTTCGTGGCCAGCGTCGGCCTCTTCGTGAACGCCGAGGTCTCCTTCGTCCGCCGGGTGCTGGCGGCGATTCCGCTCCATATGCTCCAGTTCCATGGGAAGGAGCCGCCGGAGTATTGCGCCTCCTTCCAGCGGCCCTGGCTCAAGGCCGTGCGGATGCGACCCGGGACTGACCTGGCCCTGGTTGCGCAGCGCTATAGCGGGGCGGCAGCACTGCTTCTCGACACCTTCGATTCGAAGGTCGCGGGGGGGAGCGGGCGGGTATTCGATTGGGAACTGATCCCGGCGTTCCTGGCGGGCCGCATCATCCTTGCCGGAGGACTCAGCGCGGAGAATGTGGCGGATGCCGTGCGGCGGGTGCGGCCCTACGCCGTCGACGTCAGCGGCGGGGTCGAGTCAGTCAAGGGTGTCAAGGACCGCCGCAAGATGGCGGCCTTCATCGAAAGGGTGAGAGATGGCGATGAATCCCAGTGAGACCTACCGCTGGCCCGATGCGAACGGGCATTTCGGTCCCTACGGGGGCATGTTCGTCCCGGAGACGCTCATGCATCCCCTGGAGGAGCTGCGCACTGCCTACGAGCGCTATCTCGCCGACGAGACCTTCCTTGCAGAGCTCGACGCGGATCTGCGTGACTACGTCGGACGGCCGTCCCCCATCTACCATGCCGAGCGCTGGAGCCGGGAGCTCGGGGGGGCACAGATCTTCCTGAAACGAGAGGACCTGAACCACACCGGCGCCCACAAGGTGAACAATACCGTCGGGCAAGCCCTCCTTGCGCGGCGGATGGGCAAGCGGCGCATCATCGCAGAGACCGGGGCCGGACAGCACGGGGTGGCGACCGCGACCGTCGCCGCCCGCCTGGGGCTCGACTGCGTCGTCTACATGGGCGAGGTGGATGTGGCCCGGCAAGAGGCAAATGTCTACCGGATGCGGCTCCTCGGCGCGGAAGTGGTCT
>Ga0307440_1000511_pt1 | contig 19043 bp, 7 predicted proteins | sample SalMarWE160410MG_FD_202150 | JGI IMG/M metagenome (GOLD analysis project Ga0307440, IMG submission 202150) | Salt marsh sediment microbial communities from the Plum Island Ecosystem LTER, Massachusetts, United States - WE1604-10 | ecosystem: Environmental > Aquatic > Marine > Intertidal zone >... | reverse complement strand
CTCAATTTCAAGTTCACGGTTTTTATTAGCTAATTCTTTTTCAAGCTCAGAAATTTTTTGTTCGGATTTGGGTTGTTGTATTTTCTTTTTCATTAAATATATAACTCAATTATAGCAAACTTGACAAAATACTTTTTTATTGATTTTGCTTTCAAAATTATATCCTCAATTATTTTTATTATTCCCTGCAATCTTTCTACGATAGTCTATTCGAATCGCAACCGGCAAAAAATATAGTTAAGAGCATAATCATTAAGAACCTGGATTTTTCGATTATTTTCATAAATTTTCCTTTCTTTTTAAGAATTCTACAAAGGCTATTAAGTTATCAATCAGACTTTTACACAAAACCAGCTGTTAATTTTTCATTGATGCCAGAATATCCTGCTGCTCCTTCACTTTATCTTTTATAGTTCGAATGATTGAAATAAATTTTGAATTACTTTTCACACTCTTTGTTACTGGATCATTTAGTAATTCATTATAATCTCGAAACCCGAATTCAACAGCTTTATTTAACCATTTGAAAGCTTCAATATTGTTTCCTTCAACTACTTCACCCACGAACATGTATAATGCGTCTAAATAAAGCTCGCTTCCACCGGAAATTCTTTCATGCAATTTTTCTTTACTTTTACGAATCAATTTATTGAAGTCATCATTATGGCCCATTCTTTTGAATATATAAGCTAAGTAGATATTACCATACGTACTGAATTGATCGTTGGCCGGGATACTTTGAAATGTTTTAACAGCTTTATCAAAATTTCCTAATTTTATTTGAATAATTCCTAAATACAAAAGTGCATATTCATCATTCGGTGTTATTGCCAATAACTTTTCGCAGTCATTCATCACCTGCTTATAATTGCCTTGATCAAAATGCATAACGATATAATTCCAATAAACTTGATTTAAGTCGGGCTGAATATTCAAAGCGATTTTAAGATATTTTTCTGCATTAGAATAATCGGTTAGAACTGCATAATCCAATCCGGTAACGGCATAGCCCATTCCACTCTGAGGGTCAAGCTTACAAGCTTTTTTATCCCACATTATTGCATTTGCTAATTCACCTAAATAAAAATACATAATACCAACGTTGCCCACCGCAGGCCAATAATTGGGATTCAATTTAACGGCTTTTTTATTTGTTTCTAACGCTTGTTTTATCCAGCCTTTGTTGGTTTGAGCCACTGCCAATGCTTTATATCCTTCGGCTAAATTTGGATCCAAAGAAATAGCCTTATTACTAGCGGCAATTGAAGAATCGTTCCATTTTTCATTGAAACCAAATCTTAATACTCTTTGTCCGTAACAATCACCGAGGCCTGTATAAGCCAAGGCATATTTAGGATCTAATTTCAAAGCTTCTTTAAATAGTTTAATAGCATTTTCATTATCATTCATAGTATAACGGTAATAATATTCTCTTCCTTTAAGATAATATTGATATGCTGTGATATTATTAGTTGGTTTTTTCTCAATTCTTGATTTTTCTGCGGGGGTTAATTTGGCTTTGAGGGCACTTGCTATTTGTTTTGATACATCACTTTGAATTGCAAATATTTGCGTCAATTCTTTGTCGTAAGTTCCTGCCCAAATATATTCGCCTGTATTAACATCAACAAGCTGAGCTACTATTCTAACTTCATTCCCTTCTTTTTGAATGCTTCCTTCCAGAAGAGATGAGACTCCTAATTGTGTTCCGATGTCTTTAATACTTGCATCGCTGTTTTTATATTTCATTACTGCGTTTCTTGCTATTACTTTCAATTCACCTATTTGAGAAAGTTCTGCAGTAAGATCTTCAGTAATTCCGTCACTGAAGTAATCATCACTTTTGTCGGGACTCATGTTTTTAAACGGAAGAACAGCGATCGATTTTCCCACAGCCGGTGCCGAACTTTTATTAAACAGCAGGAAGTATCCAATAATCAATATTATAATTACACCTACAGTTGAAGAAATAAGTATTAGTTTATTCTTACTTTTGGGTGAAGATTTAATCTTATCATTTTTTATTTCTTCTTTTTGTTTTACAGAAGATTCAGTTTGCACTTTTTCATTCACAGACGGAGTAGTTTGAATTTCCTTTAATATTTTTCTCGAAACATCGCCGGTATGCCTTTGCAGTCTTCTTAATTCAATAACAATATCTTTCATTGACTGGTATCTGTCTTCAGGGTCTTTCTCTAATGCTCTGTTTATTATGTGCATAAGGTCAGAACTTACATCAGGTAAATATTTTTGAAGTGAATCAGGTTCTTCATTTATTATTGAATACATTATTGAAGCATCATGTTCGCCTTTAAACGGAAGAATTCCGGTAAGCATCTCAAATAAGACTACGCCGAATGAAAATATATCCGAACGCGCATCAACTTCTCCTCCTTGTATTTGTTCCGGAGCCATATAAGCAAGCGTACCGACAGTACTTGAACCTTTGGTTATCTTTATTGATCCTTTCAGCTTAGCCAAACCAAAATCCATCACTTTAATTTGATTTTTTGAATTGACCATTATGTTTTCTGTTTTTATATCCCGGTGGACAATTCCATTGCTGTGAGCTTCTTGAAGAGCTTCGCCGATTTGTATTGCGTATGAAACTGCTTCATTAATTTTTAATGGAGATGCAGAGATTTTTCTGCTTAATGTGGTACCGTCTATATACTCCATTGAAATGAACTGCTGATTATCAGATTCTTCAATCGCATACACGGTACAAATATTCGGATGATTAAGAATAGCAGCTGCCTGTGCTTCCTGGTTAAATCTTGCAAGGTCTTCTTTGGAAGATGTTATATGAGGAGGTAAAAATTTTAAAGCAACTATTCTTTTAAGTTTGATGTCTTCGGCTTTATAAACCACTCCCATTCCGCCTTCGCCCAGTTTCTCAATTATTTTGTAATGAAGTATAGTTTCACCAATCATAATATACCTCTAATTTGTTTTGCAGGGCTACGGCGGACAAGCCCGCCCTCACCGAGTTTTTCAATTATTTTATAGTGGAGTATGGTTTCACCTATCATTAAAATTTCTTCTCCTTTTATTTTCAATCCTGATTTTTCAGCTTATTTTCTAATTCACTAAACCAGTTTACAATAACTTTTACTTTAATTGGTTTCGATTGATCTATAGCGCTTCTCAGAGCAAGTATTCGTCCATCGGGCCCGACAGTAAAATCGCATTGTGATGAAGTTGAACTTACTCTGGGAGAAATGCAGGCTACAGTTCTTGAAACTACTTTTAATTTTGGTTGTAATTCAATTTTGGCAACCATGATTTTATCCCCATCGCGATAATAAATTTCTTTACTATCATTTGACCAGCAAGCGAATAGTCCGTCATCTGCAGACACCTGTATTTTATCTTTGTTGATAGGTAATGCCCTGATAAACAATTTAAATTTGCCTTCAATTTCATCAGATCTATATGCCACCAGCTTTCCATTAGGTGAGAGTTTTGGTTCTCTTAAAGTTGCATCTGATTTAAATAAAATCTCAGGCTTTTTATTTGTTATGATATTCTTAATCCATATTTTACTTTGGCCTTGATACTTAATTGTGAATAAAACAAATTTGCCGTCAGGGGATAAATTAGATGTATAAGGATAGCCGCCTTCGGTAGCAACTATTTTCTTTGCACCACCAATTCCATCAAGTCTACTTAAATAGATGTTATATTTGCCATCTTCAAAATTTGAAACAAAAATGTAATGTAATCCGTCTGGTGTAATCATAGGTAGATTATTATCACCTTTGTCGAATAAAATGCTTACTTTGTTATTGTTCAAATCCATTAAACCAATTTTATAAACAGAGCCGGTGAGTAAGATTAATCCCTTGCTGCTATTGTATAATGATGGGGATAAATATGGTCCGCTCATAGATATAGCTTTTTTCTCATTACTATTTCTATCCATCCAAACCAGGTTGCTTTTTGTTGTATCTATTCTGCCGGGTATGTAAGCAATTGTTCCGTTATTGCCGGTTGAAACTACATATGATGCATTCCCGTTCTGCGAGTTTACCGAAATACCATCCAGAATTTTTATTTCAGGACCAATTACCGATAAGCTTGATAAATCGAAGAGTGAAGCATACAAATTGCCGGAATGAGAATATAAAATAAAGTTACCCCAGGATGTGCTGATAAACTTGGGCTTTGTACCCTGTAAATTCACACCGTTATAATTTAGAATCTTTTCCTCTTTCGTTTTAAGATTTATCAGCCCTATTTTTGAGTCATCAAAAGTTCCGTCTTTCGACCAGATTGTAAAAACCGCTGCTTTATTTCCCGGTAACATATATGGGTAGAGGTGTGATCCTTCGTTTTTAGACGCATCAATTTCAGTAACACTTTTCTGTGTATCATTCCAGCCTTTTTGATAAAAAATTCCGCTGCCCCAGTTCTGTGTGCTGATTATTGAACCATCTGACCCATAACCATAACCGTCGCCATAAAATGCATGAGATTGATCCGGTACTCCGCCTGTAATCTGTACTTTCATAGCCCAATTATCCGCTTGGTTGCTCGTAAACCCGATTATATTATTATTTACAAAAGCCGGGCTCACACTATTCTCTGTGCCTCTAACGGCATAAGATTCAAAACTGTTTAGATTTCTTATCTTAATTATATTCGGATTCAAACTCTCATCAACATAGGCAATAGATTGTCCATCCGGTGAGATTGCTAAAACTGTTGGCCAGAATAATATTGGGTTTGATTTACCTGGAATATCAAATGTAAAGCGAATCGGTTCATTAATGTTTGATACGGAATTTGATAATATTTTTGATAGTCCTAAGATTATTACCGCAATACTAAGAAGTAAAATAATTGTCGTGTTAATTTTATTTTTTGATAAATATTTTACAGCTTTTGAATAAAATCCTATAGGTTCCTTTTTCAGTGTTTCGGCTTCTTTAGAAGAAAATGACCTTGTTTGGAAAACCTTGCTTGCTCTGCTTCCGGTTGAACCTCGTTTGAATCTTCTTAAATTTCTTGCAAGCTCCTTGGCAGACTGCAGCCGCTCCTCTTTATCTTTTTCAAGACAGTCAAAAATTAATTTATCAAGTTCCGAATCGACATTTTCTTTTAACGACGAAATTGGCGTAGGATCTACATTAACTATTTCGTACATTATGGCTGTTTCATGTACTCCCTTAAACGGAGATTCACCTGCTAGCATTTCATATAAAACTACTCCCAAAGAAAATATATCTGTCCTATGATCAACATCTAATCCCTGCACTTGTTCGGGCGACATATAACCCATTGTTCCCATTGTTGTCCCGGCTTTGGTTAATCTTGAAACTCCTGAAGTTTCTCTAAGCTTAGCTAATCCAAAATCCATTATCTGGGCTATGCCGTCCTTGCGGACCATAATATTTTCCGGCTTTATGTCGCGATGAACTATTCCCTTTTCATGTGCTGCTGCCAATCCTTCCGCTACCTGTATTCCTATTTCCAGTATTTGTTTTTCTGAAATAGAATTTTTTTTATCCTTTAATGTTTTACCGTCAACATATTCCATTACGATAAACAACTGTCCGTTATTATCCTGGATATCATAAATTGTACAAACATTAGGATGATTCATAGCAGAAGCGGCTTTTGCTTCCTGTATAAATCTTGCCTTGTCATCTTCCGAAGCAGTCATTTGGGATGGAAGAAATTTAAGTGCAACAAAGCGGTCAAGTTTTGTATCCTGAGCTTTGTATACTTCGCCCATTCCGCCTTCACCGAGTTTTTCAATTATTTTGTAATGTAGAATTGTTTCGCCTATCATATATCATCCTTATTATAGCCACGGCTTTAAGGCCGTGGATAGAAAAATAGAAAATCAACATGGGTTTTAGCCCCATTAAAAACAAATAAGGCTAAAGCCGAAAATTTAGTTCCTCTTTCACTTTACCCCGACCTAAAGGTCGGGGCTATTAAATCTTATTTCAAATATCCCATCCAGATATCGGATTCTTTTTCTTCCTTAACATAATAGATAGATTTATTGTCAGGTGACAATGCATACATGCGTGATGTTGCTATAAAATCCTGATTAACATTATAAATGAATTTGCTTTTCCCGCTCCTGGTGTCCATAATATAGAACCTGCCTTTTTCAGTGTACAGGATTCTCTTTGAGTCATTAAGCCACAAAGGGTCTATACCGGAATCTGAAATCTTTTTATAACTCTTGTCTGCAATAGAATAAATATACATACCGGCAAGGTCACTGCTTAATATCTTCTGGTTATTTCCCACAATGTACTTTCCGTCAGGAGAAAGCGAGTTCTCGGAAAGTTCCAAAACTTTCTCCTTGGCAATAGGTAAATATTCAATCTTATCCGTTGGCACAGATCCAATTTCAAATATACCCATATTAAATTCCTGAGAGCCAAATAAAATTTTGCGACCATCCGGGAACCAAATTGGATTAAAAATCAGCCCTTCCGTTTTTGACAATTGCCTGAGATTACTTCCGTCAATACCAATTTCCCAGATTTCGTATTTTCCAGATCTGTCGGAATAGAATGCCAGACTCTTGCCATCCGGTGACCAGGCCGGGCCTCTGTTTTTATAACCATCATTTGTCAACTTCACAATTCCTGAACCATCGGAACGCATAATATATATTGACTCCTGCTCACCTTTACTGGCAGCCGCGATCCAATTATTATCAGGTGAAATATTCAGGTATAAAAACTGTTTCGTGCCCTCAGTTACCGGAACAGGGGAACCAATGATTTTCTCTGTTGAAGGGTCGAAATTAAGCTTGTAAATATTATCTCTTATATCTGCAGACACGTAAGCTATTCTCCTGCCATCATCAGAAAATTTCGCCATCTCACAGAACGGAGACGGGGTCGTAACGGGCTCAAAGCCGGAAAGTTTCTTCCCGGAATTTTCATCTATCTGAACTCTCCAAAGATTCATACTTCCACCACGACTGCTTGAAAAATAGAGATATTTATTATCCGGTGACCATGTAGGACACCAGTCGATATAACGGCCGCTTGTAATTTCAATCGGTTTACCGCCGGAAGAGGGAATAATATAAATAACCCTCTTACCGGTACCGCGGGGTAATCCCCAGTAAGCAATCCACTTTCCGTTTGGCGACCAGCTCGGCTGAACTGCATCTCCGTCATATATCTTCCGCGTTTTGCCTGTCTCCATATTTACGTTCCATAATTGGCTGACCGTGTTTCTGCCATATGGATCTAAGATAGATTCTGTTGCGAACAAAATTTTCTTGCCGTCGGGAGACCAGGTCGGGTTATAGCCAAAATCTGTCAGCCTGTGCACAGATTCTCCTGTTGAACCCATAACGAATATTCCCCCGCCGTCCCGTTCCGAACGGAATGCTATCAAATCCCCATTAGGCGAATATGAAGCCTGGTAGTTATTGAATTTTGAGTCTGCTGTAAGGTCGATAGTTTTAGCCCCGCCAACCCTTTGCAGAAAGATGTGCATCACACCGTCGACAGATTTCGTATATATTAAGTAGTTGCCATCATGAGAAAAATCAGGCCACAATTCTTCGCCTGACTGTTCTGTTAACTGATGGAATTTGTTTATCCCGCTTACCGGTTCTACGCTTTTGCGAAGTAGCAAGAAAATGAAAGCGGCTAAAAATATTACGGTAGTAATCCAGGGTATATACTTCAGCTTAAATAAATTTGTAAGATCGAATCTATGGTTTAATAATTCGATTGAAAAAGCGCCGGACGTTTTTGAAACTTGATTCTCAACAGTTCCTGTTCTTAACGCAGCAGTGTCTACATTATAAATTCTGCTTTTTCTATTACCGGTGGATTTCTTAACCTTTCTTAAATTCTTTGCTAATTCTTTAGCTGATTGACATCTTTCATCTTTATCTTTCTCCAGGCATTCCAAAATTATTTTATCTAACTCAGGATTAATCCCTTCTTTTAATGTTGAGATTGGCATAGGATCTACATTAACTATTTCGTACATAATGGCTGTTTCATGTACTCCCTTAAACGGAGATTCACCTGCTAGCATTTCATATAAAACTACTCCCAAAGAAAATATATCTGTCCTATGATCAACATCTAATCCCTGCACTTGTTCGGGCGACATATAACCCATCGTTCCCATTGTTGTGCCGGCTTTGGTTAATCTAGATACACCGGAAGTTTCTCTCAGCTTAGCTAAACCGAAATCCATTATCTGAACGATTCCGTCTTTGCGGATCATAATGTTTTCCGGCTTTATGTCTCGGTGGACTATTCCCTTCTCGTGTGCTGCTGCAAGTCCTTCTGCTACCTGTATTCCAACCTCAAGAATCTGTTTTTCTGAAAGTGAATCCTTTTTATCTTTTAATGTTTTTCCATCTACAAATTCCATTACAATAAAGAGCTGTCCGTTGTTTTCCTGTATATCATATATTGTACAGACATTCGGATGATTCATTGCAGAGGCTGCTTTGGCTTCTTGAATGAAACGTGCTTTGTCATCTTCGGATGCTGTAATTTGAGAAGGAAGAAACTTCAGGGCAACAAAGCGGTCGAGTTTGGTGTCCCGGGCTTTATATACTTCACCCATGCCGCCTTCGCCAAGTTTCTCAAGAATCTTATAGTGTAATATTGTTTCACCAATCATTTTTTACCTTCAACTTCCTTCTGCCAATTTTCAATCAACGTAATTGCAGCTTGAGTGTTTTTGCCGTTGGGAATAGTAGCTGTTATTTCTGTTCCTTCTTTATTAATATCAAAAACTTGAAGTACTTTTGTATTACCCGGTTTAAAAACCAAATAAGGCTTGCCGGGTGAAAGCGATGAACCGTTTTCATTTACGTTCACACCCATTATCTTATTATCCCGCGTAAAAAAGTAAATGCTTTTACCGTTGTTCATCCATTTGGGATCTGTTCCCCCATTTACAGATATCTGCCATTTCGCACTGGTTCCCGATGAATTGTTTGGATTAAATGGTATTACATATACCTGATTTTTTCCGGACTCATCAGATTGGTAAGTTATCCATTTCATATTGGGAGAAAATAATGCCCCGATTTCGTTAAAATTTGATGCTAATATTTTTATTGGTTTTTTATCTTTCCCTGCGGGCATCAAAAATATATCCCATCCGCTATTCGGGCCTGCATAATTTGTAACTGAGTATAAAAAGTATTTCCCGTCTGATGAAACGCTAGTGACTGTTGTAAAAGAATTAGATTTGTATAGGAGAGTTTCATTACCGGAACCGTCGGCATTCTTGATGTAATCATCGTAATTTGTACTGCTGACAATAGACATATAAGTTATCTGATTTCCGTTAGGAGTCCAAGATGTTAATATATCAGCATTGTCAAAAGTCAATCTTGACCAGACATTTCGACTTAAATCATAGACCCAGACATCTGTTTGCTTTTCATCAGGATCATATAAGTCACAGGCAATATAATCTCCATTAGGCGAGAACTGTGCACCGGAAGCTGGTTTCATATCCGATAATTTTTTGATTTCATTTCCATTTTTATTTAGAAGCACCAAATTTTCATTATTCTGATTTCCTTCAAGATAAACCATCTTACCATTCTGAGAAACTGCATAGCTGGCTGATATTCTATATTTCCAATACTGCACGTTTTCGGCAACAGGCATTGCTTCTCCTTCAATCTTTAATTTATCCGGGTTAAATTTTTGAGCCAGCAGAATAGACTGACGGACAAACAATAAAAATCCATCTGCATACTGGCAGTTGGATGATGCCGAAATAAGTTTTACTGTCTTAGTATTATTTAAAGATGCCAGATATATTCCATCAGTTGGTGAGCCTCCTAAGGTGTTTTCAGTAGAATATAAAAAATGATTTCCGTCCGGCAGGAAATAGGTCCATCTTAAATTCCGGATAGCATTTGAAGTATCCGGTTTAATAATTTCCTTAAGCTTTCCGCCGGAAGCCGGGACTTCAAAAAGTCCGCCACGAGGTGCCGGGGAAAACACAATAGTTCCGTTTTTACTCCAAGAACCTCCCCTGCCAGAAGCAGCATCGCAAATAGGCAGCGGAGTGCCTGCATCAAGAGATATTTTCATCAGCTTACCCTTATCAAAATAAGCAATTGTTTTACTGTCAGGAGACCAGAACGGATATGCATTGGTTGTTACATTGGTTAAGGCTCTTGCTGTTAATGAATTAACCGGCCTCACCCATAATTTATCCTTACCGAGTGAATCTGTTCCGACAAAGGATATGAATTGACCGTTGGGAGAAATCGTAAGGTTACTTCCACGACCGTTATCAAAATTGATTCTGTGCGGCGGAAGTATAGATGCTTTTACTTCATGAATCTTGGTCACTGGTTTATTTAAGACAAATAAAAACAGTACTAAGATAATACTAACAGTTAATAATAATATTAAAGACCACGACAATTTAGGGTTATAAAAAATACTTCTGAAAAAACTTTTTATGGGAATGTCTTTCAAAGTTGTTGCACCAGATTCACTAATTGAAGAGGGTTGTGTTTGAAACGATTTCGTGTTAACGCTGTAAACCCTGCTCTTTCTGTGCCCGGTTGATTTTTTTACTTTTCGTAAATCTTTAGCTAACTCTTTTGCCGATTGACACCTTTCATCTTTATCTTTCTCGAGACACTCCAGAGTTATTCTATCTAGTTCAGGATCAATTCCCGGTTTTACTGTTGAAAGAGGAAGAGCTTCAACATTTACTATTTCATACATAATTGCTGTTTCGTGTATTCCCTTAAATGGTGATTCGCCGGCAAGCAATTCGTAAAGGACAACTCCAAGAGAAAAAATATCCGTTCGATGATCTACATCGAGACCCTGTACTTGCTCAGGCGACATATAGCCCATCGTACCCATTGTTGTACCGGCTTTGGTTAATCTTGATACTCCGGATGTTTCTCTAAGCTTAGCTAATCCGAAGTCCATTATCTGAACAATACCGTCCTTGCGGATCATTATGTTTTCGGGTTTAATGTCGCGGTGGACAATTCCTTTCTCATGTGCGGCAGCTAAACCTTCAGCAACCTGCATTCCTATTTCAAGAATTTGTTTCTCGGAAAGACTGTCTTTTTTATCTTTTAATGTTTTGCCTTCAACAAATTCCATTACAATAAACAATTGGCTGTCATGCTCTTGTATATCGTGGATAGTACAAACATTTGGATGGTTCATAGCAGAGGCTGCTTTAGCCTCTTGAATGAATCTTGCTTTGTCGTCTTCCGATGCTGTCATTTGAAACGGAAGAAATTTTAGTGCAACGAAGCGGTCGAGTTTGGTGTCTTGAGCTTTGTAAACTTCGCCCATACCTCCCTCTCCTAGCTTCTCTAAAATTTTGTAGTGAAGAATTGTTTCGCCTATCATTTTTTAACCTGATTAAGTTTTAATTTTTTTTTATTTTATCCCTACTCACAACCTCATTTTAAATAACCCATCCATATATCAGACTCTTTTTCTTCTTTTACGTAATAAATGAATTTATTATCGTGCGAAAGGGCCAGGTGATCGAAGTTCGGGAAAACCAGCTTCGGATCATATACAAAATGTTTAACACTTGTTTCCGTATTTATCAAATAAAATTTATTATTATCCTGATACAAAATTCTTTTATTATCTTTAAGCCACTTCGGACTTGTTCCCGTATCGGAAATCTTCCTATATTTTTTTTGAATCAATGAATAAATCAATATACCTTTATCACTGCCATCAATAATATTATGAATGGTACCTGCCAAATAGTTTCCATTCGGAGAAATGGAAGTAGCATAAAATCCGAATCCTTTCTCATTCAAATCAGGTAATTTCATAAACTTATTAGTTGCAGTTGAACCCGGATGGAAAATCACACAGTCGGTTAAATCCCAGCATATTATTGATTTCCCATCAGGTGATAAAATAGGATTGGTTATTGTAACTTCAGAAGTCGTTAACTTCTTAAGATTGCTGCCGTCAATGTCAATCCTCCAGATCTCGTACTTGCCGGACCTGTCTGAATAAAATATTAGACTTTTACCATCAGGTGACCATTTTGGCCCTCTGTCTTTAAATTGATCATTTGTCAATTTGGATATGTTGGAGCCGTCAGTGTGCATAATATAAAAGTCTTCCTGTTGTCTCAGGCTGTTTACCGCGATCCGTTTATCGTCGTATGAGATAGACGGATAACCGAACTGTCTTGATCCTTTCGTTACGGCAATTGGTTGCCCGATAACTTTTCCATTAAAAGAATCAAAAGCTATCTTATAAATATTATCCCTAATATCTGAAGAAGCAAAAATCATTTTTTTGCCATCGTGTGACATCTTTACCATAGAGCAGAAAGAAGATGGAGTTGTAACCGGCTCCAAAGCAGAGATTGTTTTACCGCTATTTTCATCTATCGCTACTCTCCATAAATTCATACTGCCGCCACGACTGCTTGAAAAGTAAAGATACTTTCCGTCGGTTGACCATGCGGGACTCCAATTAACATAGTTATCATTTGTAATTTCTTCAAGATTGCCACCTGAGGCCGAAATTATAAATACCTCCCTCCGTCCCGAGTTTTTAGGCAAACCCCAAAATGCAATCCATTTTCCGTTTGGCGACCAGGTTGGTTGAACTGCGTCGCCTTCATATATTTTTTTTGGTTTGGCATTTGATATTTCCACAGTCCAAAGTTGACTAATTGTTGATCTAGTGAAAGGGAGTTCCACCGATTCGGTCGCATAAACTATTTTCTTACCGTCGGGTGACCAGGCCGGGTTATAACCGAAATTTGTCAGCCTTTTTACAGACTCCCCGGTTGATCCCATTAAAAACAAACCGCCGCCATCCCTTTCCGAACGGAACACGATTAGCTGACCATCGGGAGAAAAAGCAGATTGGTAATTATCAACCCCGGAATTTTTTGTTAAATCAATTGCGTTAAAACCACCGATTCTCTGAAGGAAAATATGTTTGACACCATCAATTGATTTTGTGTAAATTATATAATTTCCGTCGGGTGAAATATCAGGAAATAATTCTTCACCGGATTGTTCAGTTAACCGTTCAAACTTTATAAAAATATTCCTTTCAATGTAGTTTTTTAAAGACTGGGAATAAATAATAAATGCCAATGCAAACGCAAGTAAGACCCAAGGTAGATATTTTAATTTAAATAATTTCCCGGGGTCAAGCCTGTGATTTAGGACCTCAATTGAAACAGCCCCGGATGATTTTAATATTTGTGATTCACTGATACTTCTTGCTGTCAATCCCTGGTCAACTTTGTAAACTCTGCTTTTACTGTGTCCCGTAGTTTTTTTTACTTTTCTCAAATCCTTTGCGAGCTCTTTTGCTGACTGACATCGTTCATCTCTATCCTTTTCTAAACATTCAAGAATTGTTTCATCAAGCTGGGTATTAAATCCTTCTTTTATAGTAGAAATGGGAGGAGCATCGACGTTTACTATTTCGTACATCACTGCCGTTTCGTGAATTCCCTTAAATGGAGATTCGCCAGCAAATAATTCGTATAGTACAATACCAAGTGAAAAAATATCTGTTCGATGATCTACATCTAATCCTTGAACCTGTTCCGGTGACATATAACCCATCGTTCCCATTGTAGTTCCAGCTTTCGTAAGCCTGGAAACATTACTGTCTTTATAAAGTTTAGCTAACCCGAAATCCATAATCTGAACTATTCCGTCTTTTCGGATCATAATGTTATCGGGCTTAATATCCCTGTGCACAATTCCTTTTTCGTGAGCAGCAGCTAAACCTTCGGCAATTTGTATTCCAATTTCGAGTTTCTGTTTATCAGAGAGGGTATCTTTTTTATCGGTTAAAGTTTTTCCATCGACAAACTCCATTGCAATGAATAACTGCTTATCGCCGTCTTTGTTCTCATATTCTTCAATTGAATAAATCGTACAGACATTCGGATGATTCATTGAAGAAGCGGTTTTAGCTTCCTGTATGAAGCGCGCTTTTTCAGCTTCAGTTGCAGTAAGTTTTGAAGGAAGAAATTTTAGTGCAACGAAGCGATCAAGTTTAGTGTCCTGGGCTTTGAAGACTTCGCCCATTCCACCCTCACCCAATTTTTCTAAAATTTTATAGTGAAGTATAGTTTCACCAATCATATTTCAATCAATATTTAATTCGTATTTATTAATTATAGCTTTATAACCCGGCAGACTCCTTAGTGAATCATATACCGGATCTAGTTTTAATAAAGGAACTGAGAAATCACCCGGTATTGAAAGTATAAAATCAATTTGTTTTAATGCGCTTTTGTTATCACCGATAAGAGTATAAATCCTTGCCATTTCCAGTTGTCTGTAATATCCTCTGTATGCTTCTTTCTTCAGAGGGAGAAGCTCGATTCCTTTTTTACCTTCAGCAACTGCTTTATCTTTCATTCCAAGGCCTGCGTAAACAATTCCCAGGGAACTGTGTAATCTCTCATCCTGCGGGGTGACTTTTAGCTTTTTCTCAAGTTCATCTTTAGCTGATTCAAAATATTTTTTTGATAAAGCAGGTTCGTTTTTATATTTATAAATTAATCCCAGCATTTCATCCTCCGGAGTAAAAGCAAATTGGCTGTTCTCATAAGGCTTGTTAGTTGATTTCAAATTATTTATTGCCGCATCAAATTTGCGTTCAAGGATATAGATGTAGGCCTTCAAATTTGAATTTAAATTAATATAACTTTTGATACTAACCTTATATACTAAGTCTGAGGCAATTTGCAGGTTACCTTTTAAAATGTATATCCCCGCAAGAGATACCTTTTGTAAACTTAAATCAGGATTTAGTTCTATAGTTTTCTTGTATTGTGAAATAGCTTTTTTATAATCTCTTATTATCCCATATGTTTCTGCAAGGTTATTGGCATATTCATTAGAAAGTGGATTAAGGTTATAACCTTTTAATATATTATTTACAGCAAGATCAAATTTCCCCATCCTTCGATAAACGAGCCCCAGGCCAAAATAGGCTGATGCATTATTTGGTTGAATTTTCAGAGCCGCTGAAAATTCCCTTATGGCGCTTTCATATTCCAGTTTGCAATGGTAATGATAATATCCAAGTGCCAGGTACGTTTCAGCAAGATTTGGATTTAATTGCAAAGACTTTTGTGCATTCTCATAAACTTCTTTTACAACCTTTTCGGAATGGTCATAATAAAACCAATACATTAAAGCCTGACAAATTGAAAGATGAGCATAAGCCTGAGCAAAATTAGGATCTAGGTCAATTGCCTTTTTATATAGATTAATACTGGCTTGGATATCCGATTTTAAATAGGCACCCCTTGCTTCATAGGATACTCCTTTCAAATAAAAATCATAAGCCTTGAGATTGCCGGTCGGTGGTGTTTCTTTTTGGCTCTGGTTATTTGCAAAAGTTCCGCCTAATTGATTGACAACTTTCTGTGCAATATCATTCTGCACCGCAAAAATATCATTAAGTACTTTGTCGTATGAATTTGACCAGGTAATAGTGTTATCGGAAACGCGGATTAATTGAGGGGTTATTCTTACACGGCTCTCATTCTTTCCGATCTTTTCCCATCTTATTGAACCGTTAAGTATATAATCAACTCCTAGCTCTTTACCAATTTCCCTAAAACTTTTATTTTCCTTTGCAAGTTTTTCAGCGCTGCTCGTTGCAATTACTCCAAGGTCTCCTATCGAAGCGAGTTTACTCCTTATTTCATCTGTCACGCCGTCTGCAAAATATTTTTCATCCTGCGGACCTAGGTTCTGAAACGGCATTACAACGATCATTTCTTTGCCTGATGTTTTGCTCACTGTTCCTTCATCTTTGTTAAAAAATAAATAATAAACTGAGACTGCAGCCATAATGAAAATTACTGAAAAAGAAATTATCCATCTCATTTTTGTTTTTTTAACCGGCTTTACAACATGTGTTTCTCTCATCCCTGTCTTTGCAATTGAATCACCTTTTAATGCTTTCAGATCATTAAGCATTTCACTTGTCTTCTGATATCTTTCTTCCGGAGATTTTGCGAGGGCTTTTTTTAATATATGAGAATACTCTTCCGGCATATTATTTAATTCAGGTTCTTCGTTTAGAATAGAATAAATAATTGCCTGGTCGTACGCTCCTTTAAATGGTTGATTGCCTGTTAACATCTCATAGAGAACAATTCCAAACGACCAGATGTCTGTTCTATGATCTAGTTCCTCTCCGCGCGTTTGTTCCGGAGACATAAAAGCAATAGTTCCTATTGTAGTGCCCAGCTTTGTAACCTGACTGCCGGAACCGATTTTTGCAAGACCGAAATCCATAATTTTAACATGCCCGGTTTTTGGTACCATAATGTTAGAAGATTTTATATCGCGGTGTACAATTCCCTTGTTGTGCGCAACAGCTAATCCTTCGGCTATTTGAACTGCTATTGTTATGCATTCATCCTTTGGTAGCGATCCTGATTTAATTTTGTCCTTCAATTCAATGCCGTCAATGTATTCCATTACAATGAAAATTGTATCACCGGATTCCTCAATGGCATGAATAGTTGTAATATTGGGATGATTCAAAGCTGCGGCAGCCTGAGCTTCTATTTCAAAACGTTTTCTTTCTTCCGCATCAGCGGAAATATGTTTAGGAAGGAATTTTATAGCTACCCGGCGGTTGAGTTTTGTATCTTTGGCAAGATACACAACGCCCATTCCGCCTTCGCCTAATTTCTCTATTATTTTGTAGTGAAGTATTGTATCGCCAATCACTGAGAGCCTCCTTGAATCAATCCTTTCCAGTTTTGGACATAAGTAAACGGCGGAGTAATACTTCTACCTAATGATACGGCAGCAAGAAAAGTTTTTCCGTCGTTTGTAACATCATACACATTCGTTATTTTTTTCCCTGATAATGAAAAGAGTAAATGAGTTTTACCCACAATAAAATTTTGCCCGGAGCCGTTTACACTTACTTCGTAAATATTATTTTTATAGACATAAATAATTCCTTTATCGTTATCTATCCACTTCATACCGATACCGCCATTGATGGATACCTGCCATCTGCCCTCGCCGCCGCCGAAAGGGCGTACATAAACCTGCGGTTTTCCGGATTTCCCGGAAGTATACATTATCCATTTCATATCCGAAGAAAATATTGCATTACCTTCGTTAAAGTTTGTAGCTAAATAGTCTTCCGCTTTATAATTATTTTCCATGTTTATTAATAAAATATCCATTTTCGTTTTCGGACTGATTTGATTAAACGACAAATATCTGCCGTCAGACGACCAATCAATAGGAATTCTAGCTAAAAATTTTATCGAATCCGAATGATAAATTCTTTCAGCATCGCCTGTTCCGTCCGATTTTCTTGTAAAAATATCCCAACCAGTAGGTCTTTCAGAAAGGTATGCAATGTATTTACCGTCTGGTGACCAAATTGGAGCCGCATCATAATTAGGATTAAATGTTAACCTGGAAGATAATTTTCTCTTTATATCATAAGTCCAGATGTCTGCATTTTTGCCATCCTGATCATATATATTATATGCAATCATATTTCCATCAGGGGAAAAACTTGCAGATTCAAGTACATTAGCTTTTAACAAAGATGTTTTTATATTTCCTTTATCATCTAAAAGAACAAGTTCGGTATTATTATTAGGTTTGTTCATATAGATAAGATTGCCGGCAGTAGATACGGAGAATGCACCTTTTATTCTCGGATCAAAATAATTATTATTACCCGATATAGTGTATATATCGCCCGACAGTTTTAGGTTATCCGGATCAAATGCCTGGCACATAAGCGCATCCTGTCTAATAAAAAATAAATAACCGTCGGAGTATTGAGCATTAGAGGAAACATGCATAATAGTTTTGTTCAAATCAGAGCTGATTGATGCTATTTTTACTTTGTCTTCCGGTGTTCCGCCTGAATAATTTTCCTGAACAGAATAAAGAAAATGTTTTTGGTCTGGCATAAAAAACGGAAATCTAAGGCTTTCTTGTGGATTAGATGGATCTGCTTTTATTATTTCTTTCGGCGTTCCGCCGTTTTCTGAAACAGAATAAAGTCCACCGGTGCTTGCAGGTGCGAATATAATTTCACCTTCTTTGTTGCACGTTCCGCCGCGTCCGTCTTCAGCAGAACAAATATCCATAACAGCACCGGAGTTAAGCCCCACTCTTTTTAATTTTCCAAGGACAAAGAAGAAAACATACCTGCCGTTATATGACCAAAAAGGATAATATGCACCTTCGGTATTATTCAATTCCCGTACATTTTTTGAATCAATCTTTCTAATACAGACAAAGGAATTCCCGGTTGAATCGCCCCCTATAAAAGCTAGAGCCTTTCCATCACGGGAAATTTGAAAATATATCGAGTTTATATTAATATTATCTGACGATATTGTTGAGGTTGCAGTAATTGGCTTTATATTAGGAGATTGATTTCTTAAAAAGGGATATAAAACTGCGGCCAATAATATTAATATTAAAGACCATGTGAAATAACCGGACCGGAAAATTTTCGCAAGTTCAATTCTCTTATTAAATGCTTCAATGGTAATTGAACCTGAGGATTTGGAAACACTCTGAGTTATGGGCTGTGTCTTGTATGTTTGTGAATTGACTTTGTAAACCCTGCTCTTGCTGTGTCCCGTTGATTTTTTTACTTTTCTTAAATCTTTAGCAAGTTCTTTTGCAGACTGGCATCTTTCATCCCTATCCTTTTCCAAACACTCAAGTATTATATCATCTAACTGCGGATCGAAACCTTCCTTTGTTGTTGCAATAGGCGGAGGATCTACATTAACAATTTCATACATAATTGCTGTTTCATGCATGCCTTTAAATGGAGGCTCACCGGATAATAGTTCGTAGAGAACTACTCCAAGTGAAAATATGTCCGATCTATGATCTACATCTAAACCTTGAACTTGTTCGGGAGACATGTATCCCATGGTGCCCATCGTAGTTCCGGCTTTGGTTAATCTAGATACACCGGAAGTTTCTTTAAGCTTAGCTAATCCGAAATCCATTATCTGAACAATGCCGTCCTTGCGGATCATTATGTTTT
>Ga0307440_1000510_pt1 | contig 19097 bp, 11 predicted proteins | sample SalMarWE160410MG_FD_202150 | JGI IMG/M metagenome (GOLD analysis project Ga0307440, IMG submission 202150) | Salt marsh sediment microbial communities from the Plum Island Ecosystem LTER, Massachusetts, United States - WE1604-10 | ecosystem: Environmental > Aquatic > Marine > Intertidal zone >... | reverse complement strand
GGAATCACTTCAGCTACACGGCCCGCTGCACCAGCAAGGATAAGCGCGCCGTGACCGCAACCCATTACGACATGACCTTCCATGGTGACCATATGGACGGAACCTTCACGCAAACCCAGACGCTGGACGGCGAACAGAAAGGCACGTCCAACGGCACCGTGGACGGCAAGCGCACAGGCCCCTGCACGAAGAAGAAGTGAGGCAGGTGCTGTCGCGCACGCTCCATCAGAAATAAGCGACTGAACTTCAGCGGCGACCGGGCCTCCGGTCGGTGGCCGAAGCGCCGCGACTGCAACGGCGGGCGCTTAGCGCATATGCATGGGCACCATGGGCGCCAGCTTATGGCTGTTCTGCTGCTGGCCCGATGACGGTGTGCCCATATGTGCGCCGGGCTTCACCTGCATGCCGCCGTGATACGGCGTCGCCGCCATGATCGGCTCCTGCACGTCGAAACTGCGCCACGGTGACCAAGGGCCATACTGATCGTAGTGCTCTTCACGCACGCGAAACATGTAGCGGTAACCGAAGGTGTGGTCGTGGGGGCGAATCTCGTTGTATAGAAAGCGGCCATGGAATGAGGGGCCATGCTCTTTGACGCCAAGGGCATCATTCGAAAAGAAACCCTGGCCCGACCAGGGGGTCGGGGGCGTGGGAAAGGCCGAGTGCCCGGGCGTGTGGGCCTGTGCGTATGCGTTGTTCTCCGGTGCTACGATGACCGCACGTTTCCATTGGAAGAAGCAGCATGTCCACTCGCCGTAGGCGCTGTGCGGCCCCACACTGCCGGAGATATTGATGGGACCGCCGTGGAACACATACCCCTGCGCCGGCATCGTGATCGCGGGCGGCTTGACCCCCGTCATGTCGACCTTGATGTGCGGTGAGCCGACCGGGCTTCGTTCCATGCTCATCCCCTTGGTGCCGGTGAATACGGCCCGATGCGTATCCTCGACCAGCGTACGATGCCAGGCGCTCCAGCCGCCGAAGAATTGCGTTGGGCCCTGATTTTCCGCCCAGTACAGCCTGACGCGAACATATACGGTTCCCGGGGCGAAGCGCTCGCCGCGGACCGGAAAATAAGCCGAGCCGCTGGTAAGGGTGGATACGCCTGGCTTGTACATTCCGCCACTGTTGTCTTCCAGTTGACAATCGCCTTCATGGCCTGGCCATGGCGTGGGGGTCGCATTGCCTACAGGCGGGTTGTCCTTGCCCGGCAGACAGGACCACTGCTGAACTTGTTCATTCAGACCATAGCCCGATACGGTCAGAGGTATTGCGGAAAAGGAGAAATTTACAGTTCGGTGCGGTCCTTCCGGCACACGGCTAGGCGTATTGACGATGTGTGGAACCGGCAAAGGAGGGAGGTTATCGGCAATCGCCACGGCCGGCGCCATGGCCATCAGGACCATCAGCTGAATCGCAATGCGTCTTTGGATCATACTCCCCTCCCTCTATGTAGGCATGATAGACCAAGGTGCCGCCCTTCACTCATTGGCGGCAGGCTCCGTGCACGACACCGACGATAGACGGCCGAACCGGCATCGGTTCGTTGTTGCTTCCCGTCCATGCCTGCCCCACTCGCTGAGCTCCTATCGAAGCTGTACAGCCGGCAGCGACATCTGGTGCCTGGGTGCCGGTGGTTCGGACTGTGGGTTCAGCTTGGGGTTGGCTTGCTGACATTTGACGCCGACGCATGGTGAAGGCGGATAGCTGCCACTCATCTTCGGATGCATCGCGGCCGGCGAACCCATCTGCAGATGCGGCTGGCAGATACCCGCCGAAAAGGTGATCGGCGACAGCAGCGTCGTCGCCTTGTGGCCTTGGCCCTGCGAGATCAGCTTCAGCCAATGCGTGCCGGGCAGCTGGGCGATACGGCTCTTCAGCACCAGCACCGGAACCGACACATGCGCCTCTGCACGGGGACCCATGGGCGGCACCCAGACGCCCCCGCTGGAAAGACCGGCGCCGCCACCCTCCATCACGTACAGCTCCCACTGGTGCATCTTCAGCGGCCCGCCGTCGTTACGCACCGTGGCGTCGATGACGATCAGCTTATGGGTATCATGGCAGCTCTGATCGACGATGGTCCTTTCACCCAGGACCCGTACGTTCGGAGGCGGCAACTTCAATGTGGTCCGTGCCTGCATCGTACCGGGGTGCCCAGGGCTGCTCGTGGCAGGGGCCCGCATGCCGTTCGGGGCGATGCGGCCCGCCGGAGAAGGTGGGTATGAGGAGCCGATGTGGAGATTGCCCGCATTGCTACGAGCATTTCCCGCAGTCATCTTGCGATTCGCAAGCGAAGGCCCGTGCTTCTTGCCCGCATGTGCTGAGGATTTCTGGTGGTGCGATGATTTCTCGGATAGCTGCGCGGCCTGTTTGGCATTGACCCTGCCCATGGTGATGGGGTGCTGGTCGAGGATATCGGTGATGGGATCATAGACCGTGGGCGTTTTTCCCAGCTGGAATGTCTTGGAGCACTTCGCGTGCGGATGGAGCCATGGATCGTCGGTGCAGGTGTACTTGGTGCTCCAGCCACCGCCGCCCTCGTTGGGCTTCGTCAGCACCGTGACACCCTCCTCGGCTTGCTGTGCCTGGGCATCCCATGAGCCGTTGGCCAGGACATGCGTGACCTGAAGCCCGCCGCTACCGTCCTGGGTGTGGTACAGCTCGCAGGTACCGCTGAACTTATACGTACGTATATTGCCACCCGACACACCTGTTGCAGCCGTCAGATGCAGGCCGCTGCAGTTGATCGAACCATTGTGCTTGGACAGCCTTTTGGCCTGGGACACCGTCGCCATCCCCAGCAACAGCGGCCTGCCATTCACTGCGGAGGCGGCAAAACCACCGTTCTGGTCGCCCCAGCCCGTGGCGTTGTAATGGCTGACCAGGGTGCAAACCGCGCCCTTGTGGATCACAGGGTCCACATCGCAGTTGAAGGTGGCATCTTCCGCACCCGTGCCCACATGGGGTCCTTTGTTGACATAGGTCGATGAACTAAAAAGGCTGCCACCGTGGGTTATCTTTTGGGTATCGGCGCCACCCGGAAGGTGCACGTGCTCGCTAAAGGTATGGTTGTTGCCGTCCCATCGCGCCGACGCCACGGCAGGCCCTGTCCCGGTGTACTCGTCGACATTTTTCTTCGGATGAGGATCATCCAGATTGCACGTGCCCGCGAAGGTGTAGTTGTGCGTGCTGCTGCCGGGTACACCCGAGGCTTTCGTGAGCTTCAACCCTGAGCAATCGACACTGGCAGTGGCCTGGGCCGGCACGGCGTACAGCATCGCCCAGATCAGAACCAGCGTACCAGCCAGGCCCTGTAGCCAACCCGATCCCAGACGGTATCGATCACATTCGACATTACGGCGATATTTCATGGCTCACTCCTTCGTTCATGTCCTACCTTAATTGCACGGCCGGCAGCGACATCCGGTGCTCGGGAGACGTCGATGCTTTCGGGCTTTCCATCTTTCTCCCATTTGCACCCAAGTGATTGGGCTGCATCTGATGCATCGGGGCCGTCGACTTGGCGCCGCCCGGTTGCATGCGCATCCCAGCCGGCGAGCCCATCCGCAACTTCGGCTGGCAATACCCGGCCGGGAAATTCACCGTCAGCCGCAGCGGCCGTGGCGGCACGTAGGCCAACGAACTCTTGAGCGCATTCGTCGGACCGATATGCAGAATCAGCTGGTGCATGCCGGGCAGCCTCGCGAACGCCGATTTATCGGTCCCGACCTGCAGGGTCGAATTCCACGTCTTCCCGGGGGTCATGGCGGGCAGGCCGACGCTTTTGCTTTTTAAACCCGCGCCACCGGATTCACCGGCCTCGATATAGCCCAGATTGCCTCCGGCGGGATGATAGAACCCCGCATCATCATGAACGGAGAATGTCACCCGAACCAGGTTATCCGCGGCACATGATCGGGTCAGTTGGGCATAGCCGGAAATCGAAAACTTCGGCTTGGGCATATGCGGCTTTCGCGAAGCCGAGGCACCGGCTTGATGCGCACCCCCCATTGTGCTCAAGGCAATACCCGCCTTCTTCGACTTGCTCCCTGCCTTGAGCAATGTTGCAACCTGTGCCGGATTGGCCCTGCCTGCGGCAATCGGGCGCTTGGCCCGCAGGTCGGTGATGGGGTCATACACCGGCGACACCTTGTTCAGCGGTTGTTCCAGCGAGCACTGCACATTCCCGTGGACAAACGGGTCGGCTGCACAGTTGTAATCGGCCATCTTATACAGGCCGCCCCCCTCGTTGCCCGGCGCAAGGACGTTGAAGGTCTCCCGGGCCACTTGCGCTGGCGCATTCCAATAGCCGCTTACCAACACGTGGGTCAAGCGCAGGCCGCCGCTGCCATCCTCAGTGTGGTACAACTCGCAGGTGCCGTCGAAATGATACGAACGTGTGCCTTTGATATCTTTTACGGACTGCAGCTTCAGGCCATCACAACTGATCTGCGGGCGCTTGTTCTTCTGGGAAAGGGTGGCCGCTTGTGATTCCGTGGCCAGGCCCAGCAACAGCGGCCGATTGTGATTCGCACTCCAGGCGAAGCCGTCCACCTGGTCTCCCCCGTTTTCAAGATATTTGGTCTGATAAGGGGTCTGCCAACCGGTATCGTTATACTGGGATTCGAGCGTGCAGTGCGCGCTATGGTTGATCACCGGATCAACGTCACACTTGAAGCTCGCCACCTCCGGATAGGTGCCGACCTTCACTGAGGAGACATCGGGGGCTATATCCTTGACGGTTATTGGCGCCAGCAGGTGCAAGGATTCGGTATAGGTATTTGACGCCTGGTCCCAGTGCGCACTCCCGACCACCGGTGGCACCGCTTGAGTACCTGGTCCATCTGTGGACACAACACGAAGGTTGCAAGCCCCCCCGAACGCATAGGTGTGGACCGCGCCACCGGGCACCCCCGTCGCCTGCTTGAGGTGCATGCCTCTGCTACAGTCGACATCCAGCTCTTCTAACGCGACAAAGTGCACAGCCCATGCCGGCACGGCGTGCAGCACTGCCAAGATCAGAACCAGGGCACTGGTCAGGAGTTGGAGCCGAGCGAATGAAGACCGGCGATGCCCTTTGATCTTCGCGTGATGATCTTGCTTGTTTTCCATGGCATTGCTCCTCTGGTCTGTTCATCGAACGGCCGGCAGCTACTTGGACGAAGGTGGCTCGGGCTGCGGGTTCAGCTTGGGATTGGCCGGGACGCGCGTCCCCGTCTGCATGTGCATCCCCGTCGGTGTGCCGCCCATCCGCAGCATGGTGCGGGAATTACCGCATGTGTTGTCCACGTCTGCGATAACGCGGAACAGATTATTGTTCTCGTTCGATTCGGCCACGGCATTGCCGTCATCCAGCGATACGCTGATCGCATACCGGCCGGCCGGCATCGTCGGCTCCGTGTCCAGCGTCTTCGTCTCACCTGCCTTCAGGCTTAGCCCGGAATTGACGGCCACCAGCTTGCCGCGTTCGCGCAGGCGGTTGACGAACTGCGGCGCCGTATCGGCCTTGCCGTCGTTGCTCATCTGGTACACGAAATCGAAGACGCATTGGCCGTTCTGGATGCGCTTGGCCTCCTTCCGGCCGAGCCTGACGCTGCCGCCCCACGGCACGAACTTGCCGCCGATCTGCGGTCCCTTGTGACTGGTGATGTCCGGAAGCAGACCGCAGAAGCCCACCGGCATGGTGACCTCGGCCATACGGTCATTGTTGTTGTAATTGGACTCCATGACCCATTTGCCGGCATTGACCGTCACCTTGAAGCGATGGAAGCCCAGCATATATCCCGGGTCGCCCTGCAGGTAATAGACGGGAATGTGCACCACGGTACTCTGGCCGGGGGCCAGCGCCGGCAGACTGTGACCATTGCCCCAGTTTTTGCCAACGGTGTCGCGCGCCTGCACCATCCCGGCGTTCGACACGGCGTGGCTCGCCGCTTTGCCGATGTTCTGCACGGTCACGTCGACTTGCAACGCCGGGGCGCCCGGGCGGCAGGGCTTTTGCGGATAGAAGTTGACCCCTTGAATGACCAGGTCCGGCAGATGCATGGCCCGCATCGCCGGGCCGGTGCGCTGGACGGGTGTTTCGATACGGAGATCGGCCGCTGCGGCCGGTTTGGCAGCGAGGCCCAGCATCAATGCGGCTGCGCCTATCAGATATACGTTCCTTCCCATGGTTCCCTCCCTTGGGCCATCGCTGTGATGGCGGACATCGCGCCCCCCTCCGGTGCAATATCAGCGCACATAACCATGGCACGAAGCGATTTCATGGTGATTTCACGGCCGGATCGGGAATGGGAAGTTCAGTGGCTGTCCAATTTGATGGTGTCCGATCGGATGAGCAGTGCCTCGGCCAGGGACTGATGGCCGCCCTGGCGTAGTTTGTCGGCCATAAGGTGCATCGTGCTTTGCAGGCGGCCGGACAGGTGCGTGCGGCGCTCGACGATCAACTCCCCTTCCTCTCCCGGAAGGAACTCCCCCAGTTCGGCGGAAAGCAGGCGTTCGGCAAGAAGGGGAAGCTGGTCCGGTTTGGCGCCGTGCGCAGCGGAAATCATCTGGTCCAGCCTCTGCACGTCGCTATGGCAGATCTGGGCATTGAGGCTTGCGCGCCCATGGACCACCTGGACTGCCGAATCATGGCCAACAAGCTTGCGCAAGCGATGCAGATTGGTGCGCAGATTGCGCATCGCCACGTCGCCGTCCGCATCGGGCCACAGAATCTCGGCCAGATGATATTCCGCGATACCATGCGGCCCGACGGCCACGAGCTGCTTCAGCAAGGCGCAGGGCCGGCCGTGTTTGCCGCCGGACAGATCCACCGGCTCGCCATCAACCTCGAGTGAGAAGTGACCGAGCGTGTGAATCCTGACCGGCCAGGGCCAGTTGTCGCAGGCTCCGCCTTCCGGGGGAGGAAGATGAAGCCGCCCGATGAGATTTCGGACCAGAGGCGCTTGCACATCGTGTTCCAGCGCCAGGGCGCAAAGTCGTGCCATGACTGGTGGACGCCATCCGTTGAAGGTCACGAGGCCGTGCTGGCGCAACTGGTCCAGGGCCTCTCGTAACGGCGCCAGGGCCGCCGCCCGGTCGCCGCCATCGAGGGCGAACTGCGCCCGAGCCAGCGTGCACTGGAATGCCATGGTCCAGCTGCCGAACCGTTTCCCCAATGCCTGCGCCTGCAGCAAATGTTCGTTGGCCAAGGCGGAATCACCCACTTCATGCCACACCTGCGCCATGCCGAAATGCGCCTCGGCAAGGGTGTAAACGGCACCGAACTGTTCGGCTGCAAGCATGGCGCGTCGCTGATAACTCAGAGCCTGTGGCGTATCACCGCGCAGCAACTCCGCCCAGGCCCGATCGATGAAATAATAGACCTGGTCCATATCCCGCATCTCCGCCACAAGCGGTTCGATCTGTGCGAGATAGCCGTCGGCCTCGTCGACCGCACCGTGAATCAGGGCGTTGGTAACCCCCTGCAACCAAATGACGACGTTCCAGACCCGGACGCCGGTGTCTTCGGCAAATTTCACGCCGCGGGCGAATGTATGCCGGCATGCTTCATCGCGCCCCGATGTCCAGTCCAGCCAGGCCTGCATCAGGATATTCGCGGTCGCTGCGAGCGGCGGCAAGGATTCCCCGGCCCGATTGGTGCGTTCGACGAACGCGGTGGCCCGTTCGAGGTCACCGCTCCATATATCGTGCGTGCACAGATAGAAACCGCTCAGCGTACGCAGATTGGCGTCCGTCATCCGGGCGACCGCCCGCTCAGCGAGTTCTCTCCAACGGCCCAGCTCGGGGTGATCCGGCTGGCGCAACATCAGGATGCTGGTGATGCGCGATTCGATCTGTCCGATGATTTCCTCGTCCGGATCGGCACCGAGGCTTGCCAGCAACGGCTCGACACGCGGCAGCCAGATATCCAGGCGCGAGACCTCGCTGAGGGAGAAAATAATCGCATCCACCGCACCGATCCAGGCGAGGACGGCGCCGAGCGCATCGCCGATTTCGCTGAAACGCCCGTATGCGCGAGCGTACAGATCGTAACTGGCGAAATAATCGGTGGGCAGGCAACTGGTCGCCAGCCAGAAATCCAGCCAGGGTGATTCGCCGGCAACCTCCCCGGGAATCTCCTGCAGCCAACGTGCAAGCTCCCGGTGACGCCCCTGCGCCATCATTGCCGGCGCTGATGCCAGCAGCACGCTGATGAACCGCTCCCAGTCGGCGGCATCCCGCAACAACGGCAGGGCCATGTCGGGCTCATTGCGCTCAAGCAGCAGCAAGGCCGTACGCTGCCGGTGCTGCTGAAGCCTGTCCGCTTGCCACTCACGGCGAAGCACCCGCAGCAGGAAATCACGGAACAGCGGATGGTAGCGATAGCTCCCTTCCTCTTCGTAGATGAAGAAATTTCTCCACAGCAGCCTTTGCAGCATCTCGGCCGCATGCGGCATGTCGCTCAACGCCTGGGCCAGCGCCTCGTCGAATTGCACCGGCAACGCGGTTGCCATCAGGAATTCCCGTTCCGGGGCATCGAGACCTGCCACCACCTCGGCGGCGAAATAGTCGAAGATCGTGCTGGCGTTCAGAACGGACCACTCCCCCAGCAGCGTTTCGCCCAGGTTCTCCAGCGTCAATACGACGCCGGCTGCCCAGCCCCGCATCTGCCTGTGCAGCAGTTCGGCCGATACCTCCGAACCGATCACCCCCGGCCAGGCAGCGATCATGGCGGCCGTCTCGGCCTCATCCAGGCGCAATTCCGCTTCACCCAGTACGGCGATCTGCCGGTTGGCGCGCAGGCGTGCCACGACGGCCGGTGGGCCATGACGACTCAGCACAAACACGTTACAGGTGGATGGAATGCTGTCGAAAATCGCACCCATCAGCGACTGCAGCGACGCATCCTCCGGCAACTCCTGGAAATCGTCGAAGACCAGGACAGCGCCATCCGGCGCACTCGCGCACAATGCCTCGATGAAGTTGCGTGCAAAGGCCTTCTCGCCACCGGCATACTCGCCGGTCAGGGCGGGCAGGCTCTTGATCGCCGCAAAGCCACGCTGACACGCCGCCTCGCGCAGGCGATGAAAGAAGGCGCCGGGGTCGGTATCCCGGTCGTCGATCCGGTACCACAGTACCGGGCGCTCGCGTTCGCTGAGATAACTGGCGACCAACACGGTCTTGCCACTACCGGCCGGGGCATCGACCCAGACCACGGGCGATGCAACAAGCCGGTCCAGCCGCACGAACAAACGCTCCCGCTTAAGCCAGTGGCTTGATCGCGGCGCCGTGTATTTGGACAGTCCCTGTATCGAGTTCCGCGTCGCTTTCGTTGCCATGGCGCACGCCGGCCGTTTACGTATGAACCGGGATCATCCGTGAGTGCCGCATGCCCACCAGAAGTTGCCGACGGTTCATCAACCTGACTACGATGGTTCTGACATCCATGCGCTCCCTCCGCGCAACAAATTGGAGCCCTCAAGTCGTCCCATGATCCCTATCGTTCCTTGGTATCATTCCCCAACCCGGTTGGCAACAATTTATTCAACAGCGCGAATGCTTCATGGCAGGTGCGCAGCGACGGCGGGATGGACGGCACAGCACCATAAAAAAGGCCGGGATAAACCCGGCCTTTTTCATCCTCCCCCCAAGGAAAGTGTGGACATTAGCGTACCGGCGTCAGCCAGTCCAGATGTTGTTTGCTCCGCCCATGCACCACGTCGAAGTACTGCTTCTGCAGCTGCGCCGTGACCGGCCCGCGTGATCCCGTGCCGATGGTGCGGCCGTCCAGTTCGCGGATCGGCGTCACTTCGGCGGCGGTGCCGGTGAAGAAGGCCTCGTCGGCGATGTAGACCTCGTCGCGCGTGATGCGCTTCTCGCGCACCGTCATCCCCGCCTCCTCGGCCAGCTGTATCACGGTGGCGCGCGTGATGCCGTCCAGCGAGGCGGTCAGCTCCGGCGTATAGATCACGCCGTCGCGCACGATGAAGATGTTCTCGCCGCTGCCCTCGGCCACGAAGCCGTCCACATCGAGGAACAGCGCCTCGTCATAGCCGTCGCGCAGGGCGTCGGACAGGGCCAGCATCGAGCTGATGTAATTGCCGTTGGCCTTGGCCTTGCACATGGCGATATTCACATGATGACGCGCGAACGAGGAGGTGCGGATGCGGATCCCGCGCTCCAGCGCCTCCTTGCCCAGGTAGGCCCCCCAGTTCCAGGCGGCGACGATGACGTGCGTCTTCAGGCCGTCGGCCCTGAGCCCCATGCCTTCCGATCCATAGAAGCACATCGGCCGGATGTAGGCCGAGTCGAGGCCGTTCTCACGCACGGACGCGACCTGGGCGGCGGTCAGCTCCTCCCTGGAGAACGGCATCGGCATGCCCATGATCTTGGCCGAGCGGAACAGGCGCTCGGTGTGCGCATCCAGGCGGAAGATCGCCGTGCCCTGGTCGGCATGGTAGGCGCGCACACCCTCGAACACGCCCATGCCATAATGCAGCGTGTGCGTCAGCACATGCACCTTGGCCTCCCGCCACGGCACCATCTCGCCGTCAAACCAGATCACCCCATCCATATCGGCAAAGTTCGGCATCGTCCTATCCTTCTCCATCCGTATTCAGCAGCACCTCGAAGGCGTCACGCACCTGCCGCATGCGCTCGCGCAAGGCATCCACGCTCTTGATCGGCGCATGACGCCTGAGCGTCTCCCAGGCCGGCGCATCGTCATCGGCCGGCAACCGGCCGATCGAATCCCATAGCTGGACCCGCAGCACGTTCTCCATCTGGCGATAGTCGGCAAAGGACTGCGCCAGAAAACCCGCTCGCTGCCGCCAGAGCTCCGGGGCCGCCGCAGGCAGCGCCCGCAGGGTGGCGGCCATGCCGGTCGTCTTCCCTCCGAAGGCAAGCCTCGCATACTGGGCAAGGAATTCGATGTCGACAAGACCGCCCTCATCCTGCTTCAGGTTGATCCGGTCCTGTTGCCGGCTTCCCAGGTGCTCGGACATCTTGCGGCGCATGTCGACGACCTCGGAAGCCAGCCGCCGTGGATCGCGGGGCATGGCCAGCGCCTCGTCGACCACGGCCATCACGGCCCGGCAGGCGGAGGCCGGGCCGGCCACGGCACGCGCACGGCACAAGGCCTGGTGCTCCCATGCCTGGGCCTCATGCAACTGGTAATCGCGAAAGCCCGTCAGCGTCGTCACCAGCACCCCGGACACGCCGGATGGGCGCAGCCGGGCATCGAAGGCAAAACCGAGTCCGAAAGGCGGCTCCATCGTCAGGTGCTGGATCACGCGCCGGCCGAGGCGCTGCGCCCACTCGCGCTGGTTGCGCCCCCTGGGGCCGGGCCGGGTCGGATCGTCGCTCGCCAGTACGAACACCATGTCCAGATCGGATACCAGCCCCATCTCCCGGCTACCGTGTTTGCCCATGGCCAGCGCCACCAGCGGGAAATCCGCCGGCAGCCCCAACTGCCTGACGGCGATGGCGATGGCCTTGTCCACGGCGGCATCGGCGATGTCGGCAAGCCAGCCTCCCACCGCCTCGGACGCAGCCGGCGGGTTGTCGACGATGGCCATCGACGCCGTGATCCGCCCCTGATCGACCAGCCGGCCCAGATCGGCCAGGGCCTCGTCATCGTCCAGGTGCGCGGCGTCCAGGGCCGCGATCTGTTGGCTGATGTGCCGGATGCGCCCTTCCCCCCGTTCCGTCTCCAGCGGCCACTCCAGCCAGGAGGGATCGTGCACCACATGCGTGGCGATATAGCGGCTGGCCGACAGCACGGACACGAGCCAGTTGCGCACGCCCGCATGGGTGGCCAAGAGATCGACCCATGTGGCGCGTCCGGCGATGCCCTGCAGTAGTTCCGCGAACATCTCCACCGCCTGCACGCCGTTGGCATCCCGAATCCACGACGACATGGCATGGGACAGGATGGTATCGACGCCGGCATGACAGCGCTCCGGCAGCAGGCCGCGTTTGAGCTGGGCGGCGATGCGCGCCAATGCGTCGAGGATGCGTTGCTGGTCCGGGGCATCGAAGGCCGCCAGCTGTGGACCCAGGCTGGCCCGGCTGCCATGCAGCCAGGAGACAGACTCGGGCACCGCCTCGGCCATATCGGAAAACTGGCCGGCAAACAGCTGGTGCACCGCCTCGGCATGGCGGTGCATGCGGCCGGACACATCGTCCATGTCCAGCACACGCGACAGATAGGCCTCGAAGCCATCGGGCAGACGATGGGTATGCTCGCCCAGCCTCGCCTGCAGGGCATGCTCGATCCGCCGCCAGAACCAGTAGGCCTCGGCAAGCATCGTCGCATCCTCTGTGGACAGGTGGCCGGCAGCGGCCAGGGCCTCCAGCGCCTGCTGACTGGGCTGCACGCACAGCTGCGGCTCCCGGCCGCCACGCAACAGCTGCATGGACTGGATGACGAACTCGATCTCGCGGATGCCGCCGTGGCCACGCTTGACGTCGAAACCGGGGCCGATCGCCCGCGCCTCGGCCTGCACGTCGATGCGCCGTTTCATCTCGGCCAGCGCCTGCACCGTCGTGAAATCCAGGTAGCGCTTGAACACGAACGGATGGATGCCGGCAATGAACGTCTCGCCGAGCGCAGTGTCGCCGGCCACCGGCCGGGCCTTCAGCAGCATGGCGCGCTCCCATGTCTGACCGTAATCCTGATAGTGGGACAGCGTGGCATCGAGGCTCAGGCAGATCGGGGCGCCATCCCCTCCCGGACGCAGGCGCATGTCCATCAGCCATGCCTCACCGTCCACCGTACGCTCGGCCATCAGCCGGATCAGCAGCCGGGACAGATGCTGGTAATACTCCCCCGCTCCGACCGAACGCCGCCCGTCGCTGACGGCATCGGGTGGGGCCTGCCAGATGAACAGCAGGTCGACATCCGACCCGAGATTCAGCTCCATGCCGCCGAGCTTGCCCAGCGCGATGATGACAAAGCGGCCGCTGGGCAGCGATCCGTAGCGTCCGGCATGCAGACGCATCGCCATCGCCAGTGCGCTCTCGAGCATCCCCCCCGCCCACACGGACAGGTGCCGGGCCGAGGTACCGATGTCCCCGCCCAGACCCAGCTCCCACCAGATGAACCGGCGCAGGCCGTCCCGCTTGGCCAGGCGAAGCGCCTGCTGGCAGGCGGCCATGTCCTCGCCGTCGAGCCGAGGCAACCATGCGGGCGAGTCATCCGGAAGTGCGACGGCATCGGCGGGGCGGAGCACATCCCGGCATGCCGCCTCGTCGGCGCCGCGCATCAGCGTCAGGAAATACGGCGCTTCGTCGGTCAGCATGCGCAGCCGCCCGGCAAACCCCGGTGCCGCCGCGATCAGCCGTACCATCGTTTCCTCATGCATCGCACCGAGTATAGCGGCGCACACCGGCCACGAAAGCCACGTGCAAATCACATTTGCAACCGTTACATTCCGCCCATGATCCGCGGCGAGAAGCTGACCAAGCGCTTTGGTTCGACAACGGCCCTGGATGCGGTGGACATCCAGATCCAGGAACATGCCACGACCGTGGTCATGGGCGGTTCGGGCTCGGGCAAGACCACGCTGCTGCGCCTGCTGGCGGCGCTGGACCCCCCGACCTCCGGCCATGTCTGGTTTGCCGGCGAGGACCTGGCCGCGGTCCCGCGCAAGCGGCTGTACGAGCTCCGGGAACGCATGGGCATGGTGTTCCAGTACTCGGCGCTGCTGAACTCGCTGAACGTCTACGACAACATCGCCTTCCCGCTGCACGAACACACCGATCTCGACGAGTCGGTGATCCACACCATGGTGACGATGAAGCTCGAGCAGGTGGGCCTGCGCGGTTTCGAGCACCTGATGCCGTCCGAGCTGTCCGGCGGCATGGCCAAGCGCGTGGCCCTCGCCCGGGCGCTGTCCATGGATCCGGACATCGTGTTTTTCGACGAGCCGACCTCGGGGCTGGATCCGATCTCGGCCGGTGTCATCGCCACACTGATCCGCGACATGACGCAAAAGACGAGGATGACCTCGGTGGTCGTGACCCACGATGTGCAGGCGGGACTGGCCATCGCCGACCATGTGGTGCTGCTGTGGCAGGGCGCGATCATCGCCGAGGGCGCACCGGACGACATCCGCCGCGCCGATGACGAGCGCGTGCGCCAGTTCATCGAGGGCCGTCCGGACGGTCCGATTCCCTTCTCGCGCAGTAGCACCTCCTATGTCGACGACCTGCTGCACAGCCCCGGCACCGTGAGGATCGCATGACGGCGATCATATCGATGTTCGGCTATCTGGGCCGGCGATTCCTGCGCCTGCTGCAATGGCTCGGCGATGCCGCCACGCTCTCGTCCTCGGCCCTGGTCCTGCTGTTCGCCCGCCCGTGGCAGGGCAAGCATTTCGTGCTGCAGCTGTACGCCCTGGGGGTCGGTTCGCTGGTCATCATCGCCATTACCGGGGCCTTCACCGGCATGGTGCTGTCCCTGCAGGGCTATTACACACTGACCAAGTTCGGCTCCGAGTCCCTGCTGGGTTCGGCGGTGGCATTGTCGATCATCCGCGAACTGGGGCCGGTGCTCGGCGCCCTGATGGTGGTCGGGCGCGCCGGCTCCAGCATCACGGCCGAAATCGGCATCATGCGCGTCACCGAGCAGATTGACGCGCTGGAGATGATGGCGGTCAATCCGCGTGCGCGCATCCTGCTGCCGCGCATCGTTGCCACCACGATGGCCGTGCCGCTGCTCGTCGCCTTCTTCGACGTCATCGGCATCGCCGCCGCCTATGTGCTGGCCGTCAACCTGCTCGGGGTCAACCGCGGCTCGTTCATCGCCGAGATGGTGGCCAAGGTCACGACGCACGACCTGAACACCGGCTGGATCAAGGCCGTGGCCTTCGGCTTCATCATCGGCGTGATCTGCACCTATATCGGCTACCGCGCCACCCCGACCACCGAGGGTGTGGCCAAGGCCACGACGCAGGCCGTGGTGATCGCCTCGGTCAGCGTACTGATTTTCGATTACATCCTGACATCCTTCTTCCTGTGAGCGTGCACCATGAATCCCTATAGACGCATTGAAATCACGGTCGGCATCTTCGTGTTCCTCGGCATCGTCAGCATGGGCTACATGGCCCTGAAGCTCGGCGAGGTGGGCGGCCTGGGCACCACCGGCTACGTCGTGGATGCCTCGTTCGGCGACGCCGGAGGCATCCGCCCGGGCGCGGACGTGATGATGGCCGGCGTCGTCATCGGACGGGTCGAGAACATCGGGCTGAAGAAGGACAAGGCGTATCTGACGCTGCGCATCAACAATGACGTGCGCCTGACCGACGACGCCATCGCCTCGATCCGCACCAAGGGCATCATCGGCGACCGCTACGTCCGCATCTCCCAGGGGGCCGATACCCAGTACCTGAAGAACGGTGACGAGATCGAGGAGACCGAGTCGGCGATCAACATCGAGGACCTGATCAGCAAGTACATCTTTTCCCCCGGCGGGAAGTAAAGCTTCCGCTTATCATCGGCCGGGGTCTCGGATACAATGAATGGGCAACCCAGCACTCGCGCTGAAAGGAGAATATCATGTCACGCATCCTGAACCCGGTCCGCACTGCCCTGGCCACTGTGGCATTGCTTGCCAGCATGGTGCTGCCGGCCCAGGCGGCCCAGGCCAACACCCCGGATACCGTGATCCGCGATACGGTCGAGGGCATCATCCATGTGCTGGATCACCGCACCGACAAGAACCGGATCAGCGAGGTCGATCGTGTCGCCATCCGCAAGATCATCAGCGACCATTTCGATTTCCATGCCATGTCGCGGCTGTCCGTCGGTGCGCCTTGGAACGACGCCACGCCCGAACAGCGATCCCGTTTCACGACGCTGTTCAAGGAACTGCTCGAATACTCGTACGGCAACCGTCTGAGCGCTTACCACGGTCAGACCATCCATTACGATGCCGCCGAATACAGGGGAAACCGGGCCCGGATCAAGTCGATGATCATCGATACCGACAAGCAAACGCCGGTGGAATACCGCCTGCTCAAGGACGGCGATGACTGGCGGGTCTATGACATCCGCATCGAGGGGGTCAGCCTGGTTGCCACCTTCCGCACCGATTTCCAGAACGAGATCGACAGCGTGGGATTTGACGGGCTGTTGAAATCCCTGGCAAAGAAGGTTGACGAACTGAAGGCCAAGGATCAAGAACATCACCAGGGCTGATCCGCCCCGGTGAGACTGCTGCCTTCACTGCGCCGCTGGGCCGTCGTGGCCCGCCGCATGGCCGTGCTGACCCTGTTCGGCCTGACAGTGCTGGGCAGCTGGATGTACTGGCATGCCCCGAGCCTCAACGAGCTCAAGCCGGAGATCGGGCGTTACCTGCAACAACGCTTCAACCTGTCCGAGCTCAGCATGGGCGATCTGTCCTGGTACTGGGCCGGTTTCCTGTGGCTGCATGCCGACCATCTGAGCTTCGCCACGAAAGACGGCCATGTCCGGCTCGATGACGGCCGTCTGGCGGTCCGGGTTCCCATGTGGCGGCTGGCATTCGGCGAATGGCGCCCCAACCGCGTCACCCTCAGCAGCGGCCAACTGACCGTCGCCCTGCCTGCCGGGGCGGGCGGCGGCGAGCGTGTGGCCGGGCTGCTGCCTCAGCTCTTCGGACAGAACCTGCATATCCAGGATACCGACCTGCATTGGCAATACGGTGAGATGCACGGCCAGATCACCCGCCTGAGCCTGAACATCGATGCCGATGAACGCGGCATCGAACTGGCGTGGCCGGGGCTGCAGCTGAATGCGCGACTGGACGCACGCATGCTCCCCCAGAGGCTCGACCTGGCTGTGGACAGCCTGCATTGGCTGCCCGAAGCGCTCAAAAAGCCGTTCCAGGGCACCATGCAGGCCCGGGTCCGCGTGCGCGAAACGGATACCGGGCGCTGGCTGTGCGACGTCGCCGCCCATTCCGATGACGGCGCCACGCTGGTGCTGAAGCCTGACGCCATGGAACTGCACTTCCAGCAGTTGAAGATGCGGACGGTCCTGGTTGCCGACCCTGCGGCATCGGACGCCGGATTGAAGGAGATCCGTATCGAACCCCTGGAATGGACGCAGGGGAACAACCATGTCCGGCTGTCGGCGACCTGGAATGCCGGCGTGCTCGAGGTCAAAGGCCATTCGGAGCATCTGGACATGCCGACCATGTGGCGCTGGCTTCGCCCGCTGGGTGACGCCGGTTGGCGGCATTGGCTGGCCAGCATGCATCGCGGTACGGCCACGCATGTCCAGGCGGAAATGGCCATGCCGTGGGCACAACCGGCAAAGGGCATGCCGACGGATGGCGAATGGAAGCGGCTGCAATACCGCGTAGATGCCGACGTGGCCGGCGCGGATATCGCCCTGGGCCTGAGCGGGGATGCCCTGGCCGATACCAATGCCCGGGTCGAACTGGATGCAACCGGCCTGAAGGCCGACATCTCCGCCGCCGACCTGCCCCGGGGAATCGGATCGGTGCAGGGAACGCTGTTGATTCCCTGGTCAACGCTGACGCTCGACATCCGCGGCCAGGCGGACATCCGCGATGTCGCATCCCTGATTCGCTGGCAACGACCGGACCCGGCGGCCGACTGGTTCACGGCGACGAGCCGGGCCAAGGGCAACTTCGCCCTGCAATGGAACCCCGACGAGAACAGGCCGCGCTCGGCTCAGGCCACCCTGCATCCGGATGGCGACTGGCCGATGCACATCGGCGGCCTGGATCTTGTCGCGTCCGACGGCCGGATCCGGTGGGACATCGACAAAGGGCTGCAGATCGACCAGGTGCATGTGACGACCAACATCATGCAGGGGTCGCTTTCGATGGACATGGGCGCGGATGCCAAGGGCCAATGGATACTGCGTACGCTGGACACCAGCCTGCAGGGGAGGATGGCCGATCTGGTCAGCCGCTTCCGCCTGCCCGTGGCGGCGCCACAGGGGCGATTCTCCCTTGGCCTGCACTACAACGAAGGCTGGCAGGGAACGGTGAACCTGACCGATGCCGGCTGGTCCAATATCCTGGGTACCACCAAGGCCAGCGGCGAAGCGTTCATGATCCACATGGACGGACAGGGCGGTACGCATCTCGGTGTGGACACGGTCCGCATCACGCATCTGAGCGCCGATTCCCACCTGGTCCGCTTCGACGGCACTGGCCTGCTGACCCCGGACAGCCTGCATCTGCAGCTGCAATCACTGAAATCCTACGCCTTCGACGGCAGCGTACAGGTGCTCGCTCCCTTCGGGCCCGAACCATGGGAAGTCAATGTGCAGGCCAAATACATGTCCCGGGCCGCCCTGCCGAAGCAGCTGCAGCAGGAGGCCGAGGTCCCGAATGTGAAGCCCTGGGCCCTGCGCGCCCGTATCGGCCGCTTCGACTGGGATGCCGCCACCATCCTGCAGGCGAAGCTGCAACTGGCCTCCTCCACCAGCAGCATCGGCGTGTTCGATGCCAAAAGCGTCGAAACCGGCGGCATGCACATCCAGAACGTCCATGCCGTATTCACGCTGCCGGGCTCGGGCGCCATCGACCTGAGGCAGTGCACGGGACGGATCGAACGGGAAAACATCGAATTATCGGCCGAGATGACGCCCCAACAGGACGGGCCCGGGATGCACTGGCGCGGCTATGCCTTCGTCACCGGCGATTTCGGACACCTGCTGAAGCGGGCCGGCATCTCCAAGCGTTTCCTGCACGGCGACATGCGCATGCTGTTCGCCGGCCAGGGGCAGCTGAACAAGGACAAGCCCTGGTGGCAGGGCCTGGACGGTCGCCTGCGCCTGCGCGTGGATGACGGACGCATTCTCGAGGGTGGCACCCTGACTCGCCTGCTGGCGGCCATGAATCTGGCCGACCTGCCCAAGCTGTTCATCGGCCAGCGCGGCGATCTGGCCGGGCCCGGCATGATGTACGACCGGCTGCAGATGGAATCGACCATGCACGGCCAGGAGGTGCAGCTGCACAAGATCGCCCTGCGCGCCCCGGCCATGGACCTGGCCGGCAACGGCCGGATGACCCTCGACAACGACAATATCGACATCATCCTCATTGCTCGGCCCTTCCAGAACCTCGATGCCATCCTGTCCAAGATCCC
>Ga0307440_1000509_pt1 | contig 19120 bp, 15 predicted proteins | sample SalMarWE160410MG_FD_202150 | JGI IMG/M metagenome (GOLD analysis project Ga0307440, IMG submission 202150) | Salt marsh sediment microbial communities from the Plum Island Ecosystem LTER, Massachusetts, United States - WE1604-10 | ecosystem: Environmental > Aquatic > Marine > Intertidal zone >... | reverse complement strand
ATGCATATGCCATTAATTTCAGGCAGGACCCGAACGATCCGACGAAGATGCAGGCTGTCCAGCTGTCATTATTCAGGATAGTACCGGCAATTACCTATAATTTTAAATTTTGAATGTAAATGAGTAAACTCTACGGGACATACAGAGATTTTCCGGGCAGGGTAGTGCTCCTGTTTGTTTTTATCCTTATATCTGCAGGATGCGAGAAAGTGATCAACGTGGACCTTAATGAAGCGGCTCCAAGGATAGTTATTGAAGGACTAATTGATGATGGGCCCGGGCCTTATTATGTGAAGGTATCGATGTCGGGGAGCTATTTTGGAGAAACAGATCTGCCGGGTGTCTCCGGTGCCATCGTTGTTATTTCCGATAATACAGGTATTACAGATACCCTTCCGGAGAGATCACCCGGTGTTTACCAGACCATAAGGACAAGAGGGGTGCCGGGCAGGACATATACTCTTATGGTCAACACAGGAAATATAACTTATACAGGACAATCATCAATGCCCGTACATATTAATATCGATTCACTGAGTCTTGTGACAACACAGGTAAATCATTTTACCCTGGGAGGAGGTTCCGATAGTGAGACCAGGTTAACGTTATATTGTTATTTCAGTGATCCGCCGGGAAAGAATTTTTACAGGGCCAGGGTGTTTACCAATGATTCAACAAATCTTCAGCGATATCATTTATTTGATGATCAGTATACTGACGGGGAAGAGACTGAGCTGCGGGTAGCCCATGTGGACCCTGGTGATAAGGTAAAAGTTGATCTTTATTCTCTTGACAGGTCTACCTACTCCTTTTATCGTACCCTTGAGGACCTGCTTTATTCAAACCCGGTCTTTGGTTCAACACCTGCAAATCCCGATTCAAACCTGGATAACGGGGCCCTGGGTTATTTTGGGGCATGTGCTGTTTCGACAAAAACGATTATTGTTGGTAGTCCGCCAATAAAATGACCGCATTATCTGCAGGGATTGTTCAGGTAATTTTAGCTCCTGGCATGTTGCCTGTTTTTCATTGAAAATATTTGATTAACTTTAGATATTTAAACTGCCTAACCGTGGAAAAACTGGCCATAAAAGAGAAGATCGGGTATGCACTCGGTGATGGTGCTGCCAACATTGCCTGGCGGGGAGTATCAACATTCCTGCTTATTTTTTATACTGATGTCTTTGGGATAAATCCTGCAGCAGTTGGTCTGTTGCTGTTAATAGCCCGTTTCAGCGACGGGGTAAGCGATATAGCGATGGGTGTGATCGGAGACAGGACAAACACCCGATACGGGAAATTTCGTCCCTGGATATTATGGACAGCTATACCTCTGGGAGTAATCCTGTCTTTACTTTTCACAAGTCCTGATCTGAGTACTACAGGTAAGATCATATATGCCTATACAACTTATATTCTGTTCACTCTTGTTTATACGGCCAACAATATTCCTTACGGAGCCCTGATGGCAGTTATGACCGGTGATGATAAGGAGCGTACCAGTCTGGGTTCATACAGGATGGTAGGAGCTTTTGCAGGAGGGATGCTGGTACAGGGTGCATTGCTTTTCCTTGTTGCTCACTTCGGAAATATCAGCCCTGTTATAAATGTTAAACAGCTTGGCAGTGAAAAATATGTTGTAACAGTATCTGCACCCCGTGATGTTGCAAATGTTAATATTAAGACCAAAAGTGGTATTGCCATGTTCACCTGGGCAGATACCCTCAGCAGAGAATCGGATAACGTGGCTACGCGTGGTAAGAGCTTCTCAGTAAAAGCTCTGAAAGAATATGCTTTTATTGTTTCAGGCGAAAGTAATCTCGATGCCGGAAGCATATCGATCATTGACCAGAAGAAAGGCTACAGCCATGCTATTTACCTGCTGTCATTCTTTCTTTCTCTATTCCTTATAATAACTTTCTATGCCACACGCGAGCGTGTAGCCCCGCCGAAGACACAGGAAACCAACCTGTGGAAGGACCTGAGGGACCTTGCCAGGAACAGGCCCTGGGTGATATTGCTTCTTATCGGACTTATCTTCCAGATATACAACTCGATAAAACAGGGTATTGTAGTTATATATTTTGCACATTTCCTGCATAATGAGCTTATGGCTGCCTCATATATGGTAGGACTGATGATCGCTTCCATATTCGGTGCTATGGCTACATCCCCGCTGGCACGAAGGCTTGGAAAACGGAACCTTTTTATATATGCATTTATCTTCTCGGGGATTGTAAATGCCTTGCTTGTATTTTGCGGACCTGATAACCTTAAGACAATATTTGCATTAGGTATTATATCTGAATCGGGAGCGGCTGTATTTCCCACCCTCTTCTTTGCAATGCTTGGTGATGCAGCTGACTATTCTGAGTTTAAGAACGGCAGAAGAGCCACAGGCCTGGTCTATTCGGCAGGATCATTCTCAACGAAACTGGGCGGTGGCGTGGCAGGTGCAATAATAGGATTTGTGCTTGCTGCCTACCATTATAACGGGCAAAATGCAGTTGCCATACAGGGAGCTATTCCTGGTATTATAATGCTAATGAGCTGGATACCTGCGATAATTGCAATGATAGGAGCTGCCCTGATGACAATATATCCTCTTAACCAGAATAAGATGGATGAGATAACAACCGAACTGGCTCAGAGAAGGTCAAAGGATATGACCTGATGACAGGAAGGGATATAAACTATAATATAAAGATAATAATCACACCATGAAGTTTGGACATTTCGACGATGCCGGCCGCGAGTATGTGATCACCAATCCACGTACTCCCTGGCCATGGATCAATTACCTCGGGAATGAGGATTTTTTCTCGCTTATTTCAAACACTGCAGGAGGATACTCTTTTTATAAAGATGCCAAATTCCGCAGGATAACAAGGTACAGGTATAACAATGTACCGATGGACAGCGGGGGGAGATACTTTTATATCAAGGATGGTGATACGGTCTGGTCTCCCGGATGGAAACCATGCAAAACGGATCTCGACAGTTATGAATGCCGCCATGGCATGAACTATACCAGGATAACAGGTGAAAAAGATGGTATAAAGGCGGAAACCCTGTTTTTTGTTCCTTTGAAAACATGGGCTGAAGTACAGAAGCTAACCCTTACCAACAACACAAGTAAGACCAGGAAACTTAAAATTTTCTCTTTCGCTGAGTGGTGCCTGTGGAATGCAGCTACCGATATGGAAAACTTCCAGCGTAATTTCTCTACCGGAGAGGTGGAGACAGAAGGTTCCGTGATTTATCATAAAACTGAGTACAAGGAACGCCGTAATCATTATGCATATTATTCGGTTAATGTTCCCATCAGTGGTTTTGATACCGACAGGGAAACATTTTTTGGTCTTTATAACGGGTTTGATGAACCACGGGTAGTTCTTGAAGGCAGAGCCCGCAACAGCGAGGCTCATGGCTGGTCCCCCATAGCATCACATTACCTGGAGGTTGAGCTGAAGCCGGGTGAGTCGGAAGACCTGGTCTTTGTCCTGGGTTATGTTGAGAACATTCAGGAGGGAAAATGGGAATCAAAGAATATTATAAACAAGAAAAAAGCAAAGGAGACAATCGCACGTTTTGATACAGCTCCAAAGGTTGATGCTGCCCTGGAGGATCTCAGGAACTACTGGGATAACCTGCTGAGCATCTTTACCATTGATTCGGGCGAGAAAAAACTCGACAGGATGGTCAACATATGGAACCAGTACCAGTGCATGATAACTTTTTGTTTCTCACGCTCAGCTTCTTTCTTCGAATCTGGTATCGGGAGGGGAATGGGCTTCAGGGATTCAAACCAGGACCTTATAGGATTTGTTCACCAGATACCGGATAGAGCCCGTGAAAGAATAATTGATATTGCATCCACACAATTTCCCGACGGAGGATGTTATCATCAGTACCAGCCTCTCAATAAACGCGGGAACAACGATATAGGTGGCGGCTTCAATGATGATCCTATGTGGCTTATACTGGGAACCACAAGCTATATAAAGGAAACAGGAGATTTCAGTATCCTGGATGAGCAGGTGCCGTTCGATAATGACATGTCAGTAGCCAGGAGCCTCTTTGACCACCTTACCGTATCCTTTGATCATGTGATCAATAACCTTGGTCCTCACGGACTCCCGCTTATTGGGAGAGCAGACTGGAACGACTGCCTGAACCTGAACTGTTTTTCAGAAGACCCGGATGAGTCTTTCCAGACCACAGAGAATAAAACAGAAGGTTCACGGGCGGAATCAGTGATGATAGCAGGACTGTTTGTGGTATACGGCAGGGACTATATTGAATTATGCAGAAAGACAGGAAGGCAAGATGAGGCAGAACGGGCATCACGTCATGTTAACGAAATGATCGTGACAATAAAGAAACATGGATGGGATGGAGGCTGGTTCCTCAGGGCATATGATTTTTTCGGTAATAAAGTTGGAAGCAAAGATAATGAGGAAGGGAAGATATTTATCGAATCCAATGGCTGGTGTACAATGGCAGGAATAGGCTCGGATGAGGGTCTGTGCAAAAAAGCACTGGATGCCGTTAAAGAAAGGCTCGACTGCAGTCATGGAATTGTGCTTAATAATCCAGCCTTTACAAAATATTATATTGAATATGGTGAGATTTCATCTTACCCGGTAGGCTATAAGGAAAATGCCGGGGTCTTCTGCCATAATAACCCCTGGATAATGATCGGAGAAACAGTGGCAGGCAACGGAGGCAGAGCCTGGAAGTACTACAGGAAAATTTGCCCTTCTTACCTCGAGGATATTAGCGAGCTTCATAAAACAGAACCTTATGTGTATTCACAGATGATCGCCGGGAAGGATGCTTTTAACCCCGGAGAAGCCAAGAACTCATGGCTCACCGGAACAGCAGCATGGAATTTCTATGCTGTTACACAGTATATACTTGGGATAAGGCCAGGGTATGACGGGCTTATCATTGATCCATGCATTCCGGAAGACTGGAAAAGCTACAGGGTTACAAGGAAGTTCAGGGGATCTATATATCATATTGAGGTCACAAATCCGGCATCAGTCTCTAAAGGCGTTAAAGAAGTATCAGTTGACGGGGAAATTATTAAAAGCAATGTTGTTCCCCTGTTTGAAGATGGCGAAAACCATACCGTAAAAGTGATACTGGGTTAATTGAATTTGTCATTCTGCATATCTATTACCAAAATAATTCATAATTTTGGCAGTTTTGCTTTTGTTGAAACTTAAATTTTATAAGATGAATAAATTATTAATGGGAATTATTGCCCTGGCATTACTGGCAGGGTGTTCTTCCAGGAGTAAAAAAACAATGGATTCAGAAAAAAATTATCCTGCTTTGAATGTTCAGAACATGGACACTACAATTAATCCGGGTGACGATTTCTATGATTATGTTAACGGGAACTGGATAAAGAATCATCCTGTTCCGGCCGATAAAAATTCAATCTCTGCTTTTGATGAGTTAGCCGAGAGGAACAGGGAAGAGATAAAAGGAATTGTGGAGGAGGCAGCTGCTGATAAGAATGCAGAGCCCGGAAGTGCTGCACAGAAGATCGGTACTTTTTATAATACCGGGATGGATACCGTCTCAATTGAGAAAGAAGGTACAACACCTGTTGATAAGTATCTTGCCATGATAGATGCAATTAAGAATATCAGCGATCTGCAGTCTGTGGCGGCATTATTCCAGACTTTCCATGCCGGCCCTTTCTTTTACCTGTTCTCGAACCAGGATTCAAAGAACAGCGCAAGCGTGATAGCAGGTTGTTACCAGGCAGGTCTTGGGCTTCCCGACCGAGATTATTATTTTAATAATGACGGGCCGACAAAAAAGCTAAGGGAAGAATATGTTGCTCATCTGGAAAAGATGTTTGAACTGTTAAAAGATAGTCCCGTGGTGGCAAAGGAAAATGCACAGACAGTCATGAAAATTGAAACGGAACTGGCAAAAGCATCGTTTACCAGGGTTGAAAACCAGGATCCTCAGAAGACGTATAATAAATTTGATATTGCAGGTCTTAACAGCCTGGCACCCAATATTGGCTGGGAAGCTTATTTTACCAGGACAGGATATCCCGATATAAAGGAAGTGAATATATATCAGCCATCATTCTTTAAAGAACTCAGTAAAATGATGAAGACAGTCTCTATCAATGACTGGAAGACATTTCTTCGCTGGCATTTTATTAATGCCGCCGCTCCTTACCTGAGCCAGGATTTTGTGAAGGAAAATTTCGATTTCTACGGGAATAAACTATCCGGACAGGAAGAGATGAAACCCCGTTGGAAAAGAGTTCTTGATGAAACAAGTGCTGACCTGGGTGAACTGATAGGTCAGCTGTATGTTAAGAAATACTTCCCGCCTGAAGCCAAAAAGAGAATGACAGAGATGGTTATGAACCTTAAAAAGTCGTTGAGACAGAGGATTGAGAACCTGACCTGGATGGGGCCAAAGACCAAAGAGGAGGCTGTTGCCAAGCTTGATAAAATGGGTGTTAAAGTAGGTTATCCCGATAAATGGAGAGACTATTCGGGTCTTGAAATAACCTATCAGCCATATGTACTGAATGTTCTCAATGCACAGAATTTTGATTTTCGCTATAGCATGGATAAGATCGGGAAGCCGGTTGATCCGACAGAATGGGGAATGACACCACAGACTGTCAATGCCTATTATAATCCCAACAGGAATGAGATAGTATTCCCGGCAGGTATACTTCAGCCACCATTCTTCAATATGAATGCTGACGATGCTGTAAACTACGGGGCTATCGGAATGGTTATCGGGCACGAGATGACACATGGCTTTGACAACATGGGAAGGCAGTTTGATAAAAACGGGAACCTTCGGGACTGGTGGACCAAAGAAGATTCCAGGGCATTTGAAGAGCATACGAAAATGCTGGTTGACCAGTATAATAAATACAAAGTTCTCGATTCTACCTATGTCAACGGCCAGCTTACGCTGGGAGAGAACATAGCCGACCTTGGGGGAATTACTGTAGCCCTTAATGCTTATAAATTATCGAGGGAAGGCAAGGAGCCGCCAAAACCCATCGATGGCTTTACGGACCTTCAGCGTTTCTTCCTCTCATATGCCCAGATATGGAGAATGAATATGCGCGACAAGGAACTGAGAAGGAGAGTTAAAACTGATGAACATTCACCGGCCAAGATCAGAATCAACGGTGTCGTTTATAATGTCCCCGATTTTTATAAGGCATTTCCCCAGGTTAAGCCGGGGGATAAGCTCTACAGACCTGCCGATGAAAGACCGGTGATCTGGTAATCTTGCAGATCCGGCTTATTGTCCAGGATATTAATTGGCATAAGGGGTTGCTGAAAAGTCTCGTGTTTTTCCTGATAGTTAAGGAACGGGCTTTCCACCAACCCCTTTGTTATTGACAGGACATACAATAGCTTTTGAATAATGACGTTTTAATTAACTGATATTTGTGTAAATTTGAAGCCTTAAAAACTTAGTTAAATCTGAATATCCTTATATAAGATGAAAAAGATATACAAGACCGGGTGGAAATTCATGACAGGGCTGACATGTTTTCTTTTGTTGTTTAATTCCTGTAAGAAAGATGAGGATACCACAACACCTGTTACCACTTCTCAACCTACAGCAGTTGCCAGTATAACAACATATGTTGGCCAATCGTGGGCAACTCTTAACGGTTCTGTCAATGCTTATAATAACACCGTTATTGTTTCATTTGAATATGATACAAGCCTGGCTTACAGTAATAGTATAAGTGCGGTTCCTGATACAGTAACAGGATCTTCCGGCACACTTGTCTATGCAAATCTTACAGACCTGCTTCCTGATACAAAGTATTATTACAGGATAATCGCGGCAGGCGATGGTTTCGATACTGTAACAGGGGCAGATTCTACATTTACGACAGATGTACTTACGGAACCGGTCATCGATTTTAATCCCGATATCACCTATGGTTCCCTGAGTGATAATGATGGCCATGTTTATAAGACTGTTCAGTTGGGAGATATGACCTGGATGGCTGAAAATCTCAGGACAACCAGGCTGAATGACGGAACAGTACTTCCAAATCTTTGCCAGGGCCCCAAATGGGCTATCATGTTAGACCCGGCGTACTGCAGGTATGATAACGATTCAATATCTTACGGCCTGTTATATAACTGGCATGCTGTGAACAGCGGTAAACTGTGCCCGGCAGGATGGCATGTATCGACAGATGACGACTGGAATAACCTCATATCTTTTATCGGTAGTGATACTGCAGGATTTAAGCTAAAGGAAACAGGAACTTTTCACTGGCAATCGCCCAACACCGGGGCTACAAATGAGACCGGTTTCACGGCCTTGCCAGGGGGTTATCGTAACAATGTCGGAGGTACTTTCGTTAATGCAGGCAGAATAGGGTACTTCTGGTCTGCCACGGAATATAATACGGTAGATGCTGATTATTATATGTTATCATATAACTTCGGCCATCTCGATCACAGCAGTACAGCAAAGGCTGCAGGCTTCTCGGTACGTTGTGTAAAAGACAACTGAAAATTCATTCAAAGATAAAAGTTCCGAATTTATTGTAATCGTGAAAGGTCTTTTCAGTCTTTTGCCATGAGAATGACCTCCTGCCATTGTCATAATCTATCCTGTACATATTGGCCCTCCATTTCGTTCCTGGTACAGGCGGTACGTTGTTCAGAGGTGTCAGAAGCTTATACGGGATGAATATCTCAGCAGTCCATCCGGTTACAGAACTGCCGCTTTCTTTTTTACCTCCGGTGACTGCAGTTAAATGCCGGGTTCTCCTTTCCCCTTCGTAATGCCAGGGTAACCAGCCAAGAAACGTTCCCTTATAATTAGGTACAATGATGGGTAATTCATAGTTCATGGGCGAAAGTTCATACTCAAAGTAAACGGGAAAACTATCATCCGGCCACAGGAAAACCTCTACAACATCCTCATTCCAAAGATCAAGGTTATCGGCTTTCATGGTGGATGTCAGCTTTTTATCTTTACAATCGAAGAGGAAATATATGCCCGATCCTGAGTAAAGTACCTTGACCCTGGTATTGTATCCTGTTGTGTCATTGTTACGCTGAACCAGGTGTATCCACCCTGTTGTTTTCCATGCATCAGCAGTGCCGGATCCGGTTATTGTGAAATCATTACATCTCTTTACAAATACTGAATCATGCACTGCCCCTGCCAGTCCCGACCCGGCAAATAAACTGCCTGTCAGTAACATCAGGATCATTGTTACATACCTTGCTGTGATGTTTGTTGCTTTTGTCATTATCATAATGGTTAAGAATATACTCTTACTGTTGTGCCGGAAACCTTCCAGCCTGATGATCTTCAGGCTGGAATAATACGGTAAAATACTACAATTTCACCAGAGCTGCAATTGTTATTTGATAGAATTTCAATTTATCATACAGGAATCAGTTCTGATAATATTTCATATTACATGTCATTGTTATAAGCAACGGATAATCATTTAAAATTTCATCAATAACAGCACCGTCGATAGAACAAAATGAAAAATCAAACGTTTAATAGTATTTGGAAATATCCCGGACTCACACTGGAAAATATATATGTTGATGGGAGAGGAAAAATGTCCCGGGTAATTTATAACCGATTGTCATTTTTATATTAGAACGATTCTTTGTTACTTAACAGATCATTAATAAGAGATTGATTTAAGATATTATTGACCAGGATTTGATTATTAATTTAATACAACCACTATGAGAACCAGATTTCAGATTATCAAGAGTTTAGCTTTTGTGGTCCTTGCCACTATGTTATTCACCGGCTGTAAGAAGGATTCCACTACGACAGATTCGATTGTAGGTACATGGACGGCAGGAACACCCACCTTTACAGCCACTGTAGGGGATCTGACCATTGCACAGTATTTTACCGATGTGGCAGGGCTGTCAGCTGCTCAGGCACAGCAATATACTGCGTTATTCAATCTGATGATGCAGCAGCAGTTTACCGGTACCATCCAGATTAATGCAGACGGGACCTATTCCGCTACCCTGGGAGGATCACCTGAAACCGGAACATGGGTGCTGAGTGCTGACAAAAAGACACTTACCATAACACCTGATGGGTCCTCCGATCCCGTGACAGTAAATATTGTAGAAATGACCTCAAACCAGATGAAGGCCGAGATCTCCCAGACTATACAGCAAGATCTTAATGGCGATAACGTGGATGAGACTGTTGCAATTGTTGTCGAGATGACATTTACACGGTCCTGATTTATAATATATAGAGGATATCTCAAGAGTATAAAAACTTAAACCGCGAAGGTCGCAAAGAAAATACGTAAAGGGCGCAAAGAATTTAATACCAATATATTAACACTGTGTCCTTAGCGCCTTCTTTGCGAACTTAGCGGTTAAAATCAACTTTTTAGCCCGACTTTTCTTATATCATACAGCCATTTCCAACTCCTGTATTCCCTGCTCCCTGTATTATTTCCCCTGTTTTATTTATCTTGTATATGATTTTCAAGCCGGCTGAGGACTTTATCCGGTAAGGATTGAGGGTTGCTCTCCGGATGTGTTAAACACTCTAAAACAGGCTTAAATGGAAAATTCTGACAGAGAAAAGATTGAACAGATTATTAAGACACGAAAGCAGGCACATTCGTTTTACTCGAAGAAATCGGAGGTCTATAAGGCATTTACCGGTATGGAACAGGCTGCCTATACTGACAGGGCATTACTTAAGAAATATAAAGAGTTGATAGCTACCGGGATATCTGTTGCCATTAATTGTGAATCGTGCATGGAGTGGCACATAAAACAGGCACTCGATGCTTCTGCCACAGAAGCGGAGATACTGGAAGCCATAGAGGTTGGTATCGAAATGAGTGGAGGCCCCGGTACGGTATCGGCCAGGTTTGCAATGAATGTGCTGGAATACTACAAACCTGGTTCCGGTAACAATTAATTCTTATGTTGCTATCGGGATTATATTCACTAAAAAGCCTTGATTCCCATGTGACCTTGTGCCTGTATCTTAAAGCAACCTTTTGGAAGGGGAATGCATCTTAATATATATAAAATGAAAAGATTACTTATCATATTATTTATAACATTTCTTGCAGGCGGCTGTGAGAAGTACCAGTCACAGAGAATGCCCGGGTCAGGACTTGAGTTTTACAGGATAAAGGACTATCAGAAGGAAGGCACCGGTTTTAAAATAGTTGAATCTTCTGTGAGGATCAGTGATTCAGTAATCATATACTATGATGAGATATTATCTTATGATCCCGGAACATATACATTTACTGTAACACGGGAATGTGCTGACAGGCTCAATGATTTTGAACTGAATCAGATCCATGGTACCCCTTTTGCCGTAACGGTAAACAAACAGGTTGTTTACACGGGTTATTTCTGGTGCGGTTTTTCATCCACCGGTGTAAACTGGGTTACAATAGACCCCTTAAACTTCACCGGGAAGAATCAACTTCGGGTATCTCTCGGGTACCCGGGTCCCATCTTTGGTGATAATATCCCCGACGACCGAAATGATGCACGTATCATTTCCCTTCTCAGGAATGACGGGAAGCTGGAGTAATAGAAGAAATAGTCATTAGGTCGGGCTTTGTCAGCTGTAGCCTTGCTTTGCCAACCGGAGCTGAGCGGAGGTTGGGCGAAGGCTGACGGTCATGTTGTTCCCTGCCGCCTGCTGCCCGCTGACTGCCGCCTGCAGCCTACCCCGTACTCACCTCCACCTCAGCATCCTGTATTATCGTATCGTTATATTTAACCTGGGGTTTGATGATCCTTGTGATGATCTTGTCCCCGGGTTGCAGATTCTCGTCCTTTATAAACTTGGCAGTTACCAGCATACCTTCCTCATAGGGTTTATTAAGCATATCAACAATTTCGTATCCTTTATCCCTGAAATTATCCCTTATGCGCTCAAGGGCGAACTCCATCTGTTTTATCCCTTTGGTTTCCGGATCCATACCATTGATATTCTTCTGGATACGGATGACCTCATCTGCTACTTTCAATGCCAGGGAGTGATCTTTATTTTCCGGTTCTTTCTGTTCTCCTGTATCCTGCCCTTTAAGCAAATCAAGCGACCAGAATACCTGGTTATCGAGCTTTTTGATCTCCTCCCTTATCTCGCCTGTATTGTCTTCCATCTGCGACGATAATTTTCTTTTTAATGAAGAAAGCCTTCTCCCGAACCAGGTTATCAGGACAACAGGTATAAGAATGACCCCAATGATCGCAATTATGATAAAAATGAGTGTATTATGCTTAATCCTGATATTTAATCCTGAAAAGCCTGAATCGGTTCTGTCACTCAACTGACTGATTTGTTGTTCCAGGTTTTCTGACATTGCCACGATGCCGGAATTTGTCCTGGCAATATCTTGCTTCATAGCACTCAGACTGTCCGTGGCAGAAGAGATCTTTGACTCAAGCCTCATGATGCTGGCATTGGCCTTTTCTACCTGTCTTGCAAGCCTGGAATTCACTTTTTCAAGATTTTCAACCTGTTGCTGCAGTTGCATGATAGTATCATTTTGTGTCTGGGCGACTGCAAGAGTGCTGAAGATTACTAATACCCCGATAATAAGTATTGTCTTTCTCATTTTAGCAGACTTTTTATTTTCAATAAAATAAAAGGATCATTTAAAGTAGTTATGCCAAATTTAAACTATTTGAATGGATTTTAATATTTGTAGGGTGAAAAGATACATAGAGTACTGGTTTCCAACAATTGTAATTGGAGGAACTGTCATTCAATAGTCATTCAATGGTCATTCGGTAGTCATTCATAGTAATTGATAGTAATTCATTGTAATTAAATGGGTTTCATTACAATTATTTTTAATGACGTTGTGAAATACCAAATTCTGCCAGTGCTTAAAGCCCGCTTGCCCTTCGGGCGTTCCCCCTGAAGGAGTGGAAGTATGTTAAATACTGCTGGTTCTGGCAGCCCGCTTGCCCTTCGGGCGTTCCCCCTGAAGGGGGACTAATACAGCCAAATATTTTACCGCATTAGCTCCCCTTCAGGGGAGATGTCAGCGAAGCTGACAGAGGGGCTGTCAACCTTCAAACTGCCGTGCTTTTTGAGCAGGGGAGATGTCAGCGAAGCTGACAGAGGGGCTGCCTGTTACCTTTTGCCTTTTTCAATTATTTTTATATATCTTTGCTATATGCCTAAAAACGACAAAGATATTGAAAGAGACATAAGGACACTTATTTTCTGGGCCTTCTTCCTGGTCTTTGCACTGGGCTTCTCAAACAGTACGAATGGCCGCTCTGCAGGAGATGACAATAATCTGAAACATGATCATAATACCGCTGTCTCAGCCAATCGCAGTGATGCAGTTGTCATTAATCTACCGGACATATCATCCCTGCAGAAATTCAATGCTAATACACTTAAAAGTGATAATCTGCTGATGATATGCAGATATCTTAAAATAACTGCTGACAACAGCAAAATAACACTTGTCATTGATTCCCTTGAGAAAGCCAGTCTCAACATATCTAAGGTACCTTTAATAGACTTGCTCTGTTGCATGAGATTCTGCAATTCAGGGGATATACCTGTTTTAAGCTAAATCAGTCATTACTTTATTTAAACTGCCATCCTGTACAACAGGGACGGGAGCATTGTATTATTTAACTTAAAACAGATAAAGATGAAAACGATATTATATTCACTGATAGCTATAATGCTGTTTGGCAGTATAGCACCTGCCATTAAAGGCAGAAAAGACGATTCGAAACATATCTTCCTGGAGGCAACAGGTAAGAATTTATCCTCAGGGACAATCAATATCTCAGCAGCAATTCTAAGTAAAAGACTATACCTCTATTTTAGTTCACCGGATGCTAAAGCCAGGGTTGTTCCGGGGAAACAGTTAATTGAGGTCATATACCCTGCATCTGCTGATAACAGCATTGTTGAAGATCTCGTGACAAATAAAGGGTATATAACCTTTTATGAGGTTTATGATCATAAGGAAATGACTGATCTTTTGAACGGCAACAATACCATTTTCTCAATGATGAAAACAGACAGTACAGATAATTTAAGCGGCAGGCTGGGATGCGTACAGATCGACGAAAAGGCCATGATCAGCGCTTACCTTAAAACCCTTGATACCGGTAATAAGTGCAGGTTTGCCTGGACAGAAGGTCCGGAAAGCACTAAGACCTGTTTGTTACCTTTGAAGAACAACAGCAATAACCCTGTTATAAACGGGTCAGATATTGAGAAAACGGACTTCAGCAATGGCCGGATTTTCATTGAACTCAAAGATAAGGCAGCAGCCAAATGGGCAGAAACGACTAAGCGCAACATTGGGAGGCCAATAGCAATATTGCTCGATGATAATGTTCTTTCATATCCTGTGGTCAGATCTGTGATTGAAGGAGGTAAGATTGAAATATCCGGACGTTTTTCGGATAGTTTTGGCAAATATGTATCAGCTATGATTAGCAGTGGTGAGTTGCCTGTGGAATTCCAGATCGTTAAATAAGCTGATATTGTAATCAAACTACAATTATTAAAAAGACACAACCGGTGGTTATCAATCCGGTTGCGTCTTTTTAATCTGCAGCCCTTGCAGGGTTCCGGGAATATATTATCCTGTCGCCGGGAGTTTCAGTCCCGATGGGACGTAACATGAATAACTCCCGGTATAAACCTGGAGCATACACCGAAGGGGTGACACGTGAATAGACAATATGATATTGTACATCAACAATATTATACAGTATTGCAGAAAATTTCCGTATTTTTAATGATCATACCAGGATGCAAATATTCCGGGGATAAAAAATATAATAATTGTGATTTAAAGTTATTAAATTCATACACATGAAGTCGCTTAAGAAATCATTTATCATGATTCTTGCCATCCTTCTTGTCCTGATGTCTGGAGGAATATTATCAGTAGCTGATGGTGAGATGCTGAAGCAGGATGGCGGGCAAGGCTCTTTAAATAGTTTTCCTGTCCGGGGTTTTCATATTGATCTCCGGATACAGGTTATGACGATGCCGGCATTAAAGAGTTTTGCAAAGGAACTGGCCGGTTTTGGTATTAATACCCTGGTAATGGAATGGGAAGGCTCATTCCCTTACGGGAAACATGCAACCATATCGAATAAGTATGCTTATTCAAGAAAGGAGATAATAGACTTTGTTAATTATTGTGACAGTCTCGGGATTGAGGTAATCCCCCTGCAGCAATGTTTCGGTCATGTGGAATACATACTGCAGCATGACAGATACCGGGGTCTGAGGGAATCTGAAAAGGATCTGTCCCAGGTTTGCCCGTCAAAGATTGAGGAAGACAAAAAGTTGTTTACAGATCTCTTTACCGACATGGCATCACTTCACAAATCAAAATATATCCATATCGGAGGCGATGAGACCCGTTTGCTGGGGTATTGCCCGGTTTGTTCCGCAAAGGCTGCCAAAGAAGGGAAATCAAAACTGTTTGCCGATTACCTGGTAATGATATGTAATATTGTGACCGGTCTGGGTAAAATACCTGTCTTATGGTCCGACATTGTTCTGAAGTATCCCGAAGTGGTCGACCGGCTTCCAAAGGAAACAGTTTATGTTGACTGGAACTATGGGTGGAAAATCAATCATTTTGGCGATATCGGTAAGTTACTCGCCAAAGGTCTGAATTTCTGGGGATCACCGTCCATCCGCAGTCATCCCGATAACTGGTATTTAATCGACTGGCAGAAACATTTCAGCAACCAGTGCGACTTTATCCCCTATGCCCGGAAAGCAGGATACCAGGGTATAGTAATGACATCATGGTCAACTTCTGGTGAATATGGCTATACCTGGGATACTGACAATGAAGTAATTAAGCTACATGCCATACGTAATGTCTATCCACTTTCCGGTTTCCGGATTATGATTGCCGCATATGCTCAATCGCTTAAACAGGATGCCCCGATTGAGCCTGAGGCCTTTGTTGTAAAATATGCTCAGGATCGTTTCGGATTGACAGGATCAGAGGGGGAGAAACTGTGGGAAATACTTACCGCATCCCCGGATCAGGTTAGTTTATCCGATACAGCAGGACTGAGCAGGATCCGCAAGAGTGTAAATCATGCTGAAGAACTGATGGCTTCCCTGTCACCAAAAAAGCATACAAAAGAATTTGAGCATTTTCGGTTAATGCTTGATCTGCGATCTTTTTACCTGGATTTCAAAAAGGTGGAATCGGTATATGAATCGGATCAGTATAATCGTGAAATGGCCAGGGTCATCATGCCCGAACTGGAAAGCTTACTGGAGGAATCGAAAAGACTGGATGAACGCTTTGCCGATTTGAATAAGGGTTTTTTATATCCTGATGAGATCAGGGAACAGAATCATATCCGTAATGAAAAGCTGGAGCGGGTATATGCTGCCGTTTCCGGCATGAGGTAGCTGGTTATTATGGTATTTGCGATGCCTTTGTTCAATAAATTTGATCCTATACTTTAGCCTTTATGAATGTACCCCGGTCAAGTTCATCAAAAGCGATCCGGAGTTCTTCCTGGGTATTCATCACAATTGGTCCACCCCAGGCAATTGGCTCATTAATTGGCATTCCGGAGACCAGTATGAACCTTAAATTTTCTGTTGCTTTCACGGCAAGGCTTATTGCATCTTTAAATAAGATCAATTGCTTCTTCTCAACAACGCTGCCTTCAAACTCGCCTTCTCCTTCAATCAGATAGCAAAATGTAGTATAGTCTTTTTTTAAATTAAAAGTTATATTTTTAGACTTAATCATTGAAACATCAAAATAGTCCACATCAATGACCAGGTCTTTAACCGGGCCTTTTTGACCGGAAAAAGTGCCGGAAATAATCCTGATCTCGGTGCCATCATTTTTTATTACGGGGATCTCCTGGCTTGTGATCCCCCTGTATCGTGGGTCCATCATTTTATTTTCTGCCGGCAGGTTGACCCATAATTGCATGCCCTGCATCATCCCCTCCTGAGCTTTTGGCATCTCCTGGTGGAGAATGCCACTACCTGCAGTCATCCATTGAACATCACCCGAGTCTATGACTCCCTTGTTCCCGATGCTATCCCCATGTTCAACCTTTCCGCTCAGCATGTAAGTAACTGTTTCAATACCCCTGTGCGGATGCCATGGGAATCCACGTATATAATCTTCCGGCCTGTCAGAGCCAAAATTATCCAGCAGCAGGAAAGGATCAGTAAGTTTTGTGGTATCATTTGCGAAAACTCTGAACAGTTTAACGCCTGCTCCATCAATAGTTGAATGTCCTGTCAGAATTGTCTTTTTCATGTGTAAATTATATTGAATCTGAAAATATTGTTATACATAAACTTATAACACTCACGATCGGTGTTTTGTTGCAGCTCCAAAGGCAATGCTGTTTTCTGTTTCTTCTTTACAGAATATCATAGATTATTAATTAAATCACTTATTATGTCTTTTGCTTTCTCGAAATCAGCCTCATCTATATACAGGTCAACCGAATCCGGACTTGTTCCCAAGAATGCATCCATTGAATCATTTTTAATCATTGACTCAATTCCTGTTTCATGAAGCCTTCCTCTCAGAAGCAATGCAGATGCTTCCGTGCCTCCAAATACTTTAACCAGATTTACTTTTTTCATGATATTGATTCTTTTAGCTTAAACCTAACCCATAGACTTTCACAATCCTGTACAAGTTAAACAAAATCTGACAAATACTTCTTAATCTGCGCACTCATATCTTTCCCTTCCTGGCATAAAATTTTTGCTTTTATATTATGCAAGGTTTAACTTTGATAATGAAATAAATAGACCCGTGATGCCAGAGGTAGCAGAAGGTTACAGTTACGGTATTTTTATTTCCTGCCGTAAGAAGCACTTTCCTCAAGTGCTGATCTTCCTTATTATCATTTCGATTAGCGCATGCGAGAAGAAGGAGTCTCATGTTGCAACCGTAACCGTGTCACCCGCCAGTGTTACAATCGAGATTGGCGATTCGTCACAATTTGAAACTATACTTCAGGATGCTTCAGGTAATGTATTAACTGATCGTACCGTCAGCTGGTCATCAGATAATGAAACAGTGGCAACGGTTTCATCATCTGGTGTCGTGACTGGAATATCTGAAGGTGGTCCCCTGACAATCACAGCAACAAGTGAGGCAAAGAGCGGGACGGCCCGGGTTATGGTCACGATTGCTCCTGTTGCATCCGTGTTAGTGATCCCTTCGAATGCAAACGTTTTAGTTGGGAAGGATCTGCAGTTTTCGGCTGCGATCCTGGATGCCAGAGGTGTAAGTCTTACAGACAGACAAGTTGTCTGGTCTTCATCAAACACTGACATAGCTGAAATTTCCGGTTCCGGACTTGTTACAGGACTAGAGTCCGGAGGACCGGTGGTTACCATCACTGCCATGAGCGAAGGTAAAAGTGGTATTGCCCAGCTGATGGTGGTGGATCTGCCGGTAGGCGTTATCTGGATGTTCGGAAACCTGAAAGATCAAATATCCTGGGCGTTGGATTATAACCAGGGTCTTCTTGATAGAAACCCTCATATCGCCACCCAGATAGAAGCCAAAATAGAGATGCTAGATAGTCCGACACTTTTTAATGAAATTACTGATGGATCTTACTACTATGCAGATGATGTTATATCTGTGGACAGAAGACAAATATCCCTCAGCACTGTTTTTCCTCAGGATAATATGCGATCTGATGCCAGTCAGTCGGTGCTTTCTTCGAAATTAGCCATGCCGCTACTTGAAGAGTTTATGAGCACTCCATTCCCATATGCTGATTTTTATATCTGGTACGGCTTTATTATGGGAAATCTTGGTGGTGGTTACAGAATTAATATGGAGGACCAGGAAACCTACGAAGCCAGAACCGGACCAGATCGGTTACCTTACGAAGCAATCCTTTTCCATGAAATATCACATAGTTATATTGGAAATGAATCATTAACCCAATTCCTTGAAACCTATTTATACAACATGGTCCATACAAACTCACCTGATGTTGAGTCATGGATTTACATGCGTGGTTATACTGCCTGGGAAGACAGTAATACCGGATGTTCCGCTCTTCTA